>Ga0066870_100001_pt1 | contig 347296 bp, 273 predicted proteins | sample CeladaPassage60A_FD_62237 | JGI IMG/M metagenome (GOLD analysis project Ga0066870, IMG submission 62237) | Cellulose-adapted microbial communities from the Joint BioEnergy Institute, USA - Passage3 60A | ecosystem: Engineered > Bioreactor > Continuous culture > Unclassified | place: USA... | reverse complement strand
CGTATCAGGTCAAGAGGGGTTTTCGCCTCACGGCAGGATGTCTGTCGATAGAACCGTCATCAGACCGTAATCGAAGAGTGTCGGATTTGTCCGTCCATACCGGACAGCCGTGCGGAGTAAGGCCTGGTCAGGACAGGCCGTCAAGGCCGAGGTGACCGCCTGACCCACGGCCTGCTCCACCCGCGCGCCGACCGCCGCCCCGAGGCCGCCAGGCAACGCGGGCAGACCCGGCGCACCCGCTCGGCCGCGCCACCGGACTCGGGGAACACGTCCGGCCACGCCACGTGCTGGAACCGGCGCAGCCCGGCACGGCTCAGCGGCACCCCGCACAGCGTCTGGTTCGCGCCCGGATGCCAGGCGTGCGCCTCCCCCGCCGGAAGCCGCTCACCGGTACGGTCGTCCCGCCACTCCCCCGTGGCCGCGACCCGCGGCCCTCCTCGCGGCATCCTCCGCCCTCCTGCGTCGCCCCGCGCGTGCACCCCTCGCGCGGGCACCGGGTCCCCGGGGCGTCGATCGCCCCGCGCCGTTTGTATCCACCCGATCTCACGGGTGCCCACACCACGGTGTCGCCGCGTTCCCGTACCCGACCCGGCCATGGATACAACCCCGATGGCCCACGGACCGACAGGTACCGGGTACGGCACTGCGGCCTGGCGCAGACCACCCGGCCCGCGCCGAAGTGACGGCATCGACGCGGTGTTCACCCGGCGGCACGCGAAACCGGTCGACCGGCACCGTTCACCGCCGGCGCCGACCGGCCCACGGCCGGGACCGGTACGGCTCGGGGTCCCACACCGAGAGCGCCCGCCGTCCGTGCCCACGGGCAGCGGTCCGGTCGACAGTATCCAGAGCGCCGAGCGGCGGCCGGCCCGGACCCGCGCCGTCCGTATACCGGCGCCCGTTCCGCCCGACCACCCCGACACCCCTCTTTATATAGAGGTGTAAGCGCCCCTTATATAGAGCTGTAAAGCCGGAGCCGTCGGCCGCCGGTCGCCCCCGATGCACCCCGCGTTCCGACCGATAGCGTCGCCGGCCCCACGGCGAGCCGCTCGAGGGGCCTTCGGCCACTCGCGGCGATCACGAGTGCTCCGGCGATCGATGAGGAGCGCACCGAGCCTGTGCCGCCGGCGCACCGTGTCCGAACGCCACGCCGCAGGAGGGCCGGTTCTGGCATGGATCGCGCCGGCACGGCGGACATGGATGTTCGTTCGGCGGCCCGGCCTGCTCGCAGCGCCGACCTCGACGGCGAGGCCGCGCCACACACCTCGAACTCGGCCGGAGCGAGCACCGGTAGCCCTCCTCCAGCGTGGGCCGGCGCACCATCCGGATCACGTCCGCCGCGCCGGGTCATGCCGCAGCGGAGTCGCTCCGCCATGTCGCACACCCGGGACCGTGAAGTACTCGCATCGGCGGGCGTCGACGGGATCGCGGCCTTGTGTACAAGGTGACCGGGCGTGCGTGGCCGGACCGCCCGGCCGAGGGCATTCGGATCTTCGCGAACCCCTGCGGAGCCGTGCCCGGTCCGCGGTTCGTCCTCACCATGAGGTCGCGTGGCCCATCCGCCGGTCGCCCTCAGGCATCGTGCTCCACGGCACGGCCGCCGTGATGTTTCTTCTGGCCCACGGCCGGTGTGCGTGCAGATCCACGCGATGTGATCACCTGATTTGTTGCGGCGCAAACGAAGAGCCCGGAGCGTTGCGCAATACAGGATCGCAGCGCTGCGAATGCAATCTGAATTCCAGGTGCGCGCGAGCGGACGACAGGCCATGCCGTCACGTCGAGTGGTCGCTGGGTGACCGGTCGATAGGCGACGGTGTCACGCTTATTCCTCCACTCGTGGCCTTCCCTGTGCCCTGGAGCAAAGTCACCGACGGCCCGCACCCGGACACGGCGGGCAATGCGGCTGCGGAGATCGGCGTATGTGGAACTCAGCTGTGATACGCAATCGATATCACATCCGGCGGTGGCGTGTTTTAGACAAAAGGAACGAGATCCGTTTTCGTCCGCTGGAAGGACCGCGTAGCGATGTACGAGCGCGCCATCGACCTCTTGATGGTGGGCAGGCGCCTCCATGAGCTGCAGCTGACGGCCGAAGCCCTACCCGTGATGGAGCATGCCGCGGCGGCCTACCGGGAGCTGGCTGAAACTTTCCCTGACCGCTACCTCCGGGACCTCGCCATCACTCTGTCCCTCGTCGCCGACTATCTGCAGGTACTGGGGCGGCCAGGGGACGCCGTACCCGTACTGCAGGAGGCTCTGGCCATCTTCCGAAAGCAGGGCTCGACCCGAAATATAGGGATGACTCTGGGTGTTCTCAGCGAAACCCTCGTGACGCTGGGGCGCCCTGCCGAGGCCCTGCCCGCGATACAGGAGGCGACGGTCATCCTTGACGAGCTGCAGGCGACGGACCCCGACACAGATCATTTCCTCTCCGCCCACGCCAGGTTCATCCTCGGAGCCTGCCTACTGGAGTTGGGGCGAACCGCCGAGGCACTGCCCGTGACGCAGCAATCGGTCACAACATTGCGCGAGTTGAGGGCTACGGACCCCGGCTCCCCTCACCCCGCTGATTACCCCGCGGCCTTGGCCAACCTCGCTGCGATCCTCCTGGACCTGCGGCGTCCCGCCGAAGCCCTGCAGGCCGGACAAGAGGCCGCGGCCATCTACCGGCAGGCGGCCCATTGGGACCCCTACCGTTACCGCTGGCATCTCACCGTCTCCTTTTCCACCCTCGGCGCGATCCTGTCCGTGTTGGACCGGACGGCGGAAGCCCAGCGTGTGACGCAGGAGGCCGAGTCCGCCTCCCGGATGCTGGGCGAACCGGGCAAAGACCACTACCGCCCCGCTTTCGTCCGCGCCTTGTTCGGTCCTTACAGAAGTCCGTCGTGGATGGAGCTGTCACAAGCCCCACTGTCCGTGACGCAGGAGGCCGTGGCCCTCTACCGCGAGCTGGTCGGCCTGTATCGCGACAGCGACCGGTACCGTCCGGGTCTGGCCGCCGCCCTGAAGGTCCACGGCGACAACCTCGCAGGGAGCGACCGCACGGCTGAGGCCGTACCCGTGCTATTGGAGGCGGTCGCCATTTACCGGAAGCTGGCGGAAACGGATCCCGGCCGCTTCCGTCTCAGCCTCGCCGAAACCCTGGACAAAGTCGGCGACTGCCTTATCGATCTGGAGTATCCGGCTGAGGCGCTGCCGGTGCGCCGGGAAACCGTTGACATCTACCGGATGCTGTCCGAAACCGATTCCGGTTTCCGCCGTAGCCTCGCGAAAAGCCTGGACAAACTCGGCGACTGCCTCGTGGAGTTCGGACGTCCGGAGGAGACCGTGCCGGTTCGGGAGGAGGCCGTGGACAGCTACGGAGAGGATGAGGAGGGCGTCACCCCTGAGTACGGGATCGCGTTGTCCAAGCTCGCCATGGCCTACTTGCAGTCGGACCGTCCGGCCGAGGCCCTGTCGACCGGTCAGATGGCCGCGCTCATTCTCCGCGAGTGGGATGGGCGGGATCCGGACATTGATCGCGCCGAGTTCGCCGCCGCCTTGGCCAGGGCCGGGGCGGCGATTCTGGCGGGGGGATGGACGAGCGAGGCGCTGCCGGTGCTGCAAGCGGCCGAGTCCCGCTACCGGGAGCTGACCGAAACGAACGAGGAACATCGCCGCGGTCTGGCCCACTGCCTGTCCGACCTCGCTTCGGCCATGATCTCAACAGGACGTTTCACCGAGGCCACGTCATTCATGCGCGAGGCCGGTGAAATCCTCGCGGAACTGGGGGATAGGCCCGGCGACATGCTCGCCGGCTTCCCCGCCAATATGACCAAGCGCGATCTCCACCTGTATCTGTCCACACAGCCGGCCGAAGTCTTGCCGTTGACACCGGAGACCGTTTCCATCTACCGGAGGCTGGCCGAGCTCTACCCCGACCAGCGCCCCCGCCACGCCAATACCGCGCACCGGGTCGCCAAGCATCTCCACGCGTCGCGGAGGCCGGGCGAGGCCCTGCCTCTCCTGCAGGAGGCCGTGACCGCCTACCGGGAGCTGAACGAAACCCACCGCGACGGTTATCGCTCGAAGCTCGCCGCATCCCTGTCCGACCTCGGTGACTGCCTGGCGTCGTTGGGGCGTCCGGACGAGGCCGCGGACGCGCGGCGAGAAGCCGAGCGCATCCGGAACGACGGTCATGGCGCCTCATGATCCTCGTCCCGATCGCCGAAAGGCCGCCCGGTGACGCCGCGCAGCAGTGTCGGCCACCGCGTTCGGCCAGCCAGAGCGCAAGCCCGTGCCCTTGTGATGTGGAGACAGCCGCATGCCCACGCCCGACGTCGCCCGCGCCCTGTCCGAGCGAAGCGTCAGCCTCTTCCTACAGGGGCGCCCCGTCGACGCCCTGATCTCCGAGCAGGAGGTCGTGACCATCTACCGGAGACTCGCCGAGACCCATCCCGGCCGCTACCGGGAGGAACTCGCCGGCTCCTTGCGCAGCCTCGGCACCTACTGCTCGGCCTCGGGGCACACTGACGAAGCCATACGCGTGACGCAGGAGGCCGTGGCCATCTACCGCACGTTGGACGCCCCGTCCGGCCTCGCCCTCTCGTTGAGCAATCTCGGGCACTATCTCGCGAGTTCGGGGCGGCTGGCCGAGGCCGTGACCGCGGTGCGGGAGGCCGCGGCCATCTACCGCAGCCTGGCCGAGACCCATCCCGGCCGCTACCGGGACGATCTCGCCGGCTCCTTGCATCGGCTCGGCGCCTACCTTCTCGAGTCCTCGCTCCCGGCCGAGGCGCTGACCGCAACGCAGGAGGCCGTGGCCATCCGCCGGCAGCTGGCCGACACCGACTCCGGCAGGGACGCACTCGCCGGCTCCTTGAACAACCTCGCCACGACCCTGCTTGAGCTGCGGCGCCCGGCTGAGGCCCTGCCGGCCGCGCAGGAGGCCGTGGCCATCTGTCGCGAGCTGGCCGAGAAAAACCCCGGCCGCTACCTCCCCGACCTCGCCGGCTTCTTGAGCAACCTCGGTGCGGTCTTCGCCGCGCTCGGGAACCCGACCGACGCCCTGCCCGTGACCGAGGAGACCCTCGCCATCTACCGCCGGCTGGCCGGCACCCGCCCCGACCGCTATCTCCCCGAGGTGGCCCGCACCCTGCGCAACCTCGACTTGACCTACCGGGCGATGGGGCGACCCGGCCACGCCGTACCCGTGCTGCGGGAGGCCGTGGCCATCTACCGGGAACTGGCGGAGACCCACCCTGCCCGCTACCGTCCCTTCCTCGCCAACGCCGTGTTCGATCTCGCCGTCCGTCTGTCGGATGCCGGGCGTCACGCCGAGGCCCTGCCGGCCAAGCAGGAGGCCGTGGCCATCTACCGCGAGCTGGCGGAGACCCACCCCGGGTACCGTCGCCACCTGGGGATCTCCCTGCACAACCTCGGCAACGGCCTGCTCGAATGGGAGCGTCCGGCCGAGGCTCTGGCGGCCGAGCAGGAGGCCGTGGCGATCTTCCGCGAGCTCGCCGAGGTCAGCCCTGACGACCGTCCCCTCCTCGCTCGCTTCCTGGCCGACCTCAGCGCGATCTACACGACGTTGGGCCGCACGGCCGAAGCCGAGGCCGCGCGCGAGGAGGGCGAGCGCATCGAGCGCGACGATCCCGGCGATTCGTGACGTCGTCCCCGCGTCGACGCGCTCCACGTCCCGGTGTCACCGGCCCGGCAACGCGTCGGGACGTCGCCTCAAATGCGCGATCCGTCCTCGACACGCTCGGCCGCCCGAGCGAGACGGCTGCGGCACGGGCAGAGGCGGAGGCTTCTGGACGGCGGTCACGGCACCGCGGGTCCGCGGCGGCGCGCTCCGTGACCTAATCGTCACGGACGCGTGGACGGGTGACCGATACGGTGCCGCACCGATCTCCGCAGCACGATGGCCACCGCCGCTTCGGCTCTCGAGGCCGAGCCGACGGTGAACGCGGAGCGGTACGGCGCCGCAGGGCTGTCGCCTCGTTCATGGTCGAGGCGCGGCGCGAGGCCGGGTGACCCGAGTCGGCGGCACCGGGCTCCCGGGCGCCCAGCGCCCCCTCTTGGCCCGCTCGCACCATGCGTCCGCGCGCTCCTCCCTCGCGGCGGCGGAAGATCTACCCGGCTCGGAAAAGCCTGCCTGCAGGTGGATGCACGGCCCTGCACGGGCGGTCACGACGAGCAGCGGGCGTTACCGACTTGTGACCTTTGCCGTCATATGCGTAGCTTTGGAGTCGCGGCGGGCGCTTGACCACCACATGACCCGGCGCTTGCCGTCCGATCGAGCGGTCGCACCTCTCTTTGCCGTTGCCGTTACGCAGCGGCCGCATGACCGCCCCGCGTCTCGCGGAGCCGGGGTCCCGCTCCGGTTCCGGCCGGACCTCCCACACCACGCCTCGGGCGCCGTATGCCCGCGCCCGGCCGGACCCCGGCCGACACTGCACCCGACCCAAGGAGCCTCATCTCGCATGTCGTTCGCCACCGCCCTTCGTGACCTCCTGCGCCGTCCCGGCAAGGCCGCCTCGTACGCCCTGGCGGGGGCGGCCCTCGCCACCGGCACCGCCGTCGCGGGGTTCGCCGGTGAGACTCTCGCCGCGCCCGCGGACCACGGCGGGGCGCACGCCGCGGCCCAGCAGCAGACCACGCGGCTCATCTACGGCGAGGACATCTCCAACCACCAGCCCGACCACGACTGGCAGGCGAGCCCGGCCCAGTTCGGCATCATCAAGGCGACCGAGGGCACCGACTTCCGGGACGCCACGTTCGCCCGGCACTGGGCGGAGCTGGCGAAGAAGGGCATCGTGCGCGGCGCGTACCACTTCGCCCACCCGGCCAACGACCCGATCGCCGAGGCCGAGCACTTCCTCACCATGGTGAACGCCCACCCGGCCAAGCCCGGTGACCTGCTCGTCCTCGACCTGGAGACCACCGACGGCAAGAGCGTCGAGGAGGTCAACGCCTGGGCGAAGGCCTGGCTGGCGCACGTGCGGGCGAAGACCGGCGTCAAGCCGATGATCTACAGCGGCTGGGCGTTCGCCGACACCTACCTCAAGGGCCTGGGCGAGTACCCGCTGTGGGTCGCCCACTACAGCAAGCCCAAGGGCACCGTCACCCCGCCCGCCGACTGGACGAGCTGGGTCATCCACCAGTACTCCGAGACGCCCATCGACCAGAACGTCTCCGCCCTCTCCCCGGACCGGCTCCGCGCCCTCGGCCGCCCCGGCCGCTGAGCGGAGGCCGCTCAGTACGGCGTGCGGCTCAGCCAGGCCGCCCAGACCTTCTCCTCGCCGAGGACCGTCACCCCGGCCTCGGCGGCGGTGCGGCGGCGCACCAGGGTGAGCAGCAGGTCGGCGGCCCGGCCCCGCGCGGCCGCGGTGCCCTTGCCGTGGCCGTGCTCCCAGCGCACGCCGTCGGGGGTGCCGTGGATCAGCCACTCGCCGGCCGTGCCGAGCTCGTCGGTGGCGTGCAGATGGAGGGTGACGCCGGGATCGATCGGGGAGGTCTCCCCCGTCGCCCGGGCGGCGACCAGGTCGAGCCACTCGCTCACCCCGTCCGCTGCCAGCTGGGGATCGAGCTCGTAGGCCGCGCCGAGGGTGAGGGCGGCGTCGGCGCGGTGCACGGTCGCCTCGTGCAGCCTGCGGCGGATCCACCAGGCGGCCGGGCGGGGGCCGACGAACGTCCACACGGGGGTGTCCGGGCCCGCCGCGGCGACCGCGTCGATGACGGCGCGGGCGCCGGCGTGCAGCCATTCGATGGCGCCCTCCAGGTCGTTCGGCGGCTTGCCGTCGCGGACCTCGCGCGGATCGAGCATCCGGTCCACCCGGTCGGTGATGATCTGGGCCGCCCAGCGATGGCCCCGGCCGAGGTGCCGGAACAGCTGCTTGACGGTCCACCCCGGGCAGGTTGGCACCGGCGCCGACCAGTCGGCGTCCCGGACGCTCTCTCCGAACAGTTCGGTCTGCTCAAGCAGGGCGGCGGTGTGGTCCATGAAAGGGATCATCTCACCGGCCGCTTCACCGCACACGTGAGCGACTCGCGATCTGTGGATAACTCGCCGCCCGGCGCGCATCCCACCGCCGACCAGGCCGGAGCGCGCCGTACCCGGGCACGCAGGCCGCCCCGGACCGCCGCCGCATCCCCCCTGCCCGACCACGGCCCCGGCGGGGTGCCGCCGGGGCCGGGCGGGGTCATCGCGGCCAGCAGATCTTGTAGTCGTGCCGCGCCGAGTTGTACGAGCAGGTGTCCACCAGACTGCCGGAGGGGTCCCGCAGGTAGGCGGTGTCCCTCACCTGGTTCCAGATGTAGGCGTAGGTGCCCCCGCTCCGGCCCCAGTAGACGGTGGTGGAGGTGTCCCTGCCCTTGCCGGTCCGGAGCGTGACGATCTTGCCGGGCCGGAGGACGAAGTTCTTAAAGGTGTAGACGTGGTCCTTCCGCTTCGTCGCGTCGCTGACCGTCCACCCCTTCAGGTTGATCGCCCGCCGCGTCATGTTCTTGAGCTGGATGTACTCGCCGTTGAGGCTGCGGTTGCCGCCTAAGTCCGGCGAGCCGGGCGAGTCGTAGTAGATCTTGATGATGCGAACGGCCGGCGCCGCCGCCTGCGCGGGCGGAGTGACGACCAGTGCGCCCGCGGCCAGCGTCGCGGCCGTCAAGAGGGATCCGATACGCACAACGCACTCCGGATATAGGGGGATATGACAGGAGTGATGGTAGGTGCGGCATGATCCGACCGATCAACGTTCCCGTATCGATCCGATATCCGGGGCCGTCCCGCTCCTCGCCGCCACGGCCGCGGCTGCGCGGCCCGCGCCGCCCGGCATGAGAGGATCGGCGGCGTGGCGGGTAACGTCCGGCGACTGCTGATCGTGCACCACACGCCCTCGCCGACCCTGCAGGAGCTGTTCGAGGCGGTACGGCGGGGCGCCACCACCGACGAGATCGAGGGCGTGGAGGTGGTCACCCGGGCCGCGCTGCGCGCCGGCCCGGTCGACGTGTTCGAAGCCGACGGGATCGTGCTCGGCACGCCCGCGAACATCGGCTACATGAGCGGCGCGCTCAAGCACTTCTTCGACACGATCTACTACCCGTGCCTGGAGGAGACGCGGCGCCTGCCGTACGGCCTGTACGTGCACGGTAACAACGACGCGACCGGCGCGGTCCGCGCGGTCGAGTCGATCGCCATCGGGCTCGGCTGGCAGCGGGTGTGCGAGCCCGTGGTCGTGCTGGGTACGCCCGGCAAGGACGACCTGGAGGCGTGCTGGGAGCTCGGCGCCACGGTGGCCGCCACGATCAGCCCGATCTGACCGGGCACCGCCGTGCGGCCGCCGGATCGGCCGCGCCCGGTCCGCGTCGGCGCGCCCGCGCGGGCTACCAGCCCGGGGCCAGGATGTGGCGGACCTTCGGATCGCCGTTCCAGGCGTCGGCCACGGCCGACAGCGGCAGGCCGGTGGACGGCGTGTCGAAGCCGGCCTCTGCCACGGCGGCCCCGCCACTGTGCCCCCGGCGCTGTGACACCGAACGGCCGCCGGCCCGCCCGGAAGCCGGTGCGCGCGGCGCGGCCGGCCGGGCGGGCCGGGACCTGCGGGTCAGAGCCCGTCGAGGAAGGGACGGTGGCCGCGGGAGAACTCGTGGCCGTTGAACCGGTCCCAGTTGATCGACCAGGCCATCAGCCCCCGCAGCCCGGGGTAGACACCGCGCGGCCGGTAGGAGCCGCAGCCGGTGCCCTTCACCAGGCAGGTGACGGCCTGCTGCACCTCGGCGACCGGGGTGAACCCGTTGCCCGCGTACGGCGCGGCGGGCAGGCCGATCGCGACCTGGTCCTGCCGCAGCGCGGGGAACACGTCGTCCGGGTTGCCGCGGACCGGGAAGCCCGCGAGCACCATGTCGGCCATGGCGACGTGGAAGTCGACGGTGCCCATGGTGTGGTACCGGTCGTCCAGCCCCATGATCGGCCCGGAGTTGTAGTGCTGCACGTGCAGCAGGGTGAGGTCGTCCCGCAGGGCGTGGATGACCGGCAGGTACGCCCCGGACCGCGGGTCCTGGCCGCCGTCGCCCGGGCCGTAGAACCGGTAGCCGAGCTGCACGAAGAACGTCTCGGGCGCCATCGTGAGGATGAAGCGCGAGCCGTACCTCGCCTTGAGGGTGCGCAGCGCCGAGATGAGGTTGACCACGACCGGGGTGGTCGGGTTGCGGAAGTCGGTGTCCTCCGGGTCGAGGTACAGGGAGTGGCCCTCGAAGTCGATGTCGAGGCCGTCGAGCCCGTACCGGTCGATGATCTCGGAGACGGACCGGACGAACGCGTCCCGGGCCGCGGTCGTGGTGAGCTGCACCTGCCCGTTCTGGCCGCCGATCGACAGCAGGACCTTCTTGCCGGCCTGCTGCTTGGCGCGGATGGCCGCGATGAACTCGGCCTCGCTCTCCACGCCGGGGCACTCGGACGCCGGGCACCGGGTGAACCGGATCTCGCCGGAGGTGGGCGAGGTGGGCTCGCCGAACGCGAGGTGGATGAAGTCCCACTCGTCCGGCACGTCCGCCATCCGGACGTACCCGGACCCGTTGGCGAACGTGGCGTGCAGGTAGCCGACGAGCAGCCGGTCGCCCGGGGGCGGCGACGGATTGGTCGTCGGCTCCTCGGTCGGGGTGGGGCTCGGCTCCGGCTCCTCGGTCGGGGTGGGCGACGGGGTGGGGCCGGGCTCCTCGCCGGGGCCGTCCAGCTCGACGTCGTCGACGTGGTACGTCCCCTGGCCGTACCAGCCGTTGACGTAGATCGTCACGCTGGTCTGCCCCGCGGACGTGGTGAACGAGGTGCTGATCCGGGTCCACGTGTCGCCCGGGGCGGCCCAGGTCTCGCCGTGGCCCTCGGCGCCGAGGAAGACGAAGTTCCCGCGGACCCAGGCCGACAGCGTGTACGTCGCGGACGGCCGCACGGTGATCGTCTGCGCGCAGCGGGCGAGGTCGGTGCCGGCGGGTGTGCCGGCGAGCGCCCGGGACCCGCTGTGCACCGGCGAGCCGACCGCCTCGGCCTGGCCGGTGCAGGTCCAGCCGTCGAGGCCGGACTCGAATCCGGGGTTGGCGGCGAGGTTCGCCGCCTGGGCGGGCTGGGCGGCCGGCGTCGCCGCGGCGAAGGTGACCGCCGCGGCGACCGAGGCCGCCGCCGTACGGAGGCGGATCATGTGGCGGCCCCTAGGGAAGCGTGGCGAGGTGCGGCTTGACGGTGCGGGAGAAGTTCCAGTCGTGGCCGGCGTCCCAGTTGATCGACCAGGTCATCGCGCCGCGGATGCCCGGGTAGGCGCGCGGCGGGGTGAACTGGCCGCAGTTCGTGCGGGTGGCCAGGCAGGTGAGCGCCTGGTTGACCACGGACGGGGCGACCACGCCGCCGCCCGCGGCACCCGGGCCAGCCGGGAGGCCGAGCGCCACCTGGTCGGGCCGCAGGCCGTTCTCGAGCTGGATGCAGGCGAGCGCGGTGATGAAGTCGACGGTGCCCTGGGTGTACGCGAAGGACTGGTCGCAGCCGAGCATCGAGCCGGAGTTGTAGTACTGGGTGTGCACCACGGTGAGGATGTCGCGGATGTTCAGCGCGAGCTTGAAGTACTCCGCGCTCGGCGACTGCATGTCGATGGTCTGCGGCGCCATCGTGATGATCAGCCCGTCGCCCGCCTTGCCGTGCAGGCGGCGCAGCGCCTCCTCCATGTACCGGGCGTTGAGGCCGTTCTCCAGGTCGATGTCGACGCCGTCGAACCCGTAGCTCTGCATGATCGCGTAGACCGAGTCGGCGAACCTGACGGCCGCGGCGCTGTCCGCCACCTGGATGCGGCCGGCCTCGCCGCCGACCGACAGGATCACCTTCTTGCCGCGGGACTTCAGCGCCTGCACGTCGGCGCGGAACTGGGCGTCGGTGTAGCCGCCGAGCGCCGCGGACAGCTCGGGGTCGAGCGCGAACGTCACCTCGCCGGGGTTGCTCGTCGCCTCGCCGAACGCGATCGCGATCACGTCGTACTCGTCCGGCACCTCGGACAGCCGCAGCTCGACGGCCGGGTTGACGAAGTTGTGCCAGTAGCCGGTGAGGATGTGCCGGGGCAGCGAGCCGGTCGGGCAGCCGGTGGTGGTGGCGGTGATCGGGTCGCTCGCCGGGGACTCGCCCCGCGAGTTGTACGCGCGCACGGTGTAGGTGTGCGAGGAGCAGGCGGTCAGGCCGTCGATCCGGGCGCTCGTGCCGGTGACGGTGGCGCGCACGGCGCCGCCCTCGTAGACGCGGTAGCCGGTCACGGTCCCGCTCGCCGCCTCCCAAGACAGCGAGATCGAGGTGTCGGTGACCTCGGTGACGGCCGGCCTGCCGGGCTTGCCGGGAACGCCGTCACCGGGCGTCGGGGTGGGGCCGGGGTCGCCGCCGTCGCACGGCGCGCCGTTCACCGTGCACCCGCTGATCACGGCCCCGGCACCGCCCGGGCTGCCGTTGAACCCGAAGCTCACGCTGCCTCCGGGCGGGATGACCTTGTTCCAGGACAGGTTGGTGAAGGTGAAGTGGCGGCCGTCGCGGGTCATCGCGGCGTCCCAGTAGGCGCCGATGTCCGACCCCTCGGGCAGGTCGAACTCGACCCGCCATCCGTCGACGGCGGTGCTCCCGCTGTTGGTGAGGACGAACTTGCCCTCCCAGCCGGTCCCCCAGTCGGAGACCTTGGTGAAGACGGCGTTGGGCGTGGCGGCACTGGCCGGTGCGGCGGAGAGGAACACGGCGACGAGCGCGGCCGCGAGCGCGGCGGCCACGAACGGCGCCCGCCGGAAGATCCTGCGGTGCATGGGCGACCTCTGCGGGGGTGGGGATGGGGGGTACGGCTGCCGCGGGCCCGGCGGCGGTCCGGCAGGGCTCGCGGAGCTCGGGGGGTTACGGCGACAGAGGCGTACGAGCCGATGGCTTAACGGGCGGATAAGCGGGTGGACGGCATGATTTGGTTAGTAAACTTTCCTATTAGTTGTCCCGGATTGTAAGGCTGTGTCGAGACGGCGAGCAAGACCCTCGGCGGCCACAACCTGAAAGAGGCTCGCCTACGACACCGCGACGGCATGCGTTATCGATGATCATTCGGAGCACGCCGCCACTCCCGCGGCATGCTGATCATCAAGGACCGGAGCCGCGGATCGCGGGCGTGCCGCTGCTCGTGCTGTCGATCCTGCTCGGCGGCTGGGCCCCGGGGGCGATTGGGCTGACGTCGAGGCGCGGGAAACCGGAATGCCCAGCAACGGCAACCATGTGGGCTCCTGCGACTACCGGCCGGGCTCGTTCAGGTTGCGGCTCTCGATACACGTGAGGGATCCCATGCTCTCCCCGGCGGAGTTCGTCGAGCAGGCCACGCAGGGCAGAGGCCGGGCGATCGACGGGCTGGGGGATATCGCCGCCCTCGCCACCCTCGACGACGGCTTCGCCACCCTCATGGTGGCCCACGACATTCTCCTACTCACACTCACCGGCACCGCCGCCTACGCCCATGGCTTTCCGTAAATGGCCAAGGAAGCCCTTCCGGGTCTCGCCACGCTCTGACTGTTCGTACGGCGAGCCGACCGCCCGGCGAAAACACTCGCAGAACGGTGTGAATTCCGTGCGGCACCGGTCCGGCCCCATCGGCGTACGGCCGCTGATTGCCGAGGTGGCCTCGCTCGGCGCCCTCGGCCGACGGCCCTGCGGTTCGGGCGGCCATCCCGGCGGCAGCGAGACGATGTCGATCGCACAGCGGGCGGGCTGTGCCACGCCAGGAAAACCGCCGGACACGATCGGTGGAGAGGAAAATCCCGTGGCGATCGGGACGACCTGGACCCGGTTCCGCCTTCCCGCACACGCCGGTGCGGCCGACGGGGCGGGCCGTCGGCCGCGGGGTGTGGCGTGTCGATTCAGAGGTGAAGGGCTTGGTCGCGGTAGCACTATCAGGAAAGTTTCCTAATAGTTGCGATGCAGTGTAGGACGTCGGCGGGGAGCCGGCAAGGCCCAATTTCCCGGCTTTCCCGCGGGGTGGCGGCCTGGCGGGATCGCGGTCACGTCCTGCCGCCCACGGCGTACGTGAACCACACCCGGAGGCCTCCGCCCGGCAGCCGAAGCCAGCCGACCGCGGCGGCCACCGCCGCCACCAGCGCTAGGCCGCGCCCGTGCTCGCTCATGTCGTCGCACAGGTCGCCGAGGTCGGCGAAGCGCGGCACGCCGTCGCCCCGGTCGTCCACGGCGCCGCGCACGCATCCGTCCGCCAGCCACAGCCAGAGGCAGACGGGTGCGACGCCGTACACCACCGCGTTCGTGACGAGCTCGGACACGATCAGCAGCACGTCGTACGCCGCGTCGGCGTCGAGCGCCCATTCGCTGAGGAGCTTGCCCGCGAACTCCCGCGCCTCCCCGGCCGCCCGGGCACCGCCCGGGATCGCCAGGCGATGCGCGTCGGCCGGAATGTGATCGAACCTCACCCGATCACCGCTCTCGGCCACGGGCGCGTCCGGCCGCCTCGGCCCGCCGGGTCTTCGTACGGCGCAGACGCCCCGGGCATTGTGGAACGGTCCACGATGTGCCGGACGGCGCTCCGCCATAAGTCCCGGGACGAGCGCGGCCGAGAATGCGCTGTCGGACTTATGCGCCGAAGATGCAATACGTGGCCACATTGAGCAATGCTTGGCAACATAATCGCGAAACCTCCGATCTCCCGCCTCGAGGAGCCGTCGGGCGCGACCCGACGGCGGATCCCGCTGTTTTTCCTCACGCAGTATCCCGGCAATGCCATGATGAGGATCAAGCAAAGAACCGGAAACGTTCTCCCCTGATCGTCGACGTCGAAAACAGCCGGAGGTTCGAGCCCGATGGGAAAGCCGTCCAGGTCGCACCGAGTAGTCCAGATCGATGACTTTCCCGCCTGTATGATCGGGTACGCACTCCGCTGGTGGCGCGACGATCTCCGCGGCATGACGTTGCAGGCCGCGGCGCAAGCCATCCACCGCGACTTTTCCTACCTCGCCCGATGGGAACGGGCGGAACGGCCGATACCGGCGAGCGTGATCCGGGAGCTCGACGAGCTGTATGGGGCAGATGGGCGACTCGTCAGCCTCGCCGCCATTCTCCCGGAATTACATCGATATCCGGATATTGCGGAAGTTGCCCCTTTCGCGCGGCAGCGAGGGCGCTGACGGGTTACGCCGGACACCGCGGCGGCTCATCCCGGCCCCCGGCATTCGTTGGCATCCCCGCACACGCCGCCGTGCCGACGATTCAGCGGACGCATGCCTCGACATGATTCGCCACACCCCGGCGAAGCGGCGTGGACCGTCCGCGTGAGGCGGCCCTGCCACACGACCCGCCGCCCCCGCGAGGCCGTACCCGACCTCGTGAGCGCCCGCTGCGGGTGATCGGCCCGCCCAGAATCCAGGAGCCGCCCTGACGCGGCGACCGTACGGCCGGCACCGCCGGTCGGCTCGCCGCACCGACGGCCTGTGGCCTGGCCGGCAGAGGCGCGCACCGGGACCACCGCGCGGGCTCGCCGCCGACCGCCTTGGCAACGTGCCGCACAGGCGATCAAGGATCGGGACGGGACAAGCGGAACGTTGGGCAGCAGAGCGGGCGACGCATCGCTCGGCCACGGCTCGCCCGCCGCGCGGAACGGCGAGAACGGTCGGTGGGACGTGCTAGCAAAGAGGGGTGCCTGAGAACCAGCTTCCCGACCAGCCCGACGAGCCGTTCGCCGCATTCCCCGGCGAGCCGTACCCGGACGGGGACGGCGGAGCGGCGCCGGAGGAGGCCTTCCCGGATCGGCCGTACTCCGGCGCGGCGGAGGTCGACCGTGCGGCGCTGCGCGCGGAGGCCGAGGAGCGGCTGAGGGCGCTCGCCGGGGAGGATGCGCGGCTGCGCGACGACCAGTGGGCGGCGATCGAGGCCTTGGTCGTGGAGCGCAGGCGCGTGCTGGTGGTGCAGCGGACGGGCTGGGGCAAGTCCGCGGTGTACTTCGTCGCCACGGCGCTGCTGCGGGAGCTGGGCGAAGGGCCGACGGTGATCGTGTCGCCGCTGCTGGCGCTCATGCGCAACCAGATCGCGGCGGCCGAGCGGGCCGGCATCCACGCCGCGACGATCAACTCGGCGAACCTCGAGGAGTGGGAGTCGGTCTACGCCGACGTCGCCGCGGGCGAGGTCGACGTGCTGCTGGTGAGCCCGGAGCGGCTCAACAACCCCGAGTTCCGCGACCGGGTGCTGCCCGAGCTCGCCGAGAGCGCCGGGCTCGTGGTGGTGGACGAGGCCCACTGCATCTCCGACTGGGGCCACGACTTCCGCCCCGACTACCGCCGCCTGCGCACCCTGTTCGCCCAGCTCCCGCCGGGTGTGCCGATCCTCGCCACCACGGCGACCGCGAACGCCCGGGTGACCCGCGACGTCGCCGAGCAGCTCGGCCAGTCCACGCTGGTGCTGCGCGGCCCGCTCGCCCGGGAGAGCCTGCACTTCAGCGTGGTGCGGACGGCGAGCCCCGAGCAGCGGCTCGCGTGGCTCGCCCAGACCCTGCACGAACTGCCCGGCTCCGGGATCGTGTACACGCTCACCGTCGCCGCGGCCGAGGAGATCGCCGCCTACCTGCGCGACCAGGGGCACGCGGTCGCCGCGTACTCGGGCCAGACCGACCCGGCCGAGCGGCTCGCCGCCGAGCAGGACCTGCTCGACAACAAGCTCAAGGCGCTCGTGGCCACGTCCGCGCTCGGCATGGGCTTCGACAAGCCCGATCTCGGCTTCGTCGTGCACGTGGGCGCGCCGCCCTCCCCCGTGGCGTACTACCAGCAGGTGGGCCGCGCCGGGCGGGGCGTGGAGCGGGCCGAGGTGATCCTGCTGCCCGGTCCGGAGGATCGCGACATCTGGGCTTATTTCGCCTCGCTGGCGTTCCCGCCCGAGCCGGTGGTGCGCCGCACCCTCGAGGTGCTCGCCGAGGCGGGCACGCTCTCCACGCCCGCGCTGGAGGCGAAGGTCGACCTGAGCCGCGGGCGGCTGGAGATGATGCTCAAGGTGCTCGACGTCGACGGCGCGGTACGGCGGGTGCCGGGCGGCTGGCAGGCCACCGGCGAGCCGTGGACGTACGACGCCGAGCGGTACGCCCGGGTCGCGGCCGAGCGCAAGGCCGAGCAGCAGGCGATGCTCGAGTACATCGCCACCACCGGCTGCCGCGAGGAGTTCCTCCGCCGCCACCTCGACGACGAGGCCGCCGCCCCGTGCGGCCGCTGCGACAACTGCACCGGCGTGCACCGCTCCCCCGGCGTCGCCCCCGAGGCTGTCCGGGCCGCGGCCGAACGGCTGCGCCGTCCAGGCGTGGAGTTCCAGGTGCGCCGCCAGTGGCCGACCGGCATCCCCGACCTGTCCGGCCGCATCAAGCCGCAGTTCGCCGCCGAGCCCGGCCGCGCCCTCGGCCGCCTCACCGACCTCGGCTGGGGCGCCCGCCTGCGCGCCCTGCTCGCCGAGGACGCTCCCGACGCGCCCGTCCCCGACGACGTCTTCGCCGCCGTCGTGCAGGTCCTCGCCGCCTGGGACTGGGCGCAGCGCCCGGTCGCGGTGGTCAGCATGCCCTCCGGCCGCCGCCCGCAGCTCATCCGCAGCCTCGCCGACCGCATCGCCGGCACCGGCCGGCTCCGGTACCTCGGCGAGCTGGGGTACCGCGCAGGCTCACCGGGCCGCCAGTACAACAGCGCCCAGCGCGTCCAGGCCATCCGCGCCACCCTGACCCTGCCGCCCGCGCTCGGCCAGGCGCTGCGCGGCGTCGACGGGCCGGTCCTCCTCGTGGACGATCGCATCGACACCGGCTGGACGATGACCATGGCCGCGGCGCTGCTCCGGCACGGCGGCGCCCCCGCGGTCCTCCCGTTCGCCCTCGCGATGACCGCGTAGCCGGCCGGGCCGGCCTCGGCCGTGGGCGACAACGGCAAGCGGCCTACCCAGGGGGAAACTCAACGCGATAATCGAGGACTACCTGTCCGACGAATGGCGAAGCGACTTCGAGCAGCACCTGAAAGCCGACACCAAGGAGTACCGCTCGACTGCCTCGGCTTCCTCAGCTCGGCCCGAGTCATTCGATGCGGACGACGTTCCTCTGGTCGGCGGCGGTGGCCCTCTCGGCGTGGGAGGTGCTGGTCGAGCCGCTCTTCGCCCAGGTGGGGCTGATCACCTGCACCAGCGCCGGGCCACCGGCGATTCCACGGCCCAGCCCGCGGGCCCTCGCGGTGAACGATCTCGGCGAGTTGCTCGCCTGGCTTCAGCCCGTCCTGCTGGAGCCGGCCGCGACACGGGCGATCCGGTCGCAGCCCCGGGCCGGCGCCTTTCCGCCGGGGGCGGGTGGCTTCGGTGGGACCACGCCACCGGGTCGAGGCGCCTCTCCGGTGCCCGTGGCGCTCGGGCTGGCGGCGGCCCTGCTGTCCATCGTGCTCGACCGGATCGGTGACGTGCTGTATCCCGCGTTGCCGCCGGCGTGGCAGGAGTGTCTGGCCGAACAGGTTCCGGCGTCGTCCTTCGTGGTGCCGCGCATGATCCTGGACTGGCTGATCTCCCCCCGCCGTCATGGTGCTGCTGGCCGGGTTCGCGGCCGTGGGGTTCGGTCCGCGTTGGGCCGACGTGCGGAACACCGTGTTCGCGGTGGCGATCGTGGTGTCGGCGGCGGTCCTCCCCGAGGCGCTGGCAGGCATGCCGTACAACGACGACGGCACGCCTCGCTACGCGGCCGCCACGTCCTGGTCGGCCTCGACCGAGGGGCCTACGAGTGGGAGGGGTCATCCTCGGCCGAGCCGCCACCGTGCGGCGTCCCCGACCGGCTTCTCCGCGTGGCCCTGGAGACCGGCCCCACCCGGGTCGTTCCCGGTCGGCAAGCCCCGTGGGTGCACGCCCGGTGAGCGGCGGGTCCACGCCTGGCCATACGATGCCCGGCCGCGACTGAGAGAAGATCACGCCCGGGTGCGTGTCGCCGACCGGTGTACGGCGCGCGGCGTCCTCGGCCCCTCCGCGGCGAGGAAAGGTTCGCCGGGGACCGCTACCGACGCCCCCATCGGGCCAGGGCGCGAATGACCGTGGGGATGTCCTCCCGGCGTGCGCGCATGAGGGCGACCAAGCCGAGCACCAGCCGAGGGAGAACCGTGATCAAGGCAACAGCGACCAACGACACGACAGAGTCACCTCGCAGGGGCGGTGTCTGTCGCTGGAGCCTGCACCGCGCATGCGCGGCGGCCGCGCACGCACGGAACAGGACCCAGCGTTCAGAACGCGGATGACCGAACAGGTATCCCATCCCGTGCGGCCGGTCCATCACCCATGCGGTCACCATCCCGTGCCCCAAGCATCGACCGGGCTTGACCGCCGACCACCGCCTTCCCGCCCCCAGGCACCGCGGCCGCTGCGGACGCCGCCTGGTACGGCGGCCGCGCCGAGGCGGCGGACGTGGCCCTCGGCGCGGCCGATACACCGCGCGGAAGCCCGTGCCCGCCGCCGTCGGCCCCGGTATCTCCCGGCATCCCGGTACCTGCGGCCGCTCAGCCGGCTCGCGCCGCCCGGCCTTCCGGCCACGTACCGGCCTGGCCTGGTGAGGCGGCCCGGGCACGCCGCCTACGAGATCGGCTCCTCGGCGTACGCGGCGGCCTGGATGCCGTACAGCTCCGCGTACCGGCCGCCGAGGGCCATGAGCTCGTCGTGGGTGCCCGCCTCGACGAGCCGGCCCCGGTGGAGGACGAGGATGAGGTCGGCGCCGGTGACCGTGGAGAAGCGGTGCGAGACGATCACGGTCACCGCGCCGGTGGCGCGCGACAGGGTCCGGGCCCGCGCCATGTACCGCTCGAAGATCGCCTGCTCGCTGGGGGCGTCGAGGGACGCGGTCGGCTCGTCGAGCACGAACAGCAGCGCGTCGTCGCGCATCGACGCCCGGGCGAGCGCGGTCCGCTGCCACTGGCCCTCGGACAGCTCCACCCCGCCGAGCTCGGCGCCGAGCCGGGTGTCGAGCCCGTCCGGCAGCCTCGCCACCAGCTCCTGCGCGTCCGCCTCCCGTACGGCCCGCTCGATGCGGGCGCGGTCGGTGAGGTGGGGCAGGTCGCCGAGGCCCACCGTCTCGGCGAAGGTGGTGTGGAACCGGCCGAAGTCCTGGAAGGCCGCGCTCATCCGGGCCCGCCAGCCGGTCGTGGACAGCTCGGCGAGGTCGACGCCGTCGACGAGGATCCGGCCCGCGTCCTGCCGGTAGAGCTTGGCGAGCAGCTTCACCAGGGTCGTCTTGCCCGAGCCGTACTCGCCGACGATCGCCACCACGGCCCCGGCGGGGAGCGTGACGCTGATATCCCGCAGCGCGGGGCGGTTCGTGCCGGGATAGGAGTAGGTGACGTTCTCCAGCACGATGCCCTGGCGCAGGGCGCGGGGCGGTTCGACCGCGCCGGACGCCGCGGCCCGCTGGGCGGCGACGTAGTCGCGCAGCCACAGGTACGGCTCGATGAGCCGGCCGGAACCCGCGGTCTCGGTGGTGCTCGCCACCGTGCTGTGCACGGTCTGGCGCAGCGTGGCGGCGACGGTGACGGCGAGCATGAGGTCGCCGACGGTGCCGCTGCCCTGCGCCGTCAGGTAGGCGACGAACGCGAGCCCCCCGCAGAACCCGGCGACGAACACCAGCCACCCGGCGAACCGCCAGGCCGCGGCGATCGCGTGAGCGCGCACCCGGCGCTCGGTCGCCCGCCGCCACGCCTCGGCCTGCCGCCGCACCAGCTCGGGCCCGGCCCCGGCGACCCGGATCTCCTTGCCGCTCGCCGCGCCCACCGCGAGGTTGGCGAGGTGCTGCTCGAGCCGGAGGTCCTCGGCGGTGTCGAGCTCGGTGCGCCGCACCACGCGCTGCCCGCGGTGGTCGAACCAGACCGGCACGGCCGCGAAGAGCAGGAGCAGCAGCAGCCACGGGCTCACCGTGCCGAGCAGCAGCATCGTCACGACGAGCTTGGCGACGTTCGCGACCGTCATGATCGCGTTCCACAGGCTCGCGACGAGCCGGCCCGGCGAGGCCCGGACGAGCATCACCCGGTCGAGGAAGTCAGAACGCTCCAGGTGTTCGATGCCGTCGAGCCCGGCAATGTCCCGGTACACCTCCGGGTGGAGGTCGAGCCGGCCGACCCGGTCGACCACGGTGCTGCGCAGCAGCCCGGAGAGGTCCCGCAGCACGAGGTACGCCGCGTAGGCGACGGCGGCGACGGCCCCGGCGGTCACCGCGCCGGGCGTGTCGCCCGCGACGATCGCGTCGACGGCGGCGCGCAGCGCGAGCGCGCACCCGGCGAGCGCGAGCACGTCGCCGGCGATGGCGGCGAGCGCGGCCGCGGTGAGCAGGGGGCGCCGCCGCCACGACAGCAGGAAGAACTCGGCCCACAGGCTCAGGTAGCGCCTCACGGCCGCACCACCTCCTCGATCCGGTCGTCATGGCCGCGCCGGAACCGCTCGGCCTGGATCGCGAACATCTCGGCGTACCGGCCGCCGAGCGCCATCAGCTCGTCGTGGGCGCCCGACTCGACGATGCGGCCGCCGTCGAGCAGCACGATCCGGTCGGCCTGCCGTACCGTGGAGAGCCGGTGCGAAATGAGCACCACGCTCGTCTCGCCGCGGTTCGCCGCGAGCCGGTCGAACACCTCGAACTCGGTGCGCACGTCGAGGTGGGCGGTCGGCTCGTCGAGCACGAGCAGGCGGGCGCCGCGCCGTACCGCGTAGAGGGCGCGGGCGAGCACGACCTGCTGCCACTGGCCGCCGGAGAGGTCCACCCCGCCGCTGCGGGAGCGGGACAGCGGGGTGTCCCAGCCGTCCGGCAGCCGGTCGAGCACCTCGGCGAGGCCCGCGCTCGCCGCCGCCGCGTCGATCAGGCTCTGGTCGGCGGGCAGGGACGCCTGCCCGAGCGCCACGTTGTCCCGCGCGCTGAGCTGGTAGCGGACGAAGTCCTGGAAGACGATGGAGAGCTTTTCCCGCCAGAGCGCGGGGTCGATGTCGGCGAGGTCGACGCCGTCGACCGTGATACGCCCCGAGTCCGGCCGGTACAGCCCGGCGAGCAGCTTGATCAGCGTGGACTTGCCCGCGCCGTTGAGGCCGACGATCGCGAGCAGCTCCCCCGGGCGGATCTCCAGGTCGAGGTCGCGCAGCACGGTACGGCCGGCGGCCGGATAGCCGAAGCTCACCTTCTCGAACCGGACGAGCGGCGCGGGGCCCGGCGAGTCGGGCGGCGGGAGCGTGCCGCGGACGGCCGGGGAGCGTTCGGCGAGCGCGGCGCGCAGCTCGTCGGTCGCCCGCAGCACGCGGATCGCGCTCACGATGTCGTACATGTCGTTGCTCGGGCCGAGCACGAGGAAGACCGACCATCCGGCGGTGAGCACCGCGGTGGCGACCGCGGCGGTGGCCCTCCCGTCGGCGGCGCTCATCGCCACGGCGACGTACGCGGGCACGAGCCCGGCGGCGACGATCAGCGCGTGCCGCCAGGAGAGGCGGAGCATGCGGTCGATGTGCCGCCACAGCCCGCGGTTCGCCTCATGGATGTGCTCCTGCATGCGGTTCACCATCCACTCGGCGAACCCGAAGACGCGCACGTCCTTGCCCTCGGCCGGGGAGACCGCGGCGTTCCGCCACACGTCGGCGTGGAGCTCGCCCTCGGTGGCCTCCCGCCAGAAGCCGATCAGCTTCAGGTTGTCCCTGGTGCGGATCACCCGGTTGAGCGCCGCGGGCAGCAGGACGAGCGGGACGAGCCACCAGGAGAAGCTTGCGAGCACCGCGCAGGCCGCGACCGCGCCGACGAGCCCGGCGGCCCAGCGGAGCTGGGCGAGCGCCCCGTCCGCGGGCGTGCGGTCGTAGCCGCGGCTCCGGTCGGCGAGCGCCTGCCGGATCAGGATCTGTGTCCTCGGGTCCTCGAGCGCGGCGATCGTGTCACTGCTCGTGACCAGCCGGGCCACCTCGGTGCGGTGGCGGCCGTCGATGCGGGCGGCGGCGAGCTGCTCCAGCGGCGCCACGGCCGCCTCGGCGAGGTGGCCGAGCACGAGCACGGCGGCGAACGCGCCGAGCGGCGTGATCGCAATGGCGAACAGGTCCGCCGTGCCGTGCCCGGCCGCCGCGCCGAGCTCGCCGACGAGGAACGCGAGCGCCGCCGCGGTGGCGGCGGGGATCATGCTCTGGATCAGCAGGGCGGCGGTGAGCAGGGCGAGCGGCAGCGGCCGGGCCGCCGCCAGGACCCGTACCAGCCGCATCCGGTCCGCGATGTCGCGCACGCCTTCTCTCCGTCTTCTCCGCGCCCACGGCGTATGCCGAAAGCCGGGTCCCCGGTGTGCCGGAACGCTCCTGGGGATGCCGCGCGGTGGGAGCCGGTCTCGATCAACGGTCGAAGTGACGTCCGATATGACGCCGGCGTGGCGAGGATGGTTCGGCGAATGTCCGCGGGTCTCGGCCGTACGGGCCCTCACACAATCAGTGCGGCCCTGGGCGGTGCGTGATTCGGGCGAGTGTGTACGGCGTGGGCCTCACCGTACCGTACGGGCGAAGAAGCACTCACGGGAATGCGACGAGCGATTCAGGACGGAGCATGGTCAGGACTCGCTTGCCCTCCTCGGCCTGATCGTACGGACATTTGCCCGCCGGCCCGCACGAAACGCCTGAAGGCAACCTGAGATCCCGGACCCAGCGGCCCGTCAGCAGGGTGAAAGCGCAAGGCAGGGGCGTTCCCTGTAGGACTTCATGGCCGGAGGCCGGCGGAGGGCCGAGCCGGGCGACGGATCTCGGTCCGCCCTATTCAAGTCATGTCTCAGATCGCGTAAAACGCATAAAGGGTCTCGTCAGCAGTGCCGACGAAGACCACCCCGTCGGCGACCGCGGGCGACCCGCTGATCCGATCACTCGCGTCGAAGGACCACCGCTGCCGGCCGGTGGCCGCATCAAGGGCGTACAGCGTATTGTCCTCGGTGCCGACGTACACCACCCCGTCGGCCGCCGTGGGCGACGAGCCGATCCGGCCGTCTGTGGTGAAGGACCACCGTACCCGGCCGTCGTCGGAATCGATGGCGTACACCTGGTACTCCAGAGCGGCGTAGACCGCACCGTCACCGATTCCAGGCGGCGCACTCACCCGCTGATCGGTATTGAAGGCCCAGCGCAGCCGGCCGGTAGCTGTGTCGATGGCGTACAGTCTGCCTTCGTCATCACCGTAATACACCGATTCCCTAGTGACGGCGGGGGCCGTGAGGTCGGCATTCGTGGGGCCGGTGGCGGGGTCGAAGGACCACCGTTCCCGCCCGGTTTTCGTATCGATGGCGTACAGCCGGTTGCGGGCGTCCCGGATATAGACCGCCCCGTCACCGAACGCGGGCGCCCCGATCGGGCCACCAGGAGTGAAGGACCACAGCTCCCTACCCGTGTCCGCATCGAGGGCGCGGACTCTCTCCACCCTGCGGGTGCCATAAGAGACGAAGACCATGCCCTCGCCGACCACGGGAGGGGAAACGTAGGGCGCCAGCCGCACGGACCACCGTCTTTTACCTGTGGCCGCGTTGATGGCGAGCACCCGGAACTTGTCGTCGCCCAGCTCCTCGTCACGGGAACAGGCGTAAACCGACCTGTTGTCGACCGCAGGCGGCAAGACGGGACCACCCGTTCTGAACGACCACCGTTCCCGCCCGCTGACCACGTCCACGGCGTAGAGCTTCTCACTGCCGATATAGACGATCCCACGGCTGACCACGGGCGACGAAACCTCACCGTAGGTGGTGAAGGACCACTTCAGTTCTCCTGCTCTGCCGGACCGCCCTTCCACCGGGTCGTCCGGATCATCCTCGACGAACCGCCCGGCGATGATCGCGGTGGTGGCGACCGAAACGCCGATCGCCCCGAACGCGAGCAGTGCCGTCCGGCGGTTCAGCCCCGCTGGACGGCCGGCCGTCCCGCCAAGCGCGTCCGCTTTTCGGGCGGGCTCGCCGCCGTCGTGTCGGCGTGGCGGATCACGGTATATCTCGGACGACGGAACGGTCGAGCGTTGCGCGCCGCCGTCGGCGCGCGCCGGCGTCGAGGGCGCGACCGGCCCCTCCGGCTGGAGGGGCGTGCCCGCTGCTTCGGGCTGTTGCGAAGCGGGGTCATCGGCCGTGCCCACGGGCAGCGGTCGCGGCGGGGCGGGAGGCGTACCCGGGGGTGCGGGCTGTGGCGCGGCGGCGCAGGCGTGGACCGCCCGAGCCACCTTGTCGGGCATCCAGGCGGACTCGGCGAAGAACTCGACGATGGTCGGCTTCGCGGTGATGCTCCCGGTCAGCTCATCGAGAAGCTCCGGAGCACTCGGCCGCTGCTCAGGCCGCTTCGCCAGGCATCGGGCGACCACCGAGCGCAGCGTGGGCGGGAGCATCGAAAGGTCCGGCTCCTGGTGCACGACCCGGTAGAGCATCGCCGGTGGTGCCCCGGTTCCGAACGGCCCGGTTCCAGTGGCGGTGAACGCCAGCACCGCCCCCAGGCTGAACACGTCGCTGGGCGGCCCCACTGGATCCCCAGTGAGCTGCTCCGGCGACATGAACCCCGGCGTCCCCACCACCATGTCCGTCCGGGTGAGCCGGCTCGCCTCGAGCGCGACCGAGATCCCGAAGTCGATGACCCGCGGCCCGTCGGGCGCCAGCAGCACATTCGAGGGCTTCAAATCCCGGTGCACGACACCGGCGCCGTGGGTCGCCTCCAGCGCCTCGGCGAGCCCGGCCCCCAAGGCCAGCACCGACGCCTCCGGCCACGGCCCGAACTCGCTCACCGCCCGGTCGAGGGACAGTCCCGGCACGTACGCCGTGGCGAGCCACGGAGGCGAGCCGTCCGGATCGGCAGCGACCACTCCGGCGGTGAAAAATCCGCTCACCGTGCGGGCCACGGCCACCTCCCGGGCGAAGCGGCGCCGGAACTCGCTGTCCCCGGCCAGATCCGGCCGGACCACCTTCACCGCAACCGCCCGGCCAGCCTTGGAACGCCCCAGGTAGACCTGGCCCATGCCGCCCGCGCCTAGCCGCGCCACGATCCGGAACGGGCCCACCTGCCGCGGATCGTCTGCGTGCAGCGGCTCGAACGCCTCCATATACCACCCCCCGGGCATCCCCCACCCCACGCATACTCGTTTTGCACCCTAAGTGCACACCGGGTTCAGGAACACGGTCAGCCGATAACAACTCGAGGGCGAACGCGGCGCCGCGGCGAATTCATGTCGGCCACACGCCTGGACGTTCGCATAACGCCATGCCGACGCCTCCGGCGTACGACTTATCGGCCGGGAACGCGTCTCAACTCCGCCGCCTCGCCCGCTGTGCCGGCCGCGCAGCCCGCGATAGGGCGACGCCGAGGCAGTGCACCAAAACTTCATCCATACAGAATTCGGCGGGCGGCACGGCACAGCCCCCGGTGCGCGGTGAACGGGTGGGCGGCGGCGAAATCCTCGCACCCGGTCAGGACGTATGGCTTACCTGCGCCGCACCATCACTCATATCTCCCGTGCGCCGCGCAAGAAGGCCACCCGGATCGGAGTCGCCGAAAGGGGTCCGCCCGGCCCGGCTCCGGCGCCCGGTCGAACCGATCTGTTTCGATCTCACCGATGCCGGTCCACCGCAGGCCGGCTTGCTCGGCACCGGTGCCTCCCCCTCGCCCGGGCGACGGCCGGGCCGCGTTCCGGTCGGCGCGGCACCACGGCCGCCGATGAGCTCCATCGACCCGCCGCTCGCCACCCGTCCGCCCATGCTCCTCGTCGCCCAGGCCGTGGCCTTCCCGTTCTCCGCCGGTGGCATCGAAGGGTCGTGTCGCGGCGAGCGGCTCTTCGGCCACCGGGTACCCGCGTCCCCGCCGTGGCGGCTCGGGCTGTTCGGCGCAGCTAGGCGTCGCCGGTGGGCGGGGCGGCGGGTGGCCGGTCGGCTGTGCCGTACCTGTCGGCGCGGAACAGGAAGGAGGCCCAGGAGCGGTACGGACGCCAGGCGTCGGCGATCTTGCGGTACGCCGCGGGCGGGGCGTCCTCCGGCAGGCCGTACGCCTCGCGGAGCAGGGCGAACAGGCGGGGCTCGTCGCCGGGGAAGGCGTCGGGGGCGCCCGCGCCGCGGATGAGGATGAGACCGGCGGAGAACGGGCCGACGCCGGGGAGGGTGCGCAGCTCGGCGAGGGCGTCGGCGGGGTCGGCCGAGCGCAGGTACTCGGTGGTGAGCAGGCCGTCGAGGGCGGCGCGGGCCAGGCCGCGGATCCACTCCTCCTTCTGGGCGGGCAGGCCGAGGCCGCCGGCCTGCAGCAGGGTGTGGGGCGGCGGGAAGGCGGCGTACTCGCGGCCGTCGATCGTCACCTTCGCGCCGTACCGCTCGGCGATGCGCTGCTTGAGCCGGGAGGCGATCACCATGGAGGAGCGCTGGACGATCACCGCCCAGCAGGCCGCCTCCCACGGGCTCCAGAAGCAGACGGGGCGCAGGCCGGGGTGGGCGCGGATGAGGTCGCCGAGCACCGGGTCGGCGTCGGCGAGTGCGGGAACGCCGGTGCCGTCCACGTCGAGGGAGAGGATGCGCGCCACCTCGGCGCGGATGCCCGGACCGGGGGCGCGGGTCGTGGTGACGGCGACGCCGCCCGGCGCGGCGGTCACGGTCACGCCGATCGGCAGCCAGTCCGTCTCGGCGCAGTAGGCGAAGCGGAGGGACCGCCCGTCGCTCGGGAGGTGCGCGGTCACCGGCCAGTCCTCGGTGAAGCGCAGCGCGGCACCGAAGTCGAAGGGGCCCTTCGCCGTGATCGTGAAGCCGTGCCCGGGCATACGCGTATCGTAGGGGCACCCCGCGGGCGGGCGATCGCGCGGCGCGGCGCCGGCACGGCCGGGTGCGACGGCTACCGCCGGTCGTCCAGCTCCTCGTCGATCACGTTGAGCAGGTCGACGATCATGCGGCTGGCGGCGTTCGGGTCCTCGGTGAGGTTGTTGATCCGGTCGGCGAGCAGGACGAGGCTCGCCTCGAGGGCGTTCATCTCGGCCTCGAGCCATCCGCCGTACCGCCTGCGCCAGAGGGTGGGGCTGAGGCCGAGCACGCAGGCGGTGAGCATGCCGACCATGGTGGGGATGGCCTCGGGCTTCACGCTCTTGCGCATGGCGCGCAGGCCGGAGGCGACGTACGGCACGATGTACTCGATCGGGTCCTGGCCGTGCGCCTCGAGCGACTTGCGCAGCCAGTCGACGTAGAGGTACATGAGCGTGCACGCCCCGTCGAGGACGTCCTGGGCGGCCTTGGGCCCGAACGACTCCAGCGTCCGTTCGACCAGTTCGCACCTCTCCGGGTCCGGCGTGGCGTCCGCCTTGGCGAGTTGCGCCAGGCGCGAGTCGACCAGCAGCAGTGCGGTGCCCACGTCGCCGATCGGCGCGAAGGCAGGGTCGAGGGATGCAGACATGGCGATCTCACAAAGGTCGCTGTTTCCCGTACCGCCGCAAATCTTGTCACCATACCCGGGACCTTCGCAGTGATTTCACAGGACTGACGAAATCCGTCGTATGGCCGTAACGTTTTGCCGACGGGAGCGCCGATGAAAACGGGGCGGCTATCGACTATTGATGGCGTTTGGATACATGCAAGCGCAATATGGTGACTCGCACTGTCTGATCCGGCGTGTCCCCACCGCTCCGCGTGCGAGGCGTCGGCGGGCGGCGGGTATGCCACGGCCGTACCGCAGCTGTGACCTGCTGGTTACGCGGGCCTCACAGCCTTCCGGCCGTCGCGGCGGCGGCCCTCGGAGAGCGGCCGCCCCACCGTGGCGGCACCTCCGGACGGTTCCCTGTCACCCATCGCCCAGCGGTACTGCAAATCCGATCGACGGCCGAGATGAATCGTCACCGGCCCTGCGGCATGGCGACTTCACCGCGGTGAATCACCGGCGGACGCTCCACCCTGCCGGGAATGGCTCTGTGGACCGTCCAATCCGCCGGTCGGCCTTCCGGCCGGTTGTGAACATGAATGCATCACCATAAACGCCGAGTATCCCGGCCGCAGAGGCGAAATCACCATTCGGCGGGATCCCCGTGTTCTCGCGGCCCCGCCACGTCGATCGTGGGCCGCCCGCGCGGTGGGCCGACGCGACCCGCGAGCAGGAACGGAGCCCTCATCAATGCCAGGGCTGCTCGCGCATACCGCCCATCGTCACGGCCATCGGCGGGAACGCCGTCGGCCACAGTGCCGAGGCGGCGTCGTACGCGAGGCACGCGCACTGCGAGCCGGGCCCTGCCGCCCTCGTGATCGGCCCGGAGGTTCGCGGGCGAGAGCTCGCATGCCCGGCTGGTCCGGCGACGGCCGGGTATAGCGCGATGTACCGGTTCGGAGCGCACCGCTCACGAGCCGGACCGGCAGGAGCCGGGGCGGTCCCGGGATCCCGGCCGGTGCCGAGCGGCGTTGCCGGTGAGGAACCTGGCGGCTGGACGGGGGTGGGCGATGGCGGCGACCTCTCGGCCGTACCCCGTGATGACCGCCTTCGGCCCGGGCACGCCGCCGCGGCGGCCGCGCATCCTCGTGGTGCGCCCCGACCACCTGGGCGACGTGGTGGTGACCCTGCCCGCGGTCGCCGCGCTGCGATCCGCGGTCCCCGGCGCGGTCGTGACATACGCGGCCTCGCCCCCGGCCGCGGAGGCCTGCCGCCGCTGCCCGCACCTCGACCACGTGATCGCGGTCGCGTTCCCCGGCCCGGGTCGCGCGTGGGGCGCGTTCGCCGACGCGGAGCTGCGGGCCGCCGTGGCGGCGCTGGGCGGGCCGTACGACCTCGCCGTGCTGGCGCGGCCCGACGATCCGGCGTCCGGGACGCTGTGCGCGGCCGCCGGTGTCCCCGTGCGGATCGGGTTCGCGACCCCGCAGACCCTGCCGTTCCTCACCCGCGCGCTCCCGCCGCCCGCCCCGGGCCTCTCGGTCGCCGAGACGACCGGTCGGCTGCTCGCCGCCGCCCTGGCGGAGCTGGGCGCGCCGGGGGCGCTGCCGCCGCTGCCCGCCCGCGACGGCACGATCGTGCCGACCGCCGCCGACCGCGCCGAGGCCGCGGCGGTGCTGGCCGAGGCGGGCGTGCCCGACCCCGAGGTGGTGCTGCACCCCGGATCCGGGTGGCCGGTGAAGAACTGGCCGCCGGCCCGCTGGGGCCTCGTGGCGCGGCGGCTGCGCGGCCGCCTGCGGTTCCCGGCCCTGGTCGCGGGCACGGCACGGGAACGCCCGCTGGTCGAGCAGGCCGTACGCGCGAGCCGGGGCACGGCCGTCGGGATCGCCGGGCGGCTGTCGGTCGGCGGCCTCGCCGCCCTGCACGCCCGCGCCCGCGTCGTGGCGGGCGTCGACAGCGGGGCGTTGCACCTGGCCGCCGCCGTGGGGACGCCGACCGTCGCCCTCTACGGCCCCGGCAGCCCGGCGTTCGCCCCGCCCCCACCCCGGCATCGCGTGGTACGGCTCGGCCTGGCGTGCAGCCCGTGCGGCCGGCTCGAGGCCCCGCCGTGCGGGCGGATCCTGCATCCGGCGTGCGTGACCGGCGTCCCGGCCGACGCGATCGCCGAGGCCGTGCTCGCGGCGCTCGGCTGAACGCCCGCCGCGCACCGCCCGAGGGCTCCCGTCGGCGCAGGTTCCGCCGCCGCATCGGAGTCGGCGTTCGCACGGGTCGTGTGTCCGCCGACCCCGGAGGAGGGCCGGAACGGCCTTCGCTGAGACGGCTTCGCGACCCGGATGGCCGGGGTCGGGCTCGCCGCCTGGCCGTGCGGATGGAGAGCTCCCGGCCGCCGCGGCCGGACCGCACCGGAGTCCGCGAAGCGCGCCTGCCGGGGACCGGGCGGCGGCGGGGTGGCGGCCATACGGCCCGTCCGTCCGGGGACGGCTAGGCGAGGCGGTCGCGGGTAGGCGGGCTGCATGCTGAGACGCGCGATCTGGCAAGGGCTCGCGGCCGGGCTGGCCGGTACGGCGGTCATGACCGCGGCGGAGAAGATCGAACAGCGCCGCACGGGGCGTCCAGACTCCTACGTGCCCGCCCGGGTGCTCGCACGATTGACCGGCCTGCCGGAACGCTCGGGAGGGCGGCGTACGCTCAACCTCGCCATGCACTACGGCCAGGGGGCGCTGCTCGGCGTGCTGCGCAGCGTCATGGCGCAGGCCGGGCTGCGCGGGTTGTGGGCGTCGGCGATGTTCACGGCCGTCCGGCTCACCACCGACCAGGTCCTGGAGAACGCCACCGGGGTGGGTGCCCCGCCGCAGACCTGGCCGCGCGGCGAACGCGCCACCGACCTGTTCCACAAGTCCGTATACGGCTTCGCCACCGGCGCCGTCGCCGACCTGCTCGCCGCCCGCGACGGACCCGGCCCCGGTCAACGCCACGCCGCCCGGCGGCCCGGGCGGCACCACGACGTCGCCCCTGCTCCGCGCCGGTCTCGCGTCCCGGCCGGGTCCTGAGGCGGCCGCCTGCGCGGGTCACGGGCGAGCGGACGGCGACGCGTGGCCGGACGGCGAGGCGGCGCACACGCCGGTGGCGCGATGCGGCCCGGCTCGCCGTGCGCCGACGCCGGGGTGATCGGCGGTCGCGGGCATGGCCGGAGGCCCGGGCTAGGCGCGCTGCGGACCGGGCTGCACGGTCACCTGGTGGCCGACGTCGTCCTCCTCGGCCGCGGCGAGCACCGCCTCGAGCAGGCCGGGGAAGCGCGCCTGCACATCCTCGCGGCGCAGCGTGACGTAGCAGCGGGTGCCCTCCTGCCGGGTCCGGGTGAGCCCGGCGTCGCGCAGCACGCGCAGGTGGTGGCTGAGGGTGGATTTCGCCACCGGCACCCGCAGCTCGCCCCAGCCGCGCTCCCGGCCGTCGGCGAGCACCCGCACGATCCCGACCCGGATCGGGTCACTGAGGGCGGCCATCACCCCGGTCAGCGTGATCTCGTCGACCTCGGGGTGGCGTGCCTCGCGCATGACCTCATGCTAGTTGGTTCGATGTTCTACGAACGTCGAACAATGATGGAAAGGAGCCGCCGTGACCTCCCCCACCGGATCGCTGCGCGATCGGGTCGCGATCGTGACCGGCGCCGGCTCCGGCATCGGCCGCGCCGCCGCGCTCGCCTTCGCCCGCGCCGGTGCGCACGTGCTCGCCGTGGGGCGCCGCGCCGAGGCCCTCGAACGGACCGCCGCCGGCCATCCCGGCATCGCCGTCCACGCCGCCGACATCACCGGCGACGGCGCACCGCAGGCGGTGGTCGAGGCGGCGGCCGAACGCTGGGGCGGCGTCGACGTGCTGGTCAACAACGCCGGGGCCACCGTCGTCATGCCGCTCGCCGACACCGACCCCGGCCGCGTCGCCGGCCTGTTCGCGCTCAACGTCACCGCGCCGATCCTGCTCGCCCAGGCCGCCCTGCCGTACCTGCGGGCGCGCCGTGGTGCGATCGTCAACGTCTCCAGCACGTACGGCCACCGCCCGCTGCCCGGCGCCGCGCCCTACGCCGCCACCAAGGGCGCGGTGGAGCAGCTCACCCGGAGCTGGGCGCTGGAGCTCGCCCCGGACGGCGTCCGCGTCAACGCCGTCGCCCCTGGCCCCACCGAGTCCGAGGCGCTCGCCGCCGCCGGGCTGCCCGCCCCGGTCATCGAGCAGATCAAGCGGGACGAGATCGCCCGCATCCCCCTCGGCCGCCGCGGCACCCCCGAAGAGGTCGCCGCCTGGATCGTCCACCTCGCCGACCCCGCCGCCGCCTGGATCACCGGCCAGGTCATCACCGTCGACGGCGGCCTCGAGCTCAGCTGACCGCGCCGCCCGCCCGGGGCGCGGGCGCGGAGGGCCCGGCCCGGGCGTCCGCCCCGCCGGCGATCGCCGTACCCAGCGGCGGAGGCGCACCCGGCTACGACGGCCGCCGCATCGCGGCGACGGCGCGGATCCGCGAAGGCCCGGTACGGCCGCCTCACCCGTACCGCCGGGCGCGATCTCGTCCGGGGTCGCGAGATGCCCGGTGCGCAGGTACTCCACCGGGTCGCGGTCGGCGTTGCCCCGCACCCAGACCACCCGGTCGCCGAGCTCGGTCAGCCGGTCGAGCACCTCGACCGGCTGCGCCCCGGCCGCGATGTCGCCGGTGACCACGATGCGGTCGGCGTCGCGGACCTCGGGCTCGGCGGGCACGGCCTCCAGCGCGGCAGGACGCCGTGGATGCCGGAGAGGACGGCGACGCTCGCATGCGGCATGGCGTCATCGTGCCGCACCCGGCCCGGCGGCCACGGCGGGTGCGACCCGGCGTACCCCGGCGTGCTCCGGTGCCCGACGGCACGCGCCTCGGCGCCCCATCGCCGCCGCCGGGCCCGCGGCGGAACCCGCGCGTCCCGGCCCGAGCCACGCGACAAGCGGCGCCCGGGGCCCGCGCTGCCCCCGCCGCGCCGGCCGTGCTTAACCCGAAGATCACGTGATCTATCACGATTCGCACACAGACCCTTGTAATGGTTTGCGTGATTCACCTAACATCACGCGACATCACGTGATAAGGCGGGGGATTCTTCGCAAAGCCGCTCCACGTCCGGGAGGACGCACATGAACCAACCCCTCCAGCTGTCCCGCCGTGCCCTGCTGCGCGGGATCGGCGTCGGCGCCGCCGGCGCCCTCGCCTACGCCGCGCTCGGTGCCTGCGGTTCCGACGGTGGCAACGCCCCTGCGGCGGGCGGCGACCCGTGGAAGCGCTACCAAGGCACGACGATCAACTTCATCTCCGAGAACACCGCCCCCTCGGCCGCGATCGCGGCGAACACCAAGCCGTTCGAGGAGCTCACCGGCATCAAGGTCAACATCCAGCAGATGGAGCTGACCAAGCTGGTGGAGAACGTCTCCCTCGACCTCTCCAGCGGCACCGCCGGTTACCACGTCATCTACGCCGACCCCTACCAGGTGCTCGCGCCGTTCTCCGAGGGCCTGGTGGACCTCAACGAGTTCATCGGCAACGACGAGTTCCCGCAGCCGGCGCTCGGCCTGGAGGACTTCATCCCGAGCCAGCTCGAGGCCGCCGGCCGGTTCCTCGACGGCGAGAAGCTCTTCGCCCTGCCGTACGACACGCCGACGATGATCTGGCAGTACCGGGCCGACCTGTTCGAGAAGTACCACGACAGGATGGCCGACGACCTCGGCTTCGACCCGACCCCGTCGATCAACATCACCTGGGAGCAGTACTTCCAGATCGCCGACTGGTTCAACAAGAACGCCAAGGACGACGTGCCGTACGGCACCGGCCACCAGGCCAAGCAGCACGACTCGCTGCAGTGCGACTTCTCCAACGTGCTGTGGGCCTACGGCGGCGACTACTTCGCGGGCGGCCAGCAGCTCGGCACGCTCGGCACCAAGGAGCCCGGCAAGGCCACCCTGACCAGCGACGCGGCGATGGCCGCCGCCGAGTTCTACGCCAAGCTGCTCGGCATCGCCCACCCGGGCTCGCGTACCTGGGACTGGGACGGCGTGGGCAGCGCCTTCCAGTCCGGGCAGATCGCCATGTGTCCGAACTGGCACGAGTTCGCCGCCGGGAACGAGAAGGCGCTGCCGGGCAAGGTCGGCTACGCGCCGCTGCCGAAGGGCCCGGCCCGCTCGGCGAACATCTGGGGCGGCACCGGCATCGGCATCAACGCCAACTGCTCGGAGGCCGAGCGCGGCGCGGGGTGGCTGTTCGTCAACTGGGCCACCTCGCCGGACACCCAGTTCATGTGCCTCGCCAGCGAGGTCGGCGGCGGCACGCCCACCCGTACCTCCGTCTACCAGCGTCCCGAGGTGGAGGAGGCGAAGAAGCGGCCGTCGAAGCTGCCGAACATCCTCACCGCAGACGCCGTCAACGAGGCCTGGAAGCAGGAGAACATCGGCCTGCGGCCCAAGGTCGCCACCTGGAACGAGCTCGACACCGCGCTGTTCACCGAGCTGTCCCGCATGATCGCGGGCGAGGTGAAGCCGGACGCGGCGATGCGCAACGTGGCCCGGAAGTTCGACGAGATCAACAAGGTGTGATGCCGGTGGCCTCCGACCTGAAGGTCGTGGGGACGACGGCACGGCAGGGCGTGCGCGACCGGAGCGGGTCGCGCACGCTCCTGCGGCCGCCCAGCTTCGAGATGCGCATGATGCTGCCGGCGCTGCTGGTGCTGGCCGCCCTGTCGCTGCTGCCGTTCCTCACCTTGATCTACATGAGCTTCACCGAGGTGAAGCTGCTCGGCGGGCTGCGGTTCGAGCCGGCGGGCCTGGAGAACTGGCAGCGCCTGTTCACCGACCCCGACGTGCGCGCCTCCTGGGTGGTGAGCCTCATCTACCTCGTGCTCACCCTCGGCCTGGAGATGCTCGGCGGCATCCTCGTGGCGCTCGTGCTCTACCAGATCACCCGCGGGCGGGGCCTGCTGTTCGCCCTCGTGCTGCTGCCGATGTTCCTCGCGCCGATCATCGTCGGCCTGCTCGGCCGGTTCCTCACCGACTACACGATCGGCCTGTACGCGTGGGTGCTGCGCGGCCTCGGCTTCGAGGGCGACGTGCTCGGCGAGGGCAGCACGGCGATGATCGCGGTGGTGGCGATGGACGCCTGGCAGTGGACGCCGCTGGTCGCGCTGATCACCCTGGCCGGGCTGACCGCGGTGCCGCAGCCGCTGTTCGAGGCCGCCTCGGTGGACGGGGCGGGCTACTGGCAGACGCTGCGCTCGGTGGTCCTCCCCACGATCAAGGGCGTGCTGCTCGTCGCGCTGCTGGTGCGGGCGATGGACGCGGTGCGCTTCTTCGACATCATCACGATCACCACCAACGGCGGCCCCGCGGACGCCACGAAGATCATCCCGATCCGGCTGTACGAGACCGCGTTCCGGTTCCGGGAGATCGGCTACGCGTCCGTGATCGGCCTGGTGATGCTGCTGTTCTCGATCATCCTGGCCAACGTCTTCGTCGGCATCCTGGGCAGAAAGGGGCTCACCAAATGAGCGGCAGCCCTGCGACGCTCGGCGGCCGGTCCCCGCTCGTCCGCGCGCTCACCGCGGTACTGGTCGCGATCATCCTCGCCTGGACGGTGATCCCGCTCGGCTGGATGCTGCTCTCCTCGGTCAAGCCGGAGAGCGCGATCAAGACCAGCACCCCGACCCTGGTCTTCACCCCGACGCTGGAGAACTACGCCAAACTGTTCAGCGCGGGCAACGACATCACGCCGTTCGCGATCAACAGCGTGATCGCGACCGTGACGGCGACCGCGCTCGCCCTCGCCCTCGGCACGATCGCCGGGTACGGCCTGGCGCACTGGCACGGCCGCGGCCGCAAGCATCTGGCCTTCTGGATCATCAGCACCCGGATGGCGCCGATCGCGGCCGTGATCCTGCCGCTGTTCATCATCTTCCGGCACCTGAACCTGCTCGACTCGGTGGCCGGGCTCATCCTCGCCTACCTGTCGTTCAGCCTGCCGTTCGCGATCTGGCTGATGAGCGCGTTCTTCGCCGACGTGCCGCGGTCGATCGAGGAGGCGGCGCTGGTGTCGGGCGCGAGCCGGTGGCAGGCCTTCTGGCACGTGGTGCTGCCCACCGTCAAGCCCGGCCTGGTGACCACCGGCGTGCTGTGCGCGGTGTTCTCCTGGAACGACTACGCGTTCGCCTCCAGCTTTGCCGGCCCGGCCTCGCAGACCCTGCCGATGGCGGCCGGGCGCCTCATCACCCAGGGCGGCGTCGACTGGGGCCAGCTCACCGCGCTCGGCGTCGTCGTCACCCTTCCCATGATCGTTGCCGGACTCGCAGTTCGCCGGTGGCTCGTCACCGGCCTGACCCTTGGAGCCGTGACCGCCGAATGACCGAAGCACCGACCATCACCCTGCCGGACGTGCAGCAGGCCGCCGTCCTGCACTCCCCCGGGGACGTCCGCCTGGAGAAGCAGCCCGTGCCCACGCCCGGCCCGCGCGAGGTGCTGATCCGGGTATCCGCGGTGGGGGTGTGCGGCTCCGACGTCCACTACTACGAGCACGGCCGCATCGCCGACTTCGTCGTGAAGGCGCCGCTCGTGCTCGGCCACGAGGCCTCGGGCACGGTCGTCGCCACCGGCCCCGAGGTCACCCGGGTACGGCCCGGCACCCGGGTCGCGATGGAGCCCGGGGTGCCCTGCGGCCAGTGCCGCGAGTGCCGTAGCGGCCGGTACAACCTGTGCCCGGACGTGCGGTTCTTCGCCACTCCCCCGGTCGACGGGGCGTTCGCCCAGTACGTGACGCTCGACGAGGCGTTCGCGCACCCGGTGCCGGACTCGCTGTCGGACGAGGCGGCCGCGCTCATCGAGCCGCTGTCGGTGGCGGTGTGGGCGAACCGCAAGGCCCGCGTCGAGCCCGGCACGTCGGTGCTGGTGAGCGGGGCCGGGCCGATCGGGCTGCTGTGCGTGCAGGTGGCCCGGGCGCGGGGCGCGTCGCGCATCGTCGCCACCGACGTGAGCGAGCACCGGCTCGGCGTGGCCCGGCGGCTCGGCGCGCACGAGGTGGTGAACGTGCGCGAGCAAGACCCCGCGTCGGTGATCGCCGACGCCGACGTGCTGCTGGAGTGCTCCGGCAGCCCCGCCGCGATCGACTCCGGCATCCGCTGCGTGGCCCCCGCCGGCACCGTCGTGCTCGTCGGCATGGGCGACCCGACCGTGCCGGTCCCCGTCGACGTGGTGCAGCGCAACGAGCTGTGGGTGACCGGCACGTTCCGGTACGCCCACGCCTACCCGGCCGCGATCTCGCTCGCCGCCTCCGGGGCGGTCGACCTCGACGGACTGGTGACCGCACGGTTCGGGCTGGACGAGACCGAGCGGGCGCTGCTGGCCGCCCGGCAGGATCCGACCGCCCTCAAGGTCATCGTTCGCCCGAATGGCACCAATATTGAATGACGGCGAGTTCATGACGGCGGCGATCCGCCGCCGCGCCGTACAGCGACTTCCCGGATAGAGCAGAGGGGGCTGCCTTGCCACACCAGTTCCGCCGACTGACCCCGGTGCAGATGGAACGGCACCGCAAGACCATCGAGCTGCTCGAGCGGCGTGGCAAGGTGACCATCGAGGAGCTGGTCCGGGAGTTCGGCATCAGCGCGATGACCGCCCACCGCGACCTGGACATCCTGCAGAAGCAGGGGCTGCTGCGCAAGGTTCGCGGTGGGGCGGTCAGCGAGTCGGTGACCCGGGCGTCGGTGCACGCCCTGGACAGCGAGGCGAGCTGGGACGACCGGGCCCGCACCGCGGTGCGGGAGAAGGAGGCGATCGCCGCCCGGGCCGCGCGCGAGCTGCAGCGGGGCATGACCGTGTTCATGGACGACAGCACCTCGTGCCTGCCGCTCGTGCCGTACCTGGCCCGGCTGACCGGCATCACCGTGGTCACCAACTCGCTGTCGCTCACCCGCGTGCTGGTCGACCACGGGCTCGAGGTGGTGATGATCGGCGGCACCTACCGGCCCGCGTTCGACGCCAACGTCGGCCTGCTCGCCCACGACGCCATCGGCCGGCTGCGCCTCGACGCGGTGTTCATCTCCACCCCCGCGGTCAGCGGCGGCGAGTGCTACCACCCCGACCAGGACTCGGTCCTGGTCAAGCGCGCCGCCCTCGCCGTCGGCGACCGCCGCATCCTCCTCGTCGACCACTCCAAGTTCACCCGCGTCGCCCCCTACTCCTTCGCCCGCCTCGCCGACTTCACCCTCGTCGTCACCGACGCCGCCACCCCGGAGAAGGAGTACCGCCCCCACCTCACCCCCGACCGCATCGCCGTCGTCGAGGTCTCCGACGTCCTCACCCCCGACGCCGGCTGACCGGCGCCGGGCGCAGGGACGCCAGCCGACGGCCGTAGCGCGCGATGCCCTCTACCACTGAAGTGAGGTGCAGCAGACCGAGTCTCACGAGTCCAGGTCAGCGGCCTCGTCCCCACCGCTGATCTGGAACTCGTCGATCGTTTTCGCTACGGTCCGCTCCGTTCCCGTGGAGTCGGCCCGTAGGCCGCGTCATTCATACGTTGCTCTCCGGGTACAGACTGGGGCCGTAACCGACCCCACCAGCTGGGCGGTCATCCCAGCGCGCGCTCGCCGGCACCAGTAGCTCCACTCATCGTGGAGTCAGCGGCCGGGCCACTTTCAGACCACTTTGCTAGAGCCTCTCGCCCGGGCCGCGACGTACCGACGACCAGCGCCGCCGACCTTCCCCACCTGATGGAGACCACACTCCTCGACTACCAGCGTCTTTCGGGCAGTCGTCTGAGCCGACCTCCTATACCGTCGGAGGCCTACCGCACCGCCCCGCTCGGCCTCGCTGCCGAACACACCAAAGATCCCGGCCCGACCAAGCTGCCCTTCATGCAGCTTTCTCGGCTGCTACACAGCCAGTCGGAGCTTCACGGTCACAAGGCCGGTTGATGATGATTCCCACTGGGATGCCGTTGGGCCACTGCATGCGATTGGCGATGACGATGACCACGTCATCAAATGCGGAGATCGCACCGAGTGACATATCCTCACGATATGCAGGGAGCCTGTGCGCTTCCCAACTCCGACCGTCATCCGTCGACGTCCATAAGGTGGGCGCGTCGGTCGTTGTCTTGTGATCACGACTCAAACCGGCTATGACAAATGATCGTGGAGCGACATTGAAAGCGTCAGAGTCTCCCAAGGTATGCTCGACCGTGTCGGGCAGATTAGATATCGAGGACCATGTCTGTCCTCCGTCTGTTGAACGATAGATCACGCGGACCGGAGATTCGCCCTCGCCGCCCTGGGTGCCATTCAGCTCTTTCAGTCCATTGATCAGTATCGTCTTACCATCGGAGGAGACGCTGTCGATGTAGTCGAAAGAGAGCCCGTCAGTTATCGCCTTTAAGGACCCATTCTTATCCTCCGTTAAGACTACATTGGGCAGCCAGGCATCAGTCGGGGAGTGCGTGCAGCTACCGAGCAAAGTGATTTCCGGGATACTTCCCGAGATTAGTTCATTGAATCTGCATCCGGCCGGCAGATCGATCGAGAGACGTCGCCATTTATTCTCCTGACTCAACTCCCAAAAAGTGGGAGGTTCGCCGACGGCGGCGACTATCCGACCTCCGACGGACACCACATCTGGTTGCCCAAAAATCTGACCCGGGGTCGGCGGGATATTCGGCCCCGCGGCCCAGGTGTGGCCGTCGCGTGAGAGCCATGTGGCGTACCTCATTTTATCGGTGTCGCCGGTGACTCCGATGGCAACCACGCCGTTGGCTCCAGCCGCTATTCCGGTGGCCGCGAACCTCTTGCCCTTTGGCGGATCGATCCGAGACAGGAGCCCGGGCCTCCAGTTCACTCCATCTCGAGAAGCCCACGACTGCAGATGAATCCCGTCACTCGCTGACCCCACGGCAACGAAACCGTCACGCGTGGCTGTGACGAACTCCGGGCTGAAGGATCCGACCTTCAGCCCAAGACCGCTCAACGGAACATAGCTCCAGGTATCAAGATGGGGGATCGTGCGATGTTCAGCGCCGCCTATACTCAGAATCAAAAGGGTCACGAATAACACGCCGAACAGCCTCGTCATAGGTTGTCTCCACACTTCCTGGAACTGCGTTTGCCGGTGACAAAAGGCTGCAATTGTTCGCCGACTTCACCCGAGCTGATATCGAATATCGGTATCCCTTCGATCCCGCCGACCGACCGGAACGGCTCCTTCTCGCTACCGATCTGCAAAACTCCCGGCTGACCATCGGAAACATATCGTATTCTTAGAAACCAGGTGTACATGCGCGCGGCGCAGCTCGTTACCTGCATACGCACAAAAAGAGGAGATTCCGGAGTAATGGTGACACCACGTACACCTGGACCACCTTTCGGCGAGTGCTCGGGATACTCTTTTCCATCGACGATCTTATACAACCGGGAAGTGTCAAGATTGAGGCGTAGATAGTGTCCTGTCCCTGGACCGCATCCTCGCGTCCGCGTTAAAATCCAATCAATGTCAGGATTGTCCTCACGGCTGAGAATTACCGGCTCAACCGCCACCAGATGCACGGTGGCCCGCTGGGACGTGAGTGTGAACGTCAGAGCTCCTAGTTCCCATGACGCACCCCCCCTCTTAATCACACTCGCCCGTGGGTCCTCCTGAAACGTGTACTCGATACTCGTGGCCGCTGGACCCCCTACGGGCATGGCCACGGACGTTGTGAAATCACAACCGGGGTCGGCGGGCCAGCTCTGAGTCGCCACCTGGAGCGGACGATTGCCAACCCATTCATCTATTTTCACGACCAGCCGTGTCATGTAGGGCTTAATAACCGGTTGCACTACGTTTCCCCCGATGTAAACCAGCGAGCTGATGAGGACTGTGTTGAAAACGGTCACCAACGTAGAGTTAGAGGAATCGGCCCCGCTCTCCCCTTCCGCTGCGGTATCACCTCCGCCACTTGCACGATTCCGCCGCCGACGCTTTGCGATAGTGATACCAAGAAGTAGCACCACACCGACGGCAGCAGGAACAACGATCCAGTTGGGTTTCAGCGGGAAGAGAACCGCAGCGCCAACGGAAAGCAACGTTATTACCAGCAGGAACCACCCAGAACGGGCGAATCGCCTTTTCTTGCCCATCATCCACCATCGGTCGACCTCTAAACGGGATCCGATCTGATGGTACTCAAGTTTTCCGCACAAAAAGCAAAGCACATTAAACCCCATTTCGGATATTCCCGAAATGGGGTTTGTTGCGGATCGTAAATCAGTCACTTGTCGCCATCGCCGATCTTGATGTGCAGATACAGGGTCGGCCGGTCAGCGCCAGGGCGTTGATATCCCCGGAGCTGTGTCCCCTTCATAGCCGACATCATCGACCGACCACCTGGCCGATTCGTTAGGGGCGTTGCATTTCCATGTGATCACGAGCATCACGTGATCGTCGTACGCGGGCCACGCCATCCGCGCGCATGGAACTCTCCCACCGGAAGCCGCCCCCTATTGGCGTCTCGACTGGTCACGTCATCGGTTGCACTGGATGACTGGTCCTCCGGCTCTTGGCCTAGGGACTGCAAGAGACGAACCCGGGACCTGGTGGACACACGCTCTACGAGGGCTCGACGTTCGGTAATAGCAGTGACGCGTGGGCGGGCGAACTCGCCCACGCGCCACCTCTGTATCCGCTTTCTGCGCTGGCGAATCCTGGTCAGGCCGCCGCGGAGCCGCCGGCGGCGCGGGCCGGGGCGGCCGGGGCGCTGTCGAGCGGCTGCGGCGGGGCGTTGAGGACGGCGTCGTCGAGACGGCCCTCGCTGCGGGCGACGAGGACCGGGACCACGATCTGGCCGGTGACGTTCGTCGCGGTGCGGATCATGTCGAGGATCGGGTCGATCGCCAGCAGGAGGCCGACGCCCTCGAGCGGCAGGCCGAGGGTGCTGAGCGTCAGGGTGAGCATGACGATCGCGCCGGTCAGGCCCGCGGTGGCGGCCGAGCCGACCACGGCGACGAAGGCGATCAGCAGGTACTCGCCGATCCCCAGCGGGATGTCGTACACCTGGGCCACGAAGATCGCGGCGATCGCCGGGTAGACCGAGGCGCAGCCGTCCATCTTCGTGGTCGCGCCGAACGGCACGGCGAACGCGGCGTAGTCGCGGTCGACGCCGAGCCGCTCGATCGTGACCTTCTGCGTCACCGGCAGGGTGCCGACCGAGGAGCGGGAGACGAAGGCGAGCTCGATCGCCGGCCAGGCGTTGCGGAAGAACGTGATCGGGTTGACCTTGCCGACGAGGGCGAGCAGCGTCGGGTAGACGGCGAGCAGCACGACGAGGCAGCCGACGTAGACGCCGAGGCTCACCCGGGCGAGCGGGCCGAGCAGGTCCCACCCGTACGTCGCGACGGCCTTGCCGATAAGGCCGGCGGTGCCGATCGGGGCGAGGCGGATCACCCACCACAGCGCCTTCTGCACCAGCTCGAGGATCGAGCGGCTCAGGGTGAGGAACGGCTCGGCCTTCTCGCCGATCGCGAGGGCGGCCCCGCCGAGCACGACGCCGAGGAAGACGATCTGGAGGACGTTGAGCTCGGAGAACGCGGTGACGACGTTCGTGGGGATGATGCCGGTGAGGAAGTCGACCCAGGAGCCGACCCGCTCAGGCGCCTGCGCGCCGGAGGTGTCGAGCGTGACGCCCTGGCCGGGGTTGATGACGAGGCCGAGGACGATGCCGACGATCACCGCGATGAGCGCGGTGACGAGGAACCACAGCAGCGTCTTGCCCGCGAGCCGGGCCGCGTTGCCGACGTTGCGGAGGTTGGCGACGCTCACCACCACGGCGGTGAACACCAGCGGCGCCACCGCCAGCCGCAGGAGCTGCACGAAGATGTTGCCGACCTCGGTCAGGACGTTGGCGAGCCACTCGAGGTTCCAGACGAGCGCGGCGAAGCCGAGGACCGCACCCACGACGAGGCCCAGTAGCAGTTGCAGGGAAAACGAGACCCTCTTCATTGGCAGGGAGAACTCCGAATGACGGCATGCCGAACGGCGGCATGCAGACGGAAAGGGGGAACCGGCGCGCTCGTCAGGGCGAGGTCAGCGACAGAGGGAGCCGGCGAGCCGGCAGAGATCGATGTGCAGCCGTGCTACGAGCAACACGGACACGTCGCACCTCACATCGATGGGCAATTTTGAGTAAATCGGACAGTATTCCAATCGTAGGATGAATCCCCCGGCCGTTCAACCCATCACCGATCGGGAGCCTCTGGAATACGCTGCGTGACCGATCGGCCGAGCACTCCGCCCGGAACCTGCCCCGCCATCGCGAGCAGGAAGGCTCACCGCCGGCCGCGCGCATGACCCCGGGCCGGGCGTACGGCCTCGCAGCCGGGGGACGAGCCGACGCTCCTCGACCCGGAAGCGGGTCGGCCCGGCACCGACCCGGTGTCCAGGCCACGCAGGGTCCTCGGCTGCCGGATCCGAACCGGCCCCGATCCTCGGGAGCAGGCCGCGGAGGGCGCGGCGGCGCGGGCCCCGGCTACCGCCGCTCCGGTCGCTCGGCGGCAGGCGATGCGCCGCCCGGCGGCCTCTCCCCCGTCAGAGATCGAGGAGGCCGTTCGTCATCGGCCGCCGCACCGGGGTCCCGGCCGCTCCGGCGATCGGCGGCGCGGCTCGCCCGGCATCGCGACCGGAACCGCGGACGTTCCTCCGCACCCATCCGCCGGCCGGAAACCGTGGGCCGAGGCGCGATCCCGCCCCGGCAGGTCAAGGAACCGGACGCCTGCCCGCCCGTGCGCGGCGGCGAAGCATCCCGTGATCGATCAAGGGACCGGCGCGCCTCGGCGAACGAACGAGCCGTGACCAGGTCATCCTCGTGAGGATCGGTCGCGATCGGTCTCTCGGCCGGAGTCGTTGCGATCCTGATCAAAGGACCCCGGTACCCTTGGCTGCTGTCGCCCAGCAGCCTTGCCCACCAGCCGCGGGTCCGTGCCCTGAGGATGATCGTGGTCGTAGCTCCGCCGAGCCTTCACCGCCGGTTCGCCGCGGGCGTCCTGGTCTGTGATGATCATCCCATGAGATGCCCGCACGCCGTCCGCCTCAGAGGCACCGTCGCCTGACGTACCCGCCGATCGTTGCCGACCCTCATCCGTGACCATCCAGGAGCTGCCCCTTGTCAAGGCGCGAACGCCTGCGGTCCATCATCGAAGCCGCACCCTTCCAGCGGACCATCATCGCGATCATCGCCCTGAACGCGATCACGCACGGTACGGCGACCTTCGACGGGCTTCCCGAGCAGGTGCTCGGATTCCTGCACACGGTGGACCGGATCGCGCTCGCGGTCTTCGTGGTGGAGATCGCCCTGCGGGTGTACGCCTACGGCCGGGCGTTCTTCCGGGACGCGTGGAGCATATTCGACGCCCTCATCGTGGGCATCGCGCTGGTGCCGGCGACCGGCCCGACCGCGGTGCTGCGGACGCTGCGGATCCTGCGGGCGTTGCGCCTCATCTCCGCGGTGCCGAGCATGCGCCGGGTGGTGTCCGCGCTGCTGTCCGCGATACCGAGCATGGCCTCGATCATCGGCCTGCTCCTGCTCGTCATGTACGTGTCGGCCGTCATCTCCACCGAGATGTTCGGCAAGATCGCTCCGGACTACTTCGCCGACCTGCCGACCTCGCTGTACTCCCTGTTCCAGATCATGACCGGCGAGGGCTGGCCGGACATCGCCGACCAGGTGTTGAGCAGGATGCCGTGGGCCTGGATCTTCTTCATCGGGTACATCGTGACCTCGAGCTACGTGGTCCTGAACCTGTTCGTCGCGGTCGTGGTCAACGCCCTCGACGACCAGACCATCTCGCGTGAGGAGAAGCGGCTCGAGGCCAAGCTCGACACCATCCTCAAGGAGCTCGCCCGGCTGCATGCGCGGATCGAGGCGCTGGAGGACCCCCAGAGCGGACAGCAGCCCGGCGGCAAGTCGCCGGCGCGGGTCTCCTCACCGACCTAGGCGGCACGCGTCCCGGCGGCCACGCCAACCGGTGCCGGCGATGCGGCCCGCCGATCCCGGCCGAGGCCCGGCCGGGGCGCTCGGTACGGCCGACCCGGGGCGGCAGCGAGCGACGACGCAGCCGAAGGCGACGTGCCCGGCGACGCGGTGATCCACCGGGCCTCGTCGATGGCGCGGACCCGTTCGCGGGCGGAGCCGCCGGGGTGGGGCCACCCCTGCGGGCGGTACGGCTCGGCTCCGGGTTCGGCCTTCGAGGCGGCGGATCGGCCGGGAGAGCGGCGGCCGCCGGGTGCGGCGGCTCCGGCCGCGGTGGCGGCTCCTCGGCGACGGCCACGAAGCACCGCGGGGCCGCGGCGGAAACGTATGACTTGGCGATCGGTCCTGTTCCCAAGATGAGAACGCGCACCTAGCGTCATACGCGTGAACTCCTTCATCTACACCGCCGTCCGCACCCCGTTCGGCAAGTACGGGGGCGGACTCGCCGGGGTCCGCCCGGACGACCTCGCCGCGCACGTCGTGTCGGCGGCTCTCGCCCGCGTCCCGAGGCTCGACCCCGCCGCCATCGACGACGTCGTGTTCGGCAACGCCAACGGCGCGGGCGAGGAGAACCGCAACGTCGGCCGCATGGCCGTACTGCTCGCCGGGCTGCCGACGAGCGTGCCCGCCACCACGGTGAACCGGCTGTGCGGCTCGAGCCTCGACGCGGTGCTCATCGGGTCCCGCATGATCGAGGCCGGGGACGCCGACGTCGTGCTCACCGGCGGCGTCGAGTCGATGACCCGCGCCCCGTGGGTGCTGCCGAAGCCGGACCGGCCGTTCCCGCACACCGACGTCACCGCGGTCTCCACCGCGCTCGGCTGGCGGCTGGTCAACCCGCGCATGCCCAAGGAGTGGACGGTCTCGCTCGGCGAGGCGAACGAGCTGCTGCGCGAACGCTTCGGCGTCTCCCGCGAGCGGCAGGACGAGTTCGCCCACCGCTCCCACACCCTCGCCCACCGGGCCTGGGAGGACGGGTTCTACGACGACCTGGTCGCGCCGGTCGACGGCACCGAGCTCGTCCGCGACGAGGGCATCCGCCCGGACAGCACGCTGGAGAAGCTCGCCCGGCTCAAGCCCGCGTTCCGGCCCGACGGCACGATCACCGCGGGCAACGCCTCGCCGCTGAGCGACGGCGCCTCGGCCGTGCTGCTCGGCTCGGAGGCCGCCGCCGACGTGATCGGCGCCGCTCCGCTCGCCCGGATCGCCGGGCGGGCCGCGTTCGCGCTCGACCCGCAGGACTTCGGGTACGCCCCGGTCGAGGCGGCCAACCGGGCCCTCGCCCGGGCCGGGATCGGCTGGGACCGGGTCGGCGCGGTCGAGCTCAACGAGGCGTTCGCCGTGCAGTCGCTGGTGTGCATCGACGCCTGGAAGGTCGATCCGGAGATCGTGAACACCCGGGGCGGCGCGATCGCGATCGGCCACCCGCTGGGCGCCTCCGGCGGCCGGATCGTCGGCACGCTCGTCAAGGTGCTGCGCGAGCGCAAGGCGCGCTGGGGCGTCGCGGCGATCTGCATCGGCGTGGGCCAGGGCCTGGCCGTGGTGCTCGAGAACCTCGAGACGGGTGCGTGACACGGGCCGCGCGGATCGTCGACACCGTCGACGAGGCGGTCGCCGGATCGAGGACGGCTCCTATGCCGGTCGGTGGCTCCGGCCCCGCCGACATGCCGGGCGACCTGATCGACGCGCTCGTCCGGCAGGGCGCCGAGGACCCAATTCCACCAACACAGGCGACGGCGAGGCCGACCGCGCCGCGCTGCTGAAGGCCGGTCGGGCGCGGAAGGTGCTCGTGCCCGCGCCAGGTCGACTCGTACGTCTCTGACGGCACGCTCGACGAGCTGCGGCGGCTCGCCGCCGACCTCGAACCGCGGCGGAACGCTGAGGAACGGCGAAGGCCGTTCCCGCCCTGCCGCCACGACCAGCCGGATAGTCGGCGACACGATCAGAGCGGTCCACCGGAACGGGGGTTTCGGGCCGCAGGAAAACGCGTGATCGTGTTTCGCTGATCAGAATGTGCAGTGGGGTCATCGTGCCGCCCGCCAATAACGCCCTGCTCTGCGACACCGGTACGGCCGCGCGGACGCGGTGCCGTACCCGAAAGGAGCCGCATGGCCCGCGTTCTGCCGGAAGTGCCGCTCGAGCCGCCCGAGCTCATCTGGGTCACCGTGGTCTTCGCGGTCGCCGGACTGCTGCTGATGGCAACCGGCGCGCTGGGAGCCCTGGGCAGGCTCCGCCCCAATCCCCTGCTGGGGATCCGGACCCCGTTGACCATGCGCGACCCGGAGGCCTGGGCGTACGTCCATCGCAAAGCGGCCCCCTGGGTGGCGCTGGCGGGACTGTCCTTCCTCGTCGCCGGGGTGGTGATCCTGCTGGTACCGTCCGGACCCGTCCAGTTCTGGGCGGCGATGGCCGGATCGTTGGTGATGGTCGCCCTGGTGGTGGTCGGCGCGAGTCTCGCGCACCTGTCCTTCCGCCGCCGGAACCGCGCCAGGTAGCCCCGCTCCCACCCCGTCTCCCCGCCACCCGGCCGTTCTCGACCGCGGTCTCCGCGGGAACGTCCGCGGTTACGGCCGGCCGTACCGCGGACCGGGCTCACCGATCCGCGGTACGGCGAGGCTCGGCGGCGCGGCCGTACCGTGGCGCGCGTCCGGATCAGCCTTGGTAGGGCGGGGTGTTGTCGAGGGGAATGAGGTCGACCGGGCCGGCGATCTGGTCGGGCGCCGCCGGGAAGTAGGCGAAGTTCTTGGCCCGGGCGCCGCCGTCGACGACCAGGTCGGTGCCGGTGATCAGGCGGGCGTAGTCGGAGCACAGCCAGGCGACCGCGTGGCCGAGGTCGGTCGGGGTGCCGGTGGTGCCCATGGGGACGAGCGGCGGGCGCTGGCCGGTCCAGCGGCTCGGGCGGCGCCACGGCTCGTCCCCCTCCGTGCCGCCGAGCCCGCGGTGCGGGCCGGGGCCGAGGACGCCGCCGGTGGGCAGGCCCTTCTTGGCGAGCTCGGCGATCAGCTCGGGGTTGTCCGGGGTGGGGGCGGTCGGGGTGATGCTGTTGACCCGGATGCCGTAGGGGGCGAGGTCCATCGCCGCGGCCCGGACGAAGTTGTTGATGCCGCCCTTGTGGAACGCGTAGGCGATCACGCCGGCGGAGCCGTTCCAGCCGTTGGAGGAGGAGACGCAGATGATCGAGCCCTTGATGCCGCGCTCCGCCATGGCCCGGCCGCCGTACTTGGTGTTGAGGAAGGTGCCGAGCGCGGAGACCCTCACCATCTTCTCGAACGTCTCGGCGGACTCGTCGAGCACGCCCCGTCCGCCGAGCAGCGCGGCGTTGTTCACCACGATGTCGAGGCGGCCCCACCTGTCGAGCACGCTCTGGATGTAGCCCTTGACGGCCTCCTCGTCGGTCACGTCACCGGGAGCGGGCATCGCCTCGCCGCCGTTCCGCTCGATCCGGGCGATGCAGGCCTTGATGACGTCCTCGGAGATGTCGTTGCAGGCGACCTTGGCGCCGTACCTGGCCAGCGCGAGCGCGATGCCACTGCCGATGTTCGGCCCGACGCCGGTGACGAGCGCGACCTTGCCTTCGAGAGATATCTCCACCCTGCCTGCTTCCTTCCTGTTCCTCGCCGTCCGGCGCCGCCCGCAGCCCGCGGCCCCGAACGCAATTCGGAGGACACGGTAGCCCCGGCGTTATCTACGTCACAGACGGGTTTCCGTGACGCGGCAGACGAAGAACGAAACGCGGACCCACGCCCCGGGCGAAGCCCGTATGCCCCGCCTCGCCGTACGCGGGGACATCCGACTCCCCGAGCTCCGTACGCCCGGGGCTCCACGTGATCGGCTGGAAGTGCGTCAGGCAGGAGGGCGGCCACCTCGCCTTCGGCCACGGCGGCATCAGCGCCTGGGAGGCGACCGGCCCGGAGCCGGGTTGCAGGTGGCGTTCTCCGGCCGCTCGACCGCTCCCCGCCCCGCGCCTCGCCGTACCCGCCGAGGAGGTCTCCCTGCGCCCGCGGACAGTGGACGGTCACGGGACGACGCGCCTCCCAATGATCTGGAACGTGACCGCGCCGGCCTGTCACCTTTCGCGCGGCCGCCGCGGGCGGCGGGGTGGCTGCGGTACCGGGCCGCCGTCGAGGTGGCCCGCGTCCACCACGAGGCGGGGTTCGACGTGGCGCTCGAGGACGTGATCGTGGGTGAGATGCTGGAGGCGTTCCTCGGCCTGCTCCCATGGGAGGAGATACACCTGGTGATCCTCGACCCTGCCCCGGAGGAGATCGCCCGGCGGGAGCGCGAGCGCGCCAAGAACGCCTACCACAAGGGCTGGTCCGTCGGCGCGCTGCACCGCATCCTCCACAGCGAGACACCCCGGCACGGGCTGTGGCTCGACAGCGGCCGGCTCACCCCGGAGGAGACCGTGGACGCGACCCTGCGCGATCGTGCCGCCGCCCGGTTACGGGTACGGCACGCGGCCCGGTGACCGGCGTGCGGGCCACATCTGCCGATGCGCGGCGGCCGGCGGGCGGCCGCAGGCCCGCCCCTCGCGGGGGAACGCTCCCGGTCCGTTTCGCGCCGGTCCGGCACCGGCGCGGCCGGTGGTCAGCCCTTCGCGGCGAACAGCGACGCCAGCCGGTCGGCGAGGCGCTCCGGGGGCTCGGTCACGTCGAGGGTGATCCCGCGCTCGTCGGGCTGCAGCGGTTCCAGGTCGCGGAACTGGGAGCTGAGCAGCGCCGGCGGGAAGAAGTGCCCGGAGCGGGCCGCCAGCCGCTCGCCGATCACCTCCGGGGTCCCGGCGAGGTGGGCGAAGAACACGTCCGGAGCGCCGGTGCGGAGGATGTCGCGGTAGCGGCGTTTGAGCGCCGAGCAGGCCACCACGGTGGAGACGCCCTCGGCCTCCCGCTCGCGGATCCAGGCGGCGATGTCGTTCAGCCAGGGCAGCCGGTCGGCGTCGTCGAGCGGGACGCCGCGCTCCATCTTGGCGATGTTGGCGGGCGGGTGGAAGCGGTCGGCCTCGGCGAACCGCAGGCCCAGGCGGGCCGCGAGCAACTCGGCGACCGTGCTCTTGCCGGAGCCGGCCACCCCCATCACGATCACATGCGTTGCCATGGCCGACCCTCCGTGTGGCCGCGAGATCCCGTACCGACGATTGGTGATACCAATATAGAGAAGTGCGGCGGACGCGCCGAGACCCGGCCGCGTCCGGCGCCGTTCCGGTGAGAAGGGGGCGGTCGATGGGCGACGGTGCCCGGTCGGGCACATTGCACAACCGGGTGCTCGCCGTGCTGGGGCCCGCGATCGCGGCGGGCGACTACCGGCCCGGTCACGTGTTCACCCTGGACCGGCTCGAGGCCGACTTCGGGGTGTCCCGCACCGTGGTCCGCGAGGCGGTGCGCGTGCTGGAGTCGATGGGCATGGTGGTGAGCCGGCCGCGGATCGGGGTGAAGGTCCAGCCGGCCACGGCCTGGAACGTGTTCGACCCCTACCTCATCCGGTGGCGGCTCGCCGGCCGGGGCCGGGTCGCGCAGCTGCGGTCGCTGACCGAGCTGCGCGCCGCGGTGGAGCCGGCCGCGGCCGCCGCGGCGGCGGTGCGCGCGTCCGAGGCCGGGCGGGCCCGGCTCGCCGAGCTGAGCGAGCTGCTCACCGTGACCGGCGAGGCCGGGGACCTGGAGACGTTCCTGCGGCACGACATCGAGTTCCACCGGCTCGTGCTCCGCGAGTCCGGCAACGAGATGTTCGCCGGGCTCGGCGACGTGATCGCCGAGGTGCTGATCGGCCGCACCGTGCACCACCTCATGCCCGCCCATCCGCGGCCCGAGGCGCTGCGGCTGCACGCGCTCGTCGCCTCCGCGATCGGCGCCGGCCTCGCCGACGTGGCCCAGGCGGCGATGCGCAGCATCGTGGCCGAGGTGCGCGACGAGGTGGCCCGGCTCGCCGAGCGCGAGGGCGAGCCGCCCACGCCGTGGGACGGCTAGCGCCCGGCCGGGGAGGCGGCCGGGCGCCCACCGCGGTGCCGTACCCCGCGGTCCGCGCGTGGCGGCTCAGAGCACCAGGCTGAGCAGGAACGCGAACACGAAGCCCACGACGCCGAGCAGGGTCTCCATCACCGTCCAGGTCTTCAGCGTGGTCTTGACGTCCATGCCGAAGAACCGGCCGACGAGCCAGAAGCCCGAGTCGTTGACGTGCGACAGCACCGTGGCGCCACAGGCGATCGCGATCACGATCAGGGCGAGGTCGACGCTGGTCAGCCCGGTGGTGGCCTCGATCGTCGGGGCCATCAGGCCGCCGGTGGTGGTGAGCGCGACGGTCGCCGAGCCCTGCGCGACGCGCAGGCAGGTGGCGACCACGAACGCGGCCACGATCACCGGGAGGCCGAGCGACTCGAGGCTGGAGGAGAGCGCGTCGCCGATGCCGCTCGCCCGCAGCACGCCGCCGAACATGCCGCCCGCGCCGGTGATCAGCACGATCGAGCAGATCGGGCCGAGCGCCTGGTCGACCAGCTTCTCCACCTGCTCGCGGGTGTGGCGGCCGCGGCCGAGCACCACCATCGCCAGCAGCGTGGTGATCAGCAGCGCGATGGGGGTCTGCCCGATCATCCGGAGCGCCTGCACCCAGGTGGCGTCGCCGTCCACCAGCCCGGCGGTGGCGAGCGTGTTCAGCCCGGTGTTGAGGAAGATCAGCACCAGCGGCAGCAGGAGGATGAGCAGCACGGTGCGGAACCGGGGCGGGTTGACGCGCGCCTCCTCGGCCTCCTTCGCGCCCTTGGCGGCGAAGGTGTCGGGTACCGGCAGCTCCAGCCGCCGCCCGGTGAACAGGCCGAACAGGTAGCTCGCCAGGTACCAGGTGGGGATCGCGATGAGCAGGCCGAAGACGACCACCAGGCCGATGTCGGCGCCGATCAGCTCCGCGGCCGCCACCGGGCCGGGGTGCGGCGGGACGAACGCGTGCATCACCGCGAAGGCGCCCGCCGCGGGCAGCGCGTAGAGCAGGACGGACCCGCCGAAGCGACGCGCGACGCTCAGGATGATCGGCAGGAACACCACCAGGCCCGCGTCGAAGAAGATCGGGAAGCCGAAGAGCAGCGACGCCACGCCGAGCGCGAGCGGCGCGCGCCGCTCGCCGAACCGGTCGATCAGCGTCTGCGCGAGCACGTCGGCGCCGCCGGTGACCTCGAGCAACCGGCCGATCATCGCGCCGAGGCCGACGAGCAGCGCCACGCCGGCGAGGGTGCCGCCGAAGCCGTCGAGCAGGGTGGGGACGACCTCCGCCAGGGGCACGCGCGTCGCGATCGCGGTGAGGAAGCTGACCAGCACCAGTGCCACGAAGGCGTGCAGGCGAAGTCGGATGATCAAAAAGAGCAGGAGCAGGACCGCCCCGGCCGCGATGGCGAGCAGCGGTCCGGTGTCGTATGCGGGAGCGCTGGTCTGCACGCCGGACTCCTTGTTGGGGAACGCCGTACGAATGTGCCAGAGGTCACTCTGGCCTAAATGGTGATATCAATACAAGGGTCAAACCGGAGAAACCTGGACTTTTCTTCGCGGACACACCGTGTCCCACACCGTGCCCCACGCTGTGTCTCGCGCTGTGTCTCACGCTGAGTCCGTGCTGGGTCCGGCCGTGCGCCGTGCCGGGGGAGATCCCCGCGACCGGCCTTCCGGGCGCAGGGATCTCCCCCGGCGGGCCCGCAGGTGACACGTATGCCACGAGCGGACGGATCGCCCCGAGCCGACGGCATCGGGCCGCGGTTACACCGCGGGGTCGGCCCGGCCGCAGGGGCCGTCCCGGAGCAGGCCCTCTGCGGGTTCGGCCTGAGCCTGCCGCCGGTGCGGTAGGTCAGCGGCCGGATCGGCGGCGCAGCAGCCAGCGGCGGAGCTCGTCGGCGCCCCACACGATCAGCGGGAACGGCGCGACGAAGGCGAGCATGTCCGGGGTGAGCGCGGCGGTGCCGAGCAGCGCCTGGCACGGCGGGGCGTAGATGAGCACCATGGCCAGCGCCAGCTCGAACGCGATCCCCCACAGCAGCAGCCGGTTGGAGGTCACGCCGACCGAACGCAGGGAGGCGCGCTCGGTACGGCAGGCGAAGGCCGTACCGACCTGGCCCGCCACCAGCCCGAGGAAGGTCATGGTGGTGGCCTGCCGATAGGCGTGGTGGAGCGGGGTGCCCGGGCCGGTCGGCGCGCCCGGGTACCAGCCGGCGCGCAGCAGCGCGTAGCAGAAGGCGGCCATGGTGAGCACGGCGCAGACGAGACCGAGGAACAGCCAGGCGCGCAGCAGCAGGCCCGCGCGGACCACCCCCTCGGTACGGTCGCGCGGCGGGCGGCGCATGATCCCGGGCTCGGCCGGCTCCCGGCCGAGTGCGAGCGCGGGCAGCGTCTCGGTGCCGACGTCGAACGCGAGCAGCTGCGGCACGGTGATCGGCAGCGGTACGGCGCCGCCGGCCAGCGCGAACACCAGGAGCGGCACGACCTCGGGCGTGGTGTGGGCGAAGATGTAGCAGATGAACTTGCGGATGTTGTCGTAGACCCGCCGGCCCGCGGCGACCGCGGCGACGATGGTGGCGAAGTTGTCGTCGGTGAGCACCACCGTGGCCGCCTCGCGGGCCACGTCGGTGCCGGTGCGCCCCATCGCCACGCCGATGTCGGCGCGGCGCAGCGCCGGGGCGTCGTTGACGCCGTCGCCGGTCATCGCCACCACGTGCCCCTCGGCGCGCAGCGCGTCGGCGATGCGCAGCTTGGCCTCCGGCGAGGTGCGGGCGAAGATCAGCTGCCGGTGCTCGCGCAGCAGCGCGTCGAGCTCGTCCTCGCTCATCGCGTCGAGCCGTTCGCCGGTGACCACGACCGGGTCGTCGGCGATGCCGACCTGCCGGGCGACGGCGGTGGCGGTGAGCGGGTGGTCGCCGGTGACCATGATGATGCGGATGCCCGCGTCGTGGCAGCGGCGGACCGCCTCGGGCACCTCCGGGCGGGGCGGGTCCTGCATCGCGACCAGGCCGAGCAGGGTGAGGTCGCGTTCGGCGTCTTCGCGGTCGTCCGGCGGCCCGCCGGGGAGCCGCCGGGCCGCCACCGCGAGCACCCGCAGCCCCTGGCCGGCCTGGCGGTCGATGACCTGCTCGATCGCGCGGCGGCGGGCCGGGGTGAGCGGCTCGGCCCGGCCGTCCGCCTCCATGATCGAGGTGCACCGGGGCAGCACCGCCTCCGGGGCGCCCTTGGTGTCCACCCACACGCCGCCGTCGCGCTCGTCGACGGTGGACATGCGCTTCAGCACCGGGTCGAAGTGGAACAGCCGCAGCCGCCGGGCCGGCGCCCACCCATCCGGGCGTTCCGGCGGGGCGAGGGCCGCGGCCGCCTCCAGCATCGCCACCTCGGTCGGGTCGCCCACGAGTTCGCCGGAGCCGTCGCGGTGGGCGTTGGTGCACGCGGTCACCGCCGCCACCAGCCGGTCGAGGGCCGCGTCGGCGCCGCGGCCGTCCCCGCGGCCCGCGGATAAGTCGTAGGTGCAGGCGGCGGTCCAGACCGCGGCGGGCCGCATGCGGTTGAGGGTGAGCGTGCCGGTCTTGTCGGTGCAGATCACGGTGGTCGCGCCGAGCGTCTCGACCGCGCTCAGCCGTTTCACCACGGCGCCGCGCCGGGCCAGGCCGCGCACCCCGAGCGCGAGGGCGAGCGTGATGACCGGCAGCAGCCCTTCCGGCACGTTGCCCACGAGCAGGCCGATCGCGAACAGCACCGCCTCGCGCAGCGGCAGGTGCGCGCCGAGCATCGCGATCGGCACGAACGCCACGCCGAGCGCCACCGCGATCGCGGCGATCAGCCAGGCCACCTTGCGGACCTGGCGTTCCAGCGGGCTCTCCTCGCGGCGGACCCGTTCGGACAGGGCGGCGATCCGGCCCAGCTCGGTGCGCATGCCGGTGGCGAAGACCACGGCGCGGGCCTCGCCCTCGGTGCACATCGTGCCGGAGAACACCAGGTCGCGGGCCCGCAGCAGGTCCACGCCGGTGTCGACCAGGTCGGCCGAGCGGTACACCGGCTGCGACTCGCCGGTGAGCATGGACAGATCGACCTCGACGCCGCCCTCGATGAGGCGGGCGTCGGCGGAGATCCGGTCGCCCTCCTCGATCAGTAGCACGTCGCCGGGCACCAGCTCGGCCGCGGGCACCTCCTGCGGCCGCCCGTCCCGCAGCACCTTGGCGCGCACCGGCAGGTACCCGGCCAGGGCCTCCACCGCGCGTTCGGCCTGCAGCTCCTGGGCGAACGCGAACGCCGCGTTGAGGAGGATCACCACGACGATCGCCACGGCCACCGAGGTGATGCCCGCGGCCCAGGCCAGGGCGGCGGCGGCCCACAGCAGCAGGGCCAGCGGGTGGGTGAACTGGCGGACCACCTCCCGCGGCCACTGCCGGCCGCCGCGGCGGCTCAGCTCGTTCGGGCCGTAGTGGAGCAGGCGGCGCGCCGCCTCGCGCGAGGTGAGGCCGTTCGGGGAGGTACGCAGGTCGCGCAGGAGCAGCTCCAGCCGCTTGGTCGGCCGGAACTCCGATGTGGCGATCGGCTCCCGGGCCCGGCTCATCGCGCGCCCCCTCGGCCGACCGGCCGGCCGGGCCGTACCGGCCGGGACCGCTCGTGGTGCCCGCGGCCGCTGGTGGCGTCGTCGCCGCGCCCGGCGCAGGGCGCCGTCAGGTGCGCCCGGCGGTGCGCGGCTCCCGGGCCGGGCCGCGCCGGCCCCACGGGCCGGAACGGCCGGCCGCGCGCTTCCGGGACCGTCCCGGCGTGCGCCGTACGCCGGGGGCGCCGGCACCGGCCGGGTGACGCCGGGACGGCGTCGTGTCGGTCACGCATGGCTCCGTCATCCGCGCCTCGTTGTGATCCACCGGCATCGACCTCGGTACCCCGGAACGGGGCGGGCCTCCCGGTCCGGCCGTGTGGTGTTGTGCACTAAGGGCGGTGATCTCCGTCACCCGTGCCGATCGAGGCCCCGCGGTGGACGGCCGGGCGGCACGCCGTACGAGCACGACCGGCGGCCGCGAGCGCGCGCTCATGACGGGCACATGACGTGGCCGCGGGTGCAGCGGTCGCGTCCCACGCCGCGCACGGCGGGTCTGTTTCACCCCGGATCGCCCTGGTCGATCGCTGAATGCGATCACCGATTACAGCGAAATGCTACCGCGATTACAGCGCGCGTCTACCATGACACGGATCGTGGTCTCGGGCACGCACCCGGATCCGCCGAAAACTCGTCCACGTCCACGACGGAGGTCCGTTATGGCACGTTCCATCCTCGCCGGCCTGGCCGTACTCGCCGGGGCCGCATCGATCGCCACCCCGGCCGTCGCCGCCGCCCCGCAGCCGAGGCTCGCCAAGGTGGTGTACGGCATCGCCTGGGCCGACGGCCCGCGCACCCTGCGCATCACGCCGATGAAGGCGGACCCCATCCGGCTCCCGGACCGCACGGTGTTCCACCTCTCTCGCCTTCAGGGCGCCAGGGAGCTGCGGTTCCGCTACACGGGGGCCGACTTCCGCCGGGTCACCGAACGGTGCTACCTGAAGGAGAACGAAGGCAAGGTCTTCCTCGACCGGAACGGGCTGGGGCGCACGCGCTGCAAGGACCGCCACCTCGACTTCGTCCTGGAGCAGGGGCCGGTACCGGTCCGGATCACCGTCGGCCGCCGCTTACTCATCCAGGAGTTCCTGGCCGCCCCCACCCACCGCAAGCGCGCGTACGGCACGCTGACCCGGCTGAACGACAACACGGTCCGGTTCCGCACGAACGGCACGACGCTGAAGCTCGGCTACTCGCCGCACCTCCACTTCCTGCGGGTGACGCGGCGGTGCGGCGACCGGTGGCTCGCCAACCAGGTGAACGCCTCCCCCACCGGGCTCGGCACCAAGCCCTGCGTCGGCAAGCACTTCACCCAGGCGCTGCGGACGGCCGGTAAGCCGGTGCGCGTCCGGATCGACTACAACCCGCTCTGGGACAGCCTCGACGAGGTGTGGGAGGTCGCCCCTCGCTGAGGCCACCCTCGTGGCCGGGCCGTTCCCCTCCGTGCGTGGTCTTCCATGCATGACGCCCGGCCGTACCATCCCCCCTCCTCACGCCCCCTCCTCACGGCCGCGGTGGCACACCCGGCCTGCTCCACGGCCCTGGGCCGCCGGAACCCCCTGGCGGCCCAGGGCCCCACTCCATTGCCGGCAGGATGTCACGCAACCGGGACACTCGCCTTCTTGAGACGCCCCGTCCGGGCGACGCCCCGTTCGGACGGGTCCGGAAGCTCGGCACGCGTCCGGCAGATCTCGTTACGCGCATGCCAGGCGGTGACCGGGGCCGACGTCGGCCTCCTTCGGGCGGCTGAGCCCGTAATTAAGAACCCCGACCGCTAGGACACGGCGTCGCCAACGGCCCCGGGACGCGAGTTCCGGAGACCATCGTCGACCGGACCGTACCGCTGACGAGGCAATACCGGGCGCGATACGGAGCCGGCCCGCTCTTTGGGTGGGCGTCGCGTTTCGCAGTCCGCGGGATCGTCCGCAACGCGGCCTGTGGCAGGGGAATACCGGCGGCGGTCGCCTTTTGATCCACCCGGCCCATGCTCGTGCGCGCTGACCAGCGGCACCGCTCTCGCGCTACCCGACCGGCCACGATGACGCCGCCCTTCGACCGCTCTCGGTCGAACACGAAATCAATCCAGGCCAAAAGGTCACCAGAGTACTGGTGTTCGATCTTCCCGTGAAGGCAACACTCGCTGCGATCAGGGTGGTGGGAGACAGGAATTCGGATGGGACGCTCATGTCGTTGACGAAGTAGCACTCCGATATCCGTCAACGTCCTGGGGCAAGCACCCCGCCATTCTCAGCTTCCCTGCAACCCTTATCGCGCGGATGGACACGATATGCTGCACACCAGATACAGACGGCCGCCTTGCTCTTATGAGCATGGGGTTCCAGCAGGTCAGGGGCGTGGCCGAGCATGGGTGATCCGCATATCCATGTCGAGCGGACGGTGCTGCGGGCCGGGGCCGCGTAACGGAATTTGATCACCAAGACCCTCAAGGCGGCACCCGACGCGCCGAGCGTCGTCACCACCGGCTGCGGAATCGAGGTGCCGTACGCGATGACCTCGCCGCACCCCGAGAAGGTCACCTGTCTCGCCTGCCGGGAGCACGCCCATCGGGCGCATCTGCGCTTCGCCGAGCAGGTGGAGCGGCTGAGCCGCATGCCGGGCTCGCCGCTGAAAGCCGACGAGGCCGCCAAGGCGGTGCAGTGGGCGCGCGACCGCGCGGCCAGATTCTCCTCTTGACCCCCTGTCCCGCCGACGCGAAGCACAGGCCCCTCAACCGCACCGAGCGAGATGGCCGCCTCGGCCTCCCCCGATCACCACGCTCTGGCATGCCGAACGGGTCGGCCTGCTGATGGAATTGCCCGTCAATCCCCCTTCTTAGGCGGCACGTCCGGCGATGTGAAACGCGGACGTGCCGCTTGGAGTCAGTAACGCGGCCACCTCATTAGCGGCGCATCCGCGGGCACGTCCGGAGCCGGCCCGCTCGCCGGGGGACGCGCCCGGGGTTGGGTCCATCCCCGGACCGTCCCCCGCCTCATTGATCGCCCGGTCAGCGATCGGGAGTCTGGTCGGCGGACACGGCACGCAGGGCGTCCTCGAGCAGCAGCCGCAACCTGGCGGGAGGCTGGACCGCCGGGACCGGTGGCCGGCCGTCGAGCACCAGCGTCGGCACGCCGGTCACGCCGAGCTCGCGCGCGGCACGCTCGTCGGCCCGCACCCGATCGGCGTACGCGCGGCGTCGAGCCCGGCCTCGGCGCCCAGGCGCTCCAGCACCTGCGGGTCGCCGACGTTCAGCCCTTCGCACAGGTAGCCCCGCAGCAGGCGCTCCAGCACCGCGTCCCCCACGCCGTGCTCGGCGCCCATCTGGTACAGCCGGTGGGCGTCGAACGTGGCGACCGGGCGGGCCCGGTGCAGGTCGATGCCGAGCCCTTCGGCCCGCGCCAGGGCGTGGATGCCGTACCCGATCCGGCGCGGCCGTGCCCGCGAGCGCCGTTTCCAGGCGGCGTTTGCCGATGTAGCACCACGGACACAGCACGTCGAGTAGACATCCACATCCACGGTGGCGGGCACGGCTGCTCCTTTCTCGCGGGACGCACGCACCGGGCGCACCCCGGCGCGTCCCGGCACGTATAGGAGACTGCGATCTCAACCGCGGTTGAGGTCAACCTGATGCGATCGACAGGTGGCGGCCGACGGCGGGACCCGGCGTGGTGACGGCGTCGCGTCGGTCCCCCGGCATGCGGGCACGCTGCTCGGCCGTTTCGAGCGCTTGCCGCAGTGCTTTATCGAGCCACCCGGTGCCGGTGAGCACAGCGAACTCGTTTACGCCGGGCTGCCGGGTCAGCGTGCGGCCTGCTGCGCCGCGGCGAGCGCGGCGGCGGTGTCCGCTTGCGCCAGGTCGGTGTTGATGTGCGCCCCGGCCAACGCGCCGGCCGCGGCGGCGGCGCCGACCTGGGCCATGGGGTCGGTCGCGTTGCCCGCCACCCAGACGCCCGGAACCTCGGTGGTGCCGGCCATGCCGGAGGCGAAGCGGCGGCCCAGGTTGCCGGGCAGGTCCTCCATGGGAAGATCAAGGCCCTCCAGGCCTTCGGCACGGGCCTCCAGCCGGGTGGCCACGGCCAGAACGCGCCGCGCGACGATGGTGCCGTCGGCCAGGCGGACGCCGGCGAGAGCACCGTCGTCGTCGTTGACGACCTCCTTGACGTCGGTTTCGACGACACGGATGTCGCGGGCGGCGAAACGGACGCGGGTCTCGGGATCCAGGACGGTGCCGCGAGTGAAATAGACGAGGTCGTCGGTGAGCTGGCGGAACAGCCAGGCGTGGTGCACGGAGGCGGGGCCGGTGGCGAGGATGCCGATCGGCTCGTCGCGGACCTCCCAGCCGTGGCAGTAGGGGCAGTGCACCACGCTCTGCCCCCAATGCTCGGCGAGGCCCGGCACCTCGGGGAGCACGTCGCGCAGGCCGGTGGCGACCAGTACCCGGCGCGCGGTCACCGTGCGGCCGTCGGCCAGGGTGATCGCGAACCGCAGGTCGCCGTTGTCCGCGGGGGCGGCGGGCTCGGCCGCGGCCACCTGACCGAAGACGATCCGGCCGCCGTACCGGCGCACCTGCCGACGTCCGCGCTCGAGGATCTCGGCGGGCGGGGTGCCGTCCAGGACGATGAAGCCGTGCATCGCGGTGGCGGGGGTGTTGCGCGGGGCGCCGCTGTCGATGACGACGACCGAACGGCGTGAGCGGGCCAGGATCAGCGCGCCGTTCAGGCCCGCGGGGCCGCCGCCGATCACCGCCACGTCCACCGTCTCAGTGGGCAGGGCATCGCTCTCGTATCGGAAACTCTGCGCAGACATGTCGCGCCCTTTCGTCGTGTTCGGGGCCCTTACCCGGGCCGACCTGTCTGCGACGGTAGGGCGGAGTTGCGGCAAATGCATACCATCTTGCGCATGAGGCAAGAAGATGGGCAATTGGAAAGCCTCGTACGCAAACGGATTCGTGCTCTGCGCGTCGCCCAGGGCTGGTCGCTCGAGGAACTGGCCGCGCGCGCCAATCTCAGCCAGTCGTCACTGAGCCGCATCGAGAACGGCCGGCGCCGCCTCGCCCTCGACCAGCTGGTCACCCTGGCCCGGGCCTTGAACACCACCCTGGACCAGCTCGTGGCGGGCACCGCCGACGACGTCGTCATCAGCCCGGTGATCGACCGCGCCCACGGCCTGTTGCGCTGGCCCATCAAGAGCGACCCCGGGATGACCGTGATACGTCAGCGGCTGACCGCCCCGCCGCCGGACGATCCGGCCCGCATGCGCGCCCATCCCGGCCGCGAATGGCTGGTGGTGCTGTCCGGCACCGCCGTCCTCCTGCTCGGTGACCGGCGCATCCGCGTCGAGACCGACCAGGCCGCGGAGTTCCCCACGATGACGCCGCACGCGATCGGCGCCGAGGGAGGGCCGTGCGAGATCCTCGGCATCTTCGACCGCGACGCCCGCCGCGGCCACCAGCGGGACGCCGACGGCTCCGCGGCCGGCCGCGAAGCCGCGCGGGCCCCTCGCGGATAGCGGTCGCAGTCGCGTGTGCGGCACATGCGCGGCGTCGCGGCCCCGCCCTCAGCTCGTACGCGCTCGGCCGGATTCCGCTCCGCAGACCCGGAATGGCGGCTGCGCACGAATCCCGCCGTGCGTACGTAGCGCACCGCCGGCCGAACCGGAGGGTTGCCCGTCGACCGGCCGGGTAGGCGTGCCGTACCGGCCGCGATCAGTGCTCGTGGCCGCCGTGGGACGGGTGGTCGTGCGGCTCCGCCGTGGGCCGGGGGCGGCCTGACCCTGCCCGGACGGTGAAGTCCGCGGTGCGCACCTTGCCGTCGTGCTTGAAGTCGAGGAACAGCCGGTAGTCACCGGTGCTCGGCACGGTGGTGTGGAAGGTGATCTCCGGACCGGGCGGCGTCTTGCCGTCCCCCGGCCCGCCATCCGGGTGCACGTGCAGGTAGGCCAGATCGCCCGCGCGCAGCGCGACGAGGTGGCCGTAGGCGCCGAGGTAGGGCTGCAGGTCGGTGACCGGTGCGCCGTCCTTCGTCACGGTCAGCGTCAGCGTGCGCTCGCGCCCGGGTACCAGGTCGCCCTCGAGGGTGACCGTGTAGTCGCCGACCTTGGCGGTGCGGGTGGGTTCGGGCAGCGGCCCGGGGCGGTGGTCGCCCGCGACCAGCAGGTCGGCGCCGAGGGTCATCCCCTCGCCTCCGGCCGGGGCGAAGTCGGCGAAGGCCCGGTACGCGCCGGGGTCGTCCAGCGTGATCTTCACCGACCAGCCGCCGTCACCGGTCTGCTCGGGGTGCAGGTGCCGGAACGTCACCAGGTCGCGGGAGACCACGATCAGGTGCAGCTTCTTCTCGTGCTGCACCGTGTAGTCGGTCACGGGTTCGCCGTCTGGGCCGGTGATGGTGAAGCGGAAGTCGGTGGGCTCGCCCGCCTTGATGGTGGTCAGCGGGGTGAAGGTGTAGCCGTTCTCGGACACCTGAAGCCCACCGGGGGTATGGTGCCGCGCCGTCGCGGCGGCCGGGCCGTGGTCCCCGTGATCGGCCGATGCGGTGGGGGTCGCCGGCGCGTGCGTCGCCGCGTGACTCGCCTGGGGCGCGGGGGCGGATGTGCCGAGCACGTTTCCGAGCGCCAGGGAGCCGCCGAAGACGACGGCCAGCCCCAAGGCGTACAGGCCGACCTTGCCCGCCGTGTTCATGGCCGATCCACCACCTCGCGCGCGGCCGTCGCCGCGGTGGCCGAGATCCGCGTACGCATGGGGTCGCCGCCGCTCCCTGCGGCCCCGCCGGCCTCCGCCACCGCGCCCGGGCGGTGGTCGCAGGTCACGCCCGTGACGGTGTGAGTGACCGTGGCCATGTCCATCAACCCCTCCGCCGCCGCTCCACCGGGAGCGGGCGATCCGCTCCCATCATAGTGAATACCTTACCCCCCTAGGGTATCCGCGCGCCGCCGTCTACTTCGAGGCGGCGACCGGCCTGCCGCCCGGCAGGTGATCACCTCCCCGGGCGGCGAGGTCGTCGGCGTGGTCGACGCGCTGCTCGCCCACGCGGCGGCGCTGGGCGTCACCCGGGTGACCGCCACGATCCCCCACGGCCGACTCCCGGACGAACGCTTCCTGACCGCCCGCTCCTTCACCCTGACCGCCGGCCCGGACATCCGCGAGACCGTGGGCAACCGCCGCGCAGGCCCGCGGGAGCGCCCCGTACGGCGGGCCGAGCTGCGCCTGCCCGCCTAGCCGTACCGGCCGCACCCCTTCCCGTCCCTGATCGTTAAGGGAATTGGATCGACCATCGGACGGAGGGGGCGAGATGACCGCGGACGGCCGGATCGAGCGGGCCAGGCTGCTGTACGAGCAGGCGGTTTTCGGCGGCGACGCCGACGCCGTGGCGGCGGGTGAGCGAGAGCTCGACGCGGTGGAGGCGGACCTCGCGCTCGCCCGGGGGCGGCTCGTGCACGCGCGTTTCCTCACCGACCGGCGGGAGGACCCCCGCGAGCTGGGCCTGTTCGAGCGCGCGGCCGAGCTGTACCGCAAGCTGGGCGACGAACGAGGTGAGGCCGAGGCGCTGTTCTGGATCGGATGCTTCCACCAGGTGGTACGGGAGGACGACGCCGCCGCCGTGCCCGCGCTCGAGGAGTCGCACCGCAAGGCCGTACGCGTCGGCGATCCGCTGACCGCCTCCTACGCGTTGCGGCATCTGGCCTTCGCCGACCAGAAGGCGGGCCGCCTGGATTCGGCCTGGGAACGCATGGCGGAGTCGACCCGCCTCCGCCGCGAGATCGGGTTCCTCCCCGGCGTCGCCGCGAACCTGCTGGGGCTGGCCACGATCGCCGCCGAGCAGGGCCGCCGGGACGAGGCGCGGAAACTGCTCGACGAGGCCGACTCGACCGCCACCGCCGCGCGGGCCGACGGCATACTCCGCTTCATCCGCCAGGCCAAGGCCGACCTGTGACGACCGGACGGCCCGCGCAATCAAACGGGGTTCGGCGCGTTGCCGTAGGGTGACCGGCACGGCCGGGCCGCCGTCCGCGAGAAGGACACCGGCTCGTGATCAACGGACGTACCCGGTGGACGACGACGAAAGGATCGTCACGTGGCCGAAGCACTGGATCCCCGCCGCCGGCAGGCCAGGCTCGCCGAACTGATCGAGCGGTACCGGGTGCCGGGCGCGAGCGTCGCCGTCGAGCACGGCGGTGAGACGCACACCTTCACCGCCGGGGTGCTCAACGCCGACACCCGGGCGCCCGTGCGGCCGGACTCGCTGTTCCAGATCGGCTCGATCACCAAGGTTTACACGGCCACCCAGCTCATGCTCCTGGTGGAGAAGGGCAGGCTCACCCTCGACACCCGGGTGATCGAGGTGCTGCCCGAGTTCCGGGTGGCCGACCCGCACACCACCGAGCACGTGACGATCCGGCACCTGCTCACCCACACCTCCGGCCTCGACGGCGACCTGTTCCTCGACACCGGCCGGGGCGACGACTGCGTGGCGAAGTACGTCGAGGCGTGCGCCGACCTGGCGCAGATCCACCCGCTCGGCGCCACCCACTCCTACTGCAACTCCGGGTTCGTCATCGCCGGGCGGGTGGTCGAGAGGCTCACCGGCAAGGTGTGGGACGCCGCGCTGCGCGAGCAGATCATCGAGCCGCTCGGCCTCACCCACACCTGGACCCTCCCCGAGGACGTGCTGCGGTTCGGCGCCGCCGTGGGGCATCTGGACGGCAAGGTCGCCCCGGTGTGGCACCTGATGCGCTCGTGCGGCCCCGCCGGTTTGATCAGCGCCCGCCCGCGCGACGTGGTCGCGTTCGCCCGCGCCCACCTCACCCCCGGCCGCCTGCTGCGCGACCCCGAGGCGATGCGCGAGCCGCAGGTGAAGGTGCCGAACCCGCAGCACCTGGGCAGCCACTGGGGCATCGGCTGGATCCTCGACGAGTGGGACGGCCACCGCGTCTTCGGGCACGGCGGCAACACGATCGGCCAGTCGGCGAGGCTGTGGGTGGTGGACGACACGATCGTCTGCGCGGTCGCGAACGGCGGGCACACGGCCGCCTTCCACCAGGCGCTCGCCGAGGAGCTGTTCGGCGAGCTGCTCGGGGTGCACCCGCCCGCCGACCCGGCCCCGCCCGAGGAGCCGGCCGAGGTCGATCTCGACCGGTACGCCGGGATGTACGAGCGGGCCGGGGTCAGGATGACGATGACCCCCGCCGACGGGGCCCTCGAGGCCCGGATCGAGCCTACCGGCGCGCTCGCCGGGCTGGAGCCGCCGACCCGGCTCCGGCTCATCCCGGTGGACGAGAGCGTGTTCGTCGGCCGGAGGGACGGCGAGCCGACCTGGCGCGCGGCCGTGTTCTACGAGCTCGCGGACGGCTCGCCGTACGTGCACTTCGGGGCCCGCGCCACCCCGAAGCGGGCCTGACCGGGCGCGGCCGCGGGCGGCCCGGCCCGTCCCCGGACCGCCGCGGAGACCTGCGGCAGGGCCGGGTCCCGCGCCCGCCCGAGGGACGCGGGACCGCAGGCCCGTCACCGGGCGACGATCCGCAGGTCGAAGTTGGGCCGGCTCGGCCGCGACCGCCACGGTGGACCATGTCACCATCCGGGCCGGCGAGTGCACCTGGCTGATCTTCGACGCGAGCATCGAATGGTGCCACCAGGTCGCCTGGGACCTGGGCGTCGCCAGCACTGAGCCCGGGAGGCCGGCCGCTCGCGGTACGGGCGGCGACCGACACGGACTGAGCCGACCCGGCATCTGTGTTCCTTCTGCTGGGACTCGGCGGTGTCACGCCGGACCGCGAGGCCGGACGCTCGCACGCATGAAGGCGCTGAACCTCAGGTTCAGCAGCTCGCTAGATGACGGCAGGACGCGGCCCCCGATAAGGGAAATCAGTGGCGTGGCCGACGTCAGCGCCTAGCCATGGGATCTCGATCGCAATTTGCGCTCTGGCCGTTGAATGGCGGTCAGCCGTACCGGATTACCACGCTTAGCCCGATGGCCTAATCGTGGCATGAGCATCTGCAACACCCCAGGTATTTGAGTTCCAACACAGGCCCGCACGCTTTTCCGCTTCCGCGGTACTCCTCAATGGAGCTACCGACGGATGCCGCCCGTATGGAGAACGAAGTCCTGCCGCAGGCAGGATAGATCACCGTAGAACCACTGATCCCCTTAACATAGAACACTTCGTGCTTCGTGCGACAGACGGGATCAATGAGAGTTTCCCCGCAATTACGACGTAAGAGTAAGCGGTGTCCCCGGAGCACAGGCGACCGCATCCGTGATCGTCACGCCCTGTCGGAGCGCGGATTGCACAACTGCCGCGAGAGATGGCCGGGCAGCCTCGGGACACGAGCCTCTCGCCTAGATCACGATCTATTGGAACAATGGTCGTCATGGGACGGTTGGCGCGAATTCTCATCGCGCTCGCGACCACCACTTTGCTGTGCGCCGGCGTAGCCATGGCGTTATGGGTGGCCGGAGGATGGTCGTGGGAGGCCGTGGAGCGTGCCGGTTGGCTGGCGGCCATTGTCACCACGCTGCTTCCGATAGCCGGGGTATGGGGTTGGGCGTTGCGCTCTGATCCGCGACACGCTGCACCGCCAAGCGAGAGGCCGCCCGTCAACATCGTGCGGGGGGACACCTCTGGCACGGTTGTGCAGGCCCATACGATCGGCTCGATCACCTTTTCTTTTCCTATCAGCCCAACCGTTGATGATGGCGGCACCACCTCCCCGAACAACCGCGGTGTCCTTTTCTATGAACGCGGTGATCTCGGCAGGGCTGAAGAGTGGTGGCGGCGCGCCGCTGAGGCAGGCGACCTAGATGCGATGGCCAATCTCAGCATTCTCTTTTATGAGAGTGGTGATCTCGGTCGTGCGGAGGAGTGGTGCCGACGCGCCGCTCAGGGGGGCCACGACCAGGCCATGGGCAACTATGGCGCCTTGCTCTACCAGCGAGGAGAGACCGAGGAAGGTGAACGATGGCTACGGCGTGCCGCCCATAAGGGCAATGTCCACGCCATGAAAAATTATGGCATCGCACTTTCCGAGCGGGGAGAGACGACCGAGGCCGAGCGATGGTGGCGACGCGCTGCACTAGAAGGCCACGTCCCCGCAATGAGACACTATGGGACCGCGCTCTTCCGCCGCGGGGCATTGACCGAAGCCGAAACATGGCTGCGGCGCGCCGCACAACAAGGCGATACAGACGCAATGTGCAACTACGGCACTCTCCTCTACGAACGGGGAGAGTCACAGGAAGCGGAACGGTGGTTCCGCCGTGCGGCCCAGGAAGGCGACGTAACGGCTATGAGCAACTATGGCGCCGCGCTTTTCTACCGGGGGGAGTTGACCGAGGCCGAGCGATGGTGGCGGCGCGCCGCTCACGAAGGCGACGTAGAGGCGATGAGCAACTATGGCGCCGTGCTCTGCAAGCGGGGTGAGACGGAGGAAGGTGAGCGGTGGCTGCGGCGTGCCGCTCAGGCAGGCGATGAAAGAGCCATGAGAAACCTCGGCACTGTGCTCTACGAGCGCGGGGAGCTGAGGGAGGCCGAACAGTGGTGGCGGCGCGCCGACGAAAAGGGGTAGTCCGGGGCCGGGCTTGCCGGGCGGTGGTCAGGCGGACGAACCACACAAGGGTGACGTGCCCGGCAGAGCGGAAGCCGGGGAGCGGCGTATCGACTCGAGTGGGCGGCCGTCCCAGCCGCGATCGTCTCTGGGGCGCGCCACGCCGTACGCCAAGTAGTGCAGGGCGTTCTCGTCTCCGCGCCGGGGCTGGGACGCTCTTGTGCGTTCGGGTGAGGCTCGCCACGGAGCAGCCCTGCCATGCTCGATGAGAGTGGATGGGCCGTGCCCCCCTAGACACGTCGTCGTTGCTGCTCAGGTGGGGGCGACATGGGTGATCGTCATCGCCCGTGTCGGACGATCCACGGTGGTCACCGGGACGGCGACCCGGCGGGAACGGCACGGCAAATGCCCGGGCCGTGACGGGGTCGGCCCGGCGAGGTTTCTCCGAGACCGGCGGGGGCGCTTTAGAGTGGCCTCATGCCTGCCCGGTTGAGCTCCGAAAAGACGCGGGCCGCGCTGCACACCTCGGCCCGGGTCTCCCTGGACCTGCTGCTGGTCGTGCTGCTGGCCGGTGTGGCGCTGTGGCTGCTGGGGTTGATGTGGTCGGTGACCTGGCCGGTGATCATCGCCTTGCTGCTGACCACGCTGACCTGGCCGCCCGCCCGTTTCCTGCGGCGGCGCGGGTGGCCCCCGGCCCTCGCCGCGTCGGTGGTGACGCTGATGTTCCTCGTCCTGGCGGCGGGCATCGTGGTGCTGATCGCCGTGCCGGTCGCCTCGCAGGCCGGGGAGATCACCGCCGGCGTGGTCAACGGCATCCAGAAGGTGCGGCAGTGGGCCGCCGGTCCCCCGCTGAACATCAGCGACGCGCAGCTCGCCCAGGCGCTCGACACGGCGACGACCCGCGTTCAAGACAGCGTGGGCAGCATCGTCAACACCACCCTGTCTGGGGTGAGCACGGTGATCAACGGTGTGCTCACCACGGTGGTGGCCCTGTTCCTGATGTTCTTCTTCCTCAAGGACGGCCCCCGGTTCCTGCCCTGGCTCGCCCGCCAGCTGCCCGGCCGCCTCGCGGTGGACCTGCCGGCGGTGGCCCTGCGAAGCTGGGAGACGCTGGGGGCGTTCGTCCGGTCCCAGGCCTTCGTCGGCCTGCTGGACGCCGTCGCCATCGGGGTGGGGCTGTGGATCGTCGGCGTGCCGCTGGTGCTGCCGCTGGCCGTACTGACGTTCCTGGCGGCGTTCGTGCCGGTCATCGGCGCCCTGTTCGCCGGCTTCGTGGCCGTGCTCATCACCCTGGTGTCGAACGGCCTGACCGACGCGCTCATCGTGCTGGCGATCATCGTGGTGGTGCAGCAGCTCGAGGGCAACGTCTTCCAGCCCATGCTGCAGAGCCGCGGCCTGGGCCTGCACGCCGCGGTGATCCTGCTCGCGGTCACGCTGGGCGGCAGCCTGGCGGGCGTCATCGGCAGCCTGCTGGCGGTGCCCGCCGCCGCCCAGGTCGCCGTGATCTGGGGCTACCTGCGCGAGCAGCTCGCCGAACCGGCGCCCGCGCCGGAACCGGCGAAGGCCGAGCAGGCGGCGCCCGCGGCCAAGCCGGAGCCCGTCAAGGCGGAGGCGGCCAAGCCGGAGCCAGTCAAGGCGCAGGCGGCCAAGCCGAAGCCGGTCAAGCCGGAGGCGGTCAAGGCGGTCTCCGAGAAGCCGAAGCCGGGCGAGCCCGACCCGGGCGCGGCGCGGGCGTAGCGCACGGGGCGATTCCGGCGATCGCTCGTGGTCCCGCCGACGACCCGGCCATGCCGTTCACCGAGGGCCCCGCCCGCCCACGGGTGATCGCCCGTTACACACCCGGACCGGATCGGCTGCGCAAGTCGCCACCGCGTCGCCCGCGGTCGCGGCGGCGGTTCCTCCGCCGCCTCAGCGGGCGTGGCCGGCTGGGAGCCGGTGCCGACGCGCAGTGTGGCCAAGATCACAACCCATGCACGCGGCACACCTGCGCCTCACCGGCGGCCGCGCCGGCCGCCCACCCGCGTGTGCATCGGGATCAAGGTCACGCGGGGTCTGCACCCGCGCCCCGTCGCAGCGAGACCCGGCGGCCGCCGGGCGGCTCGGCTCGATCCTGAGCCGCCGACGTTGCCGCACTTGCCGCTGCGCCAAGATCAAAAAGGCCACCTGCGGTGGTCGCAGGTGGCTGTGAGCTGGTGGGCGATACTGGGATCGAACCAGTGACCTCTTCGGTGTGAACGAAGCGCTCTCCCGCTGAGCTAATCGCCCGTGTGCGTCGGTCCCGTGCGGTTCCGACGGCTAAAACCATACCGCACTCTCGGGGGTGATTGCGAAACGAACCCGGGGGGAGAGTGCGGTCGAGCGCCCGCGGGGCCGGGACGGCGGCCGATCGGGGGGAGAGATCCGCGACGCGTGAGGAAAGGTTGCCCGGAGACCCACTGCGGAGGCCTCTGGTGGCATAGCATCGTCATACTCCATACTCGACCGGAACACGTGGCCGGGACCACGGGACGCGACACCTCGACGAGGAGGGGCGACAGGAGACGCAAAGGCTGGGCAAACGAGCGGCGATCTGTCCATGTTTGCGCAGGTAGAGCCCTAGTTGTCGCGCAGTGAGGAGCGTTACACGAGGGGTCTCGAGCGGAATCCTTCCTGGAGGTGTCTTCGTTCTGATGTCATGGGCTCTGGACGAGGTCCGTTGGAGCACAGCAAGCCCCGCCCCTGGGGACCCGACGACGAAAAGGTTTGGCTGACGATGAACAGCACCACCGTCTCCGCCGAGCTGGTCCTTCGGCTTGTGGTCCCCGATCGCGCCACCGTCCCCCTGCTCGCCGGGCTGAGCTACACGTCGGCGGACCCGTACGCCATCCGCATGGCCTTCCACGTGGGCAACGACGAGCCGGTCGAGTGGATCTTCGCGCGCGAGCTCCTGACGGTGGGCATCGTGCGCCGCGTCGGGGACGGGGACGTGCAGGTGTGGCCGGCCCGCTCCGACGGGGAGCGCACCCTCAACATCAGCCTGACCTCGCCGTTCGGGCAGGCGCTGTTCGAGGTGCCGCTGGCGCCGCTCACCGAGTTCCTGCACCGCACCTACGAGATCGTGCCGGCGGGCCGGGAGTCGAGCTTCATGGACCTCGACGCGGAGCTCTCCAACATGCTGTGGAGCTCTTGACGACCCCTCCCCCGTACCCTCGGTCGCCCCGGGGCCCGATCGGGCTCCGTGCGCGCTCGTACGGCCTCGCGGCGGCCTCCGGCCGCCCCTCCCCCGGCTAGCGGGTGATCTTCGCCAGCAGGTCGCGCATGCGGTTGATCTCGATCCGCTGGCCGTCCATGATGTCCTGCGCCATCGCGAGCATCGTGCGGTCGGTGCCCGCGCGCAGCTCCTCGCCGGACATGCGCACCGCGCCCTCGTGATGGGTGATCATCAGGCGCAGGAAGAGCACGTCGAACTCCCTGCCGCGCGCCCGCCGCAGCCGGTTGAGCTGCTCCGGCGTCGCCATGCCGTACGCCCCGGGGGACGCGCCGGCGTGTGAGTGGCCGGTGGGGACCTCGCGGCCGAGGGCGCGCAGCCACGCCGCCATCGTCCGCACCTCCGGCTCCTGGGCGGCCGCGATCCGGGCCGCCAGGGCCTTCACCGCGGCGTCCGCGGCCCGCTCCGGCACGAGGCCGGCCATCTCGAGGGCCTGGCGGTGGTGGGGGATCATCCCCTCGGCGAACACGACGTCGGCGGCCGACGGGTGCGACTCCCCGGGCCCGAGGCTCTCCCCCGGCCGCGCGGTACGGCCGGCCTCCCCAGGCCGGCCCGGGACGATCACGGGGGCGTCGGTGCCCGCCACGCGGTGGCCGCGGTCCGGCTCCGGATCTCCGGTGCACCCGGCCGATCCCAACATCACGGTCATCGTTACGAAAACCACGCCCACCGCACGCCAAGCCGACATAGCTTCCATACTGGGGCATGTTGCCGAGGGACAGGGGGTCCTGTTGAGAAGCTGGCGGACCGGCGCGGCTGCGCTGCTGAGCGTGGGGATGGTGGCCCTGGCGGGCTGCGGGGGCGGCACGGCCGACCCCGGGCCCTCCGCGCAGCCGAGCGTGACGGACGGGGGACAAACCAGCGCGGCCGCGACGCCCGAGGCCACCGCGCCGGGCACCGGGGTGGGTGTGTCGGGCACCGCGCTCGGCACGGGCGAGATCGGCCACAGCGCGAACATGCGGCTCGTGGCGAACGTGCCGCTGGAGGCGCCGTTCAACCTTCGGCAGGCGTGGGGCACCGACCTCGCCTTCCAGGGTGACTACGCCATCACCGGCAACTACGAGGGCTTCACCATCCACGACATCAGCGACCCCACCAACCCGAAGGTGGTGTCGCGGGTGCTCTGCCCCGGCGGGCAGAACGACGTCTCGGTGGCCGGGAACCTGCTGTTCGTCTCGGTCGACGATCCGCGCTCCGACGACTCCTGCGAGAGCCGGCCCGGCGACGTCACCAACGGCTGGGAGGGCATCCGGATCTTCGACATCAGCGACAAGGCGAACCCCAGGTACGTCAAGTCGGTCGCCACCAAGTGCGGCTCGCACACACACACGCTCGTGCCGGGCAAGGGCGACGACTCCGGCAAGGTCTACCTGTACGTGTCCTCGTACGGGCCGATGCCGGAGGCGGCGAACTGCAAGCCGCCGCACGACAGCATCGCGATCGTCGAGGTGCCGCTCGACGACCCGGAGAAGGCGAAGGTGGTGGCCCAGCCGGTGCTCTTCCCGGACGGCGGGCTCGCCGAGGGCGAGGGCGGCGAGGACGCCGTCGAGACCTCCGGCTGCCACGACATCACGGTCTACCCGGAGAAGAACCTCGCCGCGGGCGCCTGCCTCGGCAACGGCATCCTCATGGACATCTCCGACCCGGTGCGGCCGAAGGTGCTGCAGGAGGTCAGCGACACCGAGAACTTCTCCATCTGGCACTGGGCGATCTTCGACAACGACGCCCGGCACGTCATCTTCGGCGACGAGCTCGGCGGCGGCATCGCGCCCACCTGCGACAGCAAGACCGGCCCGACCCGCGGCGCGAACGCGATCTACGAGATCACCGAGGACCGCAAGCTGGTCCGGCGTGGCTTCTTCAAGATCCCGCGGGAGCAGACGCCGCGGGAGAACTGCGTGGCGCACAACGGGTCGCTGATCCCGGTGCCCGGCAAGACCATCGTGGTGCAGGCCTGGTACCAGGGCGGCGTGTCCGTGATCGACTTCACCGACGCGGCGAACCCGAAGGAGATCGGCTACTTCGAGCGCGGCCCGATCGCGGCCTCCGAGGGCGACCTCGGCGGCTCCTGGTCGGCCTACTACTACAACGGCTACATCTACTCGAGCGACATCACCAAGGGTCTCGACGTGATCGAGATCAACGACCCGCTCACCGACCCGGCGAAGAACGTCAGGCTCGACGAGCTCAACCCGCAGACCCAGACGTCCTATCCGGAGAGCTGACCGCGGCGCGGCCGGACCGCCAGGGCGGCGGTCCGGCGGCGCTCCCGGGCGGCGTCATCCGGTGACGCCGCCCGCGCGCGTCACGGGTCGAGGTCCTCGGCGGCCCGCCGGGCGAAGACCTCCATCGCCTTCGCGGTGACCGGGCCCGGCGCGGCGGGCAGCTCCACCTTGCCCCCGCGGGCCGGGTCGGCGGTGGCGTCGACGATCCGGATCGGCTGCACGTCACGGGTGGTCGAGGTGAGGAACGCCTCCTCGGCCTCGTAGAGCGCGGACAGCGGCACGTCGGCCTCCTCGCCGCCGAACCACTCCAGCACCAGCGACCGGGTCACCCCGGCCAGGCAGCCCGCCGACAGCGGCGGGGTGACCAGCCGCCCGCCGAGCACCACGAACACGTTGCTGCCGGTGCCCTCGCACAGGTTGCCGGCGAGGTTGCCGAAGATCGCCTCGCCGTACCCGCGGGCCTTGGCGTACGCGAGGGCGCGGGCGTTCTCGCCGTAGGAGGTGCTCTTCACCCCGGCGAGCGCGCCGCGCTCGTTGCGCGGCCAGGGCGCCACCGCCACCTCGGCGACCTTGGGCACGGGCGGCAGCTCGGAGACGATCACGATGAGGTTGCCGGGGCCGGGGCCGCGGTCCGAGCCGAGCGGGCCGGTGCCGCTGGTGTAGGTGATCCGGATACGGCCGAGCTCCCACTGCGGGGCCGCGGCGAGGCAGGCCCGCACCCCCTCGGCGATCGCGTCGGTGTCCGGCTCGGGCAGGTCGATGGCACGGGCGGACTGCACCAGCCGCTCCAGGTGACGGGTGAGCGCGAACGGCCTGCCGCGCACGCTCTTGACGGTCTCGAACACGCCGTCGCCGACGAGGAGGCCGTGGTCGAAGACCGGCACGGTCGCCTCGGCCGGGTCCACCAGCTCCCCGTTCATCCAGATGGGAACCGTTGCTGTCACCAGTCGTCGCCTTCCTGTACGAGTTGCCCGATCCAGACCGGGGCGCCGTGCCCCGCCTCGATCGCGTCCCCCAGGTTATGCCCGCCCGCTCCCGCGGTCCGAGGCGGCACGCGGACCGGCGGGCATCCGGGCGCGCGCAGTTGCGGCCTCAGCGCAGCGGACCGACCACCGCCTCGGCGGCGCGGATCAGCGTACCGTCGGCGACCATGCGGACCACCTGCTCGATCTCCGGGGCGAGGAACCGGTCCGGCCCGGGCCCGGGTACGGCCTTGCGGATCGCGGCGACGACCGCGCCGGTGCCGGGCGCCGGGGCGAGCGGGTGGCGCAGGTCGAGCGCGCGGGCCGCGGTGAGGATCTCGATGGCGAGCACCCGGGTCAGGCCGTCGACGGCGCGGCGCAGCTTGCGCGCGGCCGCCCAGCCCATCGACACGTGGTCCTCCTGCATCGCCGAGCTGGGGATCGTGTCCGCCGAGGCCGGTACGGCGAGCCGCCGCAGCTCGGCGACGATCGCCGCCTGGGTGTACTGGGCGATCATGTGCCCGGAGTCGACGCCGGGGTCGTCGGCGAGGAACGCGGGCAGCCCGTGCGAGCGGGCCACGTCCAGCATGCGGTCGGTGCGGCGCTCGGACATCGCGGCGAGGTCGGCGATTGCGATCGCGAGGAAGTCGAGCACGTACGCGATCGGGGCGCCGTGGAAGTTGCCGTTCGACTCCACCCGGCCGTCGGGCAGCACGACCGGGTTGTCGATCGCCGCGGCGAGCTCGCGGGCGGCGACCGTGCGGGCGTGCTCGAGGGTGTCCCGGGCGGCCCCGGCCACCTGCGGGGCGCAGCGCAGCGAGTAGGCGTCCTGGACGCGGGTGCACGAGCCGTCCCGGTGCGAGGCCATGATCGCCGAGTCGGCGAGCAGCGCGCGCAGGTTCGCCGCCGAGGCCGCCTGGCCGGGGTGCGGCCGCAGCGCCTGCAGGTCGGCGGCGAACACCCGGTCGGTGCCGAGCAGCGCCTCCACGGTCATCGCGGCCGCGATGTCCGCGGCGGTGAGCAGCCGGGCGAGGTCGTGGCAGGCGAGCACGAGCATGCCGAGCATGCCCTCGGTGCCGTTGATGAGCGCGAGCCCCTCCTTGGCGGCGAGCTCGACCGGGGCGATCCCGGCCCGGCGCAGCGCCTCGGCGGCGTCGAGCTCGGCGCCGCGGGCGTCGCGGACCCGCCCCTCCCCCATGAGCGCGAGCGCGACGTGGGCGAGCGGCGCGAGGTCGCCGGAGCAGCCGAGGCTGCCGTACTCGTGCACCACCGGCGTCAGGTGCGCGTTGAGCAGCGCGGCGAGCGCGGCGGCGACCCGCGGGCGCACGCCGGTGTGGCCGGTGGCGAGGGTGCGCAGCCGCAGCACCATCATCGCCCGCACCACCTCGGTCTCCACCGGCGGACCGGAGCCCGCCGCGTGCGAGCGGATGAGCGAGCGCTGCAGCTTCGCCCGCAGCGCGGTGGGGATGTGCCGGGTGGCGAGGGCGCCGAACCCGGTGGAGATGCCGTAGGCGGGGACGGCGGCCTCGGCGAGCTCCTCCACCCGGGAGCGGGCGGCGGCCATCTCGGCGAAGGCGTCCTCGGTGAGGCGTACGGCCGCGCCGTACCGGGCGACGCGCACCACGTCCTGCGGGCTGAGCGGCGCGGGGCCGACGGTCACGACCTCGTTGTCGTGCATGGGTGCATCCCTACCCGTCACGCGGCCGGCGGACCTGGCGGGGGGCAGGCGCCGCCGCGATCTGTAACCTGCGTAGGCCATCTTAGGTCCTTACGGGGCGGGGCACGGCGCGATCGGGCGACCCTCCGGTTTGGGGACTCGCCGGAATTTCGCTAGAGTTCATGGCGTCAGGTCGGGGTCGCAAGACCCGCGGGCCGGACACGCGGACGTGGCTCAGTTGGTAGAGCATCACCTTGCCAAGGTGAGGGTCGCGGGTTCGAATCCCGTCGTCCGCTCGGAGAAGCGGTGTGGCCGCACCGGTGGAGTGGCCGAGAGGCGAGGCAGCGGCCTGCAAAGCCGCGTACACGGGTTCAAATCCCGTCTCCACCTCGACGGGGATCAGCACACGGGCGATTAGCTCAGTGGGAGAGCGCTACCTTGACACGGTAGAGGCCACTGGTTCAATCCCAGTATCGCCCACCAGCGGCGACGAGGCCGTCCGGACATCCGGGCGGCCTCGTCGCGTTCCGGAAGGCCGTCGTCCCGGCCTCCCCCGGAAAGGCGGGTGCCCGCCCCGCGCGGCGGCGGGACGGGCACCTGCGGTGACGATGATCAGTGGGGGAAGTTCCGCGGGTTCACGTACCCGGTCCGGGCGTTGCCGCCCCGCACCGGGTGCAGCGTGAGCCGCCACACGCTGTACTGGTTCCCGATGGTGGTGAACCGCAGCGTCTGGTTGAAGCGCTGGTAGGTCGCGCTCTTGGTGAAGCGGCGCTTGGTGACGCTGTAGCGGTACCCCGTGGTGAACCAGACGCGGTAGGTGCCGTCCGGGATGCCGCGCACCGTGGCGCTGCGGCGGGCCCGCACGTACACGCTCAGCACCTTCCGCTTGCCGCGGGTGAGCGTGACCACGCCGTCCTGCTTCAGGCCGTTCTTGATCGTGAGCCGACCGAGGCCCCCGCTGACCCGGCGGTAGAGGATGCGGCCGTTCGCGGGCCGGGCGAGAGCGCTGCTCTCGGCCGCGGCGGTGGTCGTGGTGACCGCGGCGCCGGACAGCGTCACGGTGCCCTGCGGCACCGTCACGGCGGCCTGCGGCGCGGCGGGCAGCGCGCTCGCCTGAGCGGTGGACGGTGCGACCAGCAGGCCGGCGGCGAGCGCGAGAGCGGTGAGTGCGCCGGCCCGTCTAGTGGTGCTGTTTCGGGGCTTCGTTACGAATTTCTCCTTTGATCACGATCGGTGGCTGGATCGCACACCTCGAGAATCCTAATCGGTGATAACTGGTTCACGCTTCGGAATTACCACCGAGCCGGGATTTCGTGACATTTTCCCTTGGATCGTGCCAAATCAGAACGCCCGGCCCCACAGGGGATCCCGACGCAGATCAGCCCGCGAAACCGCCCGTGATCACCACCTGCGACCACGCCTTGAATCGGTCCAAAATCGGTTGCGCAGTGCATGGAGCATACAATTCGCGTGCGACAACCGGCCGCGCGGGTCTTTCACCGGCGCCCACCCGCGGATGCACGTTCCAAATAACGCGAGCGTGCATCACATTTCGGCTTTCCATGCGCCGGGCGGCGGTCAGCCGACCCGCTCGCGACTCCGGTCCCGCCGATGCATGCGCTCCCGCACCGCCGGCCCGACCATGCCGTCGAACCCGAACCGCCCGGCCCCGGTCACGGTGAGCAGCAGGCTCGCCGCGCCGAGGGCGATGACGAGCTCGCCGCCGCCGTCGTCGACGAAGATCCCCCGCCCGTGGTGCACGAGCAGGTACGCGCCGAGCATGACGGCGGCGAGCAGTGCCCCGGCCACCGGTACGGCGACGCCGACGACGAGCGCGAGCCCGGCGAACAGCTCGATGAGCGCGACCAGCCAGGCCGAGAGCGCCGCCAGCGGCACGCCGATCTCGGCGAAGCCCGCCGCGGTCTCCGCCATGCCGTCCACGGCGAGCTTGCGCAGGCCGTGCGCGAGGAACACCACGCCCACGCCGATCCGGGCGAGCAGGATCGCCGCGTCGCGCACCCAACCGGTCTCCATGGCTCCTCCTCCGGTTCCCCGAACCGTGCGCCCGGCCCGGCGGCGGAGCCGCCCCGCACGCCGGCGGGCGCCGCGGGCGGCCGGGCCGGGCGCGGGCGGCCGGGCCGTCCGCCCGCCTCGCCGACGCCCTCCCCGGCACACCGGCACCGAAACGGGCATCAACTCCAATTTCGGGCAGAGGCGATGGCGGTGCCGGGGCCCGGGCCAGCCGGTCCCTCGGCGCCACGCGGCACGGCGGTCGGCCCGCGCCCGCGCCGCCCCCAGTGCCGGATCGCCGGAGTTCGCCATGACGCATGTCATGGGCGCCTCCGCCCGCCGCGAACGGCCCGCCGCCGTGTCTCACAAATGAGACGTAGATCGGAAAATTCCGTTCGTAACGTGTCGAACAGGGACCGCCGTTCCGGCGGCGATCAGGAAACGAGAGGTCACCCATGGCAGCAACCCCCCAGCGCGTGGACAGGGCCGTGCTCGAGCGGGTCGAGGTGCCGATGCGGGACGGGCTGCGGCTCCGCGGGGTCGTGTATCGCGTCGACGGCGCGCCGCGGCCGGTGGTGCTGGTCCGCACCCCGTACGGCGAGCAGACGACCCGCAATCTCCCGACCCTGCCGCTGCTGGACGCCGGGTTCTCGGTGATGGTGCAGTTCTGCCGGGGCACCGGCGGCTCCGACGGCGAGCTGCGCACCTTCGAGAACGAGGCCGACGACGGCCTCGACACCATCGAGTGGCTGGTGAAGCAGCCGTGGTGTGACGGCAACGTCGCCATGTTCGGCCTGTCCTACCTGGGCATGTGCCAGCTCGCGGTGAGCGGCCACCGGCCGCAGGGGCTGCGGGCGATCGTGCCGATCGTCGCCCCGGACGACTACCGGGACGGGCTCGCCTACCGGCAGGGCGCCTTCCAGCTCGGGCAGTCCCTCGCCTGGCACATGATGAAGGCCGCCCAGCAGCTCGGCGACGCGGCCGCCCGCGGCGAGGACGTGGCGGAGAGGTTCGCCGCGCTCGGGCGGCTGACGGCGGACATCCCCGCCGCCTACCGGGCGCTGCCGCTGATCGACCGGCCCGTGATCGGCGACGTGCTGCCGAGCTGGCGCACCTTCCTGGAGAAGGAGAACGACCCGGACTACTGGCGGCGCATCGGCTACTCCCACCGGGTCGCCCGCACCGCCGTACCCGGGCTGCACATCGGCGGCTGGTTCGACCTGTTCCTGCGCGGCACGATCAACACCTACACCACGATCGTGCGGAACGCCGACCCGGAGACCGCCCGCAACCAGCACCTGATCATCGGCCCCTGGGCGCACGGGGACGAGACCGGCGTCACCGGCGAGGTGTTCTACGAGAACGGCTCGGCCCTGGCGATCAACCTGGAGGAGCAGCAGCTGCGCTTCCTCCGGGAGAGCATCGCCGGCGAGCCCACCACGCTGCCCCCGGTGCAGATCTACGTGATGGGCGCGGGCCGCTGGCGGGTGGAGAACGAGTGGCCGCTCGCCCGCACCGACTGGCAGACCTGGTACCTCGGGCCGGACGGCACGCTCGGCCGCGAGATGCCCGCCGAGGGGTCGCTGACGTACGTCCACGACCCGCACGATCCGGTGCCGACCGTGGGCGGGGCGCTCCTCATGGCGGGCAGCCCGGACGGCGGGCTGAGCTACCAGCCGGGCTCCCGGGACCAGCGGGTGCTCGACGGCCGCAGCGACATCCTGCGGTTCGTCAGCCCGGTGCTCGACCGCGACGTCGAGGTCACCGGCCCGCTGACGGTACGGCTGTTCGCCGCCACCTCGGCCGCCGACACCGACTTCACCGCCAAGCTCATCGACGTCCACCCGGACGGGCGGGCGATGGGCATCGCCGACGGCATCGTGCGGGCCCGCTACCGCAACGGCATGGACCAGCCGAGCCCGGTCGTGCCCGGCGAGGTGTACGAGTACACGATCGACCTGGGGGCGACCAGCCAGGTGTTCAAGGCGGGGCACCGCATCCGCGTCGACATCGCCAGCTCCAACTTCCCCTGCTACGACCGCAACTCCGGAAGCGGGAAACCGGCGGGCGAGGTCACCGAGGACGACTTCGTCACCGCCACCCAGCGCGTCTTCTTCGGCCCCGCGCACCCCAGCTCCATCCGGCTGCCGGTGATCCCGGCGGAGTGACCGCCGGCGCCGCGGTCCCGCGGGACGCGCGCCCTCCGACCTGAATCTCGCGAGAAAGGCGGATCAGCGTTGCAGCAGCTGCACATCGGGATCAACCTCGGCTTCGCCACGCTCCGGCCGGGCGTCTCCGACGAGGAGATGTACCGGAACGAGCTCGACATCGCCGTGCTCGCCGACAAGCTCGGCTACGACAGCGTCTGGGCGGTCGAGCACCACTTCGAGGACTACTCCATCTGCCCCGACAACCTGCTCGTGCTCGCCCACCTGGCGGGCCGTACCTCGCGCATCCTGCTCGGCACCGCCGCGGTGATCCTGCCGTGGAACAACCCGCTGCGGGTCGCCGAGAAGGCGCTCATGGTGGACACGATCTCGGGCGGGCGGCTGCTGCTCGGCGTGGGCCGCGGGCTCTCCCGCAAGGAGATGGTGCCGTTCCGCATCCCGCTGGAGGAGACCCGGGACCGGTTCGACGAGGCCGCGCCGATGATCTTCGAGGCGCTGGAGACCGGCGTGATCGAGGGCGACGGGCCGTACTATCCGCAGCCGCGGGCGGTACTCCGCCCGCGGCCGCGCGGCACCTTCCACGGCCGCCGGTACTGCGTCGCCGGGTCGCCGGACTCGGTGGCGATGGCCGCGAAGCTCAAGGCGAAGATGATGTCGTTCATCACCAAGCCGGTGCCGGACCTGATGCCGACGTTCACCAAGTACCGGGAGCTGTACGAGCGCGAGCACGGCGAGCCCGCCCCGCCGATCGCCCTCAGCGTCAACATGTACTGCCACGAGGACGACGAGCTCGCCCGCGAGCGGCACTTCACGTACGTCACCCGGTTCTTCATGGCGAACGTCGAGCACTACGAGATGGCCGGGGAGCACTTCAAGGGGCTCAAGGGCCACGAGCGGTACGCGGCGAACGCCGAGTACTTCCGCTCGATCGGCCTGGAGAAGGCGGCGAGCGACTACGCGGCGGCCGCGCTGTACGGCAGCCCGGAGCGCATCCTCGGCCAGATCGAGGAGATCCGGGACGTGCTCGGCGACTTCGAGCTCTCCCTCGCGCCGTCGTTCGGCGGCATGCCGTACGACCAGGCCCGGGCGAGCCTGGAGCTGTTCGCCCGCGAGGTGCTGCCCAAGGCCCGGTCGATGCGCCGCGGGCCGGTGCGCGTGCTCGCCTAGGAGGCCGAGATGACCGGCCCCGCCCGCGGCGGCGCGGACCCCGGCCTCGCCACCGCGTTCCGGGAGACGATGGCCGCCGTGTGCACGCCGGTGGCGGTGATGACCGGCCTCGACGGCGAGCTGCCGCACGGCACCACGGTGAGCGCCTTCGCCTCCCTGTCGATGAACCCGCCCATGGTGCTCGTCGCCCTCGACCGCGCCTCTGAGCTGCTGGCGCTGGTCCGCAGGACCCGACGGTTCGGGCTCAACCTGCTCGGCGCCGGCCAGGCGGGGCTGGCCCGGAGGTTCGCGGCCAAGGGCGGCCCGGCGAAGTTTGCCGGGGTGGCCTGGGAGCGGCACTGCGGGGTGCCGCGCATCCCCGGCTCGGCGGGCTTCGTCGGGTGCACCGTCGCCGGTCTGGCGCACGGCGGCGACCACCTCATCGTGCTCGGCAACGTGGTCGCGGCCGAGACCACCGGCGACGCCCCGCTGGTCTACCACAGGCGGACCTTCGGCACGCCCACGGCGCTGCCGGAGGGATCCGGATGAGCGCGCCCGGCCGAGGGTGACCGTGAGGCCGGGCGGGCTCGCGGGCGGCCCGGCCGCCGGAGCCGCGGCACTCCGGCGGCCACCGCCCCGTCATCCCCCACCCGGGTTCTCGCCGCTCCGGCCGGTCTACCGGAGTGTGGAAACCGGTCTGGCCCCGGACCGGCCGGGTGGGGCACGATGAGGGCGCTCGCGGACGGCGGGCCCCGCGCGGTCGCGAGCGGCCGATGGCAGACCCGCATCGGGAGGCGATCTGATGCCCGTATCGCCACCGCATGGCGGCCCGCCGGTGCCGCGGACCAACGCCGAATGGGAACGGGTACGCGCCGCCAAGCTGCGGGCGCTGAGCCGCGACCCGCGTACCCTCGACCCGGCCGACTTCCCCGAGGTGCGGCCCGAGGTGCTCGCCTCGTGGCGGCGCTCGATGCTCGCCGGGGTCGACCCCGAGGCGCGCGACTACGTCATCGACGACGACTTCGACTTCCCCTCGCACTCCCGGTTCGCCGCGGTCGCCCAGCCGATCATGAACCGGCTCAAGGACGAGATCGCCGACCTGAGCTGCTGGGGGTTCCTCGCCGACCGGGCGTGCCGGCTGCTCACCGTGGCGGTCGGCGACTTCCCGACCGCGTGGCGGGTGCACCGGCAGAACCTGCGGCCGGGCATGTGCTTCGCCGAGGACCTGATGGGCACGAACGGGCTCGGCTGCGCCCACGAGACCCAGCAGGCGTTCATCATCTCCGGCACCGAGCACTTCCGCACCGACTCGGAGATCCTCACCACCACCGGCGTGATCATCCGCGACCCGTTCACCAAGCGGTACGCCGGGTCGCTCGGCGTGCACTGCCTGCGCGAGTACGGCTCGGCCGCGCTGCTGCCGCTCGTGGTGGAGATCGGCCGGTCGATCGAGACCCAGCTGCTGGCGAGCCGTACCGACGGGGAGCGGGCGCTGTTCGACGCGTTCTCCGCGGCCGAGCGGCGCCACCGGGGCCTGGTGGTCGCGGTGAGCCGCCGGCTGTTCGTGGTGAGCACCCGGGCGCGGGCGCTGGTGCGGGAGGCCGACGAGGAGCTGCTGCGCGACCTCGCCGAGGAGTGCGGCTCCCGGGAGCGCACGGTGCGCCGCGACCTCAGCTCGGGCCGCACCGTGTCGATCCGGGTGCACCCGGTGCCGCAGCCGAAGGGCGAGTTCGCCGCGGTGCTCGTGCTCCGCCCGGTGGACGGCGGCGACCGCGGCGCCGTGCCGGTGCCGGGGCCGGGCACCGCCGCATACGGCACGGCCGCCGAGTTCCGGGACCGGCTGGCGCGGGCGCTGCGCTCGGGCCGGCCGCTGCTGCTGGCCGGCGAGCGCGGCTGCGGCAAGCGGCACGAGGCGCTGGCCGCGCTGCGCGCGCTCGAGCCGCCCTGCGGGGTCGCCGAGTTCGAGGCCGCGTGCGCCCGGCTCGACCCGGACGGGTGGCTGCGCGGCCTCGCGGAGGCGCTCGCCGACCCGGCCCGCGCCGTGCTGCTGCGCCACGTCGCCGACGTCCCGGCCCAGCTGATGAGCGCGGTCGCCGACCTGGTGTCCCGGGCCCGCGCCCGGGTGGTCGGCACCACGAGCGACGACGGCGAGGACAGCGCCGCGGTGCTGCTGCTGGAGAGCTTCCCGGTGACGCTCACCGTGCCGCCGCTGCGCCGCCGCCGCGACGAGATCCCGCGGCTGTGCACGGCGATCCTCGCCGAGCTGTGCGACCCGGGCGAGCAGCCGCCCCGGCTCACCCCGCGCGCGCTCGCCGCGCTCACCGCGAACGACTGGCCGGGCAACGTCCGCCAGCTGGTGCAGGTGCTCGCCACCGCCCGGGTGCACGCCGCCGGCCCGGTGATCGACCTGCCCCACCTCCCGCCGCGGCACCGGCGGTCCCGCATCACGAACCCGCTCGACGAGGTGCGCGCCGCCGAGCGGCACGTGCTGCTCGAGGCGCTGCGCCGCACCGGCGGAGACCGGGCCGCCGTCGCCCGGCAGCTCGGCATCTCCCGCGCCACCCTCTACCGCAAGCTCAAGCGGTACGAGCTGTACTAGCGGCGGCCGCCGGGGACGGGCGGCAGGGCGGCGGCCGCCTCCGCGTCGTCCAGGCCGGTGGCCATGAGCAGGTCGACCACGATGGAGCGGAGCTGGGCGGCGACCACGTGGGCGGAGAACCCGGTGCCGCCGGGCGGCAGGTCGCGGGCGGCCTCGGCCGCGGCGAGCGCGGCCCGCCGTACCTCCTCCGGGTCGCGGGCCCGCTCCAGGTCGGCCTGGAGCAGCCGCACCGCGCGGGCGAGCCGGTGCAGGCCGTCCGGGAGGGACGGCGGGATCGGCTCGCAGGCCCAGATCGCGGCGAGGGTACGGCGGGCGAGCACGCGGGCGTTGCCGAGCGCCCGGTCGAGCGGGGCGCTCGCGGCCGCGTAGCGGCGCAGCGCGCGGCGGTGCCGGCGGCGCAGCGGCGAGATGCTCGCCACCTCCTGGGCCGCGGTGAGCCCGGCGGTGAACCGGGCGAACGCCCGCTGCCCGGCGCGGGCCTCGTCGAGCACGGCGGACACCCGGGCGGCGTCGCGTTCCGCCATGCCGCGGGCGGTCTCGGTGAGCGTGTCGGCGAGCGCGTCGAAGATCTCCCGGGCGTCGCGGCGGGTGGCGGCGACCAGGTCGGGCGGGAGCAGGGCGACCGCGACGATGCCGAGCACCCCGCCGACGAACGTGTCGATCATCCGGTGGAGGCCGCCGCTCCCGGTGGGCGGCAGCAGGGTGGCGACGAGCACCGCCGACGAGGCCGCCTGGATGGTGAGCACGGTCCCGCTGCCGAGGAACACGGCCACGGCCATCGCCAGCGCCACGACGAGCGCGATCTGCCATGCGCCGGACCCGATCCGCAGCACGAGCAGGTCGCCCACGCCGACCCCGAGGCTCACCCCGGCCACCAGCTCCACCAGCCGGGGCAGCCGCCGCCCGGCCGCGACCCCGATGCAGATCACCGCGGCCACCGGCGCGAAGAACGGCCGCGGGTGGCCGAGCAGCTCGGCGGCGACGAGCCAGGCGAGCCCGGCGGCGACCGCGCACTGGAGGATCGCCGGCGCCGTCGCGGCCAGCCGCGCCCACCGGCGGCGGAGCTCCCGCCGCGCCCGGTCCCCGCCCCGCGCCCGCAGCTCACCCGGTGCGATCCTCACCCGCGCCCCCCCCTGATCCGTCCGTGCCCGGCGGATACCCGGAGCGGGGGCGGCCGAACGTCGCCTTGGGCGCCGGTCAGAAGAGCGTGGGCGGGGCGGCGGGCAGCGGCTCCGGGAGCGGCTCCAGGCCGGGCAGGCCGGCCCGCACCTCGTCGTGGAAGCGGCGGGCGAGCGCCGGCGCGTCGGCGTTGTCCGGGGTGTGGATGAACATCGTGGGGCTGCGCCCCTCGCGCAGCCAGGCGCGGAACACCTCGACCCACGGCCGCCAGCCCGCGGCGGTGAGCTCGGGGTCGTCGCGGCCGATGTAGCGGACGAACGGCCGGTCGGTGAGGGCACGCATCCGGCGCGGCAGCCGGGGCTTGCGCGTCCAGGCCTCCCGTTCGGCGTCGGTGACCGGCCGGTCGGCGAACAGCACGGTGGTGTCGAACGGCACCCACTCCGCCCGGGCCCCGCGCAGCACCCCCTCCAGCAGCCGCGCGGCCCGCTCCTGGGTGAAGAACGCCGGGTGCCGTACCTCGACCGCGATCCGGTGGGTGCGCGGCAGCGTGCGCAGGAACGCGGCGAGCGCCGGCAGGTCGTCCGGCCCGAACGAGCCGGGGAGCTGCACCCACAGGGCCGACACCCGCGGCCCGAGCGGCTCGATCGCCGCGAGGAACGCCCGCAGCTCCGCCTCTCCCCCGGCGAGCCGCCGCTCGTGCGTGACCGTGCGCGGCAGCTTCAGCAGGAACCCGAAGTCCTCCCCGGTCTGCCGGGCCCACGACGCCACGGTCTTGGCGTCCGGCGTGGCGTAGAAGGTGGTGTTGCCCTCCACCGCGGTGCACCAGCTCGCGTACGCCCGGAGCCGCTCGTCCGGGCCGAGCCGGTGCGGCAGGAACCGCCCCTGCCACGCCGCGTGCGCCCACATCGCGCACCCCACTGCAAGCCGCATGGGTCCGACGCTAGCGCCCGTCACGAAAGAGCGTGACGGCGACCTAGCATCCCGCGGCGGTCAGTCACCGCTCCTGGTACGAGTCACGGTCCGTAGGACGGCGGTCGGGACGCGGATCGAACGAACGGGGACGGTGAGGGCGGTGTCGATCCATTTGGGGAGCGGGTCCTGCAGGGACACTCCGCGGCGGAGCGCGAGCCGACGGGTGAGACGCTCCTCAAGCTGCCACAGTGCGATGTCCATGCCACCAGGGGGGCACGTCGAACTCAAGGACGCGCGTGATCTCTTCCTCGGCGTCGAAGTGAACGTGCGAATTGGTGAACTTGCTCCACTCGCGCCCGAGGGCGACGGAGACGTTCGCCGCCAACAGCCCGATCGATGCCCCTGTCCTGAAAGCGACGGTGCGGGCGAGTTCCCTTATCTCCTCGGCCCCCACTCCCCTGCGGATCCGATGGACGATCTGATATCGCCGAGCCGGACCTGAGACGGACTCAGCCCAGATCAGAGCCCACTCCCTGGTCCGCAGGAACAGGAAGGTCAGCATGCGCGAGATCTTGTCGATCCGCCGCTTGGGCAGACTCGCGAACCCGGGTTCTTCGGCGAGTAGCCGCGCGGTCAGTTCAGGGGATGTGCACGTCCGCGCCACAATCCACGGGTCGGCACGTCCTGGTGGCCTGTCCGGTATGTGTCCGCCCGATGACGACGGTTGCCCTATCTCCTGCACTCGCTGTGCTCCCCCTTCACGGCGCCCCTATGTCTCGTCCTGCAGTCGGCCGCCCGCAGTCATCTCACCCAGTCGGGTAACTGCCGGCCGCTCCTATACGACCGCAGCGCGCTCACGTATCGCTCAAATAGTCTGATCGCCCCATGGGCATCGCGAAGGCCGACTGTGTACGGCCCGGAGAGGGTCGCCTCCACGAGCGGCTCGTCGACGGTGGCGAGTTTGAGCAGGCCGTCCTGCAGCCCGTACGCCGACGGATAGAGCAGCGTCATCGCCACCGTCAGCTGGTCGGTCGAGACTCGTCCCTTGGCGATCAGCCTCCCCCCGCTCACCAGGAGTCGCAGCCCGGCGAATACCGGTTCGCGGCGGAGCAGAAACTCCTCGATGAGGGCACGCCGACCGTCCGGGCTCTCACTCCACCCGGGTACCGACACGGGCTCCGCCCCGACCGATCGGCTCTCCGGCAAGCCGGCTACGTGGTCAGCTCGGGCGCGACGCGCGACCGTCCCGGTATCGATGTCGAGCACAGCGATCCGGCTTCTCGGGATCTCGTAGAACCGGCGATCTCCGCGGACGAACAGGTAGTGCCGAGCGGTGGCGAAGCCCTGCGTGTCGATGCCGAGGCTTACCAGGAAGTAGTCGTGGTTGTGGCCAGCGCTGTTCACCGTCTCTCGGTATCCGGCGATGTCGCCCTCACTCAACCTGTCCAAACCGTTGGGATGGTGGCTGTGCCAGCTACCGAGATGCTCGATGTCGGGGTACAAACGCTCCAGCGACCGGAACCGACGGGTTTGCCATTCGGCGTCCCCGAGATGGAAGCCGCTCAGGCGGTGTGCACGCGGTCCGTCGTCGATGTAGTCGGTGACTTCGAAGACGAGGTTCCGCATAGCCCTCCACCGCTCCTTGAGGGTGCCGTACCGCCGTCCACCACCGCTGATGAAGCCGACGTACTTTCCGCCTACCTCGACGTGCGGATTTGCCGCTATCTCCCGCGTGAACCGATCGACGACCGTTCGGGCGACCACAATCCTCGGCAAGCGTGGTCGTCTCAACCGGCGTATGGCTTGGAGTGTCGACGATTGCAGGGCTTTACGGCTCGGCAAAGCCACCTCCGCAGCGCAGATGGCAGTCGGACCGGGGGCGCAACCGGACCCGCGCGGTCTCATACATGGAACCGAACACCCCCTCGAGCCTGCGCAGGGAGAGCGTGAGCCAGTTGAACGAGGGCGTCGTGAGGTAGTCGGAGGAATGGCCGCAGAGCAGGGAGATCACGTAGTGGGCGTGATAGGAGGCGACGATGGAGATATCGGCCGCCAGCCCTGATGCGGTGAACTCCGTGTCCCCCAGACCGTATCGCCGATGCGTCTCCTCGTCCGTCAATGGAAGCCGGTTGTCGATGTCCAGGCCCTGTTCGAGGCTGAACCTGCTCTTGCACTCGTAACATCCGGTCTCGCCGGGGAGGTACGCGTACACCTCACCGCCCAGCCCGGTGCGGAACACCGAGCCGAACACACAGGGGGCCTGCTGAGCGACGCAGACCTCGTTGACGTAGCTGCGGGCTGCTTGGGTGTCCACCGCACAGATCACCACGTCCGCGTCCGCGATGTCGGCGGCGAATCCCCTGTCGGTCATCACATTGCCGCCGACACGGTCCACGACGCAGGCGGGATTGCGGTCCATCAGCCAGTCCACGGCGATCGCGGTCTTGGCCCGACCGATGTCGGACCGACGCGCCGGATGCTTGACGAGGTTAACCGCCTCAAGGACATCCGGATCATAGAGTGACCAGCGTCCGACACCGCACATCGCGAGGCGTTCCAGGACGACGGCGCCGCCGCTGCCCAGCCCTACCAAAACGATCTTGGTGTCGCGCAGTCCCGCCCCGGCGAGAAGGTGGTCGATCCGCGAGGTGTCAAGCACGGAGGCGCCAGGAACGTTCGAGGCCATGCCGTCCGTGCTTGACGGCGTGGAAGTATCAGTGCGGCTGCTGACGCCCCGGCCAAATACCCTTCTCCAGATAGACATCGTATTTGTGCAGCCATAGGGAGGCCTTCGCGACGAGAAAGGCGATGGACATGGAGGACGTCCACTGTGAGTCCTTCATGACGCACAGGGCACCGCCGACCAGTAAATGTGGATTCGGCTTCGGCCGCCAACCGTCAGGAAGGATTACGGGAAGTACGTGGGGATATCCTCGCGGAAGCACGATCCTGATACCGTAGGACCGTCCTGAACGTGTCCTGATTCTCCCGACAACCTCCGCGATCTTTCGGACGCGGATGATCTTCTTCTTCAGGACGAAACCCGGGAAGTGCTTGCGCAGGATGCGCCGCTCCTCCCGGAGGCGGTCCACGGCCGCACCAGGCCCCACGAGCAGTGAGCTTGTGACTCGGTAATTCACCAGGTCAGCCCATACTCTCCCTTCTGGTCGGAGATACCGGCAATCGGCTTTCCTTTCAGCGCCTTGGGTGAAGTGCCGTACCGATAGATCTGTCCGTCCGGGCCGATTTCCACGATCTCGTCATCGTCGCCGGACAGGAGAAGTTCGACTTCGTCCTTGCGGGCCATGCTCCCCCCCTGGGCAGAAATCGCCGTCACACTGACGAAGCATCTTCGATGTGAGCTATTGAAACATGTGTTGACTAGTTCGTACAGACCCCGTCGTGATCCTATTCAAGACTCAGCTAGACATCGGACAAACAGGACGAACGGAGAGGGGTTTCCCGGACCTCAGAGAACGGTTTCATCCGACCCCCGAGAGAGACAGGTGTCTCCGCGGTCAGCAATACCAGGCGTCGCACGGTGACCGTCTACTCGCCGCGCAGGAGCGGCCCGCGCCACAGATCGAGAGCCGTCCTTCGCCGTGGTCCACGCTGTTCCCCCTCCGCCCCGCATCGGTCCCAGGTCCGCCTGTGCACGGGTGCACTGGACGGCCTTCGACGGACGGCCTGGGATCAGGCGGCGACGGGCGGGCGGCACGGCGCGACGACGGTCCCGTCGGGGAGCAGCAGCCCGGTGTCGTCGAACAGGACGACGCCGTTGCACAGCAGGCTCCACCCCTGGTCGGGGTGGGTGGCGACGACGCGCGCGGCGGCGCGGTCGGGTGCGTACGCGCTGGGACATGCGGGCCGGTGCCGGCACATGATGCACCATCCTCGGTACTGCCGAACGGTCTGCCTACCGCCGTCATCGTGCCCCGGCCCGCTGGCAATCCCCTTGTAGCCCGCTGAACCGGGCCTGGGCGGGGAGGAACAGCACGTCGCCGCGGACCGCGACGCCGACCCGGTCGCCGGGCCGGTGCGGGCCCGCACCCGGTCCCCGGTGTCGAGCGGCACGGTGACCGCGGCGTCGTGGCCGAAGCACTCCACCCGCTCGGCCCGGCCGCGGGCGGCCGCCCCGGAGGCGCCGGCGGTGGGGTCGAGCCGTTCCGGGCGCACCGGGGCTCGCCCGGGCCGTCCGGCCCGGGAAACCGCCGAGGGTCGTGACCGTCCGCCCGCCCGCGACCGCCCCGGCCCGGCCGCCGGAGCCGGGAGGCCGGGGCCGTCATCCGGCGGCCTCGTCCGCCGCGGCCGCCGGTCGCCGCTTGCGGCGCCAGCGGTCGGCCTGGGCCTGCAGGATGCGCACGAGCCGGCGGATGGGCTGCGGCAGGTGGCGGGTGCGGGCGTGCTGGGCGACGAGCAGCACGTCCCCGGCGTCGGCGGCGAGCGGGCGGTGGGTGATGAGGCCGCAGCGCTCCAGCGGGTCGTCGATGACGCTGTAGTCGGGCAGCAGCGTGACGCCGAGGCCCTCGGCGACCATCACCTTGCCCATCTCGGCCCCGTCCGCGGAGTAGGCGAAGGCCGGCGGCCGCCCGTGGGTGAGCCGGTGGACGTACCGGTGCATGAGGTAGCCGGCGCGCATCGCGATGAACGGCTCGTCGAACAGCCGGTCGAGCGGCACCGCGGCCAGCCGGGTGAGCGGGCTGTCGGCCCGGCAGCACACCACGGGCCGGCCGCGCAGCAGCTCCACGGCCGCGATGTCCGGCGGCAGGTCATCGCCGTCGATCACGTTGATGATGCCGAGGTCGAGCCCGCCGCCGCGGAGCGCCTCGTAGATGTCGGCCTGCTGGGTGGTGACGAGCTCCACCTGGGTCTGCGGATGGGCGGCGTGGAACTCGCGCATCGCCGGGGCGACCAGCGGCACGGTCGCGGCCTGCACGGTGCCGATGCGGATCATGCTCCGGGTGCGCACCTGGGCGTCGGCCGCGGCGCGCAGCCGGTGCGCCGCGTCGAGCACCTCGGTGATCCACGGCAGCAGCTCGCGCCCGCCCGCGCTGAGCCGGGTGCCGTTGCGGTGGCGTTCCAGCAGCTTCACGCCGAGCTCGCGCTCGAGGTTGCCGATCGTCTGGCTCAGCGCCGCCTGGGACAGGTGCAGCTCCGCACCGGCCCGGCGCATCGAGCCCAGCCGGGTGATGACGGTGAGGTACTCGAGCTGTTCGATTCGCATGGCGCCGTCCTCGGCTCCGGCTGACAGGTTCTCCTTATCGCCCGATCGCGAACCCGCCCATTGACCGTGGGTCGAGGCCGCTGCAATATCCTAACTATGTCAGTAGGAAATACAGGTAATACCGAGCCGGTGAAGTTCGCGTACTGGGTGCCCAACGTCAGCGGCGGCCTGGTGGTCAGCACGATCGAACAGCGCACCGACTGGAGCTACGACTACAACGCCAAGCTCGCCAGGCTCGCCGAGAACAACGGCTTCGAGTACGCGCTCACCCAGGTCCGGTACGTCGCCTCGTACGGCGCGGCCTACCAGCACGAGTCGACCGGCTTCAGCCTCGCCCTGCTGCTCGCCACCGAGCGGCTGAAGGTGATCGCCGCGATCCATCCGGGCCTGTGGCATCCGGGGGTGCTCGCCAAGTGGCTCGCCACCGCCGACCACCTGTCCGGCGGCCGGGCCGCGGTGAACATCGTGAGCGGCTGGTTCAAGGACGAGTTCATCAAACTCGGCGAACCCTGGCTGGAGCACGACGAGCGCTACCGGCGCAGCGAGGAGTTCATCCGGGTGCTGCGCGAGATCTGGACCAGCGACCACGCCGAGTTCCGCGGCGACTTCTACCGCCTGCACGACTTCGACCTGCGGCCCAAGCCCGTGCGGCTGCCCGGCCGCCCGCACCCGGAGATCTTCCAGGGCGGCAACTCCACCGTCGCCCGCAAGATGGCCGGGCGGGTGTCGGACTGGTACTTCAGCAACGGCCGCGACTTCGACGGCGTGGCCGAGCAGATCGCCGACATCCGCGCCGAGGCGGACCGCCACGGCCGCCGGGTCAGGTTCGGCCTCAACGGCTTCATGATCGCCCGGGACACCGAGGCCGAGGCCCGCGAGACGCTGCGCGAGATCGTCGCCAAGGCCGACCGCCGCGCGGTCGAGGACTTCGGCGCCGCGGTACGGCAGGCCGGGCAGTCCACCTTCGACAAGAAGGGCATGTGGGAGGACTCGACCTTCGAGGACCTCGTCCAGTACAACGACGGCTTCCGCACGAAGCTGATCGGCACGCCCGAGCAGATCGCCGAGCGCATCGTCGCCTACAAGCGGCTCGGCGTCGACCTCTTCCTGCTCGGCTTCCTCCACTACCACGAGGAGGTCGAGTACTTCGGCAAGCGGGTGCTGCCGCTCGTGCGCGAGCTGGAGGCCGAGGACGCCGCCCGCGGGGAGCCGGTGCGCTCCCCGGCCTGACGGCCCGCCGCCCGCCGCGGCCGAGGGGGCCGGCGCGGCCCGGGGCCCGGCGGCCGGCTCCCCGCCCGCCGCCGCCCCGCCCGCCGCGCCGCGATCGCACGTCCCTGACCGGTTCATCGCCGTCCGAGAAGGAGATCGACCAGCATGTCCGTCGCCACCGAGCAGACCACCGACGCGCGCTTCGCCGCGGCCCTGGAACGCGCCGACCGGGTCGCCGCCGAGCTGCGCCGTACCGCGGCCGCGCGGGACCGGGCGAACAAGCCGCCGCGCGCCGAGATCGAGCTGCTCCGCGAGAACGACCTGCTGCAGGTGCAGGAGCCCGTCGAGTACGGCGGGGACGGCCTAAACTACGCGCAGGCCTCCCAGATCACCCGCCGGATCGCCCGCGGGGACACCTCCATCGCGCACCTGCTCGGCTACCACTACGCGCAGACCCGGATCGCCCACCTGTTCGGCACCCCCGAGCAGGCCGACGAGCTGTCCCGGCGCAACGCCGAGCAGAAGCTGTTCTGGGGCGGGGTGCAGAACCCGCGCGGCGGCTCCAGCCTCGTGCTCACCCGCGACGGCGACGCCTTCCGGCTCAACGGCCGCCGCTCGTTCGCCTCCGGGGCGAGCCTCGGCGACTACCTGTCGGTGACCGCCACCTACGAGGGCGAGCTGGTGTTCATCTCGCTGCCCGGCGGCCGCGAGGGGTTCAAGCCACTGGGCGACTGGGACAACATCGGCCAGCGCCTCACCGACTCCGGCGGCGTGGAGTTCCACGACACCCGGGTGGAGCGTTCCGAGATCCTCGGCCCCGACCCGATCACCGGCCGCACGTTCACCCCGTACCAGACCCTCGTCACCCCGCACTGGCAGCTCGCCTTCGTCAACTTCTACATCGGCACCGCCGAGGGTGCGCTGGAGGAGGCGCTCGACTGGACCCGCCGGTACGCCGCGCCGTGGGAGACCTCGGGCGTGGAGCGGGCCACCGACGACCCCTACATCCTGCAGACCGTCGGCGAGGTGCAGAGCGAGATCCGGGCCGCGGCGCTGCTCGCCGACCGGGCCGGGGAGGCGCTGCAGGCCGCGCTCGACATCGGCCCGTCGCTCACCGCCGAGCAGCGCGCCGAGGCCGCGATCGCCGTCTACGAGGCCAAGTACCTCACCACCAAGGTCTCGCTGGCGGCCGCGTCCCGGCTGTTCGAGATCCAGGGCGCCCGGGCGACCACCACCGCCTACGGCTTCGACCGGCACTGGCGCAACCTGCGCACCCACACCCTGCACGACCCGGTCGCCTACAAGGCCCGCGAGGTCGGGGACTGGACGCTCAACCGGCGCGCCCCGCAGTTCTCGCTGTACCGCTGAGCCGCATTGCCGGTCCCCGCGGCGGAACCCGAGATCGCCGCGGGGCCGGCCCGGACCGCTGAGGAGACCCATGACCATGCTGACCGGCCGCCGTCGCCGGGCCGCCGCGGACCGATGGCGACGGCGCACCTGATCCGCTCGGCGGGCGAGGCCGTCCGGACGGCCCGCGCCCTCGCCGCCTCCTTCGCCCGGCAGGCCGGCGAGCGCGACCGCGAGCGGCGGCCGCCCGCCGCGGAGGTCGCGCACCTGTCGGCGTCCGGGCTGCTCGGCATCACCGTCCCGGCCCGGTACGGCGGGGCGGGGGTGGACGTGGCGACGCTCGCCGAGGTGATCCGGCTGCTCGCGACCGCCGACGCCAGCCTCGCGCAGATCCCGCACAGCCACTTCGTCTTCCTTGAGGCGCTGCGCCTCCAGGGCACCGAGGAGCAGCGCAAGCGCTACTTCGCCGAGGCACTCGCCGGCGTTCGGTTCGCCAACGCCCAGGCCGAGCGCGGCGGGCGCACCGCCGCCGAGGACGCCACCACGCTGCGCCGCCGCCCCGGCGGCGGGTACGTGCTCGACGGCGAGAAGTTTTACAGCACCGGCTCGCTGTTCGCGGACCGGCTGGTGGTGCGGGCCGTGCTCGCCGACGCGCCGCCGGCGGCCGGGGCACCGCGGAAGGCGCTCGCCTACATCCGCCGGGACGCCCCGGGGGTGACCGTCCTCGACGACTGGGACGGCATCGGCCAGCGCACCACGGCGAGCGGGACGGTCCGGCTCTCCGGCGTGCCCGTCGCCGAGGACGAGGTCGTGCCGTACACCCCGATCTTCGCCGGGCCGACCACGTTCGGCGCGCGGGCCCAGGTGCTGCACGCGGCCATCGACGCCGGCATCGCCCGCGGCGCGCTGGACGCCGCGGTCGCCGCGGTGGAGCGGGCCCGGCCCTGGTTCGAGAGCGGCGCGGCCACCGCGGCCGAGGACCCGCTGCTCGTGCAGCAGGCCGGGGAGCTGGAGATCCTCGTGCGGGGCGCCGAGGCGCTGCTGCGCGAGGCCGCGGCGGCGATCGACGCCGCCGAGCGCGACCTCACCGAGGACTCGGCGGCCCGTGCCTCGATCGCCACCGCGGCGGCGAAGGTGGCCGCGGGCCGCGCCGCGCTGGCCGCCTCGGCGGGGCTGTTCGAGCTCGGCGGCACCCGGTCGGCGGCCGAGGCGCTCAACCTGTCCCGGTACTGGCGCGACGCCCGCACCCACACCCTGCACGACCCGGCCCGGTGGAAGGTCCAGCACATCGGGCGCTGGCTGCTGTCGGGCACCTGCCCGCCGCGGCACGGACAACTGTGACGGAGGAAGCCCGCAGATGACCTTGGCGTTCCACTGGTTCCTGCCCACCAACGGCGACTCCCGGTACCTCGCGGGCGGCGGGGTGCGCCCCGGGGTCGCGTCCGGCGACCGGCGGGCCTCGCTCGGCTACCTGTCCTCGATCGTCCGCGCGGCCGAGGAGTTCGGCTTCACCGGGGCGCTCGTCCCCACCGGGGCCTGGTGCGAGGACGCCTGGCTCACCGCGGCGATGCTCGCCCGCGAGTCCGAGCGGCTGGCGTTCCTGGTGGCGTTCCGCCCCGGCCTGCTCAGCCCCACGCTCGCCGCGCAGATGGCCGCCACGTTCACCCTGCACGCGCCGGGGCGGCTGCTGCTCAACGTGGTCACCGGCGGCGAGCCGCACGAGCAGCGCGCCTACGGCGACCACCTGGCCAAGGACGAGCGGTACGCGCGGTGCGCCGAGTTCCTCGCGATCGTGCGGCGGCTGTGGGCCGGGGAGACGGTCACCGCCCGCGGCGCCCACCTGCACGTCGAGGGGGCGCGGCTGCCGCGGCTCCCCGCGCCGGTGCCGCCGCTGTACTTCGGCGGCTCGTCCGCCCCGGCCGGCCCGGTCGCCGCTGAGCACGCCGACGTCTACCTCACCTGGGGCGAGCCGCCCGACGCGGTGGCCCGCAAGCTCGAGTGGATCCGGGAGCTCGCCGCGGCCCGCGGCCGCAAGCTCCGCTTCGGCGTCCGGCTGCACGTGATCACCCGGGACACCGCCGAGGAGGCCTGGCGGCAGGCCGGGCGGCTGCTCGCCGCGCTCGACGAGCGGACCGTGGCCGCCGCCCAGGCCGGGCTGGCCCGCAGCGAGTCCACCGGCCAGCGGCGCATGCGGGAGCTGCACGAGCGCCACCGCGCCGACGGCAGCTGGCGCGACGTGCGCGCCCTGGAGGTGGCGCCGAACCTGTGGGCCGGCGTCGGGCTGGTCCGCGGCGGCGCCGGGACCGCGCTCGTCGGCAGCCACGCCGAGGTCGCCGAGCGCATCGCCGAGTACGCGAGCCTCGGCATCGACGAGTTCATCCTGTCCGGCTACCCGCACCTGGAGGAGCTGTTCTGGTTCGGCGAGGGCGTGCTGCCGCACCTGGCCCGCCGCGGCCTCTTCCCCGACCTCGGCGCCGCCGGCGGCGGCCACATCCCCTTCCTGCCGGACGACATCCCCGCCCCGCCTGATGGAGGATCGGCATGACCACGGTGGAACTCGCGCTGCGCCGCGTCTACGGCGCCTACCCGCAGGGGGTCGTGGCCGTCGCGGGCCTGGTCGGCGGCCGCCCGGCCGGCATCGCGGCGAGCTCGTTCGTCCCGGTGTCGCTCAACCCGCCGCTGGTGTCGGTGTGCGTGGCGCACACCTCGAGCACCTGGCCGCTGCTGCGCGACCTGCCCCGGATCGGGATCAGCGTGCTCGCCGCGCACCAGGAGCGGATCGGGCGGCAGCTCGGGTCGCGCACCGGCGACCGGTTCAGCGGGGTGGCCTGGCGGTCCACCCCCGACGGCTGCGTGTTCATCGAGGGGGCGGCCGCCTGGTTCGGCTGCGCCGTCGAGCGGCGGATCCCCGCGGGCGACCACGACATCGTGGTGTTCCGCGTGCACGACCTGGACGCCGGCGACGGCGTCACCCCGCTGGTCTTCCACGCCGGCCGGTTCCGCCGCCTGGCCTGACCCGGCCGCTCCCCCGGCCCGGCGCGCCGGGCCGTACGGCCGCGCCGCCGCGGCCCCGCCGGCCGGGAGGCGGCGCGGCGGGGGCGGCGGCGCGGGGCGTCACAGGCCCTGGGCGAGGCGGTAGTAGGCCTGGTTCCAGCGCATCTCGGCGGCGAACCGGCGCGGCGTGGTGTCCGCGTCGATGACGAGCAGCTCGACGCCGAGCATGTCGGCCAGGTCGGTCAGCTCCTCCACCCCGACCCCCGCGGTGAGCACGGTGTGGTGCGGGGCGCCCGCGATCAGCCACGACTCGGCCGAGGTGCGCAGGTTGGGGCGGGGCCGCCAGACCGCGCGGGCGACCGGCAGCCGGGGCAGCGGCTGCGGCGGCGGCACCACGTCCACCTCGTTCGCCACCAGCCGGAACCGGTCGCCGAGGTCGGCGAGCCCGACCACCACGGCGGGGCCCGGCTCGGCGTCGAACACCAGCCGCACCGGGTCCTCCCGGTTGCCGATCGACAGCGGGTGGATCTCGCAGCTCGGCGTGCCCGCGGCGATCGTCGGGCAGATCTCGAGCATGTGCGCGCCGAGGATGAGCTCCTCGCCGGGCACCAGGTGGTAGGTGTAGTCCTCCATGAACGAGGTGCCGCCCGGCCGGCCCTCGGCCATGCGCTTGACCGTGCGCAGCAGCGCCGACGTCTTCCAGTCGCCCTCGGCGCCGAAGCCGTACCCGTCGGCCATGAGCCGCTGCACGGCGATGCCGGGCAGCTGGCGCAGCGGGCCGAGGTCCTCGAAGTTCGTGGTGAACGCGCGGAAGCCGCCGTCCTGGAGGAAGTGCCGCAGGCCGACCTCGATGCGGGCGGCGTACCGCAGCGACTCGTGCCGCTCGCCCCCGGGGAGCAGCTCCGGCGCCATGCGGTAGCGGTCCGCGTACTCCTTGACCAGCGCGGTCACCTCGGCGTCCGAGGCGGCGTGCACCACGTCGGCGAGCTCGGTCACGCCGTGGGTGTTCACCGACACCCCCAGCCGCAGCTGGGCCTCGACCTTGTCACCCTCGGTGACGGCGACGTCCCGCATGTTGTCGCCGAACCGGACCAGCCGCAGCGAGGCGAGCTCGGCCCGCCCGGCCGCGGCCCGGGTCCAGGCGGCGATGCGGGCGACCACGTGCTCGTCGGAGACGTGCCCGAACACGGTCTTGCGCGGCACGCCGATCCGGGTCTGGATGTGGCCGAACTCGCGGTCGCCGTGGGCGGCCTGGTTGAGGTTCATGAAGTCCATGTCGATGGTGTCCCACGGCAACTCCAGGTTCGCCTGGGTGTGCAGGTGCACCAGCGGCTTGCGCAGCGCGTCCAGGCCGGCGATCCACATCTTCGCGGGCGAGAACGTGTGCATCCAGGCGATCAGGCCGAGACAGTCGTCGTCGGCGTTCGCCTCCAGGCAGGCCCGGCGGATCGCGTCCGCCTCGGTGAGCACCGGCCGCCACTCCACCTCGACCGCCATCGCGGGGCCGAGGGCCGCGCTCAGGGACGCGTTCAGCTCGGCGGCGATCCGCTGCGACTGCTCGGCGACCTGGCGCAGCGTCGCCTCGCCGTACAGGCCCTGGCTGCCGGTGAGGAACCAGATCTTCACCGTCATCCCCTCTGTCCGTAGACGTTCTGGTAGCGGTCGTACAGCCGGTCGATGTCCTCCTGCGCGAGCGGCAGCGGCTCGCCGAGCTGCCGGGCGAGGTGGACGGTTCGGGCCACGTCCTCGCACATCACGGCGGCCTTCACCGCGGCCCGCGGCGAGTCGCCGATGGTGAACACGCCGTGGTTGCGCATGAGCACGGCCGGGGAGCGGTGCCCGGTGAGGGTCTCCACCACGCCCTTGCCGATCTCGTCGCCGCCGATGAGCGCGAACGGGCCGACCGGGATGTCGCCGCCGAACTCGTCGGCCATCGCGGTGAGCACGCACGGGATCGGCTCGCCGCGGGCCGCCCATGCGGAGGCGTACGGCGAGTGCGTGTGCACCACGCCGCCCACGTGCGGCATGTGCCGGTAGATGTAGGCGTGCGCGGCGGTGTCGCTGGACGGGGTGTACGTGCCGGCCACGCGGTTGCCGTCGAGGTCGCAGACGACCATCGACTCGGGGGTGAGCTCGTCGTACGGCACGCCGCTCGGCTTGATGACGAACAGGTCCTCCCCCGGCACGCGGCCGGAGACGTTGCCCGCGGTCCAGGCGACCAGGTTGTAGCGGACCAGTTCGGCGTGGAGGGCGCAGACCGTCTCGCGCATGCGCGCGACCTCCGGCGACTCCACGCCGCCGGGCGCGCCACGCGCCGCGGTCGTCTCGGGGTTCTGGGTCACTTCCACTCTCCTCGTCACGTTCGTTCGGGCGCCCGCCGCGTCGCGGCCGGGTCCGGCCGCGGCGTGCGGCCGTGCGGATGGGGCGGGCCGGGCGCGCGGGGGCGGGCGCGCCACCGCCCGGCCGCGCCGCGCGGTCACTTGCGGGCCTCGTTCCGGATCGCGCGCAGGCGGTGCAGCATCGCGCCGTCGGCGAAGTGGTCGTGGAGCCTGCGGTACTCGGCGTAGAGCCGGTCGTAGACGTCGGCCCGCGCCGGGTCGGGCACGTACGCCTCGGGGGTGCGCTTGCCCATCGCCGCCGCGGCCGCGGTGATGTCCGGGTACGCCCCGGCGGCGACCGCGGCGTGGATCGCCGAGCCGAGCGCCGGGCCCTGGCTCGAGCCGATCACCGACAGCGGGCGGCGCAGCACGTCGGCGTAGACCTGCATGAGGAAGCGGTTCTTCAGCAGGCCGCCGGCGACGATGAACTCCTCCACCGGCACCCCGGACGCCTCGAACGTCTCCACGATCACCCGGGTGCCGAACGCGGTCGCCTCGATCAGCGCGCGGTAGACGTCCTCGGGCCGGGTGGCGAGGGTCTGGCCGACGATCACGCCGGACAGGTCGTGGTCGACGAGCACCGACCGGTTGCCGTTGTGCCAGTCGAGCGCGACCAGGCCGTGCGCGCCGACCGGCTGCCGCTCGGCGAGCGAGGTGAGGTACTCGTGCAGGTTCATGCCGAGTTCGGCGGCGCGCTCGGCGTAGGAGGCGGGCACCGAGTTCTCCACGAACCAGGCGAAGATGTCGCCCACGCCGGACTGGCCCGCCTCGTAGCCCCACAGGCCGGGCACGATGCCGTCGCGCACCACGCCGCACATGCCGGGCACCTCGGCGAGCTTGTCGGAGGGCATCACGTGGCAGGTGGAGGTGCCCATGATCGCCACCATCTGGCCGGGCCGTACCGCGTCGGCGGCGGCCGCGGTGACGTGCGCGTCGACGTTGCCGACCGCGACCGCGATGCCCTCGGGCAGCCGGGTCCACTCGGCGGCGCGGGCGGTGAGCCGGCCGACGAGGGCGCCGAGCGGGACCGGGTCGCCGCCGAGCTTGGCGGTGAAACCGGCGAAGTCGGGGTTGAGCTCGGCGAGGAAGTCGTCGCCCGGGTAGCGGCCGTCCTGGTAGACGCCCTTGTACCCGGCGGTGCAGACGTTGCGGGTCTCCACCCCGGTGAGCTGCCAGACGATCCAGTCGGTGGCCTCGATCCAGCGCTCGGCGAGGTGGTAGATCTCCGGGTCCTCCTCGAGCAGCTGCAGCGCCTTGGCGTACTGCCACTCGGAGGAGAGCTTGCCGCCGTACCGGGCCAGCCACGGCTCGCCGCGGCGGGCGGCGACCTCGTTGATGCGGTCGGCGTGCGGCTGGGCGGCGTGGTGCTTCCACAGCTTCGGCCAGGCGTGCGGCCGGTCCGGGTACCGCTCGCACAGCGGCGTGCCGTCCGCGGTCGCGGGCAGCACGGTGCAGGCGGTGGTGTCGATGCCGATGCCGATCACGTGCTCGGCGGGCACGCCCGCGACCGCGAGCGCCTTCGGCACGGCGACGCGCAGCACCTCGATCCAGTCGCCGGGGGCCTGCAGCGCCCAGTCCGGGCCGAGCGGCACCCCGCTGGGCAGCTCGGTGTCGATCACACCGTGGGCGTACTCGTGCACCGCCGAGCCCAGCTCGGCGCCGTCGCGCACCCGGACGACGACGGCGCGGCCGGACAGCGTGCCGAAGTCGACGCCGACCACGTACCGATCTTCATGGTTAGCGTTCACATCCACTCCAGGAATGGGCGGGGGTCGATGTGCGTCAGGACGCCGGCCGCGCGATCACTCGCGGCGGCCGACGATCAGGCGTTGCAGCAGGATGAAGACGAACAGCAGCAGGCCGATGAAGATCTTGGTCCACCAGGAGCTGAGCGTGCCCTCGAAGCTGATGATCGTCTGGGTGAGGCCGAGCACGAGCACGCCGAGCACGGTGCCGGCGAGGTTGCCGTAGCCGCCGCTGAGCAGCGCGCCGCCGATCACCACCGCGGCGATCGCGTCGAGCTCCATGCCGACCGCGTGCAGGCCGTACCCGGACAGCATGTAGAGGGCGAGCAGCAGCCCGCCGAGCGCGGCGCAGAACCCGCTGATCGTGTAGACCGCGATCTTCGTCCGGGCCACGGGCAGGCCCATGAGCAGCGCGGACTGCTCGTTGCCGCCGACCGCGTAGACGGTGCGGCCGAGCCGGGTGTGGTGCAGCGTGTACGCCCCGGCGAGCACGACCGCGGCCGCGATCAGCACGCTCGGCGACAGCCACAGGTCGGGGCCGAGGTCGATGCGCCCGTACGCCAGGGCGGTGAAGCCGGGGTTGTCGATCGGGATCGAGTCGGTGCCGATGGTGAAGCACAGGCCGCGGGCGAGGAACATGCCGGCGAGGGTGACGATGAACGGCTGGATCTCGAAGTAGTGGATGATCGCCCCCATCGTCAGCCCGAGCACGGTGCCGACCGCGAGCACGAGCGCGATCACCACCGGGGCGGCCCAGCCGTCGCGGAGCAGCGTGGCCGCGATCATGGTGGCGAGCGCGGCCACCGCGCCCACCGACAGGTCGATGCCGCCGGACAGGATCACGAACGTCATCCCGACCGCGATCACCAGCAGGAACGCGTTGTCGATGAAGACGTTGAGCACGACCTGGCCGCTGGCGAACCCCTCGTAGCGCAGGCCGCCCGCGACGAACATCGCCACGAGCAGGCCCGCGGTCACCAGCACGGGCACCCGGGCCCGCGGGATCGCGGGCCGCGTCGCCCGCCGTACCGTGGTGGCGCCCTGGGCCGTCACGAGGTCACCTCCTCGGGAACGTCGCGGACCCGGCGGGCCTCGGCCGTCGCCGCGCCGCCGCGTGGCCCGCGGCGCCGGAAGACCCGGCGGCGGAACGCGGGCGACTGGATCAGGCAGACCGCGGTCACCACGAGGGCCTTGAACAGCAGCGTGGTCTCCGGGGGCACGCCGATCGCGTAGATCGTGGTGGTGAGGGTCTGGATGATCAGCGCGCCGAGCACGGTGCCCGCGAGCGAGAACCGGCCGCCGGACAGCGCGGTGCCGCCGATCACCACGGCGAGGATCGCGTCCAGCTCGATCCACAGGCCGGCGTTGTTGCCGTCCGCGCTCGACACGTTCGAGCTGATCATCAGCCCGGCGATGCCCGCGCACAGCCCGCAGAACGCGTAGACCACGATGAGCACGCCGCGCGCCCGGATGCCGGACAGCCGGCTCGCCTCGGCGTTGCCGCCCACCGACTCGATGAACAGCCCGAGCGCGAGCCGCCGGGTGAGCAGCGCGGCGAGCGCGGTGATCACCGCGGCGACGATGAGGCAGAACGGCAGGGTGAGCCAGTAGCCGCCGCCGATCAGCTTGTACGGCGCGCTGTTGATCGTGATGATCTGCCCGTCGGTGATGAGCTGGGCCACGCCGCGCCCGGCGACCATGAGCACGAGCGTGGCGATGATCGGCTGGATGCCGCCGACCGCGACGAGCACGCCGTTCCACACGCCGAGCAGGACCGCGAGCCCGAGGGCGAGCCCGACCGCGGCCAGCACCCCGGGGACCGAGTTCTGGTTCTCCAGGCCGCTGATGTGCAGGCAGGCGAGCGCCCCGGCGATCGCCACCACCGAGCCGACCGACAGGTCGATGCCGCCGGTGGCGATGACGAGGGTCATGCCGAGCGAGACGAGGATCAGCGGCGCGCCGAACCGGGCGATGTCCACCAGCCCGCCGTACAGGTGGCCCTGCTTCAGCTCGACCGCGAGGAAGCCGTCGGTGAGCACGACGTTGAGGCCGAGCAGCGCGAGCAGCACCAGGCACGGCCAGGCGAGGCGGTGCCGGGCGGCCGCGCCGAGGGCGGACCGCAGCGTGGCCCGGGGCGTGCCGGCCGCGGCGGCCGGGCCGCCGGCGCGCGGCGGGGACGAGATCGGGGTCATGAGGCCGCTCCGCTCGCGATCGCGCGCATGAGCGCGTCGGTGGTGAGGGATCCGTCGTTGTCGAGCCGGGCGACGAGGGTGCGGTCGCGCAGCACGCCCACCCGGTGGCTGAGCCGCAGCACCTCCTCCAGCTCGGCGGAGATGAACAACACGGCCATGCCCTGCGCGGACAGCTCGGCAACGAGCCGCTCGATCTCCGCCTTCGCCCCGACGTCGATGCCGCGGGTGGGCTCGTCGAGGATGAGCAGCCGCGGCTCCATGATCAGCCAGCGGGCGAGCAGCACCTTCTGCTGGTTGCCGCCGGACAGGGTGCGCACCGGCCGGTCGGGGTCGGCGGGCCGGATGTCGAGCGCGGAGATGAACCGTTCGACCAGCTCGTCCTGGCGGCGGCGGGGCAGCGGCCGGCTCCAGCCGCGCGCCGCCTGCATCGCCAGCACGATGTTCTCCCGCACGCTGAGGTCGTCGACGAGGCCGTCGGCCCGGCGGTTCTCCGGGCAGAACGCGATCCGGTGGCGGATCGCGGCCCGCGGCGAGCGCAGGTGCACGGTCTCGCCGCCGACGCGCACCGTTCCGGTGTCGGCGTGGTCGGCGCCGAACAGCAGCCGGGCGAGCTCGGTACGGCCGGAGCCGAGCAGGCCGGCGAGCCCGACCACCTCGCCCTCGGGGATGGTGAGCGTGAACGGGTTGATCGCGCCGGACCGGCCGAGGCCCTCGGCCTCGACCAGCGGCCGGGCGCTCCGGCCGTTTCCGTTGCCGTTGCCGGTGCCGTTCTCCGGCCGGCGCCGGGCCCGGGCGGGCGCGGCGGGCCGTTCGATGTCGCGGCCGACCATCTTCGCCACCAGCTCGACCTGGGACAGCTCGCTGGTGCGGTACTCGCCGACGAGCCGCCCGTCGCGCAGGATCGTCATCCGGTCGGCGATCGCGTACACCTGGTCGAGGAAGTGCGAGACGAACAGGATCGCGATGCCCTCGTCGCGCAGCCGCCGCATCACGCCGAACAGCCGCTCCACCTCCCCGGCGTCGAGGCTCGAGGTCGGCTCGTCGAGCACGAGCACCCGGGCGTCGATGTCGAGGGCGCGGGCGATCGCCACCATCTGCTGCACCGCCGGGGAGTAGGCGGCAAGCGGCGCGGACACGTCCACGTCGACGTCGAGGCGGGCCATGAGCTCGGCGGCGCGGCGGCGCACCTCGCGCCACCGGATGAAGCCGAACCGGCGCCGCTGACGGCCCGCGACGATGTTCTCCGCCACCGACAGGTTGGGGCAGAGGTTGATCTCCTGGTAGACGGTGCTGATCCCGGCGCGCTGCGCGGCGAGCGGGCTGGAGAACGCGACCGGCCGCCCGGCCAGCTCGATCTCCCCCTCGTCGGCGGGGTGCACGCCGGTGAGCACCTTGATCAGCGTCGACTTGCCCGCGCCGTTCTCCCCCATCAGCGCGTGCACCTCGCCCGGCAGCAGGCGGAAGTCGACGCCGTCCAGCGCCTTGACACCGGGGAAGTACTTGCCGATCCCGCGCATCCGCACGATCGGCTCCGGTTCGGTCATCGGGCTCTTCCTCTCTCCGGTGGCTGTGGCCCGGTTCGGCGGGGAGGGCGGGGAGGGGGTACGGCCCGGCGGGGGCGCTCAGCCCGCCGGGCCGTACCGGTCCCCGGCCGGGGCCCGGACGCCGGCGGCGCGGCGTCCGGGCGCACGGGGCGGTCAGTAGGGCCGGTTCGGCAGCACCTCGCGGGCCTGCTCCTGGGTGAAGGTGGTCTCCTCGGTGACCACCCGGGCGGGCACCTCCTCACCGGCGACGATCTTCTTGGCGAGGTCCATCAGCTGCGGGCCGAGCAGCGGGCTGCACTCCACGATGAAGTTGATCTTGCCGTCGGCGAGGGCCTGCATGCCGTCCCGGACCGCGTCGATCGTGATGATCTTGATGTCCTTGCCGGGCACCTTGCCCGCGCCCTCGATCGCCTCGATCGCGCCGAGGCCCATGTCGTCGTTGTGGGCGTACAGCACGTCGATGTCCGGGGTGGACTTGAGGAAGGCCTCCATCACCTCCTTGCCCTTGGCCCGGGTGAAGTCGCCGCTCTGCGAGGCCACGATCTTGAACTTGGGCTCGGAGGCGATCACCTCCTCGAACCCGGCCTTGCGGTCGTTCGCGGGCGCCGAGCCGGTGGTGCCCTGCAGCTCGACGATGTTCACCGGTCCGGGGTCGTCCTTGAACTCCTCCACCAGCCACCGCGCCGCCCGGCGGCCCTCCTCGACGAAGTCCGAGCCGAGGAAGGTGCGCCACAGCGAGGTGTCGGTGGAGTCCACGGCCCGGTCGGTGAGGATCACCGGGATGCCGGCGTTCTTCGCCTCCCGCAGGACCGGGTCCCAGCCGGACTCGACCACCGGCGAGAACGCGATCACGTCGACCTTCTGCTGGATGAACGAGCGGATCGCCTTGATCTGGTTCTCCTGCTTCTGCTGCGCGTCGGAGAACTTCAGCTCGATCCCGGCCTCCTTGGCCGCCTCCTGGATCGACTTGGTGTTCGCGGTGCGCCAGCCGCTCTCCGCGCCCACCTGGGAGAAGCCCATCACGATCTTTCCGTCGGCTCCGCCGCCCCCGCCGCCGGAGCCGCCGGATCCGCCACCGCCGCACGCCGCCGTCACGGCGAGCGCGCCGATCAGGAGGAGCCTGGTGATCTTCTTCATCGGGGGGTGTCCTTTCTGCCGAGGCGCCGGTGGACCACCGGCGCTCAGGTCGAGAGGGAGTCCGGTGGGCCGGTATATGGGCCGCCCGCGGGCGGGGCGGTGCTCGCCCGCGGCACGAGCGCGGGCGGCACGACGATGCGCTCGTGGCGCGTGGTGTCCCGCTCGGCGATCTGCCGCATGAGCACGTCGAGGCTGTGCCGCCCGACCGCGCCGAAGTCCTGCCGCACCGTGGTGAGCGGCGGCGAGAAGAACTCCGACTCGGGCACGTCGTCGAAGCCGACCACGCTCATCTCCTCGGGCACCCGCACGCCCGCCTCGGTGAGGGCGCGCAGCACGCCGAGCGCCATCTGGTCGTTGGCGACGAACACCGCGCCGACCTTGCCGGCGAGCTCGGCGAGCCGCTTCCCCGCGGCGTAGCCGGAGCGCGGGCTCCAGTCGCCCTCGAGCGGCTCGGGCACCGGGCGGCCGGCGTCGATCAGCGCGGCCCGCCAGCCCGCCACCCGGCCCTCGGCCTCCAGCCAGTCCGACGGGCCGCGGACGTGCCAGACGGTCTCGTGGCCGAGCGCGAGCAGGTGCTCGGTGGCGAGCCGGGCGCCCGCGACCTGGTCGACGCAGACCGTGGAGACCGGGCCGGTGTGCGCGCCCTCGACCGCGACCGCGGGCATGCCCGGCGGCAGGTCCTCCAGGGCGCTCGCGGCGGAGCGCTGCGGCGCGACCACGACCACGCCCGCCACGCCCTGCTCGGCGAGGTGGTCGATCGCCTCGCGCACGCCGTCGCGGTCGATGGTGCGCAGGCTGACGATGCTGACGAAGTAGCCGACGGCGCGCGCCGCCCGCTCGATGCCGTGCAGCGTGCTCGCCGGGCCGTACAGCGTGGTGTCGAAGCTGATCACCCCGAGGGTGCGGGAGTCCCGGGTGGCGAGGGCGCGCGCGACCTGGTTACGGCGGTAGCCGAGCCGCTCGATAGCCGCCAGCACCTTCGCCCGGGTGGCCGGCCGCACGTTGGGATGGCCGTTGAGCACCCGGGAGACGGTCTGGTGCGACACGCCGGCGACCCTGGCCACGTCCGCCATCACCGGTGGTCGGCGTTCCGCATCCACGACGCGCTCCTCTCGTCCTCGTTGCAGACGACTGTGAGCGTTAACATCACAGTTCGTCAAGTCCGAGTTTTGTTACGCCGCGGTCACGGCGGGGTCCCGTAGCTCTCCGTGAGTGTTGCGGCGACGTTACCCGGATCTATTGACAGAGATTTTGTTAGCGCAAACAATCGGGCAAACAACCGCGGATCCGCGGGTCGCCCTGGCTCATACCTGCCCCGGGCCGGAGGACCGGCCCGTCACCCCCATCCCGCCGGTTTCGGCGCACATCCCCGCTAGGAGAGATCATGAGATTCCGTCGATTCGCCACGGCCGTCGCGGTTCTGGCCCTCGCCGCGGCCGCGTGCGGCTCCAGCGAGAAGACCGTCGACCGTGAGGCGGCCGCCGGGGACAACACCGGCGCGCTCGTGGGCGTCACCATGCCGACGAGGTCGTCCGAACGCTGGATCAGCGACGGCGAGAACGTCAAGGCGGGGCTGGAGAAGCTGGGCTACCAGGTGGACCTGCAGTACGCCGAGAACGACATCCCCACCCAGGTCAACCAGATCGAGAACCAGATCACCCGCGGCGCCAAGCTGCTCATCATCGCCTCGATCGACGGCACCGCGCTCACCACCCAGCTGCAGCGGGCGGCCGACGAGAAGATCCCGGTGATCTCCTACGACCGGCTGATCCGCAACAGCCCGAACGTCGACTACTACACCACGTTCGACAACTTCAAGGTCGGCGTGCAGCAGGCGACCTCGCTGCTCGTCGGGCTCGGGCTGCTCAAGCCCGACGGCTCGCCCGGCGACGCCAAGGGCCCGTTCAACATCGAGCTGTTCGCCGGGTCGCCCGACGACAACAACGCCACGTTCTTCTACAACGGCGCGATGAGCGTGCTCAAGCCGTACCTGGACAAGGGCACGCTGGTGGTCCGCAGCGGCCAGACCGACTTCAAGACCATCGCGATCCTGCGCTGGGACCCGGCCACGGCGCAGAAGCGCATGGAGGACCTGCTCACCTCCACCTACAGCGACGGCACCGTGGTGCACGGCGTGCTCTCGCCGTACGACGGGCTGTCGATCGGCATCCTGTCGGCGCTGAAGAGCAACGGGTACGGCACCAAGGACCAGCCCTACCCGATCGTGACCGGCCAGGACGCCGAGCTCGCCTCGGTGAAGTCGATCATCGCCGGTGAGCAGTACTCGACGATCTTCAAGGACACCCGGAAGCTCGCCGAGGTCACCGTGAAGATGGCCGACACCATCCTCAAGGGCGGCCAGCCCGAGGTGAACAACACCACCGACTACGACAACGGCGTCAAGGTCGTGCCGTCGTACCTGCTCGAGCCGGTGATCGTCGACAAGACGAACTACCGCGAGGCCCTGATCGACACCGGCTACTACAACGAGTCCCAGCTCGGCTGACCGATCACCATGACCGACCACATCCTGCGCATGCGCGGGATCACCAAGTCCTTCCCCGGGGTCCAGGCGCTGCGCGACGTCAACCTCTCGGTCCGGCGCGGCGAGATCCACGCCATCTGCGGCGAGAACGGCGCGGGCAAGTCCACGCTGATGAAGGTGCTGTCCGGGGTATACCCGTACGGCTCCTACACCGGGGAGATCCTGTTCGACGGCGAGGAGTGCCGGTTCTCCGGCATCCGGGACAGCGAGCGCCGCGGAATCGTGATCATCCACCAGGAGCTCGCGCTGTGCCCGCAGCTGTCGATCGCGGAGAACATCTTCCTCGGCAACGAGCGCGCGACCCGCGGCCTGATCGACTGGAACCGCACCAACCACGAGGCCGGCCTGCTGCTGGAGCGGGTCGGCCTCCACGAGAACCCGGTCACCCCGGTCTCCGAGCTCGGGGTGGGCAAGCAGCAGCTCGTGGAGATCGCCAAGGCGCTCGCCAAGCGGGTGCGGCTGCTCATCCTCGACGAGCCGACAGCCGCGCTCAACGACGACGACTCGGCCCACCTGCTCGACCTGCTGCGCGGCCTGCGCGAGGACGGCATCACCTGTGTGATCATCTCGCACAAGCTCAACGAGGTGACCGCGATCGCCGACTCGATCACCATCCTGCGCGACGGCCAGGTCATCGAGACCCTCGACACCGCCAAGGACGAGGTGACCGAGGACCGGATCATCGCCGGCATGGTCGGCCGCGACCTCACCCAGCGGTTCCCGCCGCGCGCCAACCGGCCCCGGCCCGGCACCGGGGCCGAGGCGCTGCGCATCGAGGACTGGACCGTGCACGACCCCACCCGCGGCCGCCCGGTCCTCTCCGGCGTCAACCTCACGCTGCGCCGGGGCGAGATCGTCGGGCTCGCCGGGCTCATGGGGGCGGGCCGTACCGAGCTGGCGATGAGCGTGTTCGGCCGCGCGTACGGCACCCGCATCAGCGGGCGGCTGTACAAGGACGGCCGGCCGATCGAGGTGCGCACGGTCCGGGACGCGATCCGGCACGGCATCGCGTACGCCACCGAGGACCGCAAGCGCTACGGCCTCAACCTCATCGAGGACATCAAGCGCAACATCTCGGCCGCCGCGCTGGGCAAGCTCGCCCGGCGCGGCTGGGTCGACGACAACGAGGAGTACCGGGTCGCCGACGGCTTCCGGCGCGACCTCAACATCAAGGCGCCGAGCGTGCTCGCGGTGACCGGGCAGCTCAGCGGCGGCAACCAGCAGAAGGTGGTGCTCGCCAAGTGGATGTTCACGGACGCCGACGTGCTCATCCTCGACGAGCCGACCCGGGGCATCGACGTCGGCGCCAAGTACGAGATCTACACGATCATCAACCGGCTCGCCGACGAGGGCAAGGCGATCCTGGTGATCTCCTCGGAGCTGCCGGAGCTGCTCGGCCTGTGCGACCGCATCTACGCGCTGTCCGCCGGGCGCATCACCGGCGAGGTGACCCGCGAGGAGGCCACGCAGGAACGGCTCATGCAGTTCATGACGGCCACGACATCGAGCGGTACGTGACGGAAGGACTCGGGTAGGCCCCGAATGACCAGCATCTCCTCCCCCGACGCCGCGGTCGGCGGCGCCGAGCGGCGCTCCCCGGAGCCCCGGCGCCCGGCCCGTCTCCCGCGGCTGTCGCTGAACCTGCGGCAGAGCGGCATCTACGTGGCGTTCGCGGCGATCGTCGTCTTCTTCGCGGTGATCACCGACGGCGCGCTGCTCCAGCCGCAGAACATCTCCAACATCATCGTGCAGAACAGCTACATCCTGATCCTCGCGATCGGGATGATCCTGATCATCATCGCCGGGCACATCGACCTGTCGGTGGGGTCGGTGGTCGCGGTCACCGGCGCGATCGCGGCCGTGCTCATGGTGAACCACGACGTGCCGTGGCCGCTCGCGGTGCTCATCACCCTGGTCGCGGGCGGGCTGATCGGGGCCTGGCAGGGCTACTGGGTCGCCTACTTCGGCATCCCGGCGTTCATCGTCACCCTCGCCGGCATGCTGCTGTTCCGCGCGCTCACCCTCACCGTGCTCGGCAACCAGGGCATCGGCCCGTTCCCGGACGAGGTGCGCACCCTCGCCAACGGGTTCACCGACGGCTACCTCGGCAACGTCGGGCTCGGGCCGCTCGGCGGCGCCGACCTGGTGAGCCTGCTGGTCGGCGCGGCGGTGATCGCCGGGATGTTCGTCACCCAGTGGCGGGCCCGCACCGGGCGGCTGCGCTACGGGCAGCAGGTGGAGCCGCTGCCGCTGTTCCTGCTGCGGCTCGCGCTCGCCGCAGCGGTGATCGCGTTCGTGGTGGTGCAGCTCGCCCGGTTCCGCAACCTGCCGTGGGTGCTCATCCTGCTCTTCGCGCTCGTGCTCGGCTACTCGCTGTTCACCAACCGCGCCGTGGCCGGCCGGCAGATCTACGCGATCGGCGGCAACCTGCAGGCGGCGGTGCTGTCCGGCGTGAAGGTCAAGGCGATCGTGTTCTGGCTGTTCGTGAACATGGGCGTGCTGTCCGCGCTCGCCGGGATCATCTTCGCCGGCCGCCTCAACCAGGCCGGGCCGACCGCGGGCAACGCCTTCGAGCTGGACGCGATCGCGGCCGCGTTCATCGGCGGCGCCGCCGTGCAGGGCGGCGTCGGCAAGGTGGTGGGCGCGGTCACCGGCGGCCTCATCATGGGCGTGATCAACAACGGCATGTCGCTGATCGGCGCGCCCAGCGAGCGGGTGATGCTCGTCAAGGGCGCGGTGCTGCTCGCCGCCGTCGCCTTCGACGTGTGGACCAAGCGCCGCGCCGCCACGGCCGTGCGCTGACCCGCCCGGCCGTTCGGCTCCGCGCCCGGCTCCGTACCCCGGCGCCCCGGCCGCGTGCGGTCAGGACCGCCCGCGCCGGGCCGCCCCGGACGGGGCCGGGCCGGTGCTGTCCCGGACGATCAGCTCCGGCTCCACCAGGCGGCGGGCCGCCCCCTCGCCGCCCGCCATGCGGTCGAGCAGCAGCTGGAACGCCTCCCGGCCGACCTCGCCGAAGTCCTGGCGAACCGTGGTGAGCGGCGGCCAGTAGTAGGCGGCCTCGGGCACGTCGTCGAAGCCGACCACGCTCACGTCCTCGGGGATGCGCCGCCCCGCCTCGCGCAGCGCGCGCAGCACGCCGAGCGCCATCTGGTCGTTCGCCACGAAGATCGCGGTCACCTCGGGGTCGGCCGCGAGCCGCCGCCCGAGCCGGTAGCCGGAGCGCGGGCTCCAGTCGCCGTGCAGCACCTCGGGCACCGGGCGGCCCTCGGCCTCGAGCGCGCTGCGCCAGCCCTCGATCCGGCCGCTCCCGTCGATCCAGTCCACCGGGCCCGCGATGTGCCACACGGTCTGGTGGCCGAGGCTGAGCAGGTGCCGGGTGGCGCGGGCCGCGCCGAGCCGCTGGTCCACCATGACCACCGGCACCGGCACGTCGGCCCCCGCGTCGACCGCGACCACCGGCAGCCCTTCGGGCAGGTTGCGCAGGCCCTCGGCGGCCGACTCGTGCGGGGCGACGATCACGATGCCGTCCACCGCCTGCGACCGCAGCCGCCGCACGCCGTCCTCGATCGACCGCCGGGTGAGCGACTCGAGGCTGGCGATGCTCACCGCGTACCCGCGGCCGCGCGCGGCCTGCTCGATGCCGTACAGCGTGGACGCCGGGCCGTACAGCGTGGTGTCGATGCTCACCACGCCGAGCACGCCGGACCGGCCGGTGACGAGCTGCCGGGCGGCGAGGTTGGGACGATAGTCGAGCTCGCGCACCGCCGCGAGCACCCGCGCGCGGGTCTCGGCCCGCACCCGCTCCGGATCGTTGAGCACCCGGGACACCGTCATCGCCGAGACACCGGCGAGCGCGGCCACGTCTCCGAGGACGGCCGGCCTGGTGCGCGGCCTGTTGCCCCGCCTCACCGCCATTGCAGCTATCACCCCCTGGTGATGACGTTAACAGGCGCGCGAGGGGGCACGCGCACGGGATCGCCAAGGATGTGTACCGCAGGCCGTGAAATCCGTGTGAAATCCGGGTGAACCGACCGGCCGGAAGCGGATCTCCCGGACAGCTCCAGCGCCGCCCGCGCCCCTCGCCCGCCGAGCTCCGGGACCTCGTCCGTGCAGGTCCGGGGCCTTCGCGGCGCCTCGGCCGTCCGCCCGCCGCCGTGCTCGCGGGCCGCCTTCACCGGGTCGTCCCGGCTCGCCGGGCGGCTTCCGCGGCCGGTTCGCGTGCGCTCCACCGGTCCCGCCTCTGCCGTGCCCGGACCCGAGCCGCCCGGGAGGGGCGCGGGCCGCGCCGGATTCCCGTCCCGCGGGGACACCGCCCGGCCGGTCCGCGCGTGACCAAGATCACTCGATCGGTACGGCCGGCGGCGAGCCGGGCCCTCGACGCAGAAGCGTGATCGAGCCGGCGGAGCCGGCCGGTGCGGACGTGACCGCGGCCGGCCCCGGCATGCGTGTTCCCGACCGGCTTCCCATCCGGCGCGCCGCGGGAGGACGCCGGTGGCCGGGCCGGGCGCCGCAGGACCGCCGCTCCGAGGCCGGGGAGACACGCTCCTCATCGCCGCCCCGGGCACGCGAGCCGCCGGACCCCGCGAAGGCGGTCGCCCACTCGGTGCCCGGCGTCTCGGCGGGGACGGGGCCGTGCCTCAGCCGTTGCCGGACACGGCCTTGCTCACCGCGTTCGGGCCGTCGTAGGTCCGGTCCGGGATCTTCTGCAGCGCCTCCACCATCTGCCGGTCGGCACCGTGCTCGCGGGCGGCCTTCACCAGGTCGTCCCGGCTCGCCGGGTAGTCCACGCCGGACAGGTGCTTCTGCAGCTGGATCGGATTCGGTTTACCGGCCATTGTCGCCTCCCCCTCTGCGTTCGTCCGGACCCGGCCCGCCTACCCCGCCCGCCGCCCGGCATGCGCCGGGCGCGGGTGGCGGCCGGGTGGCGTGGGACCGGGCTTCCTGGGCATGAGGCCGGAGGGACGCGCGACCGCGCGGACCGCGGACGGACGACCAGTCAGACGGATCAGGCGGACACGGAGGTGACCCTGGTGACCGGCTCGGATCCGGCCGACATGCCCATCGGTCCGGAGCATCCGCTGGAGCGGGAGGTGCGGCTGCTGCGGGCACGCCTGGACGTCGTGGAACGGCGGATCCAGGCGCTCGCCGACGCCAACGCGACCCTCGCGCGCGGCCTGCAGGGCGGCCCGCTCGAACCGCCCGGCGAGGACCGCGCCGCGCAGGCCGCCCGGCTCGCCCGGGAGCTGCTGCTCGCCGCCGGCCTCGTCGGCCACGCCGCCCGCTCCGAGGGCGAGCGTCCGGGCCCCGGGGGCGACGGCGGCGGCACCGGCTGACCCGGGGTCGCCCCGGCGGAGGGAGGAGGACCCATGCCCGGCGGGCTCCTGACCGATCTGTACGAGCTCAACATGGCGGCCTCCTACCTGCGGCACGACCGCAACCGGACGGCCGTGTTCAGCCTGTTCATACGCCGGATGCCGAAGGACCGCGGCTTTCTGGTGGCGGCCGGGCTCGCCGACTGCCTGGAGTTCCTGGAGAACTTCTCGCTGGACGAGGCCGACCTCGCCTACCTCGCCGAGACCCAGGGGTACGAGCCGGACGTGCTCGAGGCGCTGGGCCGCCTGCGGTTCACCGGGGACGTGTGGGCGGTGCCGGAGGGGCACGTGGTGTACGCCGGGGAGCCGCTGCTCGAGGTGACCGCGCCGATCGCCGAGGCGCAGCTGGTCGAGACCGTGCTGCTCAACCACATCACGTTCCAGACCTCGGTGGCGACGAAGGCGGCCCGCTGTGTGCTCGCGGCGGGGCCGGCGCGGCTGGTGGACTTCGCGTTCCGCCGTACCCAGGGGATCGAGGCGGCGATCGCGGTCGCCCGGGCGTCGGCGATCGCCGGGTTCGCGGCGACGAGCAACGTCGAGGCCGCCCGCCGGTACGGCCTGACCGCGGCGGGCACGATGGCGCACTCGTTCATCGAGGCGTTCGTCGCCGAGGAGGAGGCGTTCGCCACCTTCGCCACCGACTTCCCGGGCCGCACCACCTTCCTCGTGGACACCTACGACACGCTCGGCGGGGTGCGGGCGGCGATCGCGGTGGCGCGGCGGCTGCGGCTGCCCGGGCCGATCGCGGTGCGGCTCGACTCGGGGAACCTCGCCGAGCTGGCCCGGGCCACCCGGCGGCTGCTCGACGAGCACGGGTTCACCGACGCGCAGATCGTCGCCAGCGGCGGGCTCGACGAGTACGCGATCGCCGACCTGGTGGCGGCGGGCGCGCCGATCGACGCCTTCGGGGTCGGCACCAAGGTGGGCGTGTCGGCGGACGCGCCGTACCTGGACAGCGCCTACAAGCTCGTCGTGTACGCGGGCCGGCCGGTGATGAAGCTGTCGGCGGGCAAGCTGACCTCCCCGGGCGCGAAGCAGATCTTCCGCGGCGAGCACGACGACCTGGTCGGGCTGCGGGACGAGCCCGCGCCGCCCGGCCGCCGGAGCCTGCTCCGCCCGGTGATGCTCTCCGGGCGCCGCGTCGCCCCGCCCGAGCCGCTGGGCGTGCTGCGGGAGCGGTGCGCCGCGGACATCGCCCGGCTGCCGCCCGAGGCGCGGGCCCTGCGGGGGCCGACGCCCCCGCCGGTCCGCGAGACGCCCCGGCTCGCCGCGCTGGCCCGGCGGGTGCGGCGCGAGCTGAGCCGGGCGGCCGGGATCACCACTCCCGCCACTCGTCGGTGATCTCCGACGGCTTGATGCCGCGGCGCTCGGCGAGCGCGGGGACGTCGATCCCGTGCTCGGTGAGGACCTGTTCGATGTAGGCGCACAGCTCCACGCGGTCCACCTCGTCGAACGCGGCTCCGTGCTCCTGGTCGAGGATGTTGAGCTCGACGACGACGCGGCGGATCACGTCGAACACCTTCTCGTCGTCCGGCTCCTCGCCGAGCCCGGCGACCTCGCCCTCGAACGCGGCCAGCGCCTCGTCGATCAGCTCCAGCAGCGGCTCCGGCCGCCGCCACAGGACCTCGGCGTCCCCGCGCCACTTCTCGGTCGGACGTACTGCCATGCGGGGGAGGGTAGCGATCTCAGGCGTCCGTGCCGACCCGCACCCGCCCACGTCCCGCGCCCGCCCGCGTCCCGAGTCTCCGGCGGCGCGGGCCCCGCCGGGGCGGCGCGGCCGTGCCGTACCGGCGACGGACGGGGGCCGTTACGCACCCTGCCGCGGGATGGCCTACCCTTGCGGCGGCCCCTCACGGCGGCGGGGCGCGGTCCGAGGTGCGGGACCGGCGCGGGCGGGACGCCGGTACGGCCCGGCGCCCGGGCGCGGCGAAGCGGCGAATGGCACGATGCCACAAGCGTGGGCTTAACACGGCGCGGCGGGCAACTGCGCCTACCCGAGGCTGCCCTAGGAAAAGCCCGTGCGTTAGCGGAAAATGATGAAGGGCGGCCCATTGGGGGTCCTGTCCGCCTGTGAGGGTCGATGTCACTTTTTACCTGATGTTGAGGTTCCCTGGGCCGGACAGGACGATGTGACGGAACGGCGGTTGCCGACATGACATCATGCATTGCCGGGCGGTCGGTGATGGTTTGTCGCGTTCGGTGGCGATTCGGTCTCCGGCCTTGACCTAAAGTGATCTCATCACCGCGCCGCGCGCTCATGGCGCCGCTCCGTTCCAGGTCAACGGGGGGAAGACTCGGGTGAAGGCGGCGGGGGCCGGCCGCGGGAACGCCTTCGGGCCCTCTCCCCGGCCCTGGACGCGCTCCCACGCGGCATTTCAGGCCGGCCACCTCGCTAATCGCGGCCGACCCACCATGTGACAGAGGGCTAGACCCTCCGTAACGTTTACCCGAGCCCGTATGCGCGCGGTTTGATGGAACTAATGAGTATCGGCAATAATGAGATTTGATGATTTGCCTTGACCGGTTGCATGGCGAGGGACGATCGCGGGCGGCATCAAACGAGGAATCCCCGGCCGGGGCAGAGCACAACAAATGCCGAGCACGGAGGACTGAGACACCATGGCGCTCAAGACGGTGATCACGCTCACCGACGATCTCGACGGTTCGCCTGCCGACGAGACCGTCCGGTTCGCTCTGGACGGCGTCTCCTACGAGATCGACCTGCGCAAGGACAACGCCGAGAAGCTTCGTAACGCGCTGAAGCCCTTCCGGGAGGCCGCGCGGCGCGCGCCCGCCCCCGGGTCGAAGCGGGGCAAGAGCTCGCGTTCGAGCAGCGGCGACCGCCAGCGCTCCGCGAAGATCCGTGCCTGGGCGAAGGCGCACGGCCTGCCGGTGAGCGAGCGTGGCCGCATCTCCACCCACCTCGCCAAGGCCTACGAGGCCAACGACCCGAGCCTCGTGACCGGCGCCAAGACGTCGGGCAAGTCCTGACGCGCTTGCGGCCGGGCGAACCCGGCGGTCCCCCGCCACCCACGTGGCCGGGGGACCGCCGAATCGGGCGGGCCACGAGAACGGTGGGCGGTCGTGGTCGCGTCGGTGATGTCCCGCCGCACCCCACTCCCTCCGTGCCCGCCCCGGACCGGCCGCGCCGATCCGCGCGTACCGCGCCCGCCGCCGACGACGGCCGTGTACGGCCGGCCGCGTCGGCGGCGTGAATCCGCTTCCGCCCGTGATCCGTGGGTTTCCGGTCACGCCACCGGCCGAGGGCTTCCGTGTCGTCGTGGACGGAGCCGTACCTCGCACCCTCCCGGCCACGACGACCCCGTCCCCCAGACGTTCGCGCGCATAGCGGTTTCCGTACCGCGCATCCGCGTATCCGCGTCTTCGCAGCCGCAATCTCCACAGCGCTCTTGCAGCGGTTTCGCCGCGGTTCCGCGGCGCCCGCGTCCGCATACCCGCTGCCCGCCGTACCGCAGACGGCCCGGATGTTCCGAATCCCGCAGGTCGGTGCGGCGGGGCGGCTTTCCACTTCTCCGGGCGGGCCGTGGAAGGGAGGCGGAAGGGACGCGGAAGGGAAACGTCACCTCCCGGTCACGGTCCGGGTTCGCGACACCACCCGGGCCACACGGTGCCGGTGATCTCCCGCCGCCTTCCCCGGCAAATCCGTGTGAACTGATCCACAAAAGGCCCGTTCGTTTATCCCGGCGGTGACCGGCCGACTTCACTGCGCGGATCCCCGGGCCGTGCGGGCGCCCGGAGAATCGCGGGCCGGGAGAACTCGGACGGCTATCCGTCCCGCCTTCCGCCGGCCGCCGGATCACCGCGTGCGACGGCGAGTCCGGTTTCGCCCGAATGCGTTCCGAGCGGGCGCACGCCCCCGTCGCCCGGCCGGCCGGACACCCCGATCCGGCGCGATCGATCGCTTTCCTCGGCCCGCCCGCCGCCCGGCCCTCGCCGCCGGCGGACGGCCGTCCCCGCGCCGGCGTCGCGGCGAGGTCACGGCGTCGCGCGCGTCCGGGTCTGGACGCCGCGATCGGCGCGTGTTACGCAGACAACGGGGCGTGAGATCCGCGGGCCTCGGCCGCCCGCCGGCCACGCCGGGGGCGAGCGGCTCCGTCGGCGGGCCGTACCGCACACACAAGGCGCCGCGCGCCCGCCGCCCACGCGAGGGGCGGATCCGGGGAGCGCCGTGGCGTCCGCCGTTCCCGGGCCCACGCCCGCCGCGTCCCCCTGCGGTGGCCGGGCCGCCGGGCGAGGCCGCGCTCCCCGTCGCTCGCATCGCGTGCCCGCTCGCGGGGAGGGCCGTACCCCTCGTCCGGTGCGATGCGTGACGCGCGAGCCCCGGTGCACCGGCCGCCAGATCCGGTCATTTCAGGATCAATCTCCGTACGTCCCCGAACTTCCGCGTCACGGAACTCTCGTGCGACTGCTGCGGATGTGCCGCCTCGGCGGTGATCGGCACGGTCGATGAGTCGCCCTGTCCAGGGCCGCTGATCGTGTCCCGCCGCCGATCCGGCGTGTGCAGTCGGGGGGTTCCACCGTGTCCGTATCGGCCACCCGTGCCGACCGTGTCCGCTGGGCGGACACCGCGAAGGGCCTGTGCATCCTGCTCGTGGTCCTGTGGCACGTCGTGGCCAAGCAGTACCTGCGGCTGGAGTGGCCGGAAGGGCTGCGCGTCCCGGGCGTGTGGGGCACCTTCTGCGAGCTGCTGCTGCCGCTGCGCATGCCGCTGTTCTTCACGATCTCCGGCATGTTCGCGCTGAACGCGGTGCACCGGCCCTGGCGGATCTCGGCCCGGTCGCGGGTGGCGAGATTCCTCTACCTGTACCTGGTGTGGCTGCTCATCCACACCGCCCTGCTCGGCCTGGCCCCGGACTTCCCCACCGACCGCGCGACGGGCCCGGCCGGGCTGCTCGAGCAGCTCACGATCACGCCGTCCAACCTGTGGTACCTGTACGCGCTCGCGCTGTACTTCGTCATCGCCAAGCTGACCTGGCGGTTCCCGCGGGTCGTCATGCTGGGCGCGGCGTTCGCCCTGTCGGTCGCGGCCGCCTCGGAGCTGGTGCCCGTCCCCGGCAACCGGGCCGGCCTGCTGCAGAACCTGGTGTTCTTCCTCCTCGGTTTGTACTTCCGCCCGTACGTCGAGCGCCTGGCCGACGCCGTGAACCTGCCCCGCTTCGCCCTCGCCACCGGGGTGTACGGCGCGCTGCTGTCGGCCATGGCCGCCACCGGGACCGAGGACGTGCCCGGCGTGTGGCCGGTGGTCTGCGTGGCCGCCGCGGCCTTCGGGGTCACCGGCTCGGCGATGCTCGCCCGGTGGGACCGGGTGGCCGCCCCGCTGATCGGCATCGGCCGCCGCACGCTGCCGATCTACGTCATCCACATGCCGGTGCTCGCGCTGCTGGACCTGGCGCTCGCCCGGCCGCTCGCCGCCGCGCTGGACACGCCGTTCGCCCTCCCGATCGCCGTCCTCGAGCCGATCCTGCTCACCGCGGCCATCTCCTGGTTCTGCCTGCTGCTGCACCGCGGCCTGGAGGCGGCGCGGCTCAGCCGGTTCCTGCTCGACCTGCCGGGCGGCGCCAAGCCCCGGCCCGCCGCCGAGACGCCGCCCGCGGCCGCCCCGGGGCACGCCGCCGCGCCCGCGGGTGTCGCCGCACCGGCCGGGGTCGCCGCCCACCACCCGCCGGCCCAGCCCGCGGTCTCGCCCACGGCCCGGCCCGCAGGGGCCCTGCCCACCGCCGCTCCGGCCGCCCCGTGGCCCGTCCCCGCCGCCCAACCGGTCACGCAGCCGCCCGCGCCGCAGGCCACCCCGTACCCGGGTCCGGCCGCCGCCCCGCACCACTCCTCTCCGTTCCGGCAGGACACGTCCGGCGGCCATCCGCACCGGGTTCCCCCGAGCCCCGGCCTGCCACAGCCGGGCCCGGCGTCCGGCTACGTGCCCCCGGACGCCCAGGCCACCCTGCCGTACGGGGCCTACCTGGCCGTCGCGCCGCCGCCCGCCTCCCACGGGCCCGGCGAACCGGCCGCGCAGCCGTACCCGGCGCCGCACATGCCGCCCGGCCCGGGCGTCCCGCCGGACGGCCGGCCCGTGCCCGATGGCCCGGCTCGGCCGTCGCCCTCCGGCGGTCCCGCGCCGCAGCCCGGGGCGGCGCCCGCCTCCTGGTTCGAGCCGCCGCAGGCCGTCCGCGACGCCTCCTGGTCACCGGGATCGCCCGGTGACGGCCACGGCGCGGGGACGGCCGCGCACGACCGCCCGCAGGCCCCCGCAGCGGACCGGCCGTGGCCGCCGGACCCCGAGACGACGTGGCCGCTGTACCCGCGGCGCGGACCGCACGACCCGCGTTCCTGATCGGACGGAACCGGACGATCAGGGAGCCATCCCAGGTCGGCGGCGTCGAGTGAACCACCGGGCCGGCGCTCACCCGACGGGATCGCGACCCCTGGCGGACACCCGCCCCGGTTTGCGGTGCGCCGGGGCGGGGCCCGCACGCTGAATCTCCCCTCCCCGTGCGAGGCCTCCCGTCCCATCGGCGACACGGGTGACAGGACCGGCCCACCAGACCGGACACGCACGGAACCGCCCGGTGCGGGCACGGAGCTGCGATCCGCCGATCGGTTCACCGCACGGCGGGCCGCGCCTGGAACTACGGCACCTGGACGTACGTATTCATCCGCATCCGCGACGGCCGCTTGGGGCGGTACGGCATCCGCCGATCACGGCCGCGCCGCGGGCCCGCCTGCTTCGAAGCAGGTCCCGGCGGACGCCGACGGCACGGGCGAGGCACGTGTGAAGCCGAGGCCGGCCAGGACGTGCGAGGCGGCCGCGACGTGCTCCCCGGCGGCCACGATGCCGACGTCGATGGCGGGCTTGGCGGCCGGGCACGGCCGTGCCGCCGGCGTGCTCGATCGCCACCACGGGGGACGCCGGCGGCCCGCGGCGTTACTCCGCGCGCAACGCCCCGAACCGGGCGGGCCAGGCAGGGTCGTGGTCCACGACGCAGACCCGTGACCGACGCACCGGCGTTCGGCCGCCATGCGCCCGCCACCCGGTACGGCCCGGCCGCCCCGCCCCCGGCCGGGCGGGCGGGCGGGCCATCGCCCGCACGCCGCGACGCGATGGCCTGCCGCCGGGCCGGGTCCGGAGGCGGGCGGCGCCGGTCAGCCGGTCGCGCCGCCCTCCTCCAGCACCCAGCGCACGATGTGGGCGCGGGACGGCAGGCCCAGCTTGGCCCGGATGCGCTCCAGGTGGGTGTGCACGGTGCGCTCGGAGACGTGCAGGCGGCGGGCGATCTGGCGGTTGGCCAGCCCCTCGGCCACGAGGAGGGCCACCTGGCGTTCCCGGTCGGTGAGCACCGGATCGGCGGACTCGCCGTCGCCCGGCTCCCGCCAGGCGCCGCCGAGCGCGTACCCGATCAGGTCGGGGCCGCCGAGGCGTTCCCCGTCGCGGATCGCGGCGGAGGCGGCCGCGGACGACAGCGCCGCCCGGGCCTCGGTCACCGCCTCGGTGAGGACCTCCCCGGGGATGGTGCCGCCGCGCAGCAGGGGGCCGTCGCGGAACAGGCCTGCCGCCGCGGCGAGCCGTACCGCGCGGAGGGCGTCGCCCGCCCGGGCGGCCACCACGGCGAGCCCGGCGACGCATTCCAGCAGGAGCGGCGCCTCGCCGCCGGGCGGACGGTACGCGCCGAGCAGGTCCCGCCAGCGCCGGGCCGCGGCGTCGGTGTCGCCGCCGAGCAGGGCCACCGTGGCCGCGGTGTGCGCCCACTCCGGGGGCACGGGCTCGGCCTCGCCGGACGGCGGGCCGAGGCGGGCGGCGTGGCAGCGGTCGAGCAGGTCCCGGGCGCCGTCCAGGTCGCCGCCGCGTACCGCGAGCCGGGCCCGTTCGTGCAGCACCGCCGCGCGGTCGCCGGGGACGGTGGACTCGCCGAGCGCGTCGAGGCAGGCGCGGGCCGCCTCGTCGGCCCCGGCCAGGTCGCCGAGGCAGCGCCGTACCGTCTGCACCGCGAGCAGCGCGCGGGCACGCGGGATCGGGCCGCGGGCCAGGTCGAGCGCCCGCGTCGCGAGGTCGAGCGCCTGGGCGCCGTCGCCGTCGAGTACGGCGAGCACGGCGGCGCAGCCGAGGGCCGCGGCGCGGCCGGGCGCGCCGGCGCCGGTGCGGGCGAGGGCCGCGCCGAGCACGCGGCGGGCCTCGCCGAGCCGCCCCAGGTGCCACAGGCCGTGCGCGAGGGCGGTGGCGAGGAGGAGGCCGCGGTCGTCACCGTGGCCGATCGCCCGGTCGACCGCGTGCCGCAGCGTGTGGTGCGCGGCGGCGAGCGGGTCGAGGTCGCGGGCCGAGCGCAGCAGCCGCCCGTCGCCGACCACGGGCGCGGCGACCTCGAGCAGCCAGGTGATCAGGCGCTCGTGGGCGTCGTCCTCCTCGCCCGCGGCGGCGAGCCGCTCCCGGGCGTACAGGCGGATCGACTCCGTCATGCGGAACCTGCCGCCGGGCCGGCCGTGCTCGGTCACCAGCAGCGAGCTGCTCTCCAGGCGGCCGAGCAGGTGCAGGGCGGCGTCGGCGGTGAGGCCGGGGTCGCCGCACACCTGCCGCGCGTCGTCGGCGGTGAACCAGCCGGCGAGCACCGACAGCCGCCGGAACAGCCGCTGCTCGTCCGGGCCGAGCAGCTCGTAGCTCCACGCGATCGCGGTGCGCAGGTCCCGGTGCCGCGGCTCGGCGGTGCGGGCGCCGTGGCTGAGCAGGTGCAGCCGGTCGTCGAGCCGGTCGAGGATGTGGCCGACCGGGCGCAGCCGGGCCACCCGCGCGGCGAGCTCGAGCGCGAGCGGGTTGCCGTCGAGGCGGACGCAGATCTCGGCGATCTCGTCGCCGTTCTCCCTGGTGAGCTCGAACCCGGGGCTCACCGCGCGGACCCGCTCCACGAACAGCCGGACCGCGTCCGAGCGCAGCAGCTCGCCGCGGCTGCGCGGGGCCCGGTGCGCGGGGAGGGACAGCCCGCGCACCGGGAAGAGGTGTTCGCCGGGCGCGTCGAGCGGCCGCCGGCTCGTGGCGAGCACGGTGAGGCCCGGGCAGGCGCGCAGCAGCGTCACCGCCAGGCGGGCGGCGGCGTCCACGACGTGCTCGCAGGTGTCGAGGATGAGCAGGGTACGGCCGGCCCGCAGCCGGGCCGCCAGGGCCCGCTCGGCGGAGGCGTCCGCGGCCGGGTCGATCCCGAGGCTCTCGGCGACGCGGTGGGCGAGCAGCCGGTCGTCGGCGAGGCCGGAGAGTTCGGCCAGCCAGACGCCGTCGTGGCCGGAGGCGACGCGGGCGGCGAGCTCGAGCGCGAGCCGGGTCTTGCCGGTTCCGGCCGGGCCCACGAGGGTGATCAGCCGGGCGGCGGAGAGCAGCGCCTTCAGCTCGGCGATCTCCTCCTCGCGGCCGACGAACGCGTCCAGCGGGGCGGGCAGGCCGACCGGGGGCGCCGGGACGCCGGTGGGGTCCGGGGTGGTCGGCTGCGGGTACCGGCCTGCGTCCGGGGCCGGGGCGGTCTCCCCCGGGCCGGCGGCGGTGCCGTGGCCGCCCAGCCGCGGGGAGGGCACCGGTGCCGCCCCGGCGGCGGGGATCGGGTCCGCCAGGTGACCGGCGGGGAGGTCCGCCGCGGCCGGGGCTGCGGCGGCCGGGCCGGGCGGTGGCGGTTCCGCCGGAGCCTGCGGCGGCAGCGGGTCCCGGCCGTCCGCGCCGCTCCCCTCGGCGCGCGCCGTGGCGGTCGGCGGCGGGGCCGGCCCGTCGAGGCCGCCGCCCCGCGCGCCCGTGCCGCCGGCCGGGTCGGCCCGCGAACCGTCCCGTGGCGGTGTCGCCGGGCCGTGCCGTACCGCGGCCTCTCCGGCGGCGGGCGGCCGGGCCGCGAGCGCGCGCGTGGCGGTCACCTTCTCGGCGGCCATGCGGCGCCGCCGCGCCCGCTGCCGGCAGGTGCCGGAGCAGAACCGCGCCGGGCGCCCGGCCGTACCGGGTCGCTTCCGCAGCTCGACCCCGCAGATCTCGCAGCGTCCTGCGTCGAAGTACGCCATCCCCCGTTGTTGTGCACTCATCGCAAGAGGTCCCTGTCCCCGGTGGACGTGACAGCCAGGGGCGTGCCGCCCGGCGGACGCCGCGCTTCCCGGCCGCGCGGCCGGCACCGCGCGACGCGGTACCGACCAAAAAGAGTCGTCTCGTCCGGGAAAAGTTCGGGGTCTCCTTGTAAAACCGGTGCGAAGCGGAGATTCCGGGCTGACCAGGTCCATCGTCCGCGGGTTTCCCGGGATGAAAGGCGAGAATCACTCACATTTCCTGCGATGTTTCCGGCGCGTTTCCCCGGCACCGGTGGAACAGCCGGGAGGGCGCGCGGGGGCGGGCTCACGATCGCGCCGCGCCGCCGGAGACGCACCGGCGGCGCCCGATCCCCCGCACGCGGCGGCCGGTGGGCGGCGCCGGTGACGGCCGGCGCGGGGCCGGTGCTGGTGTCCCGCGGCGTGGCCGTCCGCGCCTACGAGCTCGCCGTACCGATCCGCCGCGGCCGGCACGCCGGGGCGGGCCCGGCCGGGGGGGCCGCGGCGGCCGAGGCACCCGTCAGGCGTCGCCGCCGCCGGGGCCCGGCCTGCGGATGCGGGCGGCGAGGCGTTTCGGGGCGATCAGCCGGTAGCTGTCCTCGATGAGCTCGGCGATCTCGTCCCAGTCCTGGTCGGCCGTGAGCCAGGCGCCCACCCAGCCCTTGTGGCCGACGTACGCGGGGACGAAGAAGCGGTCGGGGTCGGATGCGACGAGGGCCTCCTGCACGCCAGGGCCGGCCTTGAACATCATCGACCGGCCGTCCTCGGAGGTGATGAGGAAGAGCTTGTCCCGGACCCGGAACGAGGGCGCGCTGTGCCCGCCGAACGGCTTCTCGACGGCCTCCGGCAGCGCCAGGCAGATCTCCCGCACCCGCGCCAGCACGTCCCGGTCGCCCATCGGCATCGCCCTCCCGCACAACGCCCCGTGCACTCGACGCTACCCCGCGGCGCGTCCGGTGGCACGCCTTGCGGCGTGCGGCGATGCGCGTGTTCCCGCCCTCCGCCACGCTCCACACCCGGGCAGGGCCGCCTCGATCGATGAGCCGTGCGGCGGCCGCGGCCACGCGCGGCGGAGGCCGTCACCGCCGCGCGGGTCGATCACCTCCGGCCGGCGCCGGGCCCGGCCAGGCGCGGCGCGCCGCGTACGGCGCCGGGCACGCCGCACCGCACGCGCGCAGGCCTACCCTCGCAGGTGCGAGGAGATCAGCGCCTATCCCTGGGTTGCTTTCCAGGTAATCGAGAGATGCGTCCTCTTATGTGCGGAAGGTAAGCTGAACCGGCGTCCCCGGCGCGATCGCCGGGCGCGACCTGCCGGCGTACGGCCGGACGGAGGGCCGGCGAGGAGGACGGTGGTGGTACGGCGTCGATTCCGGCGTGCCGATGACGTCCCGCCCGCCGCGGCCGGCGGGACGGCCGGTGCCGCGGGCCCCGAGGACGACCGGCCTGCGCGGGCCCGCCGCGCGCCCCGCGGCAGGGCGCCGTGGCCGCTGCTCGTGCCCGCCGCCGCGGGCCTCGTCTTCCTCGTGCTGCCGCTCGCCGGGCTGCTGGTGCGCGCCCCCTGGTCCACCCTGCCCGCGCGGCTCACCGAGCCGGCGGTGCTCGAGGCGCTGCGGCTGTCGCTCGTCACCGCGACCGTCGCGACCGGGCTGTGCCTGCTGTTCGGCGTGCCGCTCGCCTGGCTGCTCGCCCGCGTCGACTTCCCCGGCCGCCGCCTGGTGCGGGCGCTGGTGGCGGTGCCGCTCGTGCTGCCGCCGGTGGTCGGCGGCGTGGCGCTCCTGCTCGTGCTCGGGCGGCGCGGCCTCGTCGGCGAGTGGCTGGACGCCGCGTTCGGGATCACGCTGCCGTTCACCACGGCCGCCGTGGTGATCGCCGAGATGTTCGTGGCCATGCCGTTCCTGGTGATCAGCGTCGAGGGCGCGCTGCGGGCCGCCGATCCGCGGTACGAAGAGGCGGCGGCGACGCTCGGGGCGTCGCGGTGGACCACCTTCCGCCGGGTGACCCTGCCGCTCGTCGCGCCCGGGATCACGGCGGGGGCGGTGCTCTGCTGGGCGCGGGCGCTCGGCGAGTTCGGGGCGACGATCACGTTCGCGGGCAACTACCCGGGGCGCACCCGGACCATGCCGCTCGCCGTCTACCTCGCGCTGGAGACCGAGCCGGAGGCCGCGATCGTGCTCAGCCTGGTGCTGCTCGCCGTATCGGTGGCGATCCTCGCCGCGCTGCGGGACCGGTGGGTGAGCGGGCTGTGACGCTGCACTGCCGGCTCGTCGTGGACCGGCCCCGGTTCCGGCTCGACGTGACGCTCACGGTCGCCGCCGGGGAGGTCGTCGCGCTGCTCGGCCCGAACGGCGCGGGCAAGACCACGGCGCTGCGCGCGCTCGCCGGGCTCACCCCGCTCACCGCGGGCCACATCGAGCTGGACGGCCGCCCGCTGCACGACCTTCCGGCCGAGGCCCGCCCGATCGGCATGGTCTTCCAGGACTACCTGCTCTTCCCGCACCTGTCCGCGCTGGAGAACGTCGCCTTCGGCCCGCGCTGCCGAGGCGTGCCCAAGGCGGAGGCCCGCCGCATCGCCGCCGAGTGGCTGGAACGGGTCGGCCTCGCCGCCTACACGGGGGTACGGCCCGGGCGGCTGTCCGGCGGGCAGGCGCAGCGGGTGGCGCTCGCCCGCGCGCTCGCCGCCGGCCCCCGGCTGCTCCTGCTCGACGAGCCGCTCGCCGCGCTCGACGCGCACACCCGGCTCGACGTCCGCGCCCGGCTACGCCACCACCTCGCCGAGTTCGACGGGGTGACCGTGCTCGTCACCCACGACCCGCTCGACGCGATGGCGCTCGCCGACCGCCTGGTCGTGCTGGAGAACGGCGCGATCGTGCAGCAGGGCCCGCCCGCCGAGGTGGCCCGCCGCCCGCGCACCGACTACGTGGCCCGCCTGGTCGGGCTCAACCTCTACCGGGGCGTCGCCGACGGCCGCCGGGTGCGGGTGGGCGAGATCGAGTTCAGCGTCGCCGAGCCGGTCGACGGCCCGGCCTTCGTCGCGTTCCCGCCCGGCGCCGTCGCGATCTTCCGCACCCGCCCCGACGGCACGCCCCGCAACCAGTGGCAGGCGCGCATCGAGGGCGTGGAACGGCACGGCGACAACGTGCGCGTGCACCTCACCGGGCCGATCAACGCCGCCGCCGACATCACCCCCGCCGCCCTCGCCGAGCTCGACCTCGCCCCCGGCCGGAACGTCTGGGCGGCGGTGAAGGCCACCGAGACCCACGCCTACCCGGCCTGACCCGGACGCGTCCGGTACGGCCCGGCCGCGCTCCCGCGACCGGCGCGCCCGGCAAGGGCCCGGCCCCGCCACTGCCGCGCCCGGAGCCCGGCCCACCAGGGCCACCGCCACGCGTCGGGGCCCGCTCGCGGCGGCACCGGCGCGGCGTCGCGCGCATCGATCCGGCGAAACGCGCCCCTCGCCGTACCGGGACCCCCTAAGGTGATCGGCCGTGTTTGGCATTGTTCGACCCTGTCGTCACAGTCTGTGCAAGCATCTGCACAAGGAGTGGATGGCACACCTTTGCGGACTGTGCCTGACGTTGCGCGACCGCCACGGCCACCTCGCCCGGCTGGTCACCAACTATGACGGGCTGCTGGTCTCCGTGCTCGTCGAGGCGCAGGCTCCGGAGCTGTCCCCGCACCGCACGGCGGCCCCGTGCGCGCTGCGCGGCTTCGCCCGGGCCGACGTCGTGGACGCGCGCGCGGAGGGGGCGCGGCTCGCCGCGGCCGCGTCGCTGGCACTCGCCGCCGGGAAGATCGGCGACCACCTGACCGACCGGGACGGCATCTACGCGCGCCCCCTCGTCGGGGCGGCGGCCCGCCGGGTCGCGGAGCGGTGGAGCCGGGCGAGCGAACGCGAGGCGGCCTCCCTCGGCTTCGACGACGCGGTGCTGCGCGACGCGCTGCGGCGGCAGCCGCTGCTGGAGGCGCGCGGCGGCCTCACCCTGCTGGAGCTCACCGAGCCCACCGAGACCGCCGTGTCCGCGGTGTTCGCCCGCACCGGCGAGCTGGCCGGAAAGCCGCACAACGTCCCGGCGCTCGCCGAGGCCGGCCGGTTCTTCGGCCGCCTCGCCCACCTGCTCGACGCGGTCAAGGACCTCGAGGCCGACCGCCGCAGCGGCGCGTACAACCCGATCCTCGCGACCGGCACCCCGCTGGAGGAGGTGCGGCGGCTCTGCGACGACGCCGCCCACGGCATCGAGCTCGCCGTCGCCGACCTCGACCTGGAGCGCCGCAGGCTGGTGCGGGCGCTGCTGGTGGACGAGGTACGGCGGGCCGTGGCGCGCACCTTCGACGAGCACCGGCAGGCCACCGAGCAGCCGCCCGGCGAGGTGCCCCCGGTGCGCAACTTCTTCGTGGTCTGCCCGGCCGAGCTGTGCAAGTCCTGCACCTGCGGCTGCTATCAGCCGCCGTGGAGCCCCAAGCGGGGCAAGAGCTGCCGCGAACGCTGCGAGTGCGACTGCGGGTGCTGCGAGTCCTGCGGCTATTGCGAGTACAGGTGCTCGTGCTGGAGCTGCAACTCCTGCGACTGCTGCCGCTGGTGCTGCAAGCGGTGCGGCTCCTGCGACTGCTGCGACTGCGGCTGACCGGGGCGTCGACGCGGCGAGGAAACCCGCGCCTGGGGGGACCGGACGACCCCGGACGGACCAGACCGGACAGGGGGGATGAGCAAGGGGGGACAGCGAGCTTCGCCATCACCGGCGCCCGCGGGCGGGTGAGGGCCCCGGCGGCCACCCGCCCGGCGCCGACGCGGCCCCGCGGACGGCCCCCGGGCGGCGGGGCCGCGGCCGGAAACCGCCGCTCGGCCGCCCGGGGCAGCGGCCGGGAGTCCACTGCGCGGCCACGCCGGGCCGGCGCGGCACGACCGCATCCGCGCCGCCCGGCGGCACCCGGCCGCCGTCGGCGGGATCACCCGCGGCGGCGGCCGGTCGCCCGGTGGGTCGCCGTACCTCAGCCGGAGGAGGCGGCGGACCCGTTCGCGGCGAGCACCCGCTCGCGGTCGCGGTCCTCCACCTCGATCGCCGGGAACGTGCCGGTGTCGCGGCCGCCGTGCTCGCGGTAGGCGGCCTCGAGCAGCGCGTGGGCGCGCGGCTCGAGCTTCCACAGCGCCCGGTACTCGCGGGCGAGCGCGAGCGGCAGGCCGGTCTCCTTGGCGATGTCGGCCGCGCGCGGGACGATCTTGCGCTCGATCTGCTGGTCCCAGTACGCGCGCGCGGCGCGGTAGAGGGCGGCCCGCTGCGCCGGGTCGAGGTGCTGCTGCGGCGCGGGCTCGAGCACCTCCACCTCGTCGTCCTCGTCATCGTCGTCCAGAGCCGCCTTCCGCGGCTGCGCGGCCTCGGCCTGCGGGCGGGACCGGTCCGGCGCCGCGGCGTCACCGCCGCCGCCGTTACCCGCGGGCGCGGAGATCGCCGCCTGCTCCACCACCACCTGCTGCCCCTGCTGGTTCTGCGCGGGCGCCCACGGCACCGGCGGGGAAAGGTCCATCAGCGCAGAACTGTTGTAGAGCGCTCCAATCTGGGACAAAAGCGCTTGCTGGCGGGCGGGGTCCACGGCGAGGCCGGTGTACTCCACGGCCTGGTCCACGGCCCGGTCGAGCTTGGCGAGCGCGCGGCGCATCCGCCACTCGCTCGCGCCGGCGGCGCGCAGCGCGCGGGCGCGCTTCGCGGCGAGCGCGACCCGGGTGAGCCTGCGGTGGGCGTCCACCTCGCCGGCGGAGCGGTCGCTCACCTCGGCGAGGCCGAGGCGGACGAGGATGCGCTCGGGGGTGATCCGCCAGTTGATGCGCTTGGTACCGGTGATCCGGTGCCGCTCGATCGCCATGCCGCGCTCCCACAGCCAGGCGGCCACGAGCGGGGCGGCGAGGCGGAACAGCGCCTCGGCGGGGCTGCGGGCGTCCAGGCTGGACAGCACGGCCGACAGCGAGGTGAGCGCCCAGACGGCGACGCCGTCGATGCCCGCGGAGTAGTTCTCCCGCATGTTACGCCGCGCCCGTACCGCGCTGGTGATCACCGCGACCTCGATGAACGCGAACAGCAGCAGCCGCAGCGGCCCGTCGAAGCCCAGCACGTCGCCGGAGAACCGCCACATGCCCTGGGCGGACACGCCCGTGGCGATGCAGGCGGCGACGATGGTGAGGATGTCCTCCGGCGGACGGTTCTCCGCCCAGGCGCGCAGCATCCGGATCACGCTCCGGAACATCCCGCGCACCACGAAATAGGCGAGAACAAGCAGGAGGAAGGCGAACACGCACACGATGGCGGTGCCGACCGGATTGGTCGCCGCGAAGTGGGTGATCTGGTCTATGGGGGGCATTCGGTCACTGTCCGTCGGTCGGAGTCCGGCACTCTGTACGCAGGGGATCATCGCAGAACGCGCGCGGCCCACGCCATGAAACGTGTGTGAATCGTGTGCCTCAGGACCACATTTGTTATCCGTCCGGGCACCCCTTGGACCGGTTCACGCCTATTACGGCAAGTGTTCCATTCGTGAGGTTTTTGCGACTTTAGTGGTTTCTGCGGAAATACCGTTCCACGGTGGTGCCCGTACCTCTGGCGCGCCGGTAACCAAGGGGCGCAGACTGGGTAGAGGCAGGCCGAGCTGATCCTCTGGAGTGTCCCGTGCACAGTCGGCAGGCGCACCCGCCCACGCTCGTTCCGGTGCTGTCCCGGGGCAGGCACCGGAACCCGCGCAAGGGCGCGTGCTTCATGGAGATGGCCTCGTATCTCGCCGGGGAGCGCTGGAGCGACCACCCGAACTGCACCCACCCGCTGCTCGCGGGCCTCGCCCGCCTGGTGAACGACTACACCTCCGACGAGGCGCGGCCGCGGCTCGCCCACCTGGTCCCCTCGGTGATCGGGCTCAACGGCGACGACCCGCGGGTCGACCCGCGCATCGCGCTCGTCTGCGCGATCCACGCACTCCCCGTGGTCGCCGCCGAGCGGCAGCTCACCATGGCCGTGTCGATCCTCGCCGCCGAGCACGTGCTCGCCGAGCTCGAGGGCCGCCCGCCCGGCGAGCTGTCCGCGCGCAGCCGGCACGCCCTCGACCAGGCGCCGCACGCCGCCCGGCAGGCCCGGGAGTTCCGCCGCGGCCTCAAGATCTCGCCGAAGGGCTTCCGCCGGATCGCCGCGCCGAACGCGGTGCACATCGCGGTCCGCGGGGTGGCGGAGGCGTGCGTGCACGACGCCGACCGGCGGCTGCACGACATGCTCGCCGCCGCGATCGACGAGTGCGCGGCCGTGCTGCGCCCCGGCGGGGAGAACGTCCCGGTGGACCCCGGCCGCTGGGCCGATTTCTGCCGGCTCACCGCCGCCCACGCCCGCTGAGCCGGCGCCCGCGAGGTCGCCCGCCCCCGTCATGTTTCCGCCGGGACCGGTTATGTATGGCGGGTGACCTCGCAGCGACCACGACCCGCCACGGCCCCGTCCGGCCCGCCGTCGCGCCCGCCGTCGCGCCGCCGGCGGACCGTGGCGCTGTGGGCCGGGTGCGTCGCCGCGCCCCTCGCCGCCGCGGCGGCCCTCGGCCTGCTCGCCCGCACCCCCGCGTGGACCGCGGCCGACGCGCGGCTCGCCGTGGCCGTCCACGAGCTGCGCACCCCGCCTCTGACCGCGGTCGCCGAGGCGCTGCGGGCCGCCTTCCTGCCACCGGTGGCGGTGACCGTGTGCGCCGCGGCCATGATCCTGCTCGCCCTGCTCGGCCGGTACGGCACGGCGCTGCTCACCGGCCTCGTCGTCACCGTGGGCTGGGGCGCGAACAGCCTCTACAAGGTCGCGATCGACCGGCCCCGGCCGGCGCCGGAGCGGCAGCTCATCGCGGAGGCGAGCCCGCACGCCTACCCCAGCGGCCACGTCGCGGTCACCCTCGCCCTCGTCATCGCCGCCTGCCTGCTCGCCGCCGGCGCGGGCCGCCTGCGGCTCGTCGCCGGCCTGGGCGCGGTCCTCGTGGCCGCCCAGGGCTGGGCGCGGGTCTACCTCGGCGCCCACCACCCCACCGACGTGGCCGGCGCGATCCTCGTGGTCGGCGGGGCCGCCACGGCCGTGATCGTCCTGTGCGGTCCCCTCGCCGCCCGGCTCGACCGGCCGCGGTGCGGTCAGCCGTCCGGGGACGGGCCGCCCCACGGGTCGTAGTCGACCTCGAGCGGCTCCTGCGGCGGCCGCTCGGGCTCGGGCACGTGGCGCAGGTTGACCCGGATGCGGGTCCAGGTGGAGCTGCGACCCCGCATCGAGTCGACGAGGACGTCGGCCGGGTGGAGCCGGGCCGCGGCCGCGGGGTGGCGGGCCTTCCAGCGCTCCAGCCCGGCGAGCGCCTCGGCCGCGGTGCGGGCCCGGGCGATCTCGATCAGCGGCATCGTGGCCCGGCGGCGCCCCTCGCCCTTCGGCGGCCGCTCGGCCGGGCCGAGCCGGTCGGCGAGCCCGAGCAGGCCGTCGAGGCTCCCGGCCGCCGCGTCCATGCCCGCCCAGGGGTCGCCGAGCTCGGCGAAGCGGTCGGGCACCGTGCCGAGGGTGAACCGGTCCGGGGCGCAGCCGGCGACCTCGTCCCAGGCCAGCGGGGTGGAGACCCGGGCGTCGGGGGTGGGGCGGACCGAGTAGGCCGAGGCGACCGTGTGGTCGCGGGCGTTCTGGTTGTAGTCGACGAACACGCCCTGCCGCTCCTCCTTCCACCAGCGGCTCGTCGCCAGGCCGCCCGCGCGGCGCTCCACCTCGCGGGCGACGGCCTGGGCGGCGCGCCGTACCTCGGGGAAGGTCCACCACGGCGCGATCCGGGCGTAGACGTGCATCCCGCGCGAGCCCGAGGTCTTCGGCCAGGCGGTGAGGCCGTGCTCGCCGAGCACCTCCCGGACGACGAGGGCGACCTCGACGATCTGCCGCCACGGCACGCCGGGCACCGGGTCGAGGTCGACCCGCAGCTCGTCGGGGTGGTCCAGGTCCCCGGACCGGACCGGGTGCGGGTTGAGGTCGACGCAGCCGAGGTTCACCACCCAGGCGAGCTGGGCGGCGTCGTGCACCACGACCTCCTCGGCGCTGCGCCCCGACGGGTAGTGCAGCGTGACCGTGTCGATCCAGCCGGGCCGCCGCGCCGGGGCGCGCTTCTGGAAGAACGGCTGCTCCGCCACGCCGTGCGGGAACCGCTTGAGGATCATCGGCCGCCCGGCGACGCCGCGCAGCGCGCCCTCGGCGACCGCGAGGTAGTAGCGGACCAGGTCGAGCTTGGTGTGCCCGGCGGCGGGGAAGATCACCTTGTCCGGGTTGGTGATCGTCACCTCCCGCCCGGCCACCTCGAGCACCTCGGTCGTCATCGGCCCCTCCCCTGCTCGCGCCCGGTCCCCGCCCGCGGCGTACGACGCGGCGGCGGCCCGGGCGGCGCATCGGTACCCCTGCCCCGCACGACGACGACCGTGCGCCCGCGCCGGCCGCCCCGACCGCCCACCTTCACAGTGGAAGGAAAGATAGGTAAACCTTTCCAGACCGTAGGGGGCCAGGTCACCGATGGATCATTCGATCGGCAAAGAACCTGACATCCCCCTAAAATCCGCCAATGTGAACGAAGGCCTGCCGCCCCATCCGCCCCTGCCGATACGCGACCGCTCCTCGTCCTCGCGGCCGGGCGGCGCCGGCCGCCATCGTCGCCCGGTGCCGAGCGACCTGCCGCCGGACGCGCCCGCCCTCGTGGTGGCCGCGCCGGGCCGGGACGACGAGGTGCCGCAGGACATCGCCCGCATGCTCCGGGTCGACAACCCGCAGGTCGACGTGCGGCTGGTGCACCTGGGGGACGGCATCGACGGCCTCGCCAAGGAGCTCGACGAGATCGCCGCGTCCCGGCCGCAGGGCGCCGTCTCGGCCGTGGTGGCCCCGCTGGTGACCGGGCCGCACCCGAAGGTGTACCGCATGGTGCGCGAGGCGGTCGCGGCGAGCGGCACCCAGGTGGTGATCAACCCGCCGCTCGGCCCGCACCCGCTCATCGCCGAGGTGATGCACATCCGGCTCGCCGACGCCGGGCTTGCCCGGGCCGACCGCATGCGGCTGTTCAACATCGCCTCGCCGGTGGACGGCATCGTCGTGCTCACGGCGGGCGGCCCGGAGGCGGTGCGCGCCGCCGACACCACGGCCGTCCTGCTCGCCGCCCGGCTGGCGCTGCCGGTGGTGGCCGCGTCGGTCGACGACGGCCCGGGCCCGCGCGACGCCGCCGAGCGGCTGCACAAGATCGGCGCCGCCCGGCTCGCCGTCGCCCCCTGCATCATCGGCCCCGAGGCCGATCCGGCGGAGGTGCGCGCCGCCGCCGAGGGCATCGGCGCGGGCTGCGCCCAGCCCATCGGCGCCCACACCTCGCTCGCCCGCCTCATCATCGAGGGCTACGGCAGCACCCTGTACGAGCTCGAGTGACGGCGTACGCGCTCGGGTGACCGCGCCCCGCCCGGCCGGAAGTGATCCGGATCACTCGCCGGGCGAGGGATGAGGGCCGCGCGCCGGGGCAGAACGCCCGCCATGCGCACCGCACCCCGGACGCGCCGCGCCGTGCTCCGCTCGCCGGTCCCCGGCGGTCGTGGCCGCATCCGGCCGGTGACACATCCCGGGATTCCACCTACTTTTGGTAGGTATTCCCGTGTTGTCTGCTGGAGGTGGGCATGCCCCTCCCGGATTTCCTCGTCATCGGAGCCCCCAAGGCCGGCACCACGGCCCTCCACGCGGCCCTCTCCCGGCACCCCGAGCTGTACATGTCGCCGGTCAAGGAGCCGAAGTTCTTCCTCACCGACGGCCCGCCGCCCACCCGCGGCGGCGGCCCCGGCGACGCCCGCACCTACCGGGAGCACGTGTGGCGGCGCGAGGACTACGAGGCGCTGTTCGCGGGCGCGCCGAAGGGCGCGCTGTGCGGCGAGTCCACGCCGTTCTACCTCTACGACCGGGCGGCCCAGCGGCGCATCCGCGAGCTCATCCCGCACGCGCGGCTGATCGCGATCCTGCGCGACCCGGTCGAGCGCGCGCACTCCAACTGGACCCACCTGTGGTCGGCCGGCCTGGAGCCGATCGGCGACGTGGTGCGGGCCTGCGCCGAGGAGGAGAAGCGCATCGCCGCCGGCTGGGCGCCGTTCTGGCACTACGTGCGCCTCGGCCGGTACGGCGAGCAGCTCGAGCACCTGTACCGGCTGTTCCCCCGCGAGCAGGTGCTCGTGTTCCGCTATCGCGACCTGGTGGACCGGCCCGCCGAGACGCTCGACCGGATCTTCCCGTTCCTCGGCGTCACCCCCGGCCTGGTCACCGAGATCCCGCGGGAGAACGTGACCGCGCACCCGGAGCCGACGCTCGGCCACCGGCTGCTCTCCGCGGCGCAGCGCGTCAGCGCCCGCGTGCCCGGCCGGATCGGCGCCGCCGTGTCCGACGCGCTCGAGCAGCGCCTGCAGCGGCGGGCCCGCCCCCGCCAGCCGCTCACCTGGGCGCAGCGGCAGGCCCTCATCGGCTACTTCGCCGACGACATCCGCCTGCTCCAGGAGGTCACCGGCGCCGACTTCAGCGACTGGCTGCGGCCCCGGGAGCGGTCCGGCGGCCTCGTCGGCGCCCGCCCGGCGGGCCAGCGCCAGGCGCGCAACGGGCGTCCGCGCCCCAGCGCCGAGGCCGGGTGACCGCGCGCGTCCGGTGCCGGCCCGCCCGCGGCGAGCCGAGGATCAGCGCAGCTCGGTGCGGAGCTCGTGGGCGCCGTCGGGGCGCGTCATCTCGTAGTAGAGGCGGCGCCGCCCGTCGGGCAGCGGGAGGATCTCCAGGTAGCGCAGCCCGCCCGCGCCGTACGGCGAGACCGCCTTCGGCGCGGTGCCGAGCGCGGTGAGCGCGGCCGGGTCGGCGCCGATCGCCACGCCGGTGCGCTCCTCGTAGTTCTCCGCCGCGCTCGCCCGGCCGTCGTAGTAGACGACCACGCTGCGCTCGTCCCCCTCGCCGACGAACTGCACGGCGCTCACCCGCACGCCGCGGGCGTCCCAGCAGCCCTCGCGGCGGTCGAGCGCGGTGCCGTGCCAGGACCACTCGACGCCGTCGGCGCTGGTGGCGTAGTCGGTCACCATCTGGTCGGCCTCGTCGGGGTCGGCGAGCGGGTGGCAGGAGGCCCACAGGTGCCACAGGCCGTCGTGGTGGACGATCACCGGGTCCTTCACCGCGGTCTTGGCGTCCCCGGGCAGCACCACCCGGGTCTGCCGCGGGTCGAACCCGGCCGGGTCGCCGGCCTCGAGCAGCTCCACGCGCCAGTGCTTGCTGCCGTAGGTGGCGCAGCTCAGGTAGAGCCGCCAGACGCCGTCCGGGGTGCGCAGCAGCCGGGGGCGCTCCAGCGACTCGGCGTCCATCTGCTCCTTGGTGATCGTGAGCAGCGGCTCGAACCGCAGGCCGTCGGCCGAGCGGGCGACCACCACCGCGTAACCCCGCCCCTTCCCGACCGGGCGGCGCAGCCGGAACGCCAGGTAGATCTCGCCGTCGGCGAGCACCGCGCTGGGCGCACCGGACCAGTGGCCGGGGCCGTCGCCCGGCGGGGGGATGGCGACGACCGAGCGTGCGGGATCGGGCAGCGTGACGGCGACCAGCGGGTCGCCGCGATGGGCGGTGTTTTCGCTGAGCACGCCTAACGATAACCGCACCATCCACTGCCTTTGCCATTCGCAACACCGCCGGTGTGGGTAAAGAACCACGGTCCGCGCAAGCCGCCGCGGAGAGGGATCATCGTCGTGAGGGCGGGCGACGGGCCCGCCGTCGACGACCACGGGAGTGATGCGATGCTGTTCGGCAAGGAGCACGTCCGGCGCTACCAGGAGACCGACGGCCGGGAGGGGCACGACTGGGAGCGCGGCACCACCGTCCTGCTGCTCACCACCACCGGCCGGGTCACCGGCAAGGAGCACACCACGCCCCTCATCTACCGCAAGCACGGCGACGTCTACGTCGTGGTCGCCTCCAAGGCCGGCGCTCCCGAGCACCCGGACTGGTATCTCAACCTGCAGGCCAACCCGCGGGTCAAGGTCCAGGTACGCGCCGACAGGTTCGAGGCGAACGCGCGCACGGCCACGCCCGAGGAGCGGGCCGAGCTGTGGCCGTACATGGTCGAGGTGTGGCCGGACTACGCGGAGTACCAGAAGAACACCGACCGCGAGATCCCGGTCGTGATCCTCGAACGCGTCTGACGGGGCGGCGGCTCCGGCCCGGCGGGGGGCCTCGCCGCACGGCGAGGTCCCCGTTCGCGCGCTTCCTACCGTTCACCCGATCCCGCTATCGTCTCGGCAGGGGGCCACCAGGGGAGGAAAGGATGGAGAAAGGCCGCACCGCCGAGATCATGGTCGCCGAGGCCCGGAAGGCGTTCTGGGTCATGGTCGGCTTCCTCGCGGTGATCTGGGCGCTCCAGATCGTCAACTGGCTGACCGGGTACGAGCTCAGCCAGCGGTTCGGTGTGCGGTCCTGGGACACCGACGGCCTGACCGGCATCCTCACCGCGCCGTTCCTGCACTGGAGCTGGTCGCACATCCAGGGCAACTCGGGCCCGCTGTTCATCTTCGGCTTCCTCGCCGCCTACCGGGGGGTGCGCAGGTTCCTCGGCGTCACCGGGCTGATCGCGGTGGCGAGCGGGCTCGGGGCGTGGTTCACCGCGAGCCCGGGCACGGTCGGGGCGGGCGCGAGCGGCATCGTGTTCGGGTACTTCGGCTACATCCTGGTCCGCGGGGCCTTCGACCGCCATCTCATCGACATCGTCATCGGCGTGGTGATGGCGCTCTGCTTCGCCTACCAGTTCGCCGGGCTGCTGCCCCAGGAGGGGGTGGGCTGGCAGGCCCACCTGTTCGGGTTCGCCGGCGGCATCCTCGGCGGCTGGCTGTTCCGGGAGCGCCGCCGTGCCGCCGCGGCCTCGCCGCCCGCCGGTACGGCACGGCCGGGCGACCTGCCCGGCACAGTGCCTCCCGGCAGAGTGTCTCCCGGCCCGGTGTCCCCCGGCAGCGTCCCGCCCGGCAGTGTGCCGCCCGGGAGCGTTCCCCCGGGGAACCCCCGTCCCGGCGCCTTCCAGCCGCCGCCGTCCCGCGCCGCGCTGCACAAGGAGCTCGACGACCTCGGCCTGTGACGGGGTACGGCCGGGCCGCGGGAGCCCGGCCGCCCGCCGCTACGATGTGGCCGCCGGGCCGACCCCGCCCGGCTCAGGAGCGTGGCGAGGAGGTCCCGGCATGGCCGTGCTGATCGACCCGCCGAACTGGCCGGGCCCGCGCGGGCTGCTGTGGTCGCATCTGGTCAGCGACTGCTCGCTGGAGGAGCTGCACGAGTTCGCCGCGCGGCTCGGCGCGCCCCGGCGGGCGTTCGACCGTGACCACTACGACGTGCCGGAGACCGCCTACGCGCGGGCGATCGCGCTGGGCGCCGAGCCGGTGAGCTCACGCGAGCTCGTCCGGCGGCTCACCGCCGCCGGGCTGCGGCGGCGCCGGCTCCGCCAGCCGGGCTAGCTCGGCGGCGAGGTTCGCCCGCGCCCGCTCCTCCCACAGCTCGCGGGCGACGGGCGTGCGGAACAGCCGCGGCATGGCGAGCAGCCGGGACAGCACCCCGGCGCGGCCCGCCGCGAACGCCGCGTCCGGCACGTGCCGGTACTCCTCGCGCACCGCCGCGGCGTAGGCGGCGTACCCGTCCGGGGGCGCGGCGAGGATCGCCAGGTCGGCGTCGCACAGCACCGCGCCGTCCCGGTCGCCGGGCTCGGGCGCGTGCGCGGCGGTGAGCCGGACCAGCCGGGCGGCCTCCGCCACCCGGCCCGGCGGCACCCCGCACCGCGGCAGCAGGGCGAGGGCGAGCTGGGCGCTGCGCTCCTCGTCCCACCCCGCCCGGCCCTCGTAGACCGCGTCGTGGAACCAGGCGGCGAGCCGCACCGCGTCGGCGTCGGCGGCGAGATGGGCGAGGCGGTCCACCGCGGCGAGCACGGCGCGCAGGTGGTCGAGGGTGTGGTAGCGGCGGTGCGACTCCGCCCACCGGGCGAGCAGCTCGGCGCCCACGGCCCGGGAGGCCGGCGAGTCCGGCACGAGGCGCCGCCACGCGGCGGCCAGGTCGGCGGCGGAGGCGGGGGTCGGTGAGGTCGTCGCCACCCGAGCAGGATAGGCCGGGCCGCCGCCCGCGCCTTTCACCCCCGTGCGTTTCGACCATGTCGGGCGTCTTCGGCAGTATGGAGGGCGTGACCCTCCTAGAGCACCTTCCTGCAGAGACCGACCCCGACTCGATCTACGAGGCCTTCGTCGAGTGGAACGCCGAGCGGGGGCTGACGCTGTACCCGACGCAGGAGGAGGCCCTGATCGAGGTCGTCAGCGGCAACAACCTGATCCTCGCCACGCCGACCGGGTCGGGCAAGAGCCTGGTGGCGGCGGGGGCGCACTTCGCCGCGCTCGCGGAGGGCCGCCGCAGCTTCTACACCGCGCCGATCAAGGCGCTGGTGTCGGAGAAGTTCTTCGACCTGTGCTCGATCTTCGGCAGCGAGAACGTCGGCATGATGACCGGCGACGCGTCGGTGAACTCGTCCGCGCCGATCATCTGCTGCACCGCGGAGATCCTCGCCAACATCGCGCTGCGCGACGGCGAGGAGGCCGACGTCGACCAGGTCGTGATGGACGAGTTCCACTTCTACTCCGACCCGGACCGCGGGTGGGCCTGGCAGGTGCCGCTGATCGAGCTGCCGCACGCGCAGTTCATCCTCATGTCGGCGACGCTCGGCGACATGACCCGGTTCGAGAAGGACCTGACCCGGCGGACCGGGCGGCCCACCACCACGATCCGCTCGGCGGAGCGGCCGGTGCCGCTGTACTTCTCCTACCGGACCACGCCGCTGCACGAGACCCTCGAGGAGCTGCTCGAGGCGAAGCAGGCCCCGATCTACGTGGTGCACTTCACGCAGGCGTCCGCGATGGAGCGGGCGCAGGCGCTGATGAGCATCAACATGTGCACCAAGGAGGAGAAGGCCGCGATCGCCGAGATGATCGGCGGCTTCCGGTTCACCACCCGGTTCGGCCGGGCGCTGTCCCGCCTGGTACGGCACGGCATCGGCGTGCACCACGCGGGCATGCTGCCGAAGTACCGCCGCCTGGTGGAGCGGCTCGCCCAGGCCGGCCTGCTCAAGGTGATCTGCGGCACCGACACCCTCGGCGTCGGCGTGAACGTGCCGATCCGGACCGTGCTGTTCACCGCGCTGAGCAAGTTCGACGGCAGGCGGGTGCGGCTGCTCACCGCCCGCGAGTTCCACCAGATCGCCGGGCGCGCGGGCCGGGCCGGGTTCGACACCGCCGGGTACGTGGTCTGCCAGGCCCCCGAGCACGTGATCGAGAACGAGCGGGCGCTGGCGAAGGCCGGGGACGACCCCAAGAAGCGGCGCAAGGTGGTGCGCAAGAAACCGCCCGAGGGGTTCGTCAACTGGAGCGAGGAGACGTTCAACCGGCTGCGGCAGGCCGAGCCGGAGCCGCTGGTCTCCCGGTTCAAGGTGAGCAACGCGATGCTGCTCAACGTGATCAACCGGCCGGGGGACTGCTTCCAGGCGATGAAGCGGCTGCTCACCGACAACCACGAGGACCGCAAGGCGCAGCGGCGGCACATCAGCCACGCGATCGCGATCTACCGCTCGCTGCTCGCCGGCGGCGTGGTCGAGCAGCTGCCCGAGCCGGACGAGCACGGCCGGCGGGCCCGGCTCACCGTCGACCTGCAGCCCGAGTTCGCGCTCAACCAGAACCTGTCGACGTTCGCCCTCGCCGCGTTCGAGCTGCTCGACCCGGAGTCCCCCACCTACGCGCTCGACATCGTCTCGATCATCGAGTCGATCCTCGACGACCCGCGGCCGATCCTGCAGGCCCAGCTGAACAAGGCCCGCGCCGAGGCGATCGCGGAGATGAAGGCCGAGGGCATCGAGTACGAGGAGCGCATGGAGCGGCTCGCGGAGATCACCTACCCGATGCCGCTGGAGGACCTGCTGTTCTCCGCGTACGAGACCTACCGGCGCGGCCACCCGTGGGTGGGCGACTACACGGTGAGCCCCAAGTCGATCGTCCGCGACATGTACGAGCGGGCGATGAACTTCAGCGAGTACGTGCAGTACTACGAGCTGGCCCGCGCCGAGGGCACGGTGCTGCGCTACCTCGCCGACGCCTACCGCACGCTCGACCGCACCGTGCCCGAGCACTACAAGACCGACGACCTGCAGGACCTGATCGAGTGGCTCGGCGAGATGGTGCGGCAGGTCGACTCCAGCCTCATCGACGAGTGGGAGAAGCTGCAGAACCCCGACGAGGCGCTGGAGGAGAGCGAGGAGATCGAGGAGAAGCCCAAGCCGGTCACCGCGAACCAGCGGGCGTTCCGGGTGCTCGTGCGCAACGCGATGTTCCGCCTCGTCGAGCTCGCCGCGCTGGAGAAGGAGGAGGAGCTCGCCGAGCTCGCCCCGGACATCGATTGGACCGCGGCCCTCGACGCCTACTACGAGGAGCACGACGAGATCCTCACCGGCCCGGACGCGCGCGGCCCGAACCTGCTGATCATCGACACCGACGAGCCCGGCGTGTGGCGGGTCCGGCAGATCATCGACGACCCCGAGGGGAACCACGATTGGGGCATCTCCGCCGAGGTCGACCTGGCCGCCTCCGACGAGGAGGGCCGCGCGGTCATCCGCGTCACCGCCTTCGACCGCCTCGACTGACGCGCGCGCCCCGCGGCGCCGTCCGCCGAGCCGGTGCCTCCCGGCCCGGCGGGCCCGGCATCGGTGGCCCGGCCCGGCGCACCGGCGGGCCGGGCGGGGCGGCGCGCCCGGGGCCGCTCAGCCGCCCGAGGTGTCGCTCTCCGCGGCCGCGTCGGGCACCGCGACGTCGTAGGGGTCGTCGAGCCAGCCCTCCGGCAGCGGGACCCGGCTGCGCGGGTTCGCCCGGCCGCGCGGGCCCTCGGCGGCCTCCGGCCACGGCTGGTCGGGGTCGAGCCGCGCGGTGAGCTCCTCGAGCTCGGCGAGCGTGGAGACCATGGCGATCGCGCGCCGCAGCTCGCCGCCCACCACGAACCCCTTCAGGTACCAGGAGACGTGCTTGCGGAAGTCGGCCACGCCCTGCCGCTCGTCGCCGAGGTGCTCGCAGAGCAGCGCGGCGTGGCGGCGCATGGTCGCGGCCACCTCGCCGAGCGTGGGCCGGGCGCGCCGCGGCGAGCCGTTGAACGCCTCGGTCAGGTCGCGGAACAGCCAGGGGCGGCCGAGGCAGCCGCGGCCGACCACGACGCCGTCGCAGCCGGTCTCGCGCACCATGCGCAGCGCGTCCTCGGCGCTCCAGATGTCGCCGTTGCCGAGCACCGGGACCTGCGGCACCGCCTCCTTCAGCCGGGCGATCGCCGACCAGTCCGCCTCGCCGCCGTAGTGCTGCAGCGCGGTACGGCCGTGCAGCGCGATCGCGGCCACGCCCTCCTCGGCGGCGATGCGGCCCGCGTCGAGGTAGGTGAGGTGGTCGTCGTCGATGCCGGTGCGCATCTTCACCGTGACCGGCAGCGGCCCGGCGCCCTCGACCGCCGCCCGCACGATGCGGCGGAACAGCTCCCGCTTGTACGGCAGGGCCGCTCCCCCGCCGCGCCGGGTCACCTTGGGCGCGGGGCAGCCGAAGTTGAGGTCGATGTGGTCGGCGAGCCCCTCGCCGGAGAGGATGCGCGCGGCCTCGCCGACGACCTTGGGGTCGATGCCGTAGAGCTGCACGCTCCGCGGGGTCTCCCCCGGCCCGAACCGGATCATCCGCAGCGTCTTGCGGTCGCGCTCCACCAGCGCCCGGCTCGTGATCATCTCGGACACGAACAGCCCGCCGCCCTGCTCGCGGCAGAGGGTGCGGAACGCGGAGTTGGTGATCCCGGCCATGGGCGCGAGCACGACCGGGGGCCACACCTCCAGCGGCCCGATCTTCAGCGTCGTCCCCACCCGGTCATTTCTACCTGAGCCAGTCACCTTCCGGTCACCGGGGCCCGCCCCGGCCATGGGCTCCGGACGGACCGCCGGCTTCGCTCGCCGTACATAGAATCCGCACGTCATGGGCATGATCCCCGGCACAACCGTGATGATCGGGGGAAAGCGTCATGGCGACACAAAGGGAGGCGTGGCAGGCAGAGCCTGCGCACGCACCGGCACACGATCCAAGCGGCCGCGCCCGCGGCGCGGCACCGTACGCCCCGGGCGCGTTCGGGGGCGCGCCCGACGAGGAACCGGCCGGCCACGGCGCGGCCGGGGCACGGCGGCTCGACCTGCCCCGCTCCGCGGGCGGCGCGCTCGCCACCGGCATGGTCGGCGTCCCCGCCGCCCAGATGCTCCCGCCCTATCTGCCCTACCCGGGGACCGACCCCACCCGTCCGGCGGCGGTCCGGTCGCCGGAGGTGCCGCGCCGTCCGCGCCGCCGGGCCGGGACCCGGCGCAAGCCCGACCCGCTGCTCGCCGCCCGGGTGACCTGGGCGGCGCTCCGCGTCGTGATGGGCCTGATCTTCCTGTGGGTCTTCGCCGACCGCCTCGCCGGTCTGGGCCTGCCGGTCGCGAGCTCGCACGCCTGGCTCAACGGCGGCTCCCCGACCCGCGGCTACCTCGCCACGGCGGAGGGGCCGTTCGCCGGGCTGTTCCACGCCATGGCGGGCCGGCCGTACGCGGACTGGCTGTTCATGATCGGCACGGCCGGGGTCGGCATCGCCCTGCTGCTCGGCATCGCGATGCGCCTCGCCGCGGCCTGCGGCGCCGCCCTGCTGGTGCTGATCTACCTCGCCGGGCTGCCGGTGGAGGCCCACCCGTTCCTCGACCACCACATCGTGTACGCGCTCGTCCTGATCGCGCTCGCCCTGTCCCACGCGGGGGACACCCTCGGCCTGGGCGGATGGTGGGCGCGGACCCGCCTGGTACGGGCGCTTCCCGTGCTGCGCTGACCGGCCCCGGCCGGTGACGCCCCGAGGCTCGCGCCCGCCGCCCGGCATATGGAGTAGGCACCACACCGGAAAACCCGCTAGAGTTTCAGAGTCACCGCAGGGCGAACCCCCCGCGGGCGACATGCGGACGTGGCTCAGTTGGTAGAGCATCACCTTGCCAAGGTGAGGGTCGCGGGTTCGAATCCCGTCGTCCGCTCGGAGAGGTCTTTCGGTTAGCGCTGATCGGGCCTCCCTCGGTGGAGTGGCCGAGTGGATGAGGCAGCGGCCTGCAAAGCCGCGTACACGGGTTCGATTCCCGTCTCCACCTCTCCAAGGGCGATTAGCTCAGTGGGAGAGCGCTACCTTGACACGGTAGAGGTCACTGGTTCAATCCCAGTATCGCCCACCACATTCATCCATCCGGGTCACGCGATCGATGACGTGGCCCGGTTTTTCATGTCCGCGGCCCGCCGATTCCGCACGGCGCGGCGGCGGGCGATCCCCGGCGAGCGGCGTAGGGCGGCGCAGCCCGGCCGGAGCCGTCAGGCCGGACCCGCGCCCGGGCCCGCCCCGGTCCGGCGCGGGTTGACGGCGACGCCGCACGTCACTTGACCGACAACCGTCGCAAGCGGCTTGCGTGATCCTGCCGTATGCTTGCGGCGTGACGGAAAATCGGACGTCGGGCCGCACCACCACGCGCCGCCTGGCCGAGGTGGCCAAGAAGGTCGGCGTGAGCGAGGCCACGGTGAGCCGGGTGCTCAACGGCAAGCCGGGCGTCTCCGAGGCGACGAGGCAGGCGGTGCTCACCGCGCTCGACGTGCTCGGCTACGAGCGGCCCACCCAGCTCCGCGGCGAACGCGCCCGCCTGGTCGGGCTGGTGCTCCCCGAGCTCGGCAACCCGATCTTCCCCGCGCTCGCCGAGGTCGTCGGCGGCGCGCTCGCCCAGCGCGGGTTCACCCCGGTGCTGTGCACCCGCACCGCGGGCGGGCTGTCCGAGGCCGACTACATCGAGATGCTGCTGGAGCGGCAGGTCTCCGGCGTGGTGTTCGCGGGCGGCCACTACGCCGAGGAGGACGCGCCGCACGACCACTACCACCGGCTGCTGAAGCTGCGGCTGCCGGTCGTGCTGGTGAACGCGGCCACCGAAGGGCTCGGCTTCCCCTGCGTGTCCACCGACGACCAGGTGGCGGTGGAGCAGGCGTACCGGCACCTGGTCGCGCTCGGCCACGAGCGCATCGGCATCGTGCTCGGCCCCGAGGACCACGTGCCGTCCCGCCGCAAGCTCAACGCGTTCCTCGCCGAGGCCAGGCGCGCCGGGCTGCCCGCCGAGCCGGACGCGATCGAGCGCACCCTGTTCTCGCTCGAGGGCGGGCAGGCGGTGGCGACCCGGCTGGTACGGCGCGGCATCACCGGCATCATCTGCGCCAGCGACGTGCTCGCCCTCGGCGCGGTGCGCGCGGTGCGCCGCCTCGGCATGTCGGTGCCGGAGGACGTGTCGGTGGTCGGCTTCGACGACTCGGCGTTCATGAACTGCACGCACCCGCCGCTCACCACCGTGCGCCAGCCGATCGAGGCGATCGGCCGCACCGCGGTCACCCTGCTGGTCAACCAGATCGACGGCGCCTCGGTCACCGCCGAGGAGCTGCTGTTCGAGCCCGAGCTCGTGGTGCGCGGCTCGACCGGCCCGGCCCGCGCCCGGGTGCCCGCCTAGCCGCCCGCGGCGCCGGCCCGCCCGCACGGCCTAGCGTGCCCGCCCGCGCTCGTGCCGTACACCTGCGGAGGCTCCGGTCGAGCCGGCTCGACGGCCTTCGGCATCGACCGGGCGCGCGCCGCGGTGGGCGGGGCGGGCCGCCGCGACGCGCGGAGCGTCGGCTCGGGGGTACCCCCGTGCCGGTGAACGCCGGCGGAGATCGACGTGGGGTTCGCCCCGGTGGACGATCCGCCCGAGGGGCGGGACGGGCCTCGGCGGGCCGTGCACGACCGGGGCCGCCGCGGCGATCGCGGACGCGGCGCTCCACGCCACCGGGGAGACGCGTCCGCGACCTCCCGATCACCCTGGACAAGCCGCTCCGCGCCGGACGCGGGCTGCGCCTTCCCCGCGGGCGCGGCCGCGGGGAAGGCGCCGCCATGGTCACGCCGGTCCGGTCACTCCAGGTGGAGCGTGAACGTGGTGGTGATGTTGCGGATGTCGGTGTGGTTGTCCCTCAGGGTGAGGTTGCGGAAGACGGCCTCGCCGACCGCGGGACCCTGATCCGGCTCGGGCAGCTCGTTGACCCAGATGCCGAACCCAGACTTGTGGTCGAACTCGTCGCCGCTCTTCCTTGCCCCGGAGATCGTGACGTCGCTGAACTCGATGTCGGTGATCGGGTTCTGCGCCACGCCGTCCTTGTAGAACGTCTGGAACATGATCCCGTGGTACGTCGGGTCGACGATGTCCACGTTGCTCACCCGGATCGCCCGGAACGGCCGCTGCGCCGAGTAGACCCACAGCGCCGGGAACGTCTGCGCGCCCCAGAAGTGGCCGCCCGCGCGGACGATCGAGATGTTCTCGAACCGGGTGACGCCGGGGCCGAAGCCGCGCATCGGGTACCCGAAGTCGAGCGAGCTGATCGTGATTCCGGGGTAGGTGAGCGTGTCGGCGATGTAGACGTTGCGGACGGTGTTGTTCTGCCCGCCGTAGACGGCGACGCCCGCGGCCCGCCAGGTGAGGAGGACGGTGAGGTTCTCCAGCACGTTGCCGGACTGGTCGGCGTCGACGTTGTCGGTGGCGGCGAACAGCGCGAAGCCGTCGTCTCCGGTGGCCCGGGCCTCGACGTTGCTGACCAGGTTGTCCGTGCTGCCGTTGGTGAAGTTGCCGCCGTCGGCGAACATGTTCCGGATCCGCGAGTTCTTGATCGTCACATGGTCGACGTGGCTGCCCCAGTAGAGGCACACCTGGTGCTCGACCCAGAGGTTGTCGATCGTGATCCGGGACACGTTCGCCATGTCGAAGATCTTGCCGGGCCCGTCGATCCGCTGCGTGTAGTTGCCGAAGTGGGCGAAGTTCGCGAACGCCGACCCGTTCGCCGTGGGGTCGATCCGCCAGCCCACGTCGGTGTTCTCCTGGTCGGCCGGCGAGTGGAACCGGGTGAACCACGGCCCGGCGCCGATCACCTTGACGGCCTTGCCGTACACCTGGAACTTGCCGGTCGTGCGGTAGTCGCCCGGCGGCAGGTAGACGCCCTCGAGATCGGGGTCCTGGCGGGCCCGGTCGAGCGCGTCCTGCACGTCCTGCTGGGTGAACCCGGCCGGTACGGCGTAGCGGTCCGGGTCGGGGTTCGCGATCGGCTCGGCCTTCTCCAGGTTGATGAAGTCGATCGCGTACGTGGTGGTGTTGGCCGGGTCCTTCTGCAGCCGGATCCTGCCGCCCGCCGGCACGGTGGTGTCGAGCATGAGGTGCGCCTCGTCGTAGATGTGCCGCGGCGGGCCGGCGGACGGCGAGTTGCTCGGGCTCGCCTCGTCGCCGTAGAGCCAGGCGTACTTGGAGGTGAGCTCGAGCGCCTTGTGGAAGGTCCCGTTGACGTAGACGTTGAGCGTGGCGTCGATGCCGCCGCCGCCCGGCGCGTCCGGGATGGAGAACCGCACGACGAGGGTGTTGGCCGGGGCCTTGGCGGTGAACTCGACGTAGGCGCCGGTGGTGTTGAGGGTCACCGCGCGCCGCCCGGACGCCTCGCCCGCGAGGTCGCCGATCTTCCGGTTGGGGCCGACCACGGCCGCCCCGCCGCCGATGACCGCGTCCTCGGCCTCGTACATGTCGTACGGCATGCGCGCGCCGCGCCCGACGAACAGCCGGTCGGTGCGGGTGTTGTCGTCCCGCTTGACCGGCGGCTCGTTCGCGTCGGCCGCGACCGTGGTGCGGACCGTGTACTCCCCGTCGGCGGCGGTCCAGGTGCCGCTCAGCGTGACCGGGGCGGTGGTGGCGCCGGGGGCGATCACGCCGGTGTGGCCGCCGGTGAGCGTCGTGACCGTGTCGCCGCCGGAGTCGAGCACGGTGAGCGTGATGCCGTGCGTCCCGCCCGCGGTGGCCGCGGTGCCCTGGTTGTGCAGCGTCACGGTGAAGGTGACCTCGTCGCCCGCGGCCGGGTTGGCGGGGGTCCAGGAGACCGCGGCGGCGATCAGGTCGGAGCCGTCCACCGGGCGGACCACCAGCGGGGAGGGCGCGGTGTGGGCGTTGTTGCCCTCGTCGCGCTCGATCACCTTGTTCGCCTCGTCGACGACCGCGGTGACGGTGTGCTCGCCCGCGTCGTGGGGGCCGATCTTCCGGGTGACGGTGGCCGTGGCGCCCGGGGCGAGCTCGCCGACGTCGGCGGTGCCGACGGTCTCCTCGCCGAGGCGGAAGGTCACCGTGGTGGCGCCGGAGGCGACGTCCCCGGCGTTGCGCACGGTCGCCGACAGGGTGATCTCGTCGGTCTCGGTGGGGTTCGCGGGCGTCCAGGAGACCGCGGTGACGGTGAGGTCCGGGTTCGGCGCGGGCTCGCCGAACACCTGGAACTCGGCGACCTGCCCGCCGGGGGCGCCGGTGTTCGCGGTGAACCGCAGGCGCACGTCGGCGGCCCGGCCGGTCACCGGGATGCGCACGGTGTTGCCGGTGGCGGGGTCGAAGGTGTAGTCGGTGGCCGGGACCAGCGTGGTGAACGAGCCGCCGCTCTGGGGGCGGCCGAGCACCTCGATGGTCTGGGTGCGCCGCGCCCAGGCCGGGTCGGGGTTGAGCCTGAGCACGATCGAGCTGAGGTCGGCGTTCGCGCCGAGCGCGACGGTGAGCGTGCTCGGGTGGCCGTCGCCCTCCCAGTACGTGGTCACGTCGCCGTCGTTGGCGTTGCCGGGGACGTAGATCCACGTGTGCGAGGACGCCTCGATCGGCTTGCCGAGGGCGAGGTCGGCGCCGTCCCCGGGGCCGGGGTCCGGGTCCTGGCCGGGGCCGTACACCTCGAGCTCGGCGAGCTGGCCGGCGGGCCAGCCGGTGTTCGCGGTGATCTCCAGCCGGATGTGGCGCACCGTGGCCGCGTCGAAGGTGATCGTGGCGGACGGGTTGAACAGGCGCGCGGCCGGGGCGGCGAGCCGGGTGAACGACGCGCCGTCGGTGCTGCCGCGCACCTCGATCGTCTGGGTGCGGCTCTCCCAGTGGGCGGGGAGCCGCAGCACCAGCTCGGTCACCTCGGCCGCGCGGCCGAGGTCGACCTGGATCCACTGCGGGAAGGCGCCGCTTGCGCTCTCCCAGTAGCTGCCCTGGTCGCCGTCGGTGGCGTTGCCCGCCGGGTAGCCGGGCTGGGTGCTCGACGCGGTGACCGGCTTGCCCGCCGCGAGGTTGGCCCTCGCGGCGGCGTGCGCGGCGGCCACGGCCGGGGGCACCGGCAGGCCGGCGGCGAGCAGGACGGCGGCGAGCGCCGCGATCAGGGGGAGGACGGCCGATCTGTGCCTCATGATCTGCTCCCTCTCGGGCCGGGGGTGGCTGAACCATAAGATGATCGACAGATAACTGCAATGTTTTGACTGGATTACGCAAATGTCCGACTCAGGACACGGCCCCCGCGGCTCCGAGAAGTCCCAGGTGGCACCGGGTTCATCGGCACGGTCCGGCCGTAACGCCGCTTGCAGATCATGACGTCATCTCACCGCAAGCCAACGCAAGCAGTTGCGGGCGCTTTCACCAGCTTGCGCAACCAGCGATCCGAGGACGTCGCCGCAGCGTGGCGGTGCCGTTGGTCGGACATCAGCCCACGTACCGCCCGCGATCACCCCGCCGACTCGAAAGTCTTGACGTGATTCAGTTGTAATCTTGCGCTACACAATTCGGATATTGCGGCGATCTGTTCGCATGTCTATGCTCGACGCCACACGGCGGGGCGCCCCACCGGCCATCGAGCGTGGAAGAAGGGCCAGACGATGCGCAGATCGGGCTTTCGCAGGACCGCGGGATTGCTCCTGGCGGCGGCAGGGCTGGGCGTGAGCACGGCGGGGTGCGGCGGCGGCGAACCGGCGGAGACCGCCGGGAGCGGGCAGGTGCAGATCACCGTCGCCTGCCAGCCGGCGAAGTCCGCCCCGGAGAACCGCAAGGCGTGGGACGACGACGTCGCCGAGTTCCAGAAGGCGAACCCGGGCGTGATCGTCAAGAGCACCGACCAGCAGCCCTGCTTCGACCCCAAGACCTTCGGGCCCAAGCTCGCCGGCGGCCAGATGGAGACCGTGTTCATGGTCCCGGTCACCAACTACGACGAGGTGATCGGCAAGCGGCAGGCCCTCGACATCACCCCGTACCTCGACGAGATCAAGAACTGGAAGGACCTGCGCGAGGACGTCAAGGAGCTGGTCACCCGGGACGGCCGGGTGTACGGCGTGCCGAACGTGCACTACAGCGTCGGTCTGGTCTACAACCGCAGGCTGTTCAAGCAGGCCGGCCTCGACCCGGACGCCCCGCCGAAGACCTGGGCGGAGGTCCGCGAGGCGGCCAAGAAGATCGCCGCGCTCGGCCCGGACTACGTCGGCTTCGGCGAGTACTCCGGCGGCAACACCGGCGGCTGGCACTTCACCATGCACGTCTACGCCCGGGGCGGCGAGATGGTCACCCCCGACGGCAGGAAGGCCGCGTTCAACTCGCCCATCGGCAAGCAGGTGCTGCAGTACCTCCACGACATGCGCTGGGTGGACGACAGCATGGGCGCCAAGCTCTACAACGGCTGGGAGTCGCTCATGATGGCGATGGGCGGCGGCAAGGTCGGCATGATGCTCGGCGCGCCCGACGTCATCACCGACGTGGTGCAGAAGTTCGACGGCGACTACGCCGACTACGGCATCACCGGCATCCCCGAGGCGAAGGCCGCGCTCAGCGGCGGCGAGGCGTACTTCATCAACCCCAAGGCCACCCCCGAGCAGGCCCGCGCCGGCATGAAGTGGATCGACTTCCAGTTCAACACCGTCGGCAAGGGCCGGTTCGACTTCGCCCGCGGCAAGGCGATCGGCAACCCGGTCGGCATCCCCGACAACGACGTGTACGGCGACTCGCCCACCGGCAAGGCGATCCAGCAGGCCCGGGAGGAGAACGCCGTGGTGCCGGTGGCGAACTACCGGCCGTACGTGGAGGCCTCGGCCACGATCCCGCCGAAGATGGAGCCGCCGAAGGCGCAGGAGCTGTACGCGGTGCTCGACGTGGCCATGTCGGCCGTGCTGAGCCGCCGCGACGCCGACATCGACAGGCTGCTCGCCGACGCCGAGGCGAAGGCGAACACGATCCTGGCGAGCAATGGCTGAGCGGACCGTGGCGACCGGGATCGCGACGACGGGCCCCGACCGGCGCGCGCCGGAGGGGCCCGGCCCCCGGCCGGGGTGGCGGCTCGGCCCGTCCCCGGGCCCGTCCCGGCTCGGCCGCACCCGGCTCGGCCAGGCGGTGCGGCGCAACCTCACCGCCTACGGGTTCATGTGCGGCGCGCTGTTCTGCTTCACGCTGTTCGCCTGGTACCCGATGGTGCGGGAGTTCATCCTCGCCTTCCAGCGGACCAACCTGATCGATCCGCCGGAGTGGGTGGGGCTGGAGAACTTCCGCACCGTGATCCGGGACCCGGCGTTCGGCCAGGCCTGGTGGAACACGATCGCGTTCACCCTGCTCGCGCTGCTGTGCGGCTACGCCGTGCCGTTCGCGGTCGCGCTGCTGCTCAACGAGCTGCGGCACGCCCGGGCGTACCTGCGGTTCGTGGTCTACCTGCCGGTGATGCTGCCGCCGATCGTCAGCGTGCTGCTGTTCCGCTGGCTGCTCGACCCGGGGCCGGGCCTGTTCAACCAGATCCTGGACTTCCTCCGCCTGCCGCCGCTCGCCTGGCTCGACTCGGCGGACACCGCGCTGATCTCGCTGGTGCTGGTGTCCACGTGGATGAACATGGGCACCGCCACGCTCATCTACCTGGCGGCGCTGCAGAACATCCCGCCGGAGCTGTACGAGGCGGCCGAGCTCGACGGCGCGGGCGTGTTCGCCAAGATCCGGCACGTCACGATCCCGCAGACCCGGCTGATCCTGCTGCTGATGCTCATGCTCCAGATCGTGGCGACGATGCAGGTGTTCATCGAGCCGTACATGCTCACCGGCGGCGGCCCGGAGAACGCCACCGTCACCGTCGCCTACCTGATGTACCAGTACGCCTTCGTGTACGGCGGCAACTACGGCGCGGGCGGCGCCCTCGGCATGATGCTCATGATCGTGTTGCTCGTCTTCGCCGCCGTCCAGCTCCGGCTCACCCGCGACAACACGCGCTGAGGGGGAAGCGATGCCGAACCTCACCCTGGACCGGCCGGCCGCCCCTGCCCGGGGAGACGGGCCCGCCCGCGGCCGGCGCCGGCCCCGCCGGGTCGAGCCGCGGACGCGCGCGATCATTTCGCCGCTCGCCCTCAGCACGCCGTGGGGCCGGTTCGTGTACTGGACCGTGCTCGTCGCCGTGGTCGTGGTCTTCACGCTCGTCTTCGTGTTCCCGCTGTACTGGATGGCGACGGGCGCGATGAAGACGGGCGAGGAGATCGCCCGGATGCCGCCGACGCTGTTCCCGGCCGAGCCGTCGCTCGACGCCTTCCTCGAGGCGTGGGAGCTGTTCGACATCGGGCTGCTGCTGTGGAACACCAGCTTCTACGCGGTGGGCGGCTGGCTGTTCGTGATGGCGGTGGACGTCTCCGCGGCGTACGCGCTGTCGCGGCTGCGGCCGATCTTCGGGAACGTGATCCTCGGCGGCATGCTCGCCACGCTGATGATCCCGCCGATGGTCGTGCTCATCCCCCTCTACCTGACCATCGTCGACGTGCCGATCCTCGGCTGGCACCTGCTCAACACGCCGTGGGCGCTGTGGTTCCCGGCCGCGGCGAACGGGTTCAACATCCTGCTGCTCAAGCGGTTCTTCGACTCGATCCCGCGCGAGCTGCTCGAGGCCGCGTCGCTCGACGGCGCCGGGCCGGTGCGCATCCTGTGGTCGGTGGTGATCCCGGTCTCCCGGCCCATCCTCGGCGTGGTCTCGATCTTCACCATCGTCAACGTCTACCGGGACTTCGTGCTGCCGCTGCTCGTGCTGCCGGACAGCGAGAAGATGACGATCAGCGTCGGCCTGTCGCAGACCGCCGGCGCGGTCGGCCAGAACGCGATCCTGGCCGGCCTGACGATCGCGAGCATCCCGTCGATCATCGTCTTCTTCCTGTTCCAGCGGCACATCATGGCCGGGCTCACCGCGGGCGGCCTCAAGGGCTGACCCGTCGCCCCCCTTCGCACCGACGTCCCGACCGATCCGACAAGGAGTCACCTTCCGCATGTCCGAAACGTGGTGGCGGGGAGCCGCGATCTACCAGATCTACCTGCGCAGCTTCGCCGACGGCAACGGCGACGGCATCGGCGACCTGGCCGGGCTGCGCTCCCGCCTGCCGTACCTCACCGAGCTCGGCGTGGACGCCGTGTGGATCACCCCCTGGTACCCCTCGCCGCTCGCCGACGGCGGCTACGACGTCGCCGACTACCGGGACATCGACCCGGTGTTCGGCACGCTCGCCGAGGCCGAGCGCTTCATCGCCGAGGCCCACGAGGCGGGCATCCGCGTGATCATCGACGTGGTGCCGAACCACAGCTCGACCGAGAGCGCGTGGTTCAAGCAGGCGCTCGCCGCCGGGCCCGGCTCCCCGGAGCGCGCCCGATTCTGGTTCCGCGACGAGCCCGGCGAGTGGCAGTCGATCTTCGGCGGGCCGGCCTGGACCCAGGTGCCCGACGGGCAGTGGTACCTGCACCTGTTCGCCCCGGAGCAGCCCGACTTCAACTGGACCAACCCCGAGGTGCACGCCGAGTTCCACGACGTGCTGCGGTTCTGGTTCGACCGCGGCGTCGACGGCATCCGCATCGACTCGGCCGCGCTGCTCGCCAAGCCCGCCGACCTGCGCGGCGAGTACACCGACCTCGACGAGGTGCACGAGATCTACCGGAGCTGGCGGCGGATCAGCGACGAGTACGGCGGGCGGGTGCTCATCGGCGAGGTGTGGCTGCCCGACCAGGAGCGGCTCGCCCGCTACCTGCGGCCCGACGAGCTGCACACCGCGTTCAACTTCGACTTCCTCGCCTGCCCGTGGGACCCGGATAGGCTGCGCGCGGTGATCGAGCGCACCCTCGCCACCCACACCCCGCTGGGCGCCCCGCCGACCTGGGTGCTGTCCAACCACGACGTGGCCCGCGTGGTCACCCGGTACGGCCGGGAGGACACCTCCTGGGACCACGCGAACCGGCGGGACGGCGTCCCGAGCGACCTCGAGCTCGGCTACCGGCGGGCCCGCGCCGCCGCGCTGCTCGCCATGGCGCTGCCCGGCAGCGTCTATATCTACCAGGGCGAGGAACTCGGCCTGCCCGAGGTGGACGACATCCCCGGCGAGCTGCGCCAGGACCCGATCTGGCGGCGGTCGGGGTACACCGTGCCCGGCCGGGACGGCTGCCGGGTGCCGCTGCCGTGGTCCGGGGAGGAGCCGCCGTTCGGGTTCGGCGCCGGGCGGCCGTGGCTGCCGCAGCCGGAGGAGTGGCGCAAGCTCACCGTGGAGGCGCAGACCGGCGACCTCGGCTCGATGCTCACCCTGTACCGGAACGCGCTGCGCATCCGGCGGCGGCTGCTCGGCGACGGCACGCTCACCTGGCGCGACCTCGGCCCGCAGGTGCTCGCGTTCACCCGCGACTCCGGCCTCACCTGCGTGGTCAACCTCTCCCCCGCCCCGGTGCCGCTGCCGCCGCACACCGAGGTCCTGCTCACCAGCGGCCCGCTCGAGGACGACCGGCTTCCCACCGACACCGCGGCCTGGCTGCGCTGACCCGCCGCGATGTGACTGGCGGCGGCGCGAGCGGGCACGTACCGGCACGGCACCGTCCAATCGGGGGAACGCCGGAGGTCCGAGATGTCGCCGTGCCGCCCGAAACCGCCGTCATGCCGGACCGGGGCCGCCGCCGGCCGCCCGGCCCTGCCGCTCGTCCGGCCGCTCGTCAGGTCGCTCGTCAGGTCGCTCGTCCGGCCGCTGGTCAGACCGCCGGTCGGCGCCGCCGCCCGGCCCGGCCCGCTCGCCGGGGGTCGCGCGTGACCGGCCGGGGCGGCCCCGTCGTGGTCGTCGGGGCCGGGCTCGCCGGGCTCGCCGCCGCGGTACGGCTCACCGCCGCCGGGCGGGAGGTCACCGTGGTCGAGGCCGCCGACGGCCCCGGTGGCTGCTGCGCCGTCGAGCGGGCCGGGCCGTACCGGTTCGACGCGGGCCCGACCGTGCTCACCATGCCCGAGGTGCTCGCCGGCCTGTTCGGCGAGGCGGGCGAGGAGCTCGCCGCGTGGCTGCCGCTGCGGCGGCTCGACCCGGCCTACCGGCTCGCCTTCCCCGACGGCTCCCACCTCGACGTGGTGCCCGAGGCCGAGGTGATGGCCGAGCGGGTGCGCGAGCTGTGCGGCCCGGCCGCGGCGGGCCGCTACCTCGCCTACCGGCGGCGGCTGGGCGAGCTGTTCGCGCTGGCGTGGCCCGCGTTCGTCGACGCCGACACCGCGCGCCTGCGGTCGATGCTGCGGCCGTGGACGCTGCTGCGGCTCGCCGCGCTCGGCGGCTTCCGCCGCCTCGACCGGCTCGCCGCCGCGCACCTGCCCGACGACCGGCTGGTGCGGGCGCACACCTTCCAGGCGATGTACGTCGGCCTGCCGCCGCACCGCGCGCTCGGCGTGTACGCGGTCGTCGCGTACATGGACCTGGTCGGCGGCGTCTACTTCCCCGAGCGCGGCGGCATGGCCGCGATCCCCGCCGCGCTCGCCGCGCTCGCCGAGAAGAACGGCGCGCAGTTCCGGTACGGCGTGCGGGCCGCCCGCGTGGAGACCGACGGCGACGGCGTGCGCGCGGTGCGGCTCGCCGGCGGGCCGGTGCTGCCCGCCCGCCAGGTGGTGGTCGCCTGCGACCTGCCCTCCGCACACGCGAGCGGCCTGCTGCCCGCGGCGGCGGCCGACTGGCGGCTGCGCCGCCCCCGCTTCTCCCCCTCCTGCCTGGTGATCCACGCCGGCCTGGAGCGGCCGCTGCCCGGCCAGGCCCACCACACGATCCACTTCGGCCGGGCCTGGCGCGCCGCGTTCGACGCGCTCGGCCTCGGCCTGCCGCAGCCCGACCCGAGCCTGCTCGTCACCCACCCGGCCGGCGACGGCGACGCCGCGCCGCCCGGGCAGGCCGTGCTCAGCGTGCTCGAGCCCGCGCCCAACCTGCTGCGCGCCGACTGGCGGAGGCTCCGGCCGTACCTGGAGGAGCGGCTGCTCGCCCGGCTCGCCGCGCTCGGCTACCCCGACCTGTCCGGCCGCCCCCGCGTCGTGCTCGACCCGCCCGCGTGGCGGCGGCGCGGCCACAGCGCGGGCACGCCGTTCGCGCTCGACCAGCGGTTCACCCAGACCGCCTGGTTCCGCCCCGCCCCGGTCGCCCGCCGCGTGCCCGGCCTGCACCTCGCCGGCATGTACACCGCGCCCGGCATCGGCGTGCCGCCGGTGCTCATCTCCGGCCGCCTCGCCGCCGAGCGCGTGCTGCGCGAACGGCGCTGACGTCAGGGCGCGGGCGCGGGGCCGGTCGAGTCGCGCACGCTCAGCGTGGTGGCGAGCTGCAGGTGCCGGGAGGCGGGCTGCACGCCGTCCGCCATGGCGAGCACGGTCTCCACCGCCATCCGGCCCATCCCGGCGAGCGGCTGCCGCACCGAGGTGAGCCGGGGCGTGGTCCACTCGGTCTGCGGCGTGTCGTCGAACCCGGTGACCGACAGCTCGCGCGGCACGGCGATGCCGAGCCGCCCGGCCGCGGCGAGCACGCCGAGGGCGATCTCGTCGTTGCCCGCGACGATCCCGGTCGGCCGGTCGTCGCGGGAGAGCAGGTCGAGGGCGTGCCGGAACCCGGCGTCGAAGGAGAACGCCTCGTGGCGGACGAGCGAGCGGTCCGCCTCGATCCCGGCGGAGTGGAGCGCGGCCTGGTAGCCGTGGAACCGTTCCACCGACGGGGCCGAGCCGAGCGGGCCGCCGATCCAGGCGATCCTGCGGTGGCCGAGCTTGATGAGGTGCTCGGTCGCCGAGCGGCCGCCCGCCCAGTTGGTCGAGCCGATGCTCACCACACGGGACTCGGTGGTGTCGATCGGGTCGATCGCCACCACCGGCATCTCCACGTCCTCCGCGGCGAGCAGCACCGGGTCGGGCATGGCCGCGGCGAGCACGATCACGCCGACGACGCCGGACTCCCGCCGCTGCTCCAGCCAGGTGCGCGCCGCCTGCCGGCTGACGGCCGCCGGCTTCTCCGGCGGCAGGTGCAGCAGCAGCTCGGCCTGCGCGGCGTTCGCGGCCACGAGGATGCCCTGGAGCACGGTCCCCGCGTACCGCGACTCGACGAAGTCGAGCACGGTGAGGATCGCGCGCTCCCGGGTCTTCTGGTGTCGCGCCGTCGTCGGGCGGTAGCCGAGCTCGGCCATGACCTCAAGGACCCGCTCGCGGGTGCGCGCCCCCACGTCGCTGCGGCCATTGAGGACCTTCGAGGCGGTCGTCGTCGACACCCCGGCCAGCCGCGCGACATCGGCCAGGGTGACCCGCTCGGAACGACCTCGCCGTGGCATCCAGGCTCCTTTCCGGGCTTCGAAACTTTTTCGAAGTTAGCACGCCTCCTTTCCCGTGCCGAAACCGCAACAAGTTCCTTGTAACGACCCCATTGACACGGCGTTACCGGCACCTTAATGTCACACCACACCCCGAACAAGTTGCGAAACACTTTCGTAACCAGGCGAGAGGAGAGGCTCGTGCGGCTCTCCCAGAAGGCGAAAATCCTGTCCGCGGCGCTCGTGTCGATGCTCGCTCTGGCCGCCTGCGGCGGTGGCGGCGGCGACGGCGGTGGCAGCGGTGGTGGCGGCGACGGCGGCCCGGTGAAGATCACCGTGTGGAGCTGGGACGGCACCGTGGAGAAGGCCGTCCCCGGGTTCGAGGCCGCCAACCCGAACATCAAGGTCGAGGTCGTCAACGCGGGCTCGTCCCAGGACGAGTACCAGGCGCTCGACAACGCCATCCAGGCCGGCTCCGGCATCCCCGACCTGGTGATGTTCGAGTACTTCGCCGTGCCCTACTTCGCCATCCCCGGCAAGCTGGCCGACCTCGGGCAGTTCGGCGCCGAGCGGTTCAAGGACGACTACGTCAAGGCCGCGTGGGAGCACGTGACCGTGGGCGGCAAGGTGTACGCGCTGCCGTCCGACTACGGCCCCTCGGCCATGTTCTACAACTCGGCCACGTTCAAGAAGGCCGGCATCGACGAGCCTCCGGCCACGTGGGACGAGTACTACGAGGCGGCGAAGAAGATCCGCGCGCTCGGCGACAACTACTACATCGCCCAGGACACCGGCGACCCGTTCTTCCTGCTCTCGCTGATCTGGCAGGCGGGTGGCCGGCCGTTCAAGGTGGACGGCACCAAGGTGCGGATCGACTTCTCCGACGAGGGCTCGCAGCGGGCGATCGCCTTCTGGCAGAAGATGCTCGACGAGGGCCTCGTCAACACCAAGATCCGCGGCTGGTCCGACGAGTGGAACCGGGCGCTCAACGACGGCACGCTCGCCAGCCAGATCATGGGCGGCTGGCTCACCGCGACCCTGCCGGAGCGGGCGCCGAAGGCCGCCGGTGACTTCCGGGTCGCGCTCATGCCGCAGTGGAACGAGGGCGAGAAGGTCGGCTCGGAGAACGGCGGCAGCGCGTTCGGCATCCCGGAGGCGGCGCAGAACAAGGAGGCCGCCTTCAAGTTCCTCGAGTACTTCACGCACGGCGAGGGCGTGCAGGCCCGCGTCGAGGCCGGGGCGTTCGTGCCGAACCTCTCGGTGCTGCAGAGCGAGGAGTTCCGCGGCAAGGCCAACGAGTACTTCGGCGACCAGAAGACCGGCGCCGTGCTCGCCGAGGCCTCGGAGATCGTCGGGAGCGGCTGGCAGTACACGCCGTTCTTCGAGTGGCAGCGCACGATCTACGAGGACATCGCGAGCCCGTACTACACCTCGGGCAAGGGGTCGCTCGCCGAGATCCTCGAGCAGTGGCGGCAGCGCTCCGTCCAGTACGGCAACGAGCAGGGCTTTGAGGTGAGCTAGGCGCCCGACCGGTGCCCCACGCCGCCCGGCGCGCGTGCGGCGGCCGTACCGCGGACGCCACGGGCACGCCCCGTGCGCGCGCCGGGTCCGGCGCCGGGAACGGACGGGAGCAGACCACCGGACCGCGGAGGAAGGACACCATGGACGTGGCGAGCCGGATCGACACCACCCCCACGGCCGAACCCACGGCGGGCGCGACGCGGGACCCGACACCGAAGCGGCGGCGATCGTGGGCCGGGTACGCGTTCATCGCCCCGTTCGGGACGCTGTTCGCGCTCGTGTTCATCGTCCCGATCCTGTACGCCGCCTACCTCAGCCTCTTCCAGCAGCGGCTGCTCGGCGGCGACACCTTCGTCGGCCTCGCCAACTACACGAAGCTGTTGCAGGACCCGCAGTTCTGGGAGGGGGTGGGGCGCGTCGTCCGGTTCACCCTGATCCAGGTGCCGATCATGCTGTTCTTCGCCATGGCGGTCGCGCTCGCGCTCGACTCCATGCGCGTCCACGGCGCCAAGTTCATGCGGGTGACGATCTTCCTGCCCTACGCGGTGCCGGCGATCGTGTCCACCCTCATGTGGGGCTTCATGCTCGGCGTCAAGTACGGCCTGTTCGGCAGCCTCAACCGGGCGCTGGGCACGAGCATCGACCCGTTCACCCCGGACACCACGCTCATCTCCATCGGCGTGATGGTGACCTGGGCGTTCACCGGGTTCAACATGCTCATCTTCTACTCGGCGCTCAAGGCCGTCCCGCGCGAGCTGTACGAGGCGGCCGCGATCGACGGGGCGAACGAGTTCCAGATCATCCGCTGGATCAAGCTGCCCGCGCTGCGCGGCACCCTCGTCGTCACGATCATCTTCTCGATCATCGGCACCTTCCAGATGTTCAACGAGCCGCAGATCCTGCAGTCGATGGTCGCGAACAGCGGCATCACCACCCACTACACGCCGAACCTGTACGCGTACCACCTGGCCTTCACCGGGTCCCAGCAGGGCTACGCGGCCGCGCTCGCGCTCGTCATGGCCGTGATCACGATCGCCATCGCCTACGCCGTCCAGATCAGAGGGTTGAGGAATGCACTCGATCGGTAGCCTGCGCGCCGGGTCCGGCACGGCCGCCGCGCCGGCCCGCCGTACCGGCCGCGGCCCGCGGCTGCACACGGTGGGCAACCCGCGCAAGAGCGTCACCCTCACCGTGCTGACCGGCCTGTTCACCCTGTACTGCCTGCTGCCGCTGGTGTGGCTGGTGATCAACTCCACCAAGACGCAGGCCGACTTCGTGTCGACGTTCGGGCTCGCCCCCGGCAGCAGGTTCGCGCTGTGGGACAACATCGTCGAGGTGTTCACCTACCAGGACGGCATCTACGCCCGGTGGCTGTCCAACACCGTGCTCTACGTCGTCGTGGGCGCCACCGTGTCGACGTTCCTCGCCGCCCTGGGCGGGTACGCGCTGGCGAAGCTCGACTTCCGCGGCAAGCGGGTCTTCCTCTTCGTCATCCTCGGCTCGATCTCGGTCCCCGGCATCGCCCTGGCGATCCCGCAGTTCCTGCTGTTCGCCAAGCTCGGCCTCACCAACACCCCGTGGGCGATCCTCATCCCGTCCTTCCTCAACCCGTTCGGGCTGTACCTGATGTGGGTGTTCGCCGCCGAGGCCGTGCCGACCGGGCTGCTGGAGGCGGCGAAGATCGACGGCGCCGGGGAGTTCCGCACCTTCTTCCGGATCGCGCTCCCGCTGCTCGCCCCGGCGAGCGTGACGGTCCTGCTGTTCTCCTTCGTGTCGATCTGGAACAACTACTTCCTGCCGCTGATCATGCTGAAGGACCCCGACTGGTATCCGCTGACCGTCGGCATCAACCAGTGGAACAAGCTCGGCTCGCAGGCCGGGGCCGGGGCGCTCATCCAGAATCTCGTGATCACGTCCTCGCTGCTGACGATCATCCCGCTGATCATCGCGTTCCTCAGCCTGCAGCGCTACTGGCGGGCGGGCCTGTCGCTCGGCGCCGTCAAGGGCTAGCCGTGCCCCGCGGCTGCCCCCGCCGTACCGCCCGCACCCGATCCGCGGCGGCCGCGGGCGCCACCGGTGCGGCCCGGCGCCATCCGCGGCGCCGGGCCCCGCCGGCGTGCCGCGCCGCCGCATCCGTCGCCCACACGTGACCCAGAGGAGTAAGTGAGCCGAATGACCATCGACGGTGTGCTCGAGTCCCGCCTGCTCATCGACGGCGAGCCCTGCGCCGAGAGCGCGTTGCCGCACGTCTGGAGCAGGTGCGTCGGCGCCGGGCGGGCGAACGAGGCGCTGCGTGCGGACTGGCGGCAGCACTTCACCGAGGCGGTGTCCACGCTCGGTTTCCGGTCCATCCGCTTCCACGGCCTGTTCCACGACGACATGTTCGTGTACCGGGAGAGCTACGGCGGCGGCTTCGGGCCGAACTCGCCGCTGCCCGCCCCCGTGCACACGTTCAGCTACGTGGACAAGGTGTTCGACTTCCTCGTGGACAGCGGGGTCCGCCCGTTCGTCGAGCTCGGCTTCATGCCGCGGGAGCTCGCCACGCAGACCGAGACCCTGTTCTGGTGGCGCGCGCACTGCAGCCCGCCGAAGGACATGGGGCGCTGGGTCGAGCTGGTGACCAAGACCGTCGAGCACTGGATCGACCGATACGGCATCGACGAGGTGCGCGAGTGGCGGTTCGAGGTGTGGAACGAGCCGAACCTGGTGCCGCACTTCTGGACCGGCACGAAGACCCAGTACTTCGAGCTGTACGAGCAGACCGTGCGGGCGATCAAGAAGATCGACCCGGCGTTGCGCGTGGGCGGGCCGGCGACGAGCGTGTTCGTCCCGGACGACCGCTACAAGGGGGAGACCGAGGACCGCTCCGCGACCCACAGCACGGCCGCCGCGAAGGACGTGGACGCGCTCGACTGGCGGCCGGTGTGGATCGAGGACTTCATCGACTGGTGCGCCCGCCGCGACCTGCCGATCGACTTCATCTCCACCCACCTCTACCCCACCGACTACGCCTACGGCGCGGACGGCCGTGCGGTGCAGATCACCCGGTACGCGGACGCCACCTTCGACGATCTCACCCTGCTGCGGGAGATCGTGAAGAACAGCCCGTACCCCGACGCGGAGATCCACATCACCGAGTGGTCGACCTCGCCGTCGAGCCGCGACTTCATGCACGACACGGTGTTCGCGGCCACCTACATCACCCGGGCGTACCTCAAGTGCGCCGCCCTCGCCGACTCGATCTCGTACTGGACGTTCACCGACGTGTTCGAGGAGGGCGGCGCGGGCATCGGGCCGTTCCACGGCGGCTTCGGCCTGGTGAACGAGCACGGCGTGCACAAGCCGACGTTCCACGCGTTCGCCATGCTGGCCCGGCTCGGCGACCGGCTGCTGCGCGCCACCCCGCACGGGGTGATCACCCGCGACAGCCGTACCTCGGCGGTGTCCGCGGTGTTCTTCAACTACCCCGACGACATGGGGCTGCGCGGACTGGCCGCGTCGAGCTCCTATGCGGCGACGCGCAAGCTCGCCGAGGTCGGGCCGAGCCGGCGGATCCGCCACTCGATCGGCGGGCTCCGGCCGGGCACCGCGTTCCTCGTCGAGATCCTCGACTGGGAGCACGGCAACCCGGCCGAGGCGTGGTACCGGCTCGGCTCCCCGGTCAACCCCTCCCGAGCCGAGACCGAGTACCTGCGCGCGGCCGGCGACGCGCTGCTCCGCTACACCCTCACCGTGCCCGAGTCCGGCGTGCTCGAGATCGACGTCGAGCTGGCGCCGTGGGCGGTGATGTCGCTGCGGCAGCTGCCCTGACCGCCGGCCCGGGTCCCGCGCGGCCGCAGCGGGCGACGCCCGGCCGGGCGTCGCCCGCCCCCCTCACCGCAGCCCGCCGAGGGCGAGGCCGCCGCGCCAGTGCCGCTGCAGCGTGAAGAACGCGATGACGAGCGGGATCACCGACACGAGCGCGCCGAGGATGATCAGGCTCCACAGCGGGGTGGTGCCGGCGTTGTTCGCCGAGGCGATGCCCTGCCAGAGGCCGAGCCCGACGGTGACCGGGAACAGCCGGTTGTCGGAGAGCATGGCCAGCGGCAGGAAGTAGTTGTTCCAGCAGGCCACCGCGGACAGCAGCAGCACGGTGACCACGGCGGGGCGCATCAGCGGCAGCGCGACCTGCAGGAACACCCGCAGCTCGCCCGCGCCGTCGGCGCGCGCCGCGTCGAGGATCTCGGTGGGGATCGCGTCCCGCGCGTACACGTGCATCAGGTAGACGCCGAACGGGTTGAGCAGCGAGGGCAGGATCACCGCCCACATCGTGTTGGTGAGCCCGAGCCCGGCGAACATCACGAACGTGGGGATCACCAGGGCGGTCGCGGGCACCATGAGCGCGCCGAGCACGAGCGCGAAGGCGAACCGCCGCCCGCCGAACCGGTACCGGGCGAACCCGTACCCGGCCAGCACGGCGAGGGTCGTGGCGCCGACCCCGCCCGCGAGCGCGTACACCGCCGAGTTGAGGATCCACCGGCCGTAGATGCCGCCGTCGAAGGTGAACAGCTGGTACAGGTTGCCGAGGTAGTCGACGCTGTCGGCGAACCACAGCGTGTTGCCGCCGCCGAACAGGCCGACCGAGTCCTTCGAGGCGTTGACCACGACCCACCAGAACGGCACGAGGAAGTACACGACGACGAAGCCGAGGAACACCTGCAGGGGCAGGTGGCGCCGCGGCGGGCGGCGGACGCCGGTGGAGGCAGGACGCGTCACAGGAAACTCCTCCGCTTCCGGGTGAAGAACAGGAAGGCGTAGACGCCGACGAACACGACCCCGCCGAGGGCGAAGGAGATCGCCGACCCGTAGTTGATGTTCGCCAGGCCGAACGCCTGCTGGTAGGCGTACATGTTCGGGGTGAAGTCCGGCCCGATCGCGCCGGCCGCGAGCGGGCGCAGGATCTGCGGCTCGTTGAAGAACTGCAGGGTGCCGATGAGCGAGAAGACGAGGATCAGCAGGATCGCGGGGCTGATCAGCGGGATCTTGATCCGGAACGCGATCTGCCAGCGCCCGGCGCCGTCGATGCGGGCGGCCTCGTACAGGCTCGGGTCGATGCCCTGGAGGGCCGCGTACAGGATGATCATGTAGTAGCCGACCCACTGCCAGGTGACGATGTTCACCAGGCCGTAGAAGATGTTGTTGCTGCTGAGCAGGTCGGGGGCGGTGGCGCCGAACAGCCCGAAGACGTCCGCGAGCGGCCCGAAGCTCTTGCTGTACAGGAACCCCCACATGATCGCGCCGATCACCGTGGGGATCGCGTACGGCAGGAAGATCATGAGCCGGGCGAACCGGGCGAACATCGACGTCACCGCGTCGAGGATGAGGGCGAGCGCGAGCGCGATGCCGATCTGCAGCGGGATCGCGACCAGCGAGAAGCGGATGACGAACCACGTCCCCGACAGGAAGCTCGGGTCGGTGAACGCCTTGAGGTAGTTGTCGAACAGGACGAAGCTCGTGCCGCCGATCAGCTTCCGCTGGAAGAGGCTGAGGTAGGCCGCGTACGCCAGCGGCGCGATGAGGAACGCAAGGAAGACGAGCGCGAACGGACCGACGAACAGCCAGCCCAGCAGGTGCTCGCGGAGGCGCACCCTGCCGCGCGCCGCACGCGTGCGCTCCCCGACCTGCGGCGCGTCCTTTTCCATCAGGAGGGTCATGCGGGGCTCCGGGGGTCGATGCGGGCGATGGCGGGCGGGCCGGGCGGCCGAGGACGTCCCGGCCCGCCCGTGGCCTCACTGGACGGTGAAACCCTGCTCCTTGGCGTAGGCCACGACGTCCTCGTGGAGCCGGTCGGCGGCCTGCTCGGCGGTGACCGAGCCCTGGATGAGCGCGCTGACCTGCTTGGTCATCGCGTCGAAGTAGTACTGGCCGAACGGGCTGTAGGTGACGCCCTGGTAGGCCTCGGCCGCGGGGACGTAGACCTCCTTGTTCGCCTGCTGCCCGTCGAAGAACGGCACCTCGTGCTCGACGAACTCGCTGCTCTTCAGCGCCTTGAGGTTGAGCGGGAAGATGATCTGGTTCTTCCAGCCGTGGCTGAGCGACTCGTCGTCGGCGTAGAGGCCGTAGGCCACCTTCGCGGCGAGCTCGGGGTTCTTCGCCTGGCTCGTCACCGACCACGCGGAGCCGCCCCAGTTCACCTGGACCGGGTTGTCGGGGTCCCACTGCGGCAGCGGCGCGACCGCCCACTTGCCGGAGTCCTCGCCCTTGCCGACGCCCGCGCCGGTGAGGTAACCGGGCGCCCAGGCCGCCGAGATGTACGTCGCGTACTTGCCGTTGATCACGCCGTTGATGTACTCGGGCGTGAACTGGTCCTCGGTGCCCACCAGGCCCTTGCGGACGAGCCGCTCCCAGTAGGCGAGCACGTCCTTGGAGGCCTGGTCGTTGAGCCGGATGCCGATCGTCTTCGGCTGGGTGGGGTCGTAGGTGAACGGGTTGGCCCCCTTCTGGATCTGCAGCGCCATGGTGAGGGCCGAGACGTTCGCGGCGAAGTCACCGAAGAGCGGGCCGCCGGCGTCCTTCATCTTCTGCGCGGCCTGCTCGTACTCCTCCCAGGTCTTCGGCGGCGTGATGTCGTACTTCTCGAAGAGGTCCTTGCGGTAGATCATCGCCACCGGGCCGCCGTCGACCGGCACGCCGTAGATCGCGTCCCCGACCGAGACGTCCTTCCAGGCGCCCTCGCCGTAGTTGTCCTTCACCTGCTCGTAGCCGTACTGGCGGATGTCGACGAGGGCGTTCTGGATCTGGAACGTGGGGATGCGGTCCATCTCGATCATGATCACGTCGGGCGCGCCCGTGCCCGCCGCGATCGCGGTCTGGAACTTGTCGTACTCGTCGCTGCCCTGGCCGACGTTGGTCCAGCAGACCTGCACCTCGTCGTTGAGCTTGTTGAAGTTGTCGACGACGAGGTTCATGTTCGGGTACCAGCCCCACACCGTGACGACCGGCAGGTTCTTCTTGGGGATCTCGTTCGTGCAGTTGCTCGCGTTGCCGGCGCTCGATCCCCCGTCGCCCCCGGAACAGGCGGCGAGCGCGGTCACGGCGGCCAACATCGCCATCGCGTGGCGGAGTCTGCTCCTCTTCACTGTCATCCCTCCGGTATCGCGGCGCACCGGGGCCGTGCGCCGCCGCCGAGCCCGGGCGGCCGATGGCCGGGGCGCCGGTGCCGCGACCGGCGACCGGCGCCCCGTGGTCCGCCGGTCTGCAAATGTGAGCGTTAACATCGACCGGTGCCGCCGCGGGGGCGGCGGCACCGGGGATGCTGGCGCCCCGGGCGGTCCGGCCTAGCTCCGGAACAGCCGTGGCGCGAAGTCGATGAGGTTGCGCTGCCAGACGTCCCAGCCGTGCGGCCCCGGGGTGGGCCCGTCGAACTCGTAGCGGATGCCGAGCTCGTCGAGCGCGGCGAGGGACTCCATGAAGATCGGGTACACGAAGTCGGTCTGGTCGCCGACGTACAGCCGGAGCAGCTTCGTCCCGTTGTTGATCGCGTCGACGTCGACGCCGTCGGTGGGGCCGAACCAGGCCGAGAACACCCCGATGTAGCCGAAGGTGCCCGGCCGCGACTTGAGCACGTCGAGCGTCTGCGCGCCGCCCATCGACAGCCCGGCGAGCGCCTGCCGCGCCGGGTCGTCGGAGATGTTGTAGTGCTCGCGGGCCGCGGGGACGATGTTCTCCAGCAGCTCCCGGGTGAAGTCGGGCACGTTGCCGTTGCCCATCACCACGACCATCGGCACCAGCTTCCCGTCGAGGGACAGGTTGTCGAGGATCTGCTTGGCGCGCCCCATCTCCACCCAGTCGGTGTAGCTCTGGCCGCCGCCGTGCTGCAGGTAGAGGACGGGGTACGGCTCCGCGCGCTTCGGGTCGTACCCGGGCGGGGTCCACACCAGCGCGGTCCGCTCCTCGTTCACCACGTTGCTGCGGTAGGTCAGCTCCTCGACCTTGCCGCCCTTGCCCTCGGGGACGTCGGTGACGAGGCGCGCCCGCTCACCCTCGACGAGGAAGTGGCTCCAGGTCGGCTCGGAGGTCACCTTCGTCGGGTTCGAGGTGTCCTTGACCTGCTTGAGGTCGACGAAGAACTGGTAGTAGTAGAACCACGGCTCGAGCGGGCCCACGGTCACCCGCCAGCGGTCGCCGGCCCGGACCATCGGCATGCGCAGCCAGGACCCGTTCGGGGCCCAGTTGCCCCAGACCGTGACGTGCCGGGCGTCGGTGAACTCGGTCGTGGTCTCGAAGGTGACGAAGCCGTCCTCGCTGACGAACGGGGTCGGCGTGGTGCCGGGCGCGGGCGGGTGGAACTCGCCCTTCAGCTTCCCGTGGCCGGGGGTGGGACCGGGGTCGGCGCCCTTGCGGAACAGCCGCGGCAGGAAGTCGATGAGGTTCTCCCGCCAGGCGTGCCAGTTCCCCGCGGCGTCGGGGTTGACCCCGTCGAACTGGTACCGGATGCCGGCGCGGTCGAGCGCCTTGGTGAGCCGGACGGTCGCGTTGTACGCCGGGTCGATCACGTTGCCGGTGTACAGGCGCAGCAGCTCGAGGGTGTGGTTGACGGCCTTCCCGTCGGGCTTGCCGCCGGCCTCGGTGGCCAGGCCGGAGAACGAGCCGGCGTAGCCGACGGTGGCCGGGCGGGACAGCGCGGTGCGCACCGCCCAGGTGCCGCCCTCGGCCGTGCCCGCGATCGCCTGGTGCTTGTGGTCCCGGTGCACGCGGTAGCGGTCGGCGACCGCCTTGCGCAGGTCATCGAACGCCTTGCGGTCGTCGGGGCCGTCGCCGCCGTCGAACACCACGACCATCGGCTCGATCGCCTTACGGGCGGTCAGGTTGTCGAGGATCTGCGGGGCGCGGGCCAGGTCGACCCAGTCGCTCGCGCTGCCGTCGGCGCCGGTGCGCAGGTAGAGCACGGGCAGGGCCTTGGGGCCGGGGCCGTTGGCGGAGTGGCCCGGCGGGGTCCACACCAGCACCGACCGCTCCTTCTTCCCGGTGCGGTAGGTGAGGGTCTCCACCTTGCCGCGCTGCCCCTCGGGCGCGTCCTCGAGCAGGCGGGACTCCTCGCCCCGCACGAGGAAGGCGCTCCACAGCGGCTTCGACGCCACCCGGGTGTCGTTCGTCGGGTCCTTGAAGCTCTTGGTGTCGTCCGCGGTGATCTGGTAGTGGTACAGCCCCGGCGGCAGGGGGCCGAGGACCCCGGTCCAGACGTCACCGCGGAGGGTGAGGCCGTACTCCGCCCAGGCGAACGAGGGCCCGAAGTTCCCCTCGATGACGACCTGCGACACCTCTCCGGCCTGCTGGCGGACGTAGGATGCCGGGACGTTGAACGAGGCGAAACCGTCCTCGGATACGTTCAGCCATGGGGCGTCGGCCGCCGCCGGACGCGAGGGGAACAACGCAGCAGCGATCATCAAGACTCCCGCGAGGATCGCCGCCGGAAAGCGGCTGATTCCGCCGGCGCGCACGACGCCGGGACGCGTTAACGCTGGCATTCGAATCTCCCTTGCTGGTCGGCCGGTGATGACGCTCGACCGCCGGTTCGATTCATCGGCGGGTATGCCGTGTCCCTGGGCTGCACCTCCGTTCCGTGTCGGGATCACCAGACGCCGGGCACGCGGCGCGCAACCCGGCGGCACGCCGATGCGGCGCGTCGATCGCGCCGCCGAGCACGTGTCGGTGTCCGTGCGGGACCGCCGCAGGGTTCGGGAGGCGCCCTCTCAGGTGCGCCGTTCCTTGACGCCTTCACAGCTCACCGTGGTCATCGGTTAGTCAGAAAGTAGGTGATAGCGTTAACATTTACAAGACCTTCGCAAAATGGTTCTCTCGTGATAAGAGTTCTCTAATTGGCTCGGCACTCCGGCGGCCTCGAATTCCCACAGGCGAGATGACCGCGGGCCGTACATATCGCGGCGACCGGCGGGAAGTTACCCGGATACGCGCCCGCCGACCGCCGGGCGGGATGCGCAACGTCCGAGGGGAACGCCGGAGGTCAGCATGCCGCCAGGGGAGCGTACGGTCACGATCGCCGGGGTGACGTCCCGGCCGCGGAACCCGACGCCGTCCGTCCGGTACGGCGGCGGCCGCGTCCCGCGGGGGCCGCGGTGACCCTCACCGCCAGCTACGAGCGCTGCCGCCGGCTGCACGCCCGGTACGGCCGCTCCTACTACCTCGCCACCCGGCTGCTGCCCGCCTGGAAGCGCCGCCACGTGCACGCGCTGTACGGCTTCGCCCGCCACGCCGACGAGATCGTCGACGGCCACCGGGACGCCGCCGAGCGGGCGCGGGCCCTCGACGCGCTCACCGCCGAGGTGACGGCCGGGCTCGCCGGCGAACCGGTGCGCGACCCGGTGCTGCCCGCGTTCCTGCACACGGTGCGGTCGTTCGGCATCGACCACGACGACATCGCCGCGTTCCTCGGCGCGATGCGCGCCGACCTCACCGTCACCCGCTACCCCACCTACGATGACCTGCTCGGCTACATGGCGGGCTCGGCCGCGGCGATCGGCACGATGATGCTGCCGATCCTGGAGACGGTGCCGGGCTGCGAGCAGGCGGCCCGCGAGCCAGCCCGGCAGCTCGGGCTCGCCTTCCAGCTCACCAACTTCCTGCGCGACGTGGCCGAGGACCTCGCCCGGGGCCGCATCTACCTGCCGCTGCAGGACATGGCCGCGTTCGGGGTGACCGAGGAGGACCTGCGGCGGCCGACCACCGGGCCGGCCGTACGCGAGCTGCTCGCGTTCGAGGCGGAGCGGGCCCGCGCCCACTACCGGGCCGCCGAGCCCGGCATCGAGATGCTCATCCCCTCGTCACGGCCGTGCATCCGGGCGGCCAAGGAGCTGTACGGCGGCATCCTCACCGAGATCGAGCGCAGCGGCTACGCGGTGCTCGAGCGGCGGGCCCGGGTGCCGCGGCGGCGCCGGCTCGCCACGTTCGCCCGGCACCTGCTGCGCTCGGCCGAGGCGGGCCGGGCCGAGCTGCGCGCGGTGGTGGACGTGCGGTGACCGCGCGGCCGGTCGTCCTCGACGGCATGGGCGGCGACCACGGCCCGGCCGAGGCCGTCGCGGGGGCCGTGCTGGCGCACCGGGCGCACGGGGTGCCGGTGCTGCTGACCGGGCGCGAGCAGGTGCTGCTGCCGCTGCTGCGCCGCCACGATGCGGCCGGCGAGATCCCCGTGGTGCACGCGCCGGACGTGGTGCCGATGGCAGAGCGGGGCCCGCACGCGAGCCCGGCCTCGAGCATCGCGGCCGGGTGCGCGCTGGTCCGGCGGGGCGAGGCGGCCGCGCTGGTGTCGGCGGGCTCCACCGGCGCGGTGGTGACGCTCGCGCTGCGCGGCATCGGCCGGGCCGAGGGCATCGACCGGCCCGCGCTCGCCGTCGCCCTCCCCCAGGCGGGCGGTGGGGCGAGCGTGCTCGTCGACGCCGGGGCGACCACCGACCCCACGCCCGCGATGATCCGCCAGTTCGCGCTGCTCGGCGTGGACTACGCGCGCACCGTGCTCGGTGTCGCCGCGCCGGTGGCCGGGCTGCTGTCGATCGGGTCCGAGCCGGGCAAGGGCAACCACCTCACCCGGCACGCCGCGCCGCTGCTCGCCGAGGCGCCGCTGCGCTTCCACGGCCTGGTCGAGGGCCACGACGTGGTCGCCGGCACGGTGGACGTGATCGTCACCGACGGGTTCACCGGCAACGTGGTGCTGAAGACGGTCGAGGGGTGCGTGCGCGCCACGCTCGGCATGGTGGCCGCCGCGGGCATCGCCACGCCGTCCGCGCTCGCCCCGGTGCGGGCCCGCTACGACCCGCGCACCCACGGCGGGGCCGCGCTGCTCGGGCTGCGCGGCACCGTGGTCGTCGCGCACGGCTCCTCGACGGCCGAGGCGATCGCGCGGGCCTGCGCGGTCGCCCGCGACCTGGCGGGGGTGGCCGCCCCGCAGCGGTCGTGACCGGGGCCGGGTCAGCGCAGCGGGTCCCGGCCGTCCCAGGTCCCCTCGCTGCCGAACGGGACGAACCGGGCGAACAGCTCCTCGGCGTACCAGTCGCGGGCGCGGACGCGGCGGATGACCCGCGCGTGGGCCGCGGTGCGGTAGGCGAACGCGGTGGCGGCCGCGCCGTCCCGCCACAGCGAGAACGTGGCCTGCCGGGCGACCGGCCACTCGCCGATGCCGACCGAGGCGAGCCGCCCCTCCTGCTCGCGCAGCACCCGGTCGACCTCGGGCACGGCCCGGTAGAAGGCGGCGAGCCTGCGCAGCCGGATCGTGGCCCGGGTGAGCACGGCGACCGGCCCCTCCGGCTCCCCGCGCGCGGCGGGCGGTACGGCGCCGCCGAACGGATCGGCCCCGCCCCAGCGGCCGCGCGAGGCGAGCGGCGCCAGCCGTACCTGCCACAGCTCGGCGGCCTCGTCCCGCCACCGGGCGGCGACCGGCGAGCGGCGCAGGAAGGCCTCCAGGTCGTCCGGCCGCCGCCACACCGCGAACAGCGCCCAGCGGCGCAGGTCGGCGCCGAGGGTCATCGACTCCCCGCGGCCGGTGCCGAGCAGCCGCCAGAACCGCAGGCCCGGGGTGGCGCGCAGGGCCGGGCGGTCGAACGCGGCCTGCCGCATGCCGCGCAGGTCCGGGTAGCGAACGAGGTGGAACGACGCGATGATCGACGTGCTGGTGTCCGGCATCGGTGGCTACCTGGTCGGCTCGGTGCCGGTGGCGGTGCTGGTCGCGCGGGCGCACGGGGTGGACCCGCGCGAGGCCGGCGACCGCAACCCCGGCTTCTGGAACGTCAAGGGGCTGCTCGGCGCGCGGCGGGCGGTGCCGGTGTTCGCCGGCGACCTCGCCAAGGGCGCCGTGGCCGGGCTGCTCGGGCTGGCGGTGAGCGGCTGGCACGCCAGCGCGCTCGGGGTGCCGGCGGGGGCGAGCGTGCCCGCGGTGTACGCGGCGGTGGCCGGGGCGATGGCCGGCCACGCCTGGCCGGTCTTCGCGGGCTTCCGCGGCGGGCGGTCGGTGCTCGCCTTCGCGGGCGGCATGGCGGTGATCTGCCCGCCCGCGTTCGCGCTGGCGCTGCTCGCGCTCGCCGCGGTGACCGCGGCGACCCGCTCGTTCGCGATCGGCGCCCGGGTGGCGGTCTTCGCCCTGCCGGTGCTGCAGGCGCCGTTCACGCCGGTGGCGCAGGTGGCCGCGACGGGGGCGCTCATGTGCCTGATCGGGCTCCGGTTCGCGCAGGCCGCGCTCGCCGCGCGGCGGCGGCCGGGCGGCGAGCGGGCCGGGTGACCGCGGGCGGGTAGCGGCGGCCGCGCCAGGTGCGGGGCGGGCGGAGCGTGGCCGCGGTGAGCCGGACCGCGGCGGCCGGGTCGAGCAGCGGCGACAGCCACAGCCCGGCCCCGGGGCGGGCGTAGCTGCCGCGCAGCGCCGCGTTCAGCAGGCAGCGGGCGGCGAGCAGCGCGAGATCGAGCCGGGTGGGACGGCCCGCGGCGAGCCGCAGCACCGGCAGCGCCGCGGCGAGCCACAGCACGGCGAGGTCGGCGGCCTGCCGCAGCGGCGGGGTGACGTCGCGCAGCGGCAGCGACCGGCCCCACTCGCGCCACAGCTCGGCCGCCGAGGCGTGCATGTCCACCTCGAGCAGCCCGCCCGCGTCGAGGAACGCCACCCGCCAGCCGCGCGCGGCGAGGCACCGGGCGAGCGCCACGTCGTCGGTGAGCCGGTCCCGCACCCGGGCGAACCCGTCCTCGGCGAGCATGCGGCCGCGCCGGAACGCCAGGCACTGGCCGTTGGCCACGGTGCGGTGCGGGGGCGGCGGCACGGCCGGGCCGATCGGGCCGAACCGGTGCACGAGCGTGGCGAGGAACGCGGCGTGCAGCGCCTGCTCGACCGGCCCATCGCAGACGAACCGCGGCCCGGCGCTGACCAGGTCCGGCCCGGCCTCCAGGGCGGCGGCGAGCGCGGACAGCAGGCCGGGGCGTGGCCGGGTGTCGGCGTCGAGCGTCACCACGATCGCGCCGCGGGCGGCGGCCACGCCCTGCCGCAGCGCCCACTGCTTGCCGACCCAGCCGTCCGGCAGCGGCGCGCCCCGGACCACGCGCGCGCCGAGCGCCGCGGCGAGCTCGGCCGTGCCGTCCCGGGAGCCGTCGTCGACCACGATCACCTCGGCCGCGGCGGGGTCGGCGAGCACCGCCCGCAGGCAGGGGCCGATGCGGTGCTCCTCGTCGCGGGCCGGGATCACCACCGAGACCCCGCCGGCGGGCCGGTCCGGTACGGCGAGCGGGGGCAGCCGGCGGCGCCCGCGGGCGAGCCGGGCGGCCACGACGGCCGCCGCCGCGGCCTGGGCGAGGCCGAGGATCCTCATCGCCGCGCCTCCACCGGGCCGGGCGCCGCGGCGGGGAGGTCCGCGGCGACGAGCCGGGCGACGATGTGCGCGCCGAGCACCACGAGCGGCAGCCCGCCGCCGGGGTGGACCGAGCCGCCGACGAGGTAGAGCCCGCGCCGCGGGCCGCGGTTGCCGGGCCGCAGCAGCGGGGCGAGCACCCCGTTGGCGGCCGGGCCGTAGATCGCGCCGCCCCACGCGCCGTAGAGGTCGCGCAGGTCGGCGGGGGTGAACAGGTCGACGAACCGCAGCCGCCCGGACAGGTCGTGGCCGCGGGCGGCGAGCCGTTCCAGCACCATGTCCCGGTACGACTCGGGGCGCTGCGGCCAGCGGTCCGGGTCGCGGGCGGGCACGTTGACGAGCAGCACCTGGTTCTCGGCGTCCGGCGGCGCCTGGGTGGGGTCGTCAACGGCGGAGCAGCCGACGTAGACGGTGGGGTCGCGGGGCGGGCGGCCCAGCTCGAAGATGTCGCGGAACTCCTGCCGGTAGTCGGCGGAGAAGAACACGTTGTGGTGGGCGAGGCCGGGGGTGCGGCCGGTGACCGCGGCGAGCAGGAGCAGCACCGAGGAGGACGGGCCGAGCCGGGCGATGCGGCGCAGCCGCCGCCGGTCGGGCAGCAGCCGGCCGTACAGCTGGGCGGCGTCGACGTTCGCCACCACGACGTCGGCGGGCAGGCGCTCCCCGGTGGCGAGCCGCACCCCGGTCACCCTGCGGCCGTCGTCGGTGATCGCGGCGACGTGGGCGCCGAGGGCGACCTCGACGCCCGCCTGGTGCAGCAGGGCGGCGAGGCCGTCGGCGAGCCGGGGCAGGCCGCCGCGCACGTACCAGCCGCCCTCGCCGTGCTCGAGCGCGGGGATGCAGCCGAGCGCGGCCGGGGCGCGGTACGGGTCCGACCCGGCGTAGGTGGCGTACCGGTCGGCGTACTGCACGAGCCGGGCGTCGCGGAAGAAGCGGCGGGCGAGCCCGTGCAGGGTACGGCAGGGCGCGATCGCGGCGAGGTCGCCGGGGCGGGCGCGCACGCCGCCGGGCGGGCGGCCGGGCGGCCCGGCGAAGTGGGTGCGCCGGGCGGCGTCGAGGCAGCGTGCCGCCCAGGCGTGGAAGGCGAGCCAGGCCGCGCCCTCGCCGGGGGCGAGCCGGTCCACCTCGGCGGCCATGCGCCCGGGGTCGCGGCGGGCGGCCAGCGTGCCGCCGTCGGCGAACCGGTAGCGGCACAGCACCGCGGGCTCGACCAGGTCGGCCTCGAGGCCGAGGCCGGTGAACAGGCTCGGCATGGTGAGCAGCGACGGGCCGAGCGAGAAGGCGAAGCCGTCGCGGCGGTGCTCGGCGAGCTTGCCGCCGAGCCGGGGCAGCCGCTCCAGCAGCAGCACCCGGTGGCCGGCGCGGGCGAGCAGCAGCGCCGCGGCCATGCCGCCGACTCCCCCGCCGACCACGATCACCCGGGCCACGGCCGCCTCCCCTGCCCCGCCCGCGCGCGCTCCGCGGCCGGGCCCGGCGGGGTGGCCGCGCCGCGCAGCCGCCACCACGCCGCGGCCGCGAAGCCGCCCATCGCCAGGCCGCCCGCCGCGGCCACGAGGGGGTCGCGCGGCTGGAACACGGCGGCGAACGCGAGGGTCTCCATCGCGGCCATCGCCGTGTAGAGGGCGACCGGCCCGGCGAGCCGGCCCGGCGCGCCGAGGATGGCGCGGATGACGGCCATGACGAGCAGCGACACCAGCAGCCAGCCCGCGAAGTTGGACAGTGGCACGCCGCGGTACGGCCCGGCCTCGGCCCAGGTCCACAGCCCGAGCCGGAGCATCTGCGGGTCGAGGAAGAGGTCCCAGGCGGTGAGCGCCGCCGCGCCGAGCGGCACCGCCCACCGCGGGGCGATCGCGCGGCCCACGCCGTACGCGGCGAGCCCCATCCCGCCCCAGGCGACGCACACCGCGAGCGGCACCGCGCCGAGCTTCGGCCACAGCACGTCGGTGTACCGGTAGGCGCCGAACGGCACCCCGGTCGCCGCGCCGACCGCCTCGGCCGCGTACCCGGTGAGCGCGGCCGAGGCGAACGCGGCGAGGGCACGCGCCGGGCCCCGGGCGGCCGCGGCGAACGCGACCGCGCTCGCCGCCAGCGCGATGACGATCGGGGTGACGAACCGGGCGGGATCCGCGCTCACCCCGGAGGCCACCTGGAGGGCGACCATCGCCGCGAGCGCGGCGACGCCGGCCGTGGCGGCGGGGCCGGCCGTGTCCCGCCGTGCCGTACCGCGCATGTGGTGCACAGCCCGCACCCGGCGAACCTCCTCGCGGTCGCGTCCGTTGCCGGGCCTGCCACCGCCCGGACCGAGGTCGACGCTCTGCTGCCCCGCATCGCCCGTGTCATGCCAGGTCACCGGCCCGGGGTACGGCGGGCGGCGGCGTGCCGGGGACGGGCCGGGCGGTGGGTTCGGCCCCGCGGACCCGGCCGGTGAACATACGGGTTTCCACGGAAAATGGCCCTGATTTTTTCCATCCGGCAGGTCAGGGGGATGTCCGGGGCCGGGATGGAACCCGGTGCACCGCCCGGGAGTTGGACGAGGTGAAAGTGAACGCGACGAGACGGCAAAGGAGCGCCGATTGTTGCATCGATCCAGGGAAAAGAAGATCATCGCTGGGGTGTGCGGCGGCATCGCGGAGCGGACCGGGATTTCGGTGACGATCATCCGGCTGCTGTTCATCCTGTCCTGTGTGCTCCCGGGCCCGCAGGTCCTCATTTATCTGATCATGTGGGCGCTCATCCCCAAGGCCCCGGCGACGCACTACTGACACCGGTCGCCGATGCGCGGCCCCGAGCGGGCGGCGCATGCCCGGCGGGACGAAGAGATCCGGCGCTGCGACCGGCGCCGCACGGCGGCGCCCGTTGCCGCGACGCAGCGATGAGCCGCAGCTCAGAGCGCGGGTCAGCGCCGCTCCGGGCGGACCTGTCGACGGGGTGTGCGGGCACGAGCCCGGGTGAGCACAGCGCCGCGCGCGAACGCCTCCGCGGCGATCCGGCGGGCGCGGCCCGTCCCGCGGCGAACGCCATTCGCCACGGGGCGGCCCCGAATTTCGGCGCCGGAAATCGCGAGGCCGCAAGTCGCGTGCTCGGCGGCGTTTCCCGGCGAGCCGTCGCCGGTTTTCCGGCGGAGGAATTGCCACCGCTGCATTTCGAGCGGCCCGGTCATCCGGCCCTGTTCGTTCGGTCCTGTTCGTTCGGTCCTGTACCGGAACCGTTCATTCGTCACCGCACCGCAGCGACCCACCCCTCCCACTCCCCCGGCGGCGTTTCCGCATGGCCGCCTCGTCGCGCGATATCGCCCGGCGGAGGCGATTCCGTGCCGCCGGAGACCCGGATCGGCCGGCGGCGCGGCGGAGGCGGACCGCGCCCGGCCGTACCGTGGCGAGGTAACGCCCGCATCCCGACCACGCCATCGCCGGCCAAGGCGCGGGGAACCGCCCGCGTGCCCCTCCGCGGCGGCCCGGCGGCGCCCCCACCCCGGCCGCGCCGCCGCCGCGGCCGCACCCGTGCCCGCACCGGCGGGGCCGCTCCCCGCCCGGCCGCCCGCCGGACCGTACGGGAATAGCCGGGCGATCGTCATGGTTGGGTCAAGCCGAGCCACACCGGCCCTGACCTGGCCGGTCACCTGCGCGATCGCGCGTCCGCCGCATCTCGTGGCCGCCTCGCGCCCCGCGCCTAATCCCCCAAACGTTCGCCTGAGGTGGGAAAGCGCCTACGGCAAACTCACATGGACATCTCGGTCATTTGTCGCGTCCAACTCACCTCCGATGCCGGACGAAACGGAGCGCGCGTTCGGATTCACTGAGCGCAGGCGGTTCCGCCGATGCCGTCATCCGCCGACGCCCGCTACCTGGAAGGGGAACGAACGCCCATGGCGATACAGCAGGAGGTTTCCGGCTCCGGGCGCCGAGGCTCGACTCTCGCCGATCTGGTGCGGAACATGGGCTACGAGGTGATGCCGTTCAAGAGGACCGAGCAGGACGTGCTCACCTACGTGCCCAAGGACGTCCCGCTGACGGTCACCGTCACCGTCGCCAAGGGAATCGACACCACCCTCGACCTCGCCGAACGCCTGCACAAGCACGGCTACACCGTCGCCCCGCACCTCCCCGCCCGGCAGTTCGTCGACGCCAAGCACGTCGAAGACGTGGTCGCGCGCCTGAAGGAGGCGGGAATCCGGCGGGTCTTCTGCATCGGCGGCGACGCCCCGACCCCGGCGGGTGAGTTCACCGAGTCGTACCAGCTCCTCAAGGTGCTGCACGAGCTCGGCAACCCGTTCGAGAACATCGGCATCGGCGGATACCCGGAGGGCCACGCGCTCATCCCGCAGCACGCGATCGAGGAGGCGTTGCGGAAGAAGGCGCCGCTGGCGGACCGCATCCTCACCCAGATCTGCTTCGACGCCACCACCACCGCGACCTGGGCCAAGCGCATCGCCGCCGAGGGCGTCAACCTGCCGATCTACGTCGGCATGCCCGGACCGGTGAACCGGCAGAAGCTGATCCGCATCTCGGCCGGCATCGGACTCGGCCAGTCGGCACGGTTCCTGCAGAAGCAGAGCAATCTGCTGTGGAGGTTCCTGCTGCCGGGCGTCTACAACCCGACCAAGCTGTTGAAGCGGCTCGCGGCCGCATCCGCGAAGATCGGTGGAAACATCCGCGGGTTGCACATCTTCACCTTCAACGAATTGGAGGGCACCGAGAAATGGCGCCAGAAGCTGCTGGCCTCGGTCGCCGGGAGGGACGATCGGTCATGAGGGAGCACCACAACACCGACTACGGCCGTCTGATCGTGCGGGGCGCCGACCGTCCGGGGATCGTGAGCAGCGTGTCGGGAGTGCTCACCGAGCAGGGCGCGAACATCGTCTCGCTCGACCAGTACTCCACCGACCCCTCCGGCGGCCGCTTCTTCCAGCGCACGGTCTTCCACCTCGAGGGCCTCAGCGCCCGGTTCGACCAGCTCAAGGCGGCGCTCGACCAGAAGCTCACCCACGAGCTCGGCCTGGAGTTCCGGCTGGTCGAGGCGAAGCGCCGCAAGCGCGCCGCGATCTTCGTCTCGAAGGCCGACCACTGCCTGCTCGACCTGCTGTGGCGGGTGCAGCGGGACGAGATCGCGATGACCGTGCCGATGGTGGTGTCGAACCACCCCGACCTCGGGGACGCCGTCCGGCAGTTCGGCATCCCGTACTTCTACATCCCGGTCAACAAGAACAACAAGAGCGAGGCCGAGAAGGAGCAGCTCAACCTGCTCAAGGGCAACGTCGACCTGGTGATCCTCGCCCGGTACATGCAGATCCTGTCCGGCGAGTTCCTCGACGAGGTCGGCGTCCCGGTGATCAACATCCACCACTCGTTCCTGCCCGCCTTCATGGGCGCCGGGCCGTACCAGCGGGCGAAGGAGCGCGGCGTGAAGCTCGTCGGCGCCACCGCCCACTACGTCACCGAGGACCTCGACGAGGGCCCGATCATCGAGCAGGACGTGATCCGGGTCTCGCACCGCGACACCGTGGAGGACCTGCAGCGCAAGGGCGCGGACGTGGAGCGGCTGGTGCTCGCCCGCGCCGTGACCTGGCACTGCGACGACCGGGTGATCCGGGACGGCAACACCACCGTCGTGTTCTGAGGCAGGAGAGTCAGTGACAGCACAGATTCTCGACGGCCGTGCCGTCGCGGCCGGCATCCTCGACGACGTCAAGCACGACGTCGGCGAGTTCATCAAGGAGTACGGCCGAGTCCCGGTGCTGGCCACGGTCCTGGTCGGCGACGACCCCGCCTCGCACACCTACGTGCGGATGAAGGCGAACCGGTGCCGGGACGTCGGCATGAACTCCCGCCGCATCGAGCTCGACGCGTCGATCACCACCGAGACCCTGGTGAGCACGATCCGGGAGCTGTCGGAGGACCCGGAGGTGGACGGCATCCTCCTGCAGCACCCGGTGCCCGACCACATCGACGAGCGCGCCGCCTTCGAGGCGATCACGCCGTCGAAGGACGTCGACGGGGTCACCCGCACCTCGTTCGCGATGATGGCGTTCGACGAGGGCGGCTTCGCCTCCGCCACGCCCGGCGGCATCATGGCGCTGCTCGACGCCTACGACATCCCGCTGGCCGGCAAGCACGCCGTGGTCGTCGGGCGCAGCCCGATCCTCGGCAAGCCGGTCGGCATGCTCCTGCTGGCGCGCGACGCCACCGTCACGTACTGCCACTCCCGCACCGCCGACCTGGCCGAGCAGGTCTCCCGGGCGGACGTGGTGGTCGCGGCGGCCGGGCGGCCCGAGCTCATCCGCGGTGAGTGGATCAAGCCCGGCGCGGTGGTCGTCGACGCCGGCTACGCCGACAACAGGGGGGACGTGGAGTTCGAGGCCGCCAAGGAACGCGCCTCCTACATCACGCCGGTGCCCGGTGGGGTCGGCCCCATGACGATCGCCACCCTGCTCGCGCAGACGATCAGGGCGGCGCGCGCCCACGAGACCGCGCGCCAGAACTCGGCGATCCCGGCTCGCAACCAGTAGAGACAAGGACAGATGAGCAAGGCTCGCGACAACTACGTGCTCGACGTGAGCACGGTCCGGCGAGGCTACGCGCTGAACCGGATGTGCGGATCGTTGACGCAGCCGGAGAACCGGCGCCGTTTCCTCGCCGACGAGGCCGCCTACTGCGATGAGTACGGGCTCTCCCCGGAGCAGAAGCGCGCGGTCCTCGAGCGCGACTGGACGGCGATGCTGGAGCTCGGCGCGTCGATCTTCTACACGGTGAAGCTCGCCATGGTCGACCGCAAGTCGCTGCAGGACCTCGGCGGCGTCTTCACCGGCATGTCGACCGAGGAGTTCATCGCGGCCATGCGATCGGGGGGACGCATCTATGGCTGAGATCATCTGGGGCCTCGCCACCTCGCACGTGCCCGCGATCGGTGCGGCGATGGACAACGGCAAGACCGAGGACGCCTACTGGAAGCCGCTGTTCGACGGGTACGCGCCGGCGAGGGCCTGGATGGCCGAGCACCGGCCCGACGTGGCGGTGATCGTCTACAACGACCACGCCAACGCCGTCGATCTCGACCTCGTCCCCACCTTCGGGATCGGCACCGCCGAGTCGTACGAGGTCGCCGACGAGGGCTGGGGACCGCGTCCGGTGCCGACGGTGATCGGGGACCCGGAGCTCAGCGAGCACCTGGTCAAGGAGCTCATCGACGGCGGCTTCGACATCGCGACGTTCAACCGGCTCCAGGTCGACCACGGCCTCACCGTGCCCCTGTCGGTGTACTGCCCCGACCCGGGGGACGCCTGGCCGTGCAAGGTCGTGCCCTTGCTCGTCAACGTCCTGCAGTACCCCCAGCCGACCGCGGCCCGGTGCCTCGCCCTGGGTGAGGCGCTCGGCCGGGCGATCCGGTCGTACCCGAAGGACATCAAGGTTGCGGTGTTCGGCACCGGCGGCATGTCCCACCAGCTCGCCGGGGCCCGCGCCGGCCTGATCAACCAGCGGTTCGACCGGATGTTCCTGGAGAAGATCGAGCACGACCCGCGGGCGCTCGCCGCCCTCTCCCGCGAGGAGTACATGGAGCAGGCCGGCACCGAGGGCCTCGAGCTCATCATGTGGCTGGTGATGCGCGGCGCCCTGGGCGACGACATCGTCCGGATCCACGACACCTACCACGTTCCGGCCTCCAACACCGCGGCCGCGCTGGCGCTCTTCGAGGTGACCGGCGCGAGCCGCGGCGAGCGGGCCGCGGCGTGACGGCCACGCCCCGGGATGGGCGCGCGGCACCGCATCGCCGCCCGCGCGGTGCCGCGCGCCCGTCCCGGGGCGCACCCGAGCCCGACCGGCGGTGAGGGCGTGCCTCCGCGTCCTCACAATCGCGGAAGTGATTACGTCAAATGACGCACCGGCCATTGCCGGTCATGGCCACACCACTCCAACCCTTCGCCATGTGCCCGGCACACACGAAGGGAATAGCTTAAAGCCGACGGAAGTGCCGACGGCGTCCCACACAGAACGGGTTTAAGAGATGACTGCCAAGAATCTGCAGGAACTGCTGGACCAGTCCGGCAACATCGTAGAGCTGCTCCGCCACTCCCAGCTGGGTGCCTACATCTACCCGGTCGTCCCCGCGGAGTTCTCGAACTGGCGCCGTGAGGTGAAGGCCTGGCGCGAGACGGCCGTGCTGTTCGACCAGTCCCACCACATGGTCAACCTGTTCATCTCCGGCCCGGACGCGCTCAAGCTGATCTCCGACACCGGAATCAACAGCGTGGCGAACTTCGAGGTCAACATGGCCAAGCAGTTCGTCCCGGTGTCCCCGGAGGGATACGTCATCGGAGACGGAATCCTCTTCCGGGAGGCGGAGGAGGAGTTCACCTTCGTCGGCCGCGCCCCCGTCGCGAACTATCTGCAGTGGAAGGGCAGCAAGGGCTACAACGTCGACATCAAGCTCGACCCGCGGTCCCCGTCGCGCCCGTACGGCAAGGCCGTCAAGCGTGAGCTGTGGCGCTTCCAGATCCAGGGCCCGAACGCCTGGGCGATCCTGGAGAAGCTGCACGGCGGCAAGCTCGAGCAGCTCAAGTTCTTCCGCATGGGCTGGATGAACATCGCCGGCGAGCGGGTCCGCACCCTGCGGCACGGCATGGCCGGCATGCCCGGTCTGGAGATCTGGGGCCCGTACGAGACCTACGAGAAGGTCCGCGAGGCCATCCTCGAGGCCGGCCGCGAGTTCGGCCTGGAGCCCTGCGGCTCCCGCGCCTACTCCAGCAACACCCTCGAGTCCGGCTGGATCCCGTCGCCGCTTCCGGCCATCTACACCTCGCCGGGCCTGCGCGAGTACCGCGAGTGGCTGCCGGTCGACAGCTACGAGGCCACCAACGCCCTCGCCGGCTCCTTCGTCTCCGACAAGATCGAGGACTACTACCTCAACCCGTGGGAGCTCGGCTACGGCAACTTCATCAAGTTCGACCACGACTTCGTCGGCGCCGACGCTCTCCGCGAGATGGCGAAGAACAAGGACCGGTTCCGGCGCAAGGTCACCCTGGCCTGGAACCCCGAGGACCTGGGCAAGGTTCTCGCCTCCCTCGTCGACCCGGAGGGCCCGGGCTACCAGTTCTTCGACGTGCCGAACGCCAACTACGGCTCGTCGAACTACGACAAGGTGATCGACGCCAACGGCAAGGTCGTGGGCCTGTCCCTGTTCACCGGCTACAGCGCCAACGAGCGCGCCGGCCTGTCGCTGGCGACCGTCGACCCCGACGTGCCGATCGGCGCCGAGGTCAAGGTCGTCTGGGGCGAGCCGGACGGCGGCACCCGCAAGCTCACCGTCGAGCCGCACGAGCAGATCGAGGTCCGCGCCATCGTCAGCCCGGCCCCGTACGCGAAGGTCGTGCGCGAGCAGTACCAGCCCGGCTGGCGCAGCACCGGCTTCTGATCTCCATCCGCTGACCCCCTAGCTCCCCAGAGACGGCGACGGCCCGGGGTGGGGCGGCACCTTGCCGCTCCGCTCCGGGCCTTGCCCGTTTTCCGGCCCGGGTGCGCGGCCGGGCCGGCCCGCCGTGCCGGTCCGCCCAGGGTGGCCCGTGGCAGGCCACCGTCCCGGCGGGCGGCCGCCGGGCCGGGCACGGAGGCGTGAGTGCCGGCCGCGGGCGGCAGGGGCGGTCCCGGCGGCGGGCGTGCGGGCCGGCGCCGATCACGGCGTCGCCAAGGCGGCGCGGAACCCCGCGTCGGAGATCTCGATCCCGGCGCGGCGCCGTACCAGGGCGAGCCGGGCCGCCCGGTACGGCGCGACCGGGTGAGGTGAGGGCGGGCAGCGCCCGGGTGCGCCTCGGCCTCGCCGACGCCCGCGGTCACGCCGCGCGCCGCGGCGAGCGCGATCCCGGTCCGCGTGGGCGAGCACCGGCGGGACGGAGCCGCCCGCCAGGTCCCCGGCGGGCGGTCCGCCCGTGGCACGGCCGCGGTCAGGAGACGACGAGGACGACGATGACGGCGATGATGACGACGAGCGCGACGGCGAGCGGGACGAGCCGCTTGTAGATGGAGGTGCCGGCGAGGCTGAGCACGTCGAGCGGCTCGGCCTCCTCGGCCTGGGCGGCCGGGCGGGTGCCGCTCGCGCCGGTCCCCGCATCGGCCGGCTTCGCCGCAGTGCCCGAAGCCGCAGTGCCCGAAGCCGCGGTGCCCGCGGCCTCGGACCGGGCGGCCGCCGGTTCCGCCGCCTTCTCCTTGGCGTCCGCCGCCGCGGCGTCCTTCGCGGCCTCCGCGGGAGCGGCCGTCGCGGCCTCGGCGGCGCCCTCGCCGGTCTCCTTCGCGGTCTGCTGGGCGGCCTTCTCCGCCGTGCCCGAAACGGCGGTGTCCGTCGCCTGGCCGTCCTTCGCCGCGGTCTCCTCGGCCGGTGTCGCGTCGGCCTGGGCGGCGCCGCCGTCGGCGAGCAGGCGGTTCTCCAGGTTGGCCACGAACTGGCCGAGCAGCTTGTTCGACACCTCCTTGATCATGCCGCTGCCGAACTGGGCGATCCGGCCGGTGATCTTGAGGTCGGTCTCCACGGTGACCCGGGTGCGGTCCCCGTCCGGGTGGAGCTGCGCGGTGACGACGGCCGAGGCGTTGCCGCCGCCCCGCGAGTCGCGGCCGCGGGCGTCGATGACCGCACGGTGGCCGGCGTCGTCCTTCTCCAGGAACTTCACGTTCCCGGCGTACTGCGACACGACCGGGCCGACCTTGATCTTCACCGTGCCGGAGTAGACGTCGCCGTCCACCCCGGTGAGCTGCGCGCCGGGCATGCAGGGGGCGATCGCCTCCAGGTCGGTGAGCACCGCCCAGGCGCGGTCGACGGGGACGCTCACGGTGAACTCGTGGTCAATCTTCATGCTGCTTCTCCAGGGGGGTTGTGCTCGGGACACCGCCCCGGGGATACGCCGCCGCACGGTGGCGCGGCGAGCGAGGGCGGTGTGGGGGACCCGGTCCGTCCCTCTCGTCGTGCGCAAGGGCCGCGGCGGGTGTCCGGCACGCGGCTCAGCCCGGGTCATGGTTTCCCTCGCGGGGTCACCTCGTCGAGCGCGGCGGGGATCGTGGCGCGGTCGGCGGGCGTCTCGGCGATCGCGCTCAGCGTGCGGACGACGACCCGGCGGACCGGCTCGGTCGCCCCGGCCGCGGACCGCGCCGCGACCCGGTCGATGGTCTCGGCCATGCCGGGGCCTTGTCGAGATCCAGCCGCCGGCCGATGAACTCGGTGGCAGATCTGATCAGCGGCTCGTTCGCCGCGGGGACCGAGCGGCGCAGGATCTCCGCGGCCCGCTCGGACGGGGGAAAGTCGATCCAATGGTAGAGACACCGCCGGAGCAGGGCGCCGTGGAGGTCCCGGCCCCGGCCGGAGGTGAGCACCGTGATCGGCGGCCGCTGGGCGGTGAAGGCACCGAGCCCCGGTACGGCGACCGGCGCCTCGCCAAGGAACGCGAACGACGAGGCCTCGAACTCGTCGTGGTCGATCTCGTCGGCGGGCGGCACCGGCGGCCGCGGCGCCCCGGCAGGGCTCGCCATGCCGCATCCGCGCCGGCGGCCGGCGGCCGGCGGCGGCCGTGCCGCTACCGCCCGGCCCGCTGTGCGCGCCGGCCGCGGCGACCCCGCCCGCAGAACCACACATCCGCACCATCCACCACCAGAGGTGGCGCATCAGGGATAATGATCATCCTTATACTACAAACCGGATCAATCGCCCGGCTGATCGCCGCGTGTCCGGTGGCGTAGCCGCCCCGGCGGCCCGGGCGGCGGAACCCCACGTCTTCGCAGCCGATCGGCAGGTGGGGCGTGCCGGGCCGTACCGTCACCGTCATCCCGCAGGCCGGGTTACCGCCTCCCGCGACGCCCGGCCGCCCGGCCACCGCGGGGTCTCGGCCTCGGTGCGAGGCCTCCGGTGCGATCGGCTCAGTCCGTGTCGGTCCCCGCCAGCACCGCGACCGTCCGGCCGTCCGGGCGCAGCGCCGCGATGCCCAGGTCCCAGACGACCGCGTGGAACCACTCGGTGTCCGCGTCGAAGGTGAGCCAGGCGCACTCGCCCGCGCGGGCGGCCACGTCGTCCACCTCGTCGGCCGCGGGCGCGCCGGTGAGCCCGGCCAGGGACCGCCAGGCGAGCAGCCGCCCGTACGCCCCGCCCTGGCCGCCGCCGTACGCGCCGCCGACGGAGGCCGCGGCGAACAGGATGCGCATCACGTCGGCCGGGGCAGCCTGCCGCGCCGCGATCCCGCCCTCGCCGTCCAGGGCCTGCAGGCCGAGCGCGTCCAGCAGGTCCCCGTCCAGGGTGGCCGGCTCGGGGAGGCGGAACACCCGGGCCTCGATCCGGCCGTTGGACTCCGTCGCCCAGTTCGCCACCGCCGAGGCGATCAGCTCCGCGTCCGCCGGGGTGGTCAGCTCCTCGGCCCGCGAGACCGGCGCGCGGCGGCGCGGCGCCCGATCGGAGTGCGGCCCGAACGGCAGGCCGTACGACCAGCCGTCCAGCCCGTAGTTCGGGAGCGGCAGGTCGTGCTCGATCTCCAGCAGGCGCACCGGCAGCGCGGCGAGCGGGTGGCCCGCCGCCGCCATCCGCCGGTGCCGTTCCCGCACCTCTTCGGCCTCGCCGACCCCCGGATGGCGGAGCACCAGCTCGTGCGTCAGGCAGGCGGCCGGTTCCTCCGCGTCCTCGGCCACCAGCAGCGGCAGCACCGCCTCCAGCGGCTGCGCCGCCGCGAGCCTGGCGGCGATCGCCCGTACCGTACCCGGCTTGGGGCTCGTCGCGCGGAGGAGCCGTACGGCGGTGGCGGCGTTGTCGCCTGCGGGGGTCAGCGCGAGCGCCTGCCGTACATAGTCGAGCAGGTGGGAAACCGCCCAGGTGTCCGCCGGATGGGCGTGCAGCCGCAGGCCAAGGTCGTACAGCTCGGCGGAGCGCCCCTCCGTCGCCGCCCGCCTCACCACTTCACAGCGCCAGGTGAGGTCGTCCGTCTCCGCCAGCCCGCGCAGGATCTCCTCCAGCACCGCCACCGGCTCCTTCCCGCACCCTGCGAAACGGGCGCATCACCGCTCCCGCACCGATCAGGCGATCACGGTAGACGGCGGCGAAGCGGAAGATAACCGATTTTCGCTGACATGGACGGTGCGCCCGCCGCAGCCAGGCCGGAATAGCGGCCCGGCGGCGGCAGAGGCGCTCGCCGTACGGGGCTCGCCGATGAACGCCGCCGGGGATCGCCGCCCGCGTGCGGCGTCAGACGAACCCCTCGCTGACGAGGCGGGCGCCGTCGGGACGGATCACGTGGCGTTGCCCGGAGCCGCCCACGACGCGGCACCAGCTCTCCACGACCAGCTCCACGCCCTGCAGCCGGTAGGCGAAGCCCCCGTACATGCCGGGGACGCGGAACCAGCAGGACGGGTCCTCCTGCTCGGTGAGCGGCTCGAGCAGCGGCAGCCGCAGCCCGTGCCGGGCGACCAGCTCCCCGGCGCGCTCGTGGATCACGGCGTGGAAGTGCCGCTCGATCGCCTGCAGCGCCTCCGGCGGCACCGGATGACGGATCACCGGGGTGAGCGGCTCCGCCAGGTGGCGGTGCCCCTTGCGGGCGGCGATGTCGGCCGCGCGCTCCCCCGCGGCCGTCCGCAGGGTGCGCCAGGCACCCATCGCGACCAGCCGCTCGACGACCTCGGCGGCGGCCCCGTGCCAGGCCGCCTGGTGCAGCGGCGTGTAGCCGCTCGTGCCGCCGACCCGGCTGCCGTTGATCCACTCGGGGTGCTCGTCGAGCACCGCGAACACCGCCGCCCAGTCGCCGTCACGCGCCGCGTCGGCGAGCCGATCGCGCACCTGGAGCGCATGCTCCTTGTAGGTCTCCCGCCGGGTGACCCCGTCCCAGGTGGACGCACGCCTCATCCCCGCCCCCGTCCGTTCCGTTCGACGCTCCGCCGTACCGGCCGCCACCGGCCTCGTGATCCAGAGCGTGCCGGTTTCCGCCGCTGTGCGCATCCCGTTATCGCGGATTCCCGCCTTCCCGCGGGAAACGGTCGAGGGCGCACCTTCAGCTCGACCCGGCGATCGCGGTACGGCCCGGCCGAGGCCTCGGCGCTTTCGGCGCCGTGCTCAGTCGATGACGGCCGTCCACCGGCCACGCCGCAGGTGGATCACCCCGTCCGGCGTGATGCGGACACGCGCGCCGTACAGCGGAAGCGAGCCGTTCTCCAGCCAATGGTCACGCGCCCGGTCGAGCACGTCCCACAGCCGGCGCGGTCCGCCCTGATGCACGACGCCGGGCTCGTTGCCGGTCTGGACCGCCCTGGCCCACGACCCGTCCTCATGCACCATGAGCGCGATCCGGGTGTCACCCTCCTCTTGGAAGTCGTGGACGATCCCGGGCGCGAGGATCTCCACCATCGAGCGCAGCTCCCAGGCGTTCTCCGCCACGTCGATCACCGGGTACCGCGCGGTATCGACGTGCTCTCCCTCGGCGGTTCGGGCGGTCTCCATCAGCGCGTCCAGGCCCGGCGGGTAGTCGTCGCCGCTCCTGGTGCGCATGAACATCGCCCAGTCCCGCTCGATCTGCCCCACGGCGCCGCCGTCGGCGGTGGCGACGGCGGACACGATCAGCGAGGTACCGGTGATGGTCGTGACCAGCCGGCCGCCGGGGGTGAGCGCGGCGAGCCAGGAAGCGGGGATGGGCCGCACCGCGACCATGGCCACGATCCGGTCGAACGTTCCCGGAAGCGGTCCCGTGGCGTCCACCGTCGCGATGCGAGGATGGAGGCCGAGCCCGGCCAGCCGCCGGGCCGCGATCGTGGTGATGTAGTCGTCCACATCGACGCTGGTCACCCGCTCGTCACCGAGCAGATGACACAGCAGGGCCGTGCCGTACCCCGAGCCGGTCCCGACATCCAGCACCGAGTCTTGCGCACCGATCCTGGCGTGCCGGTACATCTGCAGCACCAGGCTCGGCAGCGTACCGGACGAAGTGGGCCGCCCTGTCGGCTCGTCACCGGTCTGCGCGTGGTCGGCGTGGAGCGTGCCGACCCTCGTCACAAGCGTCTGATCCCGGTACGCCGCCTCCAGCCACGCCTCCTCGTCGTCGGGCCCCTGCCGCAGCTCCCAGCGACCGCCCCGCCAGGCCCACCACGCGGGCACGAGCAGATGACGCGGGGTCTTCTCGATGGGCTCCCGCCACCGGGAGCCCGGGTGGGTGACCCGCTCGGCCAGTGCGCGTGCGTAGGGTCGCCAGTCCATGCCGCCAAGTCTGCTGTCCGATGACGCCATTGGTGACGTCATCGCTTTCCTCCGGTGAGGACTCCCCGAGCGGGCAGAATGAGCGCGTTGCCCTCACAGAGAGTCTCGGCCGGTTTGCAGTCGTTTCCGTCGAAGGCCGGCTTGCAGTCCGCACCGACGTGACGTGGCACTTGAGCCAGCAGTTCCTGCCAGGCCCGGCTGGAGAAGATGTCGGCGAGCGGGGTGACCTTGACGTTGCCCGCGGGCGGCAGGAAGCGGGAGAGGACACACATCTGCACGTCCCCGTTGGCGAGAACGGCGGCGCGGCCGTTGCCGCACTGGCCGCACAACTCGGCCACGCTCGGCTGGTTGGTGCCGGCACCGCGCCCCACGCCGCGCATGCGGTCGATCGGGCCGAGGTGGCCGACGCCGAGTGCCTTCATTTGCCGCCATGCCTGCTCGGCCCGCTGGCCGTCCCACAGCCGGACGATGGCGACCTTGAGCGGGATACCGCGTCGCAGGGCCTTGCTGATATTGGCCAGCGTGCGGGCATGGGAGCCACGGCGACCGGTGATGCGATCGTGCTCATCGGGATCGTCGCTGTAATAGCTGGTGGCGAGCGTGACGTTGGGATCCTCGAACAGGTGCCACAACCGGTCCGGAACTCGGAACAGATTGGAGAACACCTGCGCCCGCAGACCCTGTGCCAGCGCGCATCGCAGCAGTCGCTCGAAGTCAGGGTGCTGGGTCGGCTCACCACCGATGAACTGGACGGTGTTGATCCCGGCAGCCGGGGCCGAGGTGACCACGGCTTCCCAATCTTCGGTCGTCATGGTGCCGTGTCCGACCGCAGGTCCGGACTCGGAATAGCAGTGGGCGCACGCCAGCTGGCAGCGACGGGTGATCTCCAGCTCCAGGAAACGCACCGGGTCGAGCTGAGACGTGGACTGCTGGAACAAGGTCATTCCTTTCATGTGGCGTGATGCGACCAATGGTCAGATGAGCCGAGAGTCGCTCCCGGCCGTCGCGTGATCCGGAATCACGACCACATGGTGATCGCCCGATAGCCGGGACGTGATAGGAAAGCACGGATAGTAATCCGGCTATTCGTCGCACGAATATCGCCGCGCAACGCGAGCCGACCTAGCCTAGCGTCATGGGCCAAATGGGCGAGAAGCTTCCTGCGGACTTCTGGACTGCGCCACGCGTCGCAACCGCGCTTGCTGAGGGCGATGTCGCCACCATCCTGGCGGAGATCCAACGTGTCAAACGGTGGACACAAGAAGACATAGGTCGCATCCTCGGCTATTCCCAGAGCTGGGTATCGAAAGTGATCAGGCGACGACAAACACTATCCATCGATCAGATTCGCGACGTGGCACAACGACTTGGAGTCCCTCTCCACCTGCTCCGAGTCGGAACCCGAGGAGCTGATGATGCGGCGAAACGACGAGATATCGGCAAGGCCCTCGCCTTCGCACCGCTCATTCTGAGCATGGGACCCGCTCCCAGACGTACGGAAGCCGACGAGACCACCGCCCCGACACTGACCGCGATCACCGGCGCACAGCGTCGGCTCGAGTCGACCACGCCGGCGCGCGACCTCGCGCAGGCTGCTCTCGCCCACCTGGAATTGGCGAACAGAATTCTCGCTCAGGCCGCCCATACGAAATTCGCACATGACATCGCCGCTGCAGCGAGCGAGGCTGCAGGCCTGACAGCGTGGCTGCATGCCGATATGCACGATCTGGGCACCGCGCGGAGGTACTACCGACTATCGATCACCGCAGCCCGCAGAGCCGATCACCCATTACTGGCCGCTTACATGATCGGCAGCCTCGCCGCGTTCGAGATCGAGCACCAGGATGCCGCGCTGGGCATAGTCCTGCTGCGCGAGGCCCGACGCGCCCTCGGAGGTCATCCACCACCCATCGCACGCGCCTGGTTGTCCAGCATCGAAGCCCTCGGCCACGCCTCCTGCGGAGATCAGGTCGCCGCGCTCGCCGCGCTGGGCGAAGCCGAGCGGGCGGTCGCCGCCGGCGAACGACACGCCACGCCACCGTGGCCTTGGGTCTTCCCGTTCGACTACGGAAAGCTGGCGGGTTACCGGGCCTCGGTCATGGTGCGTCTTGGCCGCGGCGAAGACGCCGTGACCAGTTTCACCGAGTCGCTGGCATCCGCACGCCCTTCCGCCAAGCAGCGTGGTGTCATCCTGACCGAGATCGCATCCGCCAGATGCCAAGCCGGTGACCTCGATGAGGCCTTTCACCTCGCGGGAGAGGCCCTATCGATTGGACTGACGTATCGGTCTGAGCGGATCATGCACCATGTCAGGGTCTTTCGCCGTAACTACTCCGGGCCGGTGACCGCCAAGGTCCGGGAGTTCGACGACAGGCTTCGCGCAACCCTCATCTGACCGCGACGATGGTGCGAATAGCGATTACCGGTCATCGGGGTCTTCCCGCCGATACCGTACGGCTGGTCGACGACGCGGTGAGATCGGCGTTGGCCGAGCACGACGCCGAACGGCTCACCGGCATCTCGTGTCTCGCGGACGGGGCGGATCAGATCTTCGCCCGCGCCGTCGTCGATCTGGGCGGCGCGCTTGAGGTGGTCGTCCCGGCTCGCCGATACCGCGAAGGACTACCCGCCGAGTCCCACCCTGAGTACGACGATTTGATGCGGCATGCGGTGCGGGTCCACCGGCTCGATTTCGTCGAGTCCACACCGGAATCCCACATGGAGGCCAGTCGCTTCATGCTCGAGAAGGCCGATGAGCTGTACGCCGTGTGGGACGGCCGGCCCGCTCGCGGCTATGGCGGCACCGCGGATGTCGTCGCCGAAGCGCGGGCACGAGGAGTGCCGGTGCGGGTCATCTGGCCACAGGGCGCACGACGCGACTGAGCCCGGCCGCGGCGAACCTCGTCGCGGCCTCGGCTTCGCCGCCTCCGCCGTTCCGGTCGCCGTTGCCGTCAGGCGTCGGCGTTCGGCTCCGCCGGCGGTGGCCGCCGCCCGGCGTCAGTAGCGGGCGGGGCCGCCGTTGGCGTGGACGGCGTCGGCGGCGGCCTGGGCGAAGGCGTGGATGCGGGCGGTGGCGGCGGCGGTGCGCCAGACGAGGGCGACCTGGGTGTGCGGGGCGTCGGTGATCGGGATGAAGGCGATGTCGGGGCGGGCGTAGTAGCGCTGGACGGAGGCGGCGAGCGGGGAGGCGCCCTGGCCGGTGGCGATGAGGGCGAGCAGCTCCTGGAAGGTGGCCACCGACTGGCCCCTGGGGATGGGCCTGCCGCTGGGGGTACGGCGGGGCACGTGGAAGTCCCACCAGTACCGCGGGGCGGGGCCGGTCACGCCGAACACCGTGACGCGGGCGAGGTCCTCGAGGGTGACGCTGCGGCGGCGGGCGAACGGATGGCCGGCGGGTACGGCGAGCACCCGGGGCTCGGAGAGCACGACGGGGCCCACGGTGAGGTCGGGCTCGTCGACCGGCAGGCGGGTGATCAGGACGTCCACCTCGCCGTCGCGGAGCGGCCCGAGCGGGTCGGCGAAGTGGGTCTCCTGCATGCGGATCTCGCAGCCGGGGTGCCGGGCGCGGAAGGTGTCGAGGATGGGCTGGGTGAGCCGGCCCGCGCCGCTGCCGAGGAACCCCACCCGGAGCACGCCGTCGACGCCGCGGGCCGCCGCGACGGCCCGCTGCACCGCCACCTCGAGCCGCCGGACGATCGGTTCCAGCTCGGCGTGGAGCTGCGCCCCGAGCGGGGTGAGGCTCACCCGGCGGCTGGTGCGCTCGAACAGCGGGGCGCCGATCCTGCGCTCCAGCTTCCTGATCGTCTGACTGACCCGGGCCTGGGACAGGCGCAGCCGCTCCGCCGTACGGCCGAAGTGCAGTTCCTCGGCGAGGGCGAGGAAGCACTCGATCTCGTGTCGCTCCAGCATCGATAACTCTCGCTTATCCGTCGTGACCGGCTTCGCCATTGTTCCGGGTCGGCGCGCGCCCGAGGGTTCTGAACCGTCCGGAAAGGCGGAGAGAAGGGGGAACGGATGAGCGGGGCGATCACGGCCCCGGCGGGGACGGACGCCGAGCGCGCGCACGGGCGGATCGCGGGGCGTGGGCTGTGGACGCTGCTGGTGACCATGGCCGGGACGTTCCTGGCGATCATGGACTCGTTCATCGTGAACGTGGCCGTGCCGTCCATCCGGGCCGAGCTGGACGCCACGTTCGCCGAGGTCGAGCTGGCGGTCGGCGGCTACGTGCTCGTGTACGGCCTGCTGCTCGTCACCGGCGGGCGGCTGGGCGACCTGTTCGGGACGCGGCGGCTGTTTCTGGCCGGTACGGCGATCTTCACGGTGGCGTCGGTGTGCGCCGGGCTCGCCTGGGATCCGGTGAGCCTGATCGTGTTCCGGGTGGCGCAGGCGGTGGGGGCGGCGTGCTTCTACCCGCAGGTTCTCGCCGTGCTGCAGACGGGGTTCACCGGCCGGGCCCGCGCCACGGCGTTCGCGGTCTTCGGCGCCACGATCGGGTTCGCCTCGATCGCCGGGCAGCTGGTCGGCGGGCTGCTGATCCACCTCGACCTGTTCGGGCTCGGCTGGCGCAACGTGTTCCTGATGAACGTGCCGCTCGGCCTGCTCACCCTCGCCGGGGCGGCCCGCGTGCTGCCCGCCGGGCGCCCCGGCGAGGGCCGCACCGGCCTCGACCTGGCCGGTGTCGGGCTGCTCAGCGCCGCGCTGCTGCTGGTCACGGTGCCGCTCACGGTGGGCGGGCAGGCCGGCTGGCCGGCGTGGGCCTGGGCGTCGCTCGCCTGCGCCGGGCCCGCGGCGGCCGCGTTCGTGGCCTGGGAGCGGCGGCTCGCCGCGCGCGGCGGCACCCCGCTGGTCGATCCGGCGCTGTTCCGGGTGCGCACGTTCGCGGCCGGTAACGGCGTCGCGCTGGCGTTCTTCGCGGGGAACGCGGGCCTGTTCTTCGTGCTCACGCTGCACCTGCAGCACGGGACGGGCCTGTCCCCGCTCGCCGCCGGGCTCACGTTCGCCCCGCTCGCGGCCACGTTCGCGCTGGCCTCGCTGCTCGCGCCCCGGCTGCAGCGGCGGCTCGGGCACCACGTGCTCACCCTGGGGTACGCGGTGAACGCCGCGGGTACGGCGGGGCTGCTGGTCACCGCCTGGCTCTCCGGGCCCGCGGCGACCGGGCCGCTGCTGGTGCCCGCCCTGGCCGTGATCGGCTTCGGCGAAGGGCTGGGGGTGAGCCCGCTGATCGGCACCGCGCTCGCCGGGGTGCCCGCCAGGGACGCCGGGGCGGCGGGCGGCTTCCTGGAGACCACGGTCCAGCTCGGCATGTCGCTCGGCGTCACCGTCGTCGGCCTGGTCTTCGCCGCCGCGCTCGGCGGCGGCGAGGCCGCCCCGGCCGCCTACCCCGGCGCGTTCACCGCGGCGCTGCTCGGCAACCTCGCCCTGGCCGTGGTGACGCTGTGCCTGCTGCCGCTCCTGCTGCGCGGGTCGGCCGTCACGGCGCGGCGGACGGCAGCGGCTCCGGAGCCATCCGCGCGGTGACCAGCCGCCACACCAGGAGCTGGAGGACGGCCAGCGCGAGGGCGTAGGGCGGGAGGGTCCAGGTGCCGATGTCCTCGGTGAGGGCGCCGGCGAGCCAGGGGAAGAGGGCGCCGCCGATCACGGAGACGCCGTTGAGCAGGCCGATCGTCGTCGGGGCGAGCTCCGGGGGCGCGAGCCGCGGGGCGACGGCCATCGTGGTGGGGAAGAGCGGGCCGAGGAAGAAGCCGAACAGGGCGAGGCTCGCCGCGGCGGCGACGGTGCCGGGGACGAGCCAGGTGAGCAGGGCCGCGGCGGTGACGCCGAACATGCAGGCGAAGCTCATGCCGATCGCGGTGAGGCCGAGCCGGGCCGCGATCGGGCTGATCACGAACCGGCCCGCGGTGAGGCCGAGCCAGTAGCCGGACACGATCGAGCCCGCGGCCAGTTCGGAGATCTCGCGCTCCCGGGTCAGGAAGGTGAAGGCCCAGTTGCCGACGCTGAGCTCGACGCCCACGTACACGGCGAGGAAGACGGAGCCGAGCAGTACGGCGGGCCGGCGGGCGGCGGCCGCGAGCAGGCCGCCGCCTTTCTCCCCCGGCCGCGGCCCGCCGCCGTCCGCCGGGGCCGCCGGCTCGCCGCCGGGCACCCGGGCGGGCAGGGTGAGCTGGAAGGCCGCGGCGAGCGGGATCGCGGTGACCGCGAGGACCAGCCAGACCACCGGCCACGTGGTGAAGCCCAGCATCCAGGTGGCGAGCGGGGGCGCGATCAGCGCGCCGACGCCGAAGAAGGCGTGCAGCCGGTTGAGCAGGGTGGTCGCGTTCGGCCGGCGGGCCAGGAACACGTTGAGCACCGCCTCCAGCACGCCGGTGCCGTACCCGCTGACCACCTGTACGGCGAGCAGCACGGCGAAGGGCGGGCGCAGCGCGATGAGCAGCCCGGCGAGCACGAACGCGCCCCCGCCGACGGCGAGGGAGGCCCGAATGTCGAGGCGGTGGACCAGCGCGCCCGCGGTGGCCCCGGCGAGCAGGAACCCCGCGGAGAAGGCGAAGAAGGTGAGGCCGATCGTGCCCTCGGCCACGCCGTAGTCGTGCATCTGCGCCGGCAGCAGCACGCCGGTCACGCCGGTGCTCACGCCGATGAGGATGAAGGTGAGGTACGAGACGGCGACCGGGGCCCACTGCGGCGGCCCGGCCTTGCGATGCCCAGGCGACACGTGACACTCCCATCGAGACCGGCACGGACACCGGACGACCGTGCCGGGCAGGCGAAACGACGATCTACCTGGAGCGCAAACTCGGCTGAGTCTATCGGAAGGTCCACAAACCGGGCATCGGTGATTCCGGCCGCCGCGCACACCGCGCCGACGGGCCCACCGGTACGGCACCGGCCTGCCGGTAGCCCGCCGCCTCGCCTCCGGCAGGCGCGGCCGCCGCCCGATGAGGCGGTCGAAGGGTGCGGAGTGCCGAACCACGGCCACCCCGTCCCGCGGCGCAGCGCCCGGTGTTCCGCTTCGGCACGGCGCGGAGCCGACGGGCGACCGTGGCGCGGATCTGTCGGCGTACGGCTCGCCCGCGGCGTGCCGGGAGACGGGCCCGGCCGGAACGCCCTCCGTGCCGGCCAGGCCGCGCCGCCGCGGCCGGGCCTCGCGGCGGCCTCGGGCGCCACCTGGAAGATCGTCTCCCAGGGGAGGCGTTACCCTCGTTGTGACGATCACAACGGACTCGTGGTCGCGGGCGCGGATGCGGGACGCCGCCGGACCCCGCGCCCGGTTGCGCACCCGGTGGGCGAGGTACTCGATCCGTTCCCCGCGAGACAGCAGGAGCTGCGCATGACGGCGATCGAGCCCGCCACCTACCGCGAGGTGATGGCCCACTACCCGACCGGGGTCACCGCCGTGACCGGCGTCGCCGACGACGGCCGTCCGGTGGCGATGGTCGTCGGGACGTTCTCGGCCGTCTCCCTCGATCCGCCGCTCGTCTCCTTCATGCCGATGATCAGCTCGGCCACGTTCGCCCGGCTGCGCACCGCGAAGAGCTACTGCATCAACGTGCTCGCCCACGACCAGGTGGAGCTGTGCCGTACCCTCGCGGCCCCGCGCGAGGACAAGCTCGCCGGGGTCGGCTGGTCGATGTCGCCGCACGGCGCCCCCATGCTCGACGACGTGGTGGCGTACGTGCACTGCCGGCCGCACCGGACGATCGAGGCGGGCGACCACTACATCGAGCTGTGCGAGGTCGTCGCGATGGAGGTGAACCGGCCGGTCACCCCGCTGCTGTTCTTCCAGGGCGGCTACGGCGGCTTCACCACGCGGTCGATGACCGCGGTGACCGGCGGCGACCTGGTCGCCGCGGTGCAGCTCGGCGAGGTGGCCCGGCCGTACATCGAACGGCTCGCCCGCGAGCTGGGCTGCGAGGCCGGGGTGCTGGTGCACGTCGGCGACGACGAGCTGATGACGGTGTCCGCGGCGTACGGCGGGGACGTGGAGGTCAGCGAGCGCATCGGCGAGCGCATCCCGCTCGTGCCGCCGGTCGGCGAGGCCTACGTCGCCTTCAACGGCGATGAGGTGGCCGAGCGCTGGCTGTCCCGCGCCGCCACCCGGGACGAGCGGGTGCTGGAGCGCTACCGGGCGCGGCTGGACGCGGTCCGCAGGCGGGGCTGGTCGCTGATCCGCCGCAACAGCCCGGGCCGGGTCGGCTACCCGGAGTTCACCGCCGCCCTGCAGGAGTACACCACCGGCCCGCTCACCCCGGCCCGGGAGCGCGCGGTGCGCGCCACCCTCGGCGAGGCGGCCCACCTCTACGAGGTCGTCGAGCTCGACGACGCCGAGACCTACGACGTCGGCAGCATCGTCGTGCCGGTGCGCAACCCGGAGGGCGGCGTGTCGATGCTGCTGCGGCTCCTGCAGCTGCCGCAGGGCGCGTCCGGCGCGCAGGTGCGCCGCTGGATCGCCGCGCTCCAGGAGGCGGCGGCGAAGACCGAGCGCGCGCTGCGCGACCAGCACCGCGACGGCCTGGAGGAGTACCTGAGCTGGTACCGCTCCGAGTTCCCCATGTGACCGCCGTACGGCCGGCCGGGGACAGGTGAGCGCCCGTCCGCCCGGCGTGCCGTGGGGGCCGTAGAGCGCGTGGTCGGCGAACTCGTACGTGGAGCCGGGGCCGCCACCGGGACATCCCCCTGGCCGAGCCCCGCCGCGGCGTGGTGACGGTCCCGCGGCGTGCGCCGGGTCAGGCCGCGGCCTCCCGGGCGAGCAGGTCCCGGTACCAGGCGACGGTGCGCTCCAGCCCGGTGCGCAGCGGCACCGGCGCGACGTCCGGGAACAGCAGCCGCAGCGGGACCCCGCCGGTCCGCGGGGCGGGGAGGTCGCCCGGCCGGGGCGGCTCGTGGCGCAGCTCGAGCGCCGCGCCGGTCACCTCGGAGACGAGCCGGGCGAGCTCGAGGATGGACACTCGGGTGCCGAAGGCGACGTCGACCGGGGCGGGGCAGACCACCCGCCGGGCGACCGCGTCGGCGAGCACCCGCACCACGGTGCCGACGTAGGTGAAGTCGCGCCGCTGCCGCCCGTCGCCGTGCACCCGCGCCGGCTCGCCGCGCAGCGCGGCGGCGATGAACGCCGGGACGACCGCGGCGTGGGCGTGACCGGCCGGCTGCAGCGGGCCGTACACGTTGCACAGCCGGAGCGCCAGCGTGGGCAGCCCGAACGCGGCGCCGTAGGCGAGCACGTAGGCCTCGGCGGCGAGCTTGCCCGCGCCGTACGGGGTGAGCGGGCGTGGCGGCCCGCCGGCGCGGCCGGGCGCGCCGCATGCCGACGCGGACGACGCCGCGACCAGGTGCAGCCGCCTGCGGCGGCACGCCTCGAGCACGAACACGGTGCCGGTCACGTTGACGTGGTGGCTCGTCACCGGGTCCTGCAGCGCACGCGTCACCGACGGCCGGGCGGCGAGGTGGACCACGGCGTCCGCACCGGCGAGCACCTCCTCCAGGTGCTCCCGGTCGAGCACGCTGCCGGGCACCAGCCGTACGGCACGGCCGGCCCCGGCGAGGTTGGCGGCCGAGCCGGTGCTGAGGTCGTCGAACGCGACCACCTCGGTGACGCCGGGGCGGGCGGCGAGCTCCCGGCACAGGTGGGCCCCGATGAACCCGGCCCCGCCGGTGACCACCACCCTCACCCGCGCTCACCCCCGCCGGGCGGGCCGGTGACCGCGGCGCGCTCGGCGCCCTCCTTGCCGACGGCCTCGGCGAGCGCCGACGGCGGCCACCAGCCGCGCTCCACGGCGATCGCGGTGTACAGGCGGCGGATGTCGGCGACGAGCCGCCCGGCGGCGAAGCGCTCGGTGGTCCAGGCGCGGGCGGCGGCGCCCATGCGCAGCCGGGCGGGCTCGTCCCGCAGCAGGCGGATGGCGTGCGCGGCCAGCTCCCGCGCCCAGGGCGGGGCGAGCAGCCCGGTCTCCTCGTGCCGGACCACCTCGGGCACGCCGCCGACCCGCGGGGCGACCACGGGCAGCCCGGCCATGCCGGCCTCGATGAGCGCGGCCGGCACGCCCTCGGTGTCGGAGGTGAGCAGCAGCAGATCGGCGGCGGCGTACACGGACTCCACGTCGTCCCGCCGGCCCAGCGGGTGCAGCGTGCCGCCGAGCCCGGGCACGGCGGCGAGCACCTCGCCGAGCAGCTCGCCCTCCCCGCACACGGCGAAGCGCACCTCGGGCAGCGCGCGGTGGATCCGCCGCAGCACCTCGACGAGCCGGTCGGGGCGGGCGGCGCCGGTGAGCGGCCCTACGTACGCGACCACGGGCGGCCCGTCCGGCAGGCCGAGCAGGTGGCGGGCGTGGGCGCGGCCGGGCAGCGGACGCGGCCGGATGCCCGGCGGCACCACCGCGTACCGGCCGGGGCGGCCCACCCCGGCGGCGATCAGGTCGTCGCGGATCCGGGCGGCCGGGGTGACGAGCCGGTCGCTCACCCGCGCCAGCACGCGCTCGGCGAGCAGCGCGGCGCGGCCGCCCCCGGCGTGGCCGTGCGCCGGGTGGCCGGGGAAGCTGTGCACCCGCGCGGGCACCCCGGCGAGCAGCGCGGCGACCCGGCCGAGCGTCCCGGCCCGCGCGGTGTGGGTGTGCACGATGTGCGGCCGGAAGCGGAGCATCTCGGCGACGAGCGCGGCGAGGGCGCAGGCGTCGCCGCCGGGCCCCGCCGTACGGCCGAGGCCGGGCAGGTGGCGGGCCGCCGGGTCCGACGTCCCCCCGCGCGGGCCGTAGACGCGCTGCTCGAACAGCTCGGCCGGCAGGCCCTCGGCGAGCACGGCGGCCTGCCGCGCCGGGCCCTCGTCGTCCGTGACGATCCGCATCACCCGCAGCCGCGGGCCGTACTCCCCCGCCGCGCGCGTGGCCGCCGGGCCGCGCGCCGCCCTCCGCCACTCCCACATGGATACGGACCGTAGCGATCGCTCACGCTCTGCGCAAGCAGTCGCGTGCGACGGATTTCCCAGACATCCGTTCACAATGCAGCGAAATGTCCAGAAAAATTATGTCGTGACGCCCAGATAAACCGGTTTCTTAGGCGAATAAAGCATGGAAGAAATTGCTGAAAAGCCGTCCTCAAGACACTCACACAGAGCGAAGCGCACTATCGCCGACCAGCAATAATCGGGCCTCGTATGACCGGCACTTGTGGCCGCCGTCCGCATGCTCGGCACTGATTCCCGCATTCGGACGACGCGTCGCGAATACCACGATACTCGACGAGGATCTCCGATGAACGCATTACTCCGGAAAGCCGGGCGTATCGCGTGCGCGGCGATGACCGCGCAGCTCCTCTGGCCGGCAGCCCCCGCGCACGCGGACCCGATCGAGGTGACCGTGCCGTGCGACGTGCCCGCGCTGATCGACGCGATCAACGTGGTGAACGCCGCCGGGCTCGGCGTCATCCGGCTCACCCCGCAGTGCGATTACGTCCTGACCGGTCCCGCCTCGGTCGGGGTGTACGGGCCGAACGGGCTGCCGATCGTCACCGCCCAGATCAGCATCCTCGGCTCCGGCGCCACGATCCGCCGGGCCGCGGACGCGCCCCGGTTCCGCCTCCTCGAGGTGACCGAGTCGGGCGCCGTCCGGATCGCCGACCTGCGGCTCGTCGGCGGCGACGCCGGCCGGCAGCCGGGCGGCGGCATCCTCGTCCGGGGCCGGCTCGGCCTGCGCAAGAGCACCCTCCAGGACAACACCGCCGCCGCCGGGGGCGCGCTCGCCAACCTCGGCGGCAGCGTCACCCTCGTCGACAGCACCGTGACCGGCAACCAGGCCGGCATCGAGTCCGCCGCACCGGCCCAGGCGGCCGCGATGCCCGTGGGTGGCGTGCCCGGCTCCCGCGTTCGCCTGTCGCGCCGCGCGGCGGCCGCCCCCGCCGGGTACGGCGGCGGCGTCCTCAACCGCGGCGAGCTGCACGCGGTGCGCACCACCATCGGCGGCAACCGGGCCCGCGTCGGCGGCGGCGTCGCCAACGAGCAGGGCGGGAAGGCGACCTTCCGCAACACCACGATCAGCGGCAACCTCGCCCGCACCCGCGGCGGCGGCCTCTACAACGCGCCCGGCGGGTACTCGCGCGTGCTGAGCACGACGATCAGCCGGAACAAGGCCGGCGACACCGGCGGCGGCGTGTTCAACGGCTACGTCAAGGGCGCGGTCCGGCTGTCCGGCAGCACGGTCACCGCCAACAAGGGCGACAACTGCGCGCCCGCGGGCAGCGTCTCGCGCTGCACGGCCTGACCATCGGCCCGCGTGCCGCGCCGCCGGTCGGCGCGGCACGCGAGCAGGCGGCCGCGCGGCGGACCGGCGCCCACCGCGGAGTGGGACCGGTCGTCGCCCGCGCGGCCGTTTCGTCTTTCAAGGACATGTCTCCGGGACGGTGTCCGGTACGGCACGCCACGGCAGGCCCGGGCCGCAGGCGGGCACGGCCCCGCCGCCCCGGTGCGCCGTGGCACCGGGGCGGCCGCATCACCCCGCGGCCGTCACGGCCGCCGCAGCGGCCCGGACGCGAGCCTCAGCTCACGGGCTGCGGCACGGCGGCCGCGACGCGGCGGATCAGCTCGGCCATGCGGTCGGCGTTCGCCTCGAAGTCGTGGTGCTCGACCACGTACGCCCGGCCGGCCCGCCCCATGGCGGCGGCCCGCTCCGGGTCGCCGAGCACGGTGGTGAGCGCGCCGGTCCAGGCGGCGATGTCCTCGGCCGGGACGAGCAGCCCGGCGCCGGGCGGGACGATCTCGCGGTGGCCGGGCAGGTCGCTGCACACCACGGGCAGGCCGCACGCCATGCCCTCCAGCACCGCCCGCGGCTGCCCGTCGGTGAGGGCGGCGTGCACCAGGCAGCGCGCTCCGCGCAGCAGCGGCAGCAGGCCGGCCTGGGACATGCGCCCGAGCAGGCGGACGTTGGCGGTGAGCCCGAGGCAGTTGATCAGCGCCTCCAGCGCGGAGCGGCGCGGCCCGTCCCCGATGATCGTGAGCACCGCGTCGGGGCGGCTGCGCACCACCCGCGCCCAGGCGTGCACGACCGTGCGGTGGTTCTTCGCCGGGTGCAGCCCGCCGATCATGATGGCGTCCGAGCGGTCCGGGCCGGTCACCGGCCCGTCGGCCGGGCGGAAGACGCGGGTGTCCACCCGGTTGCCGATGAACGTCACCGGCCGGTGGGTGATCCGGGCGACCGCGTTCTCCAGGCTCCGGCTCGCCACCCGCACCGCGCTGGCGCGGCGCACCACGAACCGGCTCGCCGCGGACAGCGTCCAGCGCTTGACCGGCCCGCCGTACCTGGGGCCGGGGGTGAGCACCTCGCCCTGGATGTGCACCAGGTGCGGGTACCGGTGGCGGAACCGCGACGACTCGACGGCGAGGGCGGCGAGCGGGTCGCTGGAGACGACCACCGGAGGCCGCCGCGGCGGCGCCCACGGATCGCGCAGCTCCCGCAGGGCGCGCTGGGCGGCGAGCAGGAAGCCGGGGCGGCTGCGCACCTCCACCCGGTGCACGTGCACCGGGTCGCGGTCGATCCGGCCGGGCCGGGCCACCCCGGCGGGCACGATCACGTCGTAGCGCCCGCCGAGCCGCTCGGCGAGCGCGTGGGCCGTACGCAGGTTGAGGTCGTCGTCGGAGAGCTCCGCGGACCACGGGCTCGAAGCGACGAGGACGACGTCGATGGGACCCTCGGTTGTCGTCACAGTGGTTCCTCCGGCATCGCGGCGACTCACCGGGGGGAGTGCGCCGCCGGGCGTGCCCCGGCGTGCGGCTCCGGCGCCGGTGCCCGGCATCGGCGCGCCCGTCGGCGGCCGGACCGCGGGCGCGGGTCCGGGGCGGCGCCGCCCGGCGCGAAGGGGTCGCCGGTGGTGTGGCTGTCCTCCCCCGCCGGAGCCGGGCCGGGCGGCCGCCGTCCGGCGCGGGTGGTCACGCCGTAATCGCATCACGGGCGTACGGCGCGCGACCGCGGCCTGCGCCGCAAATCCGGCCAATCACGCCGACTTATTTACCCGTGGCGGTGGCGCGCGAGATTCGATCTCCGCTGGGTTAACGGTCCGGATCCGGTCGGTTGGCGTACCGGCCCTCCCGGGCGCGGTTCGCGCAAAAAGCGGGCGAGGACCCCGGCGGCCGCCGCCCGTGCCCGGCCGCCGCGCCCCGCCCCGGCCGGGCACGGACCGGGCGCATCGGGCCGAACCGCCCGCCGCGCGGAACCACCGGCGGGGCGGCGCGGCGGGTTCCGGAGCACGCGGCGGCGGGAAAGGACGGAGAAAAGCCCGGGACGGACCACGCCGCGAGGGGCGGGCGAGCCCGCGGCGAGGGCCGTGCCATGCCCCGCCGTCCGGCGCACGCCGACCGCCCCGGGCGCGGCACGAGGAGGCGAGATGCCGTACTACCGGCGGGTCGGAGAGGTTCCGCCCAAGCGCCACACCCAGTTCCGGACGCCCGAGGGCGGGCTCTACTACGAGGAGCTCATGGGCGAGGAGGGCTTCTCCTCGGACGCCTCGCTGCTCTACCACCGCCACATCCCATCGGCGATCGTCGATGCCACCCCGTGGGAGCCACCGGACGGCACGCTCACCCCGAACCGTCCCCTGCTCCCCCGGCACCTGCGCACGCACGAGCTGTTCCCCGGCAAGCAGTGGGCGGACGCCGACCCGGTGACCGGCCGCCGGGTGCTGCTCGGCAACGCCGACGTGCGCATCGCGTACGCGGTCTCGGGCGCCACCTCGCCGCTGTACCGCAACGCGATCGGCGACGAGTGCGTCTACGTGGAGGCCGGCAGCGCGGTGGTGGAGACCGTGTTCGGCGTGCTGTCCGCGCGGCAGGGCGACTACGTGGTGATCCCGCGGGGCACCACGCACCGCTGGGTGCCGACCGGGGAGCTGCCGCTGCGCACGTACATCATCGAGGCGAACAGCCACATCCACCCGCCCCGGCGCTACCTGTCCCGGTACGGCCAGTTCCTCGAGCACGCGCCGTACTGCGAGCGGGACCTGCACGCCCCGGCGGAGCCGCTGCTCGCCGACGGCGAGGACGTGGAGGTGCTGGTGAAGCACCGCGGCGACGGCCCCGGCGGGGTGACGGGCACCCGCTACCGGTACGCCCGGCACCCGTTCGACGTGGTCGGCTGGGACGGCTGCCTCTACCCGTTCACCTTCAACGTCGCCGACTTCGAGCCGATCACCGGCCGGGTGCACCAGCCGCCGCCGGTCCACCAGGTGTTCGAGGGCGACAACTTCGTGGTCTGCAACTTCGTCCCGCGCAAGGTGGACTACCACCCGCTCGCGATCCCGGTGCCCTACTACCACTCGAACGTCGACTCCGACGAGGTGATGTTCTACTGCGGCGGCGACTACGAGGCGCGCAAGGGTTCCGGCATCGGGCAGGGCTCGATCTCGCTGCACCCGGGCGGCATCGCGCACGGCCCGCAGCCCGGCGCGTACGAGGGCGGAATCGGCCGGGAGTTCTTCGACGAGCTCGCCGTCATGGTGGACACCTTCCGCCCGCTCGCGCTCGGTGAGGGCGCCCGCGCCTGCGAGGATCCCGGCTACGCCTGGTCCTGGTCGGGGCGCCGGGCCCGGTGAGCGCGTCACGGACGCCGGCGTCGCGCCGGCCGCGCCCGGCCCGGGCGGGCGCGCCGCAGGCCGGGCAGCCGCGCCCGGGCCCGCCGACCGCCCGCCCGCAGGTACGGCCGGCGGCCGGGCGGCGTGCGGCCGCGGCGGAGAGCTGGGTGCCGGTGAGCGAGGGCTCCGACTTCCCGGTCGACAACCTCCCCTACGGGGTGTTCTCCACCCCGGGGACGCCGCGGCGGGTCGGGGTGGCGATCGGCGGCTGGGTGCTCGACCTCGGCGCGGTCCTCGACGACCCGGACTTCCGCGCGCCCGCGCTCAACGCCCACCTGTCCCGCGGCCCGGAGCGCTGGGCGGAGGTCCGGGCGCGCATCGTCGAGCTGCTCACCGACGAGCGCCGCCGCCCCCTGGTCGAGCCGAACCTGATCCCGCTCGACCGGGTCACCCTGCACCTGCCGTTCGAGGTCGCCGACTACGTCGACTTCTACGCCAGTGAGCACCACGCGGCGAACCTCGGCCGCATCCTGCGCCCCGGCCAGGACCCGCTGCCGCCGAACTGGCGGCACCTGCCGCTCGGGTACCACGGCCGGGCCGGCACGGTGGTGGTGTCCGGCACCCCGGTGGTCCGGCCGCGCGGGCAGCACCTGGAGCACGGCGCGCCCGGGCCGGTCGACGGGCCGTCCCGGCGGCTCGACGTCGAGGTGGAGCTCGGCTTCGTGGTGGGCGTGCCCACCGTGCCCGGGGAGAGCGTGCCGACCTCCCGGTTCGACCGGCACGTGTTCGGCGTGGTGCTGCTCAACGACTGGTCCGCCCGCGACCTGCAGGCGTGGGAGTACGTGCCGCTCGGCCCGTTTCTCGGCAAGTCGTTCGCCACCTCGATCTCGCCGTGGGTGGTGCCGATGGCCGCGCTGCGCGCCGCCCGCGTGCCCGGCCCGCCGCAGTCGCCCGAGCCGGTCGGCTACCTGCGTGAGGAGCGGCACTGGTCGCTCGACATCACCTTCGAGCTGGAGCTCAACGGGGAGGTGGTGTCCCGGCCGCCGTTCGCGCAGATGTACTGGTCGCCCGCGCAGCTGCTCGCGCACCTCACCGCGAACGGGGCCGCGCTGCGCACCGGCGACCTGTACGCCTCGGGCACGGTGAGCGGCCCAGGCCCCGGCGAGGCGGGGTCGCTGATCGAGCTCACCTGGGGCGGCACCCGGCCGCTGCGGCTGCGCGACGGCTCGGCCCGCACCTTCCTGGAGGACGGCGACGTCGTCACCATCCGCGCCTCCGCCCCGTCGGCGTCCGGGGGGCGGCTCGGCTTCGGCGCGCTCACCGGCAGGGTGCTGCCCGCCGTGCCCCGCCCGGAGCGGTGACGGCGGCGCTCCTTGAGACCGGCCGGCGTACGGCGGGGCGCGCCGCGGGGCCGCGTCAGCGGCGGTGCGCCGCCGCGGGCTCCTCGGCGTCGATGCGCGCGATGATGCCGCGCAGGATGCCGGGCGTCTCCCGGGGCGAGGCCGCGTGCACGCTCAGCCAGTTGAGCAGGTCGAGGAAGCGGACGGTGTCGGCGGGGCGGTCGAAGAACCGGCCGCCGCACAGGTTCTCGCAGTAGGCGACGTCGGGCAGGATGTCGGCGGCGGCGCGCAGCAGGGTGACCGGGCGGAGCGCGCGTGGGTTCTGCGGGCCGTCGAGCCGCAGCACCTGGACCGTAACGTTGGGCAGCTCGATCATGTGGAGCAGGTGGATGAGCTGTGCCCGCATCACGCCCGGGCCGCCGATCCGGCGCAGCAGCGCCCCCTCGTCGATGATCGCCCACAGCCGGACCTCGGCGGGCGGGAACAGGATGCGCTGGCGGCGCATGCGCAGCGCGACCCAGCGCTCGACCTCCTCGGCGCCCATGCTCTCGTTGCCGTTGGTGATCACGGCCCGCGCGTAGTCGGGGGTCTGCAGCAGGCCGGGAACGAACTGCACCTCCCAGGTGCGGATGACGCTCGCGCTCTGCTCCAGCCCGAGGAACCGCTCCATCCACGGCGGCACCAGGTCGGCGTACTCGCGCCACCAGCCGGGCGCGTTCGCCTGCTCCACCAGGTCGAGCAGCAGGGCCCGGTCGGCCGGGTCGGTCACGCCGTACAGGGTGAGCAGGTCCTCCACGTCGCGGCGCTTGTAGGCGGACGCGCCCTTCTCCAACCGCCGGATCTTCGCCTCGGAGGCCCGGATCGCCCGGCCCGCCGCCTCCCGGCCGAGGCCGGCCTGTTCCCTCAGTTCACGAAGGCGCGCGCCCAGCAGCCGGCGCGCCGGCATGGGACCCGCTGATCGTTCGTCCACGAAACCATCCCGTAGGTCGTCGGAGTCGGCGGTTGGCATGCGGGCTCCTGAGGAGCAAAGGGTCGGCTCGCTGTCCGCTCACTGTCGGCACAGTGTCGCACACGGATCGCTTCAGTAGAAGGTGGATCCGATCAGAAAATGTCGATGGACACCCCGAAGAACTGTCAATTTCTGCCATTGAGTGATCAAATGTCCATGCCACCGCAATGTGCACAAGGGGTGCCCTTCCCCGCAGCGTGGGCGACGAACCTTCTGCCGCGGACCAGGATGGCGGCCGCGCCGCGGCGGCCGGTACCACACTGCACGGCGCGGCCGCCGCGGCGTCGCCCCGCGCCCGCACGGCCCACGGGCCCCGCCGGCGGGTGTCCGGCGCCCGGGACTCCGCGGCCTTCCCGGGGGCCTTCCCGGGGCGGGTGGCTATCCTCTGATCCCATGCTCGTCATCGCCGTCGGCGCGCCCGCCGTACCCGCGACGCCCGGCCGACCGGAGCGGGTCGCCGCGTCGCGGGCCGCCGCGTGATGCGTCAGGCCAGGTGGGCGGGCCTGCTGGACCGGTTCCAGAACCCCACCCAGGTCATCGCCACCGGGTTCGGCGCGGCCGCCCTGCTCGGCACCCTCCTGCTCTCGCTGCCGATCGCCACCGCGTCGGGCGAGCCGACCGGGTGGATCACCGCCCTGTTCACCGCGACCTCGGCGGTGAGCCTGACCGGGCTCACCATCGTCGACACCGAGCGGCACTGGTCGCTGTTCGGCGAGCTGGTGATCATTCTGCTCGCGCAGATCGGCGGCCTCGGCATCATGACGCTCGCCACGCTGTTCACCGTGATCGTGTCCGGGCGGATCGGGCTGCGCGCCCGGATGTTCGCCGCGGCCGAGACCAAGGCGCTGAGCGCCGGCGACGTGCGCCGGGTGGTGCGCAAGGTCGCCCTGTTCAGCCTCGTCGCCGAGGTGACGGTGGCGGCGGTGCTCACCGTGCGGCTGATGACCGGGTACGGCGAGCCGTTCCTCCGGGCCGTCTACCTCGGCGCCTTCCACGGCGTGTCCGCGTTCAACAACGCCGGGCTCGCGCTGTGGCCGGACAGCCTGGCGCGGTTCGTCACCGACGCGTGGGTGTGCCTGCCGATCGCGTTCGCCTCGATCGTCGGCGGGCTCGGCTTCCCGGTCGTGTTCGAGCTGCTGCGATCCTGGCGGCACCCGCGGCGCTGGTCGCTGGTCACCCGGCTCACGCTGTGGGTGTCGGCGGTGCTGCTGGCGCTGGGCACGTTCGTGCTCACGGTGACCGAGTGGGCGAACCCGCGGACGCTGGGGGCGCTCGACGACCCGGGCAAGATCCTCGCGGGCTTCTTCATGGCGGTGATGCCGCGCTCGGCCGGGTTCGCCGCGATCGACGTGGCGGAGATGAACCCGTCGAGCTGGCTGGCGATCGACGCGCTGATGTTCATCGGCGGCGGCAGCGCGAGCACGGCCGGCGGGATCAAGGTCACCACGCTGGGCATGCTCGTGTTCATCATCTGGGCCGAGATGCGCGGCGAGCCCCGGGTGAACATCGGCAACCGGCGGCTGCCGGAGCCGGCGCAGCGCCAGGCGGTCGCGCTCGTGATGACGCTCGCGACGCTGATCGCGGTCTCGACGTACCTCCTGCTCGTGCTGACCCCGCATAGTCTGGATCAGGTGCTGTTCGAGGTCGTCTCGGCCGCCGCCACCGTGGGGCTGTCCACCGGCATCACCCCGGACATCCCCGCGGCCGGGCAGGTGCTGCTCGCGCTGCTGATGTTCGTGGGCCGCACCGGGCCGCTCACCCTCGGCTCCGCGCTCGCGCTGCGCGAGCGCGCCCGGCTGTACGAACTACCCGAGGAGCGAGTGATCGTTGGCTGAGAAGAGAAGGGACCCGGTGGTGGTGATCGGGCTCGGCCGCTTCGGCTCCTCCCTCGCCCTGGAGCTGACCCGGCGGGGCACCGAGGTGCTCGCCATCGACCGGCGGCCCAAGGTGGTCCAGGCCCTGGCCGGCCAGATCACCCACATCGCCACCGCCGACGCCACCGACGCCGAGGCGCTGCGCCAGCTCGGCGTGCCCGACTTCTACCGGGCGGTGGTCGGCATCGGCAACGACCTGGAGTCGAGCATCCTCACCGCGTCGATCCTCGTCGAGCTGGGGATCGAGGACATCTGGGCGAAGGCGGTGAGCCGCCAGCACGGCCGCATCCTCAGCCGCATCGGCGTGCACCACGTCGTGACCCCCGAGCACGACATGGGCGAGCGCGTCGCCCACCTGGTGAGCGGGCGGCTGCTCGACTACATGGAGGTGGACGAGAACTTCGCGCTGGTGAAGACCCGCCCGCCCAAGGACTTCGTCGGCAAGCCGCTCGGCGAGACGAACCTGCGCCGCAAGTACGGCGTGACGGTCGTGGCGGTGAAGAGCCCGGAGGAGGAGTTCACCTACGCCACCGCGGACACCGAGCTCACCTACGACGATGTGATCATCGTCGCGGGCAAGCCCGAGGACGTCGAACGCTTCGCCGATCTCCCCTGACCGAGGTTCCGGGCCGCCCTCGGCGCCCTTTCCGAACTTTTTTCGCGAATGCGCACGGTCGCCATGGGGTTGTGGCGTATCCGTGGTTCCCGCCCGGCCCCGCGTCGATTTCCCGCGGCCGTGCCGTACCGGCGCGGCGGACGGGTCGGTGTATCGCAATGGGAAGGTCGGCCTTACCCCGCTCTACCTCGCGTAACGGGACATACTGGATCCTTTGGGCAACCTGTTGTCAGCCCACCCACGATTCAATAATCTGCGTTTCACACTTACATAGCTGCGAAGGCTGAGAATCACGACAGCGGGTGTTCGCCCCGGGGCCGATGCGGCGCGGGGTTTTCGTGGGGAGTGGAACGCCCGCAGGTGAGGGAGTGGCGAGGTCTTCGCCCAGGTGTCGCGCTGAACCGGAAACGGCGTCGGCCGCATGTCCTGCCGTGCCCGCCGTGCCGGTTCACGTGGAGATAGCGGTTGCCACCAGCGAAACCTGTCTGCACAGGGGGTCACCGGGACATCACGGGTGGGCGGAGCGATGAGAACGAACCTGGCGGAGGCGAGACCGATGGCGGACGCGGGAGTCGACCTGGCCCGGGAGTGCGCGTTATGGGCGCTCCCCGCGGACCACACCTGCGCCGGCGTCGCCCGCAGGCTGCTGCGGCAGGCCCTGGAACGCATGGGCCTCCCCGAGGAGCTGGTCCACGACGCGACCGTGGCCGTCAACGAGCTCGCCGCGAACGTCTACCGGCACGTCCTCACCCGCCCCCGCTCATCCCGCACAGCCACCCGCCCCGGCCCACCCGAGCTCTGGCTCTACCGACGCGGCCGCCACGAACACAGCCAGCTGGTCTGCAAGGTCTTCGACCCGCTACGCGAACCCGTTGCCCGCCCCGCCACCCGATCCGGCCCGCTAACCGACCTCCCGGAGCACGGCCGCGGCCTCAGCATCGTCGAATCCCTCACCGCCGCCTGGGGCTGGCACCTCACCCGCTCGCGCTTCGGCGGCCGCTGGTCCGCCCCCGGCAAAGCGGTCTGGTTCGCCATCCCGCTCCCCCACCACACCTCCCACCCACCCCCGGCCTGCACCCCGCTCCAGGCCGCCCGCGCCCTCCGCGCAAAGCTCGCCGCCCGCGGCATCCCCGCCACCCTGCACCCCGGCTGGAACCACTCCACCCTCTCCATCGCCGCCGCGCTGACCGTCCACTGCCACGACGACACCTTCACCTGGACGACGAACGGCACCCCTGCCCGCTACGCCTTCTCCGACCTCACCGAGGCAGCCGAACAACTCGTCCGCATCCATGAGGAGACAACGAGTCTCGCGCATCAACCCGCAACTGAGGCTTGCGATCGTCCAGCCAAGACCTCTGGCACCGAAAGGGCGGATTCTCACTCGTCCTTCGGCTATTAGCCCCGGCCTCCAATGTGATGGTGAAAAATTTTCAGCGTTCAGGAGTCTGAGGCCTGCTACTCAGCTTCAACGTGTCCACCTAATCCTAGCCATCTAGGAGGACGGTCCTTCGATTTCGGTACCACGCCGCCCCTTCTCCTGATCAGCCTATGAAGGCCATCAAAGATTAGCTGCCCTCTAGCTACACAAAAGTGGCATGCCGAAGACGCATGGCCTCAAGATGACCACACGTCTCCGGCCGCCATCCATGAGAACCACTTAACCTGCAAACGTTCCACACTCCGTCTCGTCAGGAGACCGAGAGCTTTGTACCCTGATGTAATGGGTGTGCGGATCGTCCACAGCTATAGTCGAAACTGTGCGCCAGCCGATCCCGCCGCATCGGAAAGATCACCAAGCGAAGAGCCGACGACAGTCAGCAGGGTCAGCCTGTCCCTCGTTCGCCCAGCAGGCGTTCCGACGCATGTTCTCAACAGCAGTAAAACCTCCGACCGCTCATCCCTGCGTTCGCGTCACCGGAATCCCCTGTCACGTTGAGGGTGATCACTATAGCGAGCGGCACCAGGATGGCTATGAGGGTCAGCGCGAGGAGACGGCGCATTGAGTCACTCCCGTCACTTTGGTTTCTCCGCATAGCATTTTAGGGGTAGGCGTGACTAGTCAGGAGATGATTAGCAAAAGAATCAAGGAGATTCGTTGCCAGCGCGGGCTCTCGCAGGCTCAGCTCGCACATCCTGAGCTGTCTGACAGCTACATTTCACTCATCGAGAGCGGCCGACGCATGCCGACACCGGCCGTGCTGGAACTGATCGCGACGAAACTTGGCTGCTCTGTCAGCTATCTCGTCAACGGTGTCACCGCCGAGGAGATGGAAGACCTGGAACTCAACCTGCGCTACGCGCGCTTGGCACTGGAAAACGGTGAGACCGAAGAGGCGAGGAGACGGTTCGCCCGGCTGCTCGAAGAACCGAATCTCGAGCGGCTACCATCCCTTCGCCAGGAGGCCGAGTACGGTCTGGCTTTGGCCGTCGAGGCCTGCGGTGATCTAGAGGAAGCGATTCCGATTTTGATTCGCCTTCGCGACTCGCTGGATCAAGGGACTCCTCGCGAGCAGCGTGTCGCCATCACGATGGCCCTGACGAGGTGCTACCGAGACACCGGTCAGACCACGGCCGCCATCCAAGTCGCGGAGACTGAGATAGCCGCGATGCTCGAATCAGGATGGTCGGACGAGCTGATCGAATTGGGCTCGACTCTGCTCTCGTGCTACATGGAGCGAGGCGATCTTCTGCGTGCCCACCAGTACTCCGCCGAACTTCTCGCTGCCGCCGAAGAACTCGGCACACCTCGCGCCATCGTCGCCGCCAGTTGGAATGCAGCCGAGATCGCTGACATGCTGGGGAATGGCGACGAAGCCGTGTCCCTCGCACAGCGCGCTTTGGCCGTGCAAGCGGAGAACGGCGAGCCGAGAAATCTTGCCCGGCTTCGGGCCTCCTACGCGGGCATCAAGCTCCGCAATCGCCCGGACGAGTCGGCCGAGTCTCTCAACATGCTCCTGCACGCCGAACGGGAACTCCGTGAGTCGGCCGCGAGCCCTCTTGATCACGCCCTATGCCTGCAACACCTGGCGATGGCCGAACTCAATCTCGGGCACGTAGAGCAGGCGATCGAATACGCCACTCGGAGCTTGGGGCTGCTGGACGACTCCGCCCCGGAGGTGTGCGCCGACACCAGAGCGATACTCGGACAGGCTTATCTTGCGCTTGGCCGCACGGCGGACGCGATTAGGGAGGCCAACCTGGCCATCGAGTTGCTGGAGGACGTGCCACCTTCACGCTTGACAGCGGAGACCTGGCTAACCACGGCAACGGTCCTCGAGAACGCAGGCGACCAGGAAGGTAGTACCTTTGCATACCACCGGGCCATGGAGTGCAGCGGGCTCTAGTCGCCGTTATCGCCATGGCGAACGGGCTGCCCGTGCCCAGCGGTCGCGGTCACAGATGTCGTCTGCTGTCAAGTGAGAGCTGTCTTCCGAGGATTCAGTGTCCGGCCAGAGCGCGGTGAGCAGGCGGATCAAGGAGCTCCGCCTGAGGCTAGGGCTTTCGCAGGCACAGGTCGCACGCCCCGAATTCACCGACAGTTACCTTTCGCTGATCGAAAGCGGACAGCGGGCGCCGACGCCAAGGGTGTTGGAGGTCATCGCCCGCAAGCTGAACTGTTCGGTCGAATATCTCCTCCACGGCGTCGAGTCCGAGGAGATCAGAAGACTTGAACACGACCTGCAGGCAGCGCGGGCGGCGCTGGAATCCGGCAACAAAGAGGAGGCTCGGTCCCTCTATCAAAGACTGGTCGCCGAGCCTGAGATATCCCGCCTACCGGATCACCTGTATTCGGCGAAGTACGGCTTGGCGCTGACCGTCGAGGCATGCGGCGACCTCGACGAGGCGATTCGCATGCTCGTCGAGCTCCGCACCCATCATCGCGATTCGCTGAACGACGAGCTTCGCATCGGCAGCGCTCTGGCATTGACCAGGTGTTACCGCGATCGGGGCGACTTCGAGCTCGCCGCTCAGACCGCGGAGAACGAGATCGCCGCGATGATCGAGAAGGGATGGACCGACCATCTCATCGAGTTGGGCGCCACGCTGATGTCCGTGTACTACGAGCGTGGCGACCTGTTGCGGGCCGAACAATACGCGACCCAATTGATCGCCGCCGCGGAGAAGCTCGGAACACCCCGCGCCATTGTCGCCACCAATTGGAATGCGGCCATCGTGGCCGAGATGCTGGGCAAGAAAGAGGAGGCGCTGGAGCGGATCGAGCGCGCCTGGAAAATTCAGGCGGTGATCGGCGATCCGCGCAACCGCGCACGGCTCCATCTCGCATATCTCGACCTGCGACTCCGTATTCGCCCTCAGGAAGCCGCCGAGTGCCGCGAGGAGTTGCTGTCCGAGACGGAACACGAACTCCGGAACTCCGCGGCTAGCACTCTCGATCTCGCGTTCTGCTACTACCTCCTGTGCCGGGCGGAGATCGAGCTCGGCCAGACGGAATCGGCCATCCGCTATGGGCGGAAAGCGATCGATCTGCTCGGCGATACGTACAGCGGGATATACGCGGACTGCCATGTCGTCCTGGCCAAGGCGTACCAGATGTCGGGTCGCGACGATGATGCCGTCGGCGCGCTGAACACCGCCGCCGAGGCCCTGGCGAACGAGGAGAAGAATCGCATGACCGCCGAGGTGTGGCTCATGGCCGCGGAGGTCTGGCAGGCGCTCGGCGATCAGGAGAAGAGCAGGGAGGCCTTCCAACGGGCGATGGAGTTCAGCGGCGTCTAGTCACCCGGCGCCGCCGGTGTCTCCCGCCCGGCCGGGTGCGGCGTAGAGCGGTAGGGAGGCGAAGGCGCGGGTGGCGACGGCCAGGCGGCGGCGGGGGTGGCCGTCGAGGTGGAGGCCGGCGGCCCTGCGGACGAGGGCGGCGAGGATGGCCCGCAGGTGTGCCGTGGCGAGGACCGAGGCGAGCGTGGGCTGCAGGCCGTGGCCGGGGCCGAGGTGGTCGGCCCGGTCGCGGCGGAGGTCGAACCGGTCGGGGCCGGGCCACCTGCGGGGGTCGCGGTTGGCGGAGCCGAGGAGGAGCAGGACGCGTTCGCCCGCGGGGATGACGGCGTCGCCGACGCGCACCTCGCGCGTGGTGACGCGCGCGCACAGCTGCACCGGGGTTTCCAGGCGGAGGGACTCCGCGACGGCGGCCGGGACCAGGGACGGGTCGGCGCGCAGGGCCTGCCAGGCCTCGGGGTGGGTGGCGAGGAGCCACAGCATGCCGGTGAGGCCGGCGGCGACGGCCTGGACGCAGGGCAGCGCGAACGAGCGGAGCAGGTGCGCGATCCCGGCCCGGTCCGGGACGTCGCCGGAGGGCGGGGCGACGGCGGCGCCGGGGAGGAGATCGGCCGCGCCGGGAGGGGTGGCGCCGCCGCCCCGGGCCGCCGGGGCGGTGACGGACGCGGTGGGTGTGGGGAGGACCGCGGGTTCCGGGGCGCGGGCGGCGGCGAGCTCGGCGACGAGGAGGGCGAACACGGGCTCGAGGTCCAGCAGGGCGCGGACGGTGTGATGCTCCAGCGGGCCGTGGGCCTGGAGGGCCGCCTCGGCGAGCGTCAGCAGGTCGGGGCGGCTCTCGGCGGGGAGGCCGAGCAGGGTGCCGATGGTGCGGAGCGGGAACCGGTGCGCGAGCTCGGCCACGGCGTCGAAGGAGCCGTGGCCGACGAGATCCTCGGCGAGGTGCTCCGCCTGGTCGGCGATGAACGCCTGCACACCGGCCACGGTGCGCAGCCCGGGATGGGCGGCGATGGCGCGGAGCGACTCACGCCAGGCCCGCGCGCCGGACACGCGCCTCACCGCCGGCTCACCCGGCGGCCGCCGGCCCGGTACGGCGCCGCCGGCCGACTCGCCCGCTTCCCAGCGAGCGGGATCACCGCCCTCGGCCGCGAGCCCGCGACCGCACCCCGGTACGGCACGGCCGATCGGCTCGCCGGGGGCACCGTGAGCCGGATCGCCGCCCTCTCCGGCGAGCCCGCCACCGCGCCCATGCCCGGTCGGTGTCCACCCCGCCTCCCCCACGGTCGGGCCGCCGAGCAGGCCCGCCTGCGGGGCGGCGGCGAAGACCTCCGGGTGGCCGAGGGCGTGCCGTACCTCCCGGTCGCGGGCGAGCACCCAGACGCGGTACCCGGGCAGGTACACGGCGGGCCCCGCGTGGCGCAGCATCCGGTAGGCGGGGTAGGGATCGGCCAGCACGGGGTCGGCGAACAGGTCGACGTCGACGGCCGGCATGGCGGCGGTGGTCATGGCCCCTCCTTGTGGCGGTGACGGTGGCCGTACCGGCGGGGCCGGGACGGCGTCCCCGTGCCCGCGCCGCAGGGCGTGACCTGGCAGGACGTCACGAATGCGCTTCCCCGGTGCGCGCCCGCTCAAGCCGTGGGGCGACGCCGGGCCCATGCCGGCGGCGCCGGGCGCGTGGCGACCCCCGATCGCACCCGCCGGGCGTGCGGGGCGCGGTGCGCGTCACGCGCTCTGGTCGTCCAGGTACGGCGGGCGGCCGTGGTACGCGGGGCCCGCGCTCTGCAGCGCCCGGCCGTTGCGCGCCTCGGCGCCGAAGTCCCCGCGGTGGACGACGACGTCGTGGTTGACGAGCCGCCGCTGCCGGGCGACCGCCTCGCGCCGCTGCTGGCGCTCCCGCCGTACCGCGGCCTCCTGCCGGGCGGCGGCCTCGCGGCGGGCGAGCGACGCCTGGCGGGCGCGGGCGAGGGCGAGGTCGTTCGCCTCGGCGGCGGCCTGCGAGGCGAGGGTGTGGATGATGTCGCGGGTCGGCAGCACGACGGCGCAGCGCTGGGCGGCGTAGTGCAGCGCCATGCGGTGGTGCTCCACGGAGAAGTCGGCGATCGCGTCGCTCACCACGAACGTCTCCAGGTCGCGCATGAACGCCTCGCACGCGGTGAGCAGCACCCCAAGGTGGGCGTAGACCCCGCAGATGATCACCTGGTCGCGGCCGAGGTCCTCGAGCAGGCCGGCGAGCCCGGTGCGCTGGAACGCGCTGTACCGCCAGGTGTGGATGCGGATGTCGCCCCGGCGCGGCGCGAGCTCGTCGACGATCTGCGCGTCGGCCGGGTCGGCCCCGATGCCGGGCCCCCAGAAGTCGCGGGTGAGACCGCGCTGCTCCGGAGTCTGCCGGGCGTGCTGCACGCAGTACACCACCGGGATGCCGTTGTCGGCGCAGTGCTCGCGCAGCGCCAGGCAGTTCGCCATCAGCTCCCGCCACGGCGCGCCCCAGCGGGCGAACACCCGCAGGAAGTAGTTCTGCATGTCGAGCACGAGCAGTACGGCCCGGCGGGGATCGGGCCGCCACGCCACCCGGTTCTCGGGGAGATCGTCCGGGATGACGTAGGGGTCGATGGGCAGGATCGCCATGGTCTCCGTTCCTCTCTGGCCAGGGGGATCGCCGCCCCCGGGTCGCACGGCCGGCCTCACCGGTGGGCCCGGTGCCGGGGAACGCCGCCCCCGTCGGGGACCGCGCCGAGATTTCCTCGACGGGGGCGGCGGGCTCGGGGCCCGGCCGGGCGCACCGGCAGGCCGCCGCAGGCGGCGCGGCGCCGCCCGGCCGGACACGACACCTCACAAGATCATCAACTTTCTTGACTTAGATTGTCAAGACACTGTCGAGAGTAAATTAATCAAGCCAGAGAGGATATAGGCCCATCCGGTCGTGACCAATTCGTAATACCTCTTACACGCCCTTACAAGTCTCCTGACAAGCAGTGAGGCAAGTGGGGCTGCTGTGACAAATCGCAGCTCACGAAGGCCGCACACCCGGCACCCCCGGATCCGGTCGGACCGAAAACACCTTTTCACCGGCAGCCGTTCACCTGGGCCGGACATCACGCAAAGCCCGCTTCCAGCGAAAACCCGTGCCATGACTTTTTGTCAGGGTCACGAGTTGATAACGCCTATTCCCGGAATAATCCGCCCTGCCTATGCTGCGAAATCGGCGAAAGCCTCGCGGAACTCACCCCTGGGAGGGGGCCGGCGAAGGGCCCCTTCCCATGGAGCCGCGGGTCCGCCGACCGGCACTCCCCCGGGCCGCGCGCCCCGGGCGGAGGGATCACCGGGATGGTCCCGCCGCCGGCGGGCCCGCCCCCTTCCTCCCCCGAACCCCCCGCGTGCACCACCCCCGGGTCCCGGCATCCCGGCGTCGGGACCCCTCCCGACCGTTCGCCCGGCCCCGGCACCCGGGCGCGATCCCCTTCTCGACGGCAAGGACAGAACGACGATGACCAGTCGGAACCCGGCGAGGGCCGGCACCGCGCTGGTACTGACCCTGGCGGCCACGGGCACGCTGATCGCCACCGCCCCGGCCGCCGCGCCCGCGGCGGGTAGACCCACCCCCGCCTGCGTACACCTGGTACGGCACGTCCCGCCCGCGAACGGCGCGGACGGCCGCACCGTGGTCCGCAACCGGTGCGCCACCGGCAGGTACGTGAAGGTCACCTACGACGGGCCGCAGACCCGGGTCGGCGCCTGCCTGCGCCCGGGCCGCGCCCACACCTTCCGGCTGCCGTGGAAGTACCCGAACTACCGCGGCGTGACCGTCAAGTCGATCAGCGAGACCCGCAAGACCTGCCGGTCATGACCGTTTGTAAAGATCTCTGTAAGAAAAGCCTCGGTAGAGCCGGTGCGGCCGCCGTCCCCCCGCAGCCCGCGGCGGCCGCACCGGCGCCGGGCCCACCCGCCGATGCCCGCCGTACCCCGCCGACCCGCAGGAACGACCCGGAGCGAGCCGCCACGATGATCGATCCGGCCCCCGTCCCGTCCCGATCCGCGGCACCGCGCCGCAGCCGCTGGATGGCGCTGCCCGTGCTGTGCCTCGCCCAGGTGATCGTCGGTCTCGACCAGACCGTGCTGCACATCGCGGTGCCGTCGCTCACCTGGCGGCTCGGCGCGGACCCGAGCGAGGCGCAGTGGGCGATCGACGCCTACACGATCGCCCTCGCCGCGCTCCTGCTGCCCGCGGGGCGGCTCGGCGAGCGCCTCGGCCGCCGCCCGGTCCTCGTGCTCGGCCTGACCCTGTTCGCCCTCGCGTCCCTCGCCGGGTCGCAGGCCGGCGCGGTCGGCCCGCTGATCGCCGCCCGCACCGCGATGGGCGTCGGGGCCGCGCTGATCATGCCGTCGGCGCTGTCGCTCCTCGTCGACCTGTTCCCGGACCGGCGGGAGCGGGCCCGCGTGGTCGGCGTGTGGTCGGCGGGCATCGGCGTCGGCGTGGCGGCCGGCCCGGCGGTGGGCGGCTGGGTGCTGGAGAACTTCTGGCTCGGCTCGATCCTGCTGGTCAACGTGCCGATCTGCCTGATCGCCCTGGTGATCGTGCCGATCCTGGTGCCCGCCTCGCGTAACCCGGACATCGGCGCGCTCGACCCGCTCGGCGCCGCGCTCGGCATCGCCGCGCTCACCGGCCTGGGCTGGGCGATCATCGAGGGCCCGGCGCGCGGCTGGACCGACCCGGTGCTGCTCGGCGTCGCGGGCGCCGCCGCGGCCGCGCTGCTCGGGCTCGCGCTGCGGGCGCGCGGCCCAAGGCCGCTGGTGGACATCCGGCTGCTGCACGGCCCGCGGTTCGCCGCCGCGATGACGGCGATCGCGCTCACCTGGTTCTGCCTGTTCGGCGCGCTGTTCGTGGTCGTGCAGCACCTGCAGGCCACGCTCGGCATGGCGCCGCTCGACGCCGGGCTGCACCTGCTGCCGCTCGCCGGCGGGCTGCTCGCGGGGTTGCTGCTCGCCGCCTGGCTCGCCGGCCGGGACGGCGAGAAGACCCCGGCGGTGATCGGCCTCATGCTCATCGCCGCGGCGATGGCGATGCTCGGCTCCACCACCGCCGCCTCCGGGTACGGCCAGCTCGCGGTGGCCCTCGCGGCCGGCGGCTGCGGCATGGCGATGGCGATGCGCACCACCACCGAGGCGACGCTGCGGGCCGTGCCGCTGGCGCACGCGAACGTGGCCGCGGCGATCGGCGACGCGGCCCGGCAGGCGGGCGGCGCGCTCGGGGTGGCGGTCCTTGGCGCCATCGCCCGGATCGTGTACGCGGGCGGGATGACCCCGGCCGCGGCGCTCGTGCCCGCCGACGGCCGGGAGGCGGCGCTCGGCAACGTCGCGGTCACCGTGAGCCTCGCCGCCCGCATGCCGCAGGACGAGGCGGCCGAGCTGCTCGCCCGCAGCACCGCGGCGTACGCGCACGCGCTCGGCGTCGCCGCCTGGGTGGCCGCGGCCGCCGCGCTCGCCGCGGCGCTCGTGGTCGCCTGGTGGCTGCCGCACCAGCCCGCCCGGTCCCGCGCCCGCGCCCGGGCGCGCGCGGGCAAGCGGCTCATCCACCCGCAGCTGCAGACGCTCTACCTGGCGGCGCTCGCGCTGCGCCGCAGCCTCGACGACGGCTACCTGCCGCCGAGCCACACGCTGCGCCACCTCGCCCGGCTCACCGTCCGCGACGCCGAGGGCGGGGTGTGGCTGATCGAACCGTCCACCGGCCGCTTCCTCCGCCAGGAGGTCGCCGACCCGCACACGTTCGAGCCGGCCGAGCTGCCCGACCCGCTGTCCCCGGACTCGTCCCCCGCCGAGGCGGGGACGCGCTGACCGTTCCCCGGAGGCCGAGATGCCGCAGATCCACGAGCTGTCCGCGCTCGAGCTGGCCGCCGCCGTACGGTGCCGCGAGCTGTCCCCCGTGGAGATCGCCGAGCACTACCTGCGGCGGGTGACCGCGCTCAACGCCACCGCGGGCGCGTACGTCACGGTCACCGCGGAGCTCGCGCTGCGGCAGGCGCGGCGGGCCGAGCGGCGGGTGCTGCAGGCCGCCGACCCGGACGAGCTGCCGCCGCTGCTCGGGGTCCCGGTCCCGGTGCAGGACCTCGTCCCGGTCAAGGACGTGCGCTGCACGCTCGGCTCGGCCGCCTACCGGGAGCTGATCGCCCCGGTCGACGACCCGGTGGTGGTACGGCTCCGCGAGGCGGGCACGGTGCTGCTCGGCAAGACCACCACCTCCGAGTTCGGCCTCGCCTGCTTCACCGAGAGCGACGTGGCGCCGCCCGCGCGCAACCCGTGGGCGCCGGACCGGTCCGCGGGCGGCGCGGCGGGCGGGGCCGCGGTGGCGGTGTCGGCGGGCCTCGCCGCGGCCGCGCACGGCGTCGACGGGCTCGGCGCGGTGCGGGTGGCCGCGGCCGCGTGCGGGGTGGTGGGGGTCAAGCCGTCCCGCGGCCGGGTGCCGGCCGGGATCTGGGCGCCCGACCCGTTCGGGCTCACCGTGCCCGGCGTGGTGGCCCGCACGGTCGCGGACGCCGCGGCCCTGCTCGACGTGCTCTCCCGGGACGGCGAGGGCCCGGAGTGGACCGCACCGCGCGACGGGCTGTCGTTCACCGAGTGCGCCGCCCGCGCCCCGGGACGGCTGCGGATCGGGGTCACCGCGACGCCGCCGGTGCCCGGGGTGAGCCTCGACCCGGAGGTGGCCGCGGCGGTCGAGCGCGCCTGCCGGCTGCTGGAGTGCCTCGGCCACGAGCTGGTGGAGACCTCCCCCGTGCTCGGCCCGGAGGGCGACCGGATCCTGGACGTGCTGTGGTTCACCATGGCCCGGCTGCACACGGTGCGGGCCGCGCACGCGCACCGGCTGCGGCCGCTCACCGCGTGGCTGCGCGGCATGGGGCGGCTCGCCGCCGGGCTGGAGGTGATCCGGGCGCACGCCGAGCTGGACCGGGCGATGCGGGACGCGATGCTGCGCCAGGAGGCCGACGTGGACGTGGTGCTCACCCCCACGATCGCGCAGCCGCCCCCGCCGATCGGCTGGTTCACCGACGGGGTCGGCCCGGCGGAGACGTTCGCGCGGATGAAGGCGTTCTCGCCGTTCGCCGCCGAGGCGAACCTGACCGGCCGGCCGAGCGTGACGCTGCCGCTGTATCGGTCGGCCGGCGGGCTGCCGATCGGCGTGATGCTCACCGGCCGGTGGGGCGAGGAGGGCACGCTGCTGTCGCTGTGCGCCCAGATCGAGGCGAGCCGCGGCGTCGCGCAGGAGAGCGGGCTGTCCGCGGCGTGATCGGCCCCGCCCGGCCGGTCGTGGGGCGTCCGGGCGGGGTGCTCGCTCAGCTCCAGGCCATCCGGCGGGCGTAGAGCGCGTCGAGGTGGATCTCGCGCGGGTCCTTGCCCATCCCGCGCAGCAGGCAGCACACGTACCGGTGCAGCTCGCCCTCGAGGTCGGGGTCGTCGGAGATCGGGACGCGCAGCACCGGGTCGCTGCTCACGTACGCCCGGTAGGCGATCGCGATGAGGTAGCCGAACCGCTCCAGCTCGGCGGGGCTGTCCGGGTGGATGCCGCGGGGCATGTCGACCGGCCAGCTGCGGTCGATCCAGCGGCTGATCGTGGCGAAGGTCGCGGGGGTCATGTCGGCGACGCGGGCGTGCGGGCGCCCGGGGTGCCGGCACTCGGGGACTCTGATCATCTGCGGTCCGTTCGTTCTGCCGTTGCCGAGGATCCGGCCGGGACCGCCGAGGGGGCCGGTGGGGCCGTACGGGCGCCGGGGATGCGGGGATACGGTGGCCGGCTCGGCCTCGGCGAGGATGCGCGCGGCGGTTGCGGTGGGAGGGTAGCCGAGGGTCAGGCCCCGCACCGCCCGCAGGGCCGCCCAGAACCGTTCGTCGGCGTCGTCGGCGAGAACGTACAGCAGGGCGATCGACCGGTCGCGGTGAGCCTGCAGCGCGTCGATCTGGGGCGCCGCCAGCTCCTCGGGCAGCGCCTCCTGGTAGTCGGCGATGAGCGCGTCGAGGTCGAACGCCTCCCCGTAGGTCTGGGTGATCCCGGCGACGATGTATAACCGCCGGTCGGCGCCGTCGGGGGCGTCGCCCTGTGGGGTCTCCGGGGTCGCGCGGTACACCAGCCCGGCACGGCCGGCCTCGGCGCACCAGTCCATCGCCGCCTTGTACGGCAGCGCGAACCGGCCGTACGGCTTGAGGTCGCGCAGCAGCGCGTCGGCGATCCACTCGTCGCACCAGGATGGGGTGCGGTAGGGGGTCTGTTCGGCGTCCTCGGCGCGCAGGCCCTGGGCGAGGATCGGGTTCCACGGGCTCACCCGGCGGTCGCGGAAGCGCGGCATCTCCGGGCCGCTCCAGCTCCACAGCCGCCTGCCGTGCCAGGCCGCGACGCCCTCCAGGTACGCGGGGCGGCCGCATTCGACCGGGCGGACCACGCGCTCGTAGACGCCGTGCATCACGGCGCCGGACCGGTCACGCCACGGACCGGGTTCACCGTCCGGGGGGTCGGGGGTCCGGCAGTCCGGGACCGGCCTCCATCCCTCTGACGACCTCCAGTCGCTCATCGCCGTTACTCCTTACTCATGCGCCACGGCGGAACGGCGATGGCACACCGGCATCCCCGTTAATGGCACGAGGACCGTCTCCGTCCGGAACTCGCGCACGGGTCCGGGATTCTTTTCGTCCGTCGGCCGGGCGGTATTTGAGCGACGCTTGGCATCCCCACGGAACGCATGCTGCACGATCACCGGTAAATATGCAAGTGCCCAGTTCAGAACGGTGATACCGGTGTTGAGTTCTCTATAGAACCGAGTCTCCGCGACCGCTTCGGATTGTGACCGGACCGCTTCCGTTAAGTCAAAACCTAACTCCTTTGGTCAGGCCTCGTTTAACCAATGACGTCAAATATGGTCAGGACAATCCGGGGCACGGCCGCGCGGTCAGGCGCCGGCCGCCTGGCAGACCGCGTAGACGGTGCTCAGGTCGAGGCGGGTGCACGCGGCGAGCACGCTCACCCCGATGCCGGCGGCGCGGCATTCGGCGATCGCCCGGTCCCGCAGCCGCCGCGCCGCCTCCTCGTCGGCGCGGTTCTGCCGCCAGGCCCGGATCGCCTCGTCGCGCAGGCGGACGCGCTCGCGCACCGCCTCGGCGGCCCGCCGCCAGCGGTGGGACACCTCGCGCAGCCGGCTCAGCAGCCGCAGCCGGTCGAGGCGGGGCAGCTCGCGCACCGCGGGCCGGTGCACGCGCAGGGTCTGGTAGACGGTGGAGACGTCGATGCCCGCGCACTGCGCGATGTCCGGGGCGGGGATCGCGGCCGCGTGGCAGGCGAGGATCACCCGGTCGCGGCGGGCGCGCAGCCGCGCCTCGGCGGCCCGGGCGGCCCGGCAGGCGTCGACGGCCTCGCGGCGGGCGCGGGCCCGCTCCTCGGTGGCCGCCACCGCCTCCCGCCACCGCTTCCCGGCCCGCTCCAGCTCGGCGAGCAGCCGGCCCGCCGCGCCGTGCCGTACCGCGTCCTCGGCGGCCGGTCTCCGGCTCGCGATCTGGGAGACGAGCCCGACCGACACGCCGGTGCGGGCGGCGATCGCGCTAGCGCCGGCGCCCGCGGCGCGCCAGGCGGCGATCGCGTCGTCGCGGTGGCGCCGCAGCCGTTCCTCGGCCGTGCGCGCGGCGCGATAGGCGGCCACGGCCTCCTCCCGGGCGCGGGCCCGCTCGCGCGCGGCCTCGGCGGCGCGCCGCCAGGCGGCGACCGCCGCGTCGAGCCGGGCGAGCCTGCGGCGCCGTTCCGCGGCGGGCACGGCCTCGGCCGGGCCGGGCGCGGCGGTCCGGTCGAGCGCGTCGTAGATGGTCTTGGGCGCGAGGCCGGTGTGCTCGACCAGCTCGGTGACCGGCACCCCCGCCTCGCGGCACCCGCGGATCGCCCGGTCGCGTTCGAGCCGGAGCCGCTCCTCGGCGGCCTTCGCGTCGCGGTGGTCGCGGGCGGCCGCGTCGCGCTCCCGGGCGCGGTGGCGGGCCGCTTCGAGGGCGGCGCGCCACAGGGCGGCGAGCCGCTCCAGCCGGGCGAGGGTGTCGGGCAGGAAGTGCACGCGCAGCCGGCCCTGCGAGGCGGCGGCGAGGGCGGTCACGGCCCGGGCGCCGGGGGCGGGCGGCGGCTCCAGGACGACGTGCACCGGCGGGCCGGTGGGCGGGGCGAGCAGGCCGAGGAAGTCGATCAGGAAGGCGGCGTGGTCGCCGCCCTCGCGGGCGGGGTCGTAGAGGGCGAATCGCCGCGGGCCGTACACGGGGGCGGCGGTGAACAGCCACAGCGCGCCGTCGCCGACGGGCGTGTCCTCCACCAGGTAGAGCCGGGCGCCCTCGGCGGCGGCCCGCTCGCGCAGGCGCGGCAGCTCGGTGGCCACCCAGGCGGCGTCGCCGATGCGGTGCGGGCGGCGCGGCGGCCGGTCGGGCCACAGGCCGAGCGCGCGCATCGCGGCCTGTGCGCCGTCGGCGGTGGTGCGCACGCCGAACTCCTGGGCGAGCCGGGTGCGCACGGCCTCGATCGTCCACAGCCGCCGGGCGGGCGGATCGGCCGGGGCGGCGCCGCCGGGCTCGGCGCGCTCGCCGAGCAGGATCTCGCGCAACGCGGCGGCGTGCCCGGGCGGGAGCGCGGGGCCGGACGCGGCGGACACCGCCTCCGGCCGGCCGCCCCGCCGCGCGGCGCCGCGGGGTACGGCGTCGCCCGCCGTGCCGTCGCCGGCGGGGGCGTCGGCGGGGCCGGCGATCGCCCACCGCAGGTATCCCCCGGCGGGGCCGATTCCGAAATCGGGCGCGATCTCCGGCGCGGCGAAACCGGAGGTCAATTGCGCCACGGCCGCGGCGTGCGGAATGCGTGCGGCCGCGTCAGCGGGCCCGCGGAGCGCGCCGCCGTGCCCGCCGGGCCTTTTCAGTGCTGCCTCGACAGCCAGGTCTCGTCCCACCGTCGATTAGGTAGCACAAATCAAATGCGGGCCGCAACAATTTCCTCAACTATTCGTCAGATGATCTGTAAATTTCAGTGACCGATCACCGAGCGAATCGGGTCGGCTACCCTCCCGACAGGCGCGCCGACAGCCCGTGAAGTGGGATTATGCACCACCACTGACTGATCTGACCAGACCTGTAAGGACGCCGGGCCGTCCCGCGCCGCCGCCCCGGACACGCCCCCGCCGGAGCCGCATCCCGGACGGCATCATTCCACTCCGGCAAACATCCCGGATTAGCGAAGTTCTCTAGAGTGGTCGGCGCGCGGAATACGACATCCGGGCACACACCGGCATTCGCCCGCTATCCACGGAGACACAGATCCGTTTCCCGGGAAAATGGGCATACATTCGATCGTGACGACGCCGCCGTGCCGTGCCTACGCTGCGATCGGAATTGACTTGTCGCTCAGCGGCTGGTCAATCGCTCCGTCAAGGGATCACCGGGCCGATCCCTGGACAGGAAGGGACGAGCGCGATGACCGACAGCAGAGTCCAAGTGATCCAGCGCATCTGTGAACGGCTGGCCGGCGACGGGGGCGCGGTCCGCCTCGACATGGTCGACGGCCACCCACGGCTGCACATGGACCAGCGGCTCGCCCAGCAGCAGGCGCGGCGCGAGCTGACCCTGCTCGGCTGGAAGGTCATCGAGGGCCGCGGGCACACGCTGACCGTGATGGGGTGGAGCCGGGAGAACCTCGCCTACCGGCTGCGCACCCTGCTGCTCGCCTGCGGCATGCTCCGGCACGAGCGCCAGCACACCGTGCACGTCGCGATCGCCTGCGCCGAACGCCACCTGGAGGCCGGCCATCCCACCACGCTCGACGACGTGCTGGAGGCGGCGCGCAACGAGGTGGCCCGGGAGCTGCGCTGGCCCGCCCGCCTGGACGACGTCGGCGAGCTGGACCGGCGCGCGCACGATCCCGCGATCGCGGCCCAGCTCGACCACATCCGCCGCCTGGAGGCCGAGGTCCGCCACCTGTGCGACCAGCACCTCGCCGCCGCCCGCACCGCCGTCGAGGTGTTCTGGAAGTGCCGCCGCTTCGCCCACATGTCGAGCGAGACCGCCCGCCAGGTCGCCGTGCAGGAGGCGCTCCGCCCGCACCTCGGCCCCGAGCTCGACGCGCTCCCGGCCCCGCCGCCGCTCGCTGGCCACGCCGCGGGCGGCCACGACGGCGACCGCGGAATCGGCCATGCGGCCCTGCGCGGTTCCGCCGGTCGCGGCGCCGGGCGGGCCCGGCGCGAACGGCCGTGACGGTCCCCCTCGGCGGCGGCGCCCCGCCGGGGGCCGGATCGGCCGTCCGGGAGCGCGGGGCGTGGGCGCGGGCGGCGGTGTGCGCCGGGGCGATCGGCGTCACCACGGCGGACGCGGTCGCGGCCACGCTGCTGGTGCCCGCCCCTCCCCCGGCCTTCGCCGTACCGCACGTGCCCGGGGCGAACCCGCTCTGGATCGTCACCGCGTACGCCGTGCCGTTCGCGGCCGTGCTCGCCTCCCTCGCCGGGTCGGCCGGGATGCGGGGCGGCCGGGGCACGCTCGCGCTCGGGCTCGGCCTGTTCGCCGCGGCCGCGGGGGCCGCCGCTGCCGCGCCGTCCCTGCCGGTGCTGCTGCTCGCCCGGGCCGTGCAGGGGGTGGGCGCGGGGGTCGCCGCGGCCGCGGCGCTCGGGCTGCTCGCCGCCGCGGCCCGCGGCCGGGTCGCGTGGGCCTGGCCGGTGGCGGCGTGGCTCGGCGCGGCCGCCGCGCACGCGGCCGGGGGCCGCCTCACCGGGGCCACTGGGCCGTTCCCGCCGAGCGCGGCACTCGGCCTGGTGCTGGCGTGCCTCGCGCTCGCGGCCTGCCGGAACCCGGCCACGGTACGGCGGGCGCGCCCGGCCGGGCGGTCCGCGCGGCGGCGCCGGCGGCTCGATCTCGTCGCGGGCATGGCGGCGCTGGCGTGCGGCGCGGCGGCCACGGGCGTGGTCGCGGACGTGCCGCGGCGCGGCTGGACCGCCGTCACCCTCGCGCTGTGCGGGGCCGGGCTGGTCATGCTGCTCGTCGTTCTGGCCCGGCTCGCCCGCGGGCCGGGGCGGCACCCGCCCGCGTTCCGCGCGGCCGTGGTGGTCGCGGCGCTGCTCGGCCCGGCCGCCGCGGCCCCGCTGGTCGCCGCCCCGCTGCTCGCCGGCCGCGTGTGGGGCGAGGGCCCGGCCACGGCCGCCCTCGCCGTGGCCCCGCTGTCCGGCGGGGCGCTCGTCGCCGCGCTCGCGGCGGGCCGCCCCGCGGCCGGGTTCGGCCCGCGCGGGGTGATCTACCCGGGCGCGCTCGGCGCCGCCGCCGCGTGCGGCTGGGTGGCCACCGCGGCGCTCCAGCCGGAGCCGCGCGCGCTGACCGCGTGGCTGCCCGCGACCCTGCTGCTGGGCGCCGGATTGGGCGCGATGTCCACCGGCGTCGCGATCGCCGCGGTACGGCTCGCCCCGGCCGCCGAGCCCACCGCCGCGCTCGCGGGCGTGACCGCCGCCGGGCTGCTCGGCGGCGCCGTGGGCGTCGCGGTGACCGGCGCGGCCGTGCTCCCGCCGCCGGCGGGCGCGGGCCTCTCCGGCCACCTCGTCGTGTTCGGCGGCTGCATGGCCGCGGCCGGGTTCGCCGCCCTGGCCTCACTGCCGCTCCGGCCCGCCGTCGCCGGCACTCCGCACGAGCTCGCCGCCCGCCCCGAGTCCCCGGCCCTCCTGCCGCCGCCCGCGCCGCCGCGCCCCGCGCCGGCGATGCCGCTCGCCGCCCCCGTCCCCGGCGACCTCGACCCCGGCGACCCGGAACCGCCCCCCGCGGACACCGGCCCGGACGTGGCGGACACCTCGCCCACCGAGAGCACCCCGACGGTGACCCTGCGGATCAGCGGCCCCCATTACCCGCCGTCCCCACCGTCCTCCGCGCCCGCACCGGCGAGGTCGCGGCCACGTCCCCGCCGCTCCGGGTCCGGGAGGCACCGGAGGGCGAGGAACCGCAAACGCGCGGAAGGCGACCTGCGCACCGCGGCCGCGGGCTTCATCGCGGCCACCGAACGGCTCCCCGTACCGCCTGCCGCCCCGCGCAAATCCCGGCCCATCCGACCTGGTGATGCTGATACACCCGCCGTACGGCCGCGCTCCGCCGACGTACCGGCCGAGGACGAGCACCCGCCGGAGCCCATGCCTCACCGCGGTAGCGGCGATCCGGTGTAGAGGCGGCTCTAGTCAGGCCAGGAAGTGGATAAACGCGAATATGGTGTGGCGAAATGGTTTCGCCACCAGCGAGCAGCGACATCCGACGCCACGAACGGGGAGTTCCCCCGCCACCAACGACCCTGACCGACAGTAAAGTTGCAGCGAACCTCCCGGGTCTGCTGCACTACCGGAGGTTCACTGCAAAACAGCGCTCTGCAGCCCTGATCGACAGGCTCACCACCTGCGACTTTACCGTCGGGTCCTCATCGCCCCTAAGAGGGGTCGCAACGCGTCCAGGGCCGAGACGAGCGCATCCAGGTTGTAGTCCTGTCCTCATCGCCCCTAAGAGGGGTCGCAACTAGCCGAGCCCGGCGGGTAGGCCGAGGATGTGGGCGCCCGTCCTCATCGCCCCTAAGAGGGGTCGGCCCTGCGTACTCCGAGGTCCGCATCGGCGTACCCGCTCCGCTCTCCTTTGTCCGAGAAGCGACTCGACGGAAGACATTGGGACCCGTTGACGGTGTCGTACGGGCCCAGGGGTTCGCATTGGTGATCCGCGTCCACGCCGGAGCGCGTTGCCGTGCCCGTGAAGCGCACGCGTACGGGTCAGACGGAGCGGGTGGTGCGGACGGTGGGGCGATCGGGATAGGGGTGCAGGAGCGTGACGCTCTTGATGGGGGCACGGCGGCGGGGCGGCCGGGCGGTGAGCCGCGCGGGGGGCGGTTCGACGGCGGCGGGCTCGACCACGACCTCGTCGTCGTGGCCGAGAGGGACCCCGGCACGGCGGTACGGGGCCGCGTGGGCGGGGCGTGCCGGGGGCGGCGGATAGGCGGTCCCGGGGACGGCCATGGCGGCCAGGGGCAGGTGGGGCTCCTCGCGAGGGGCGGCAGGGCCGGGGGTGACCCCGCGTACCCGGTGGCCTGGAGCACCCGCGGTGGCCCGGTGGCGGCCCACCGGGGTGGGTTCCGCGGGGTCTGGAACGATCCCGGCGGGGAACTCGGTGCTCCGCGGGCCGGGGAGCTCGGGCAGGCGGGGCCGGGCCACGTGCCGGCCGGTGTGGCCGGCCGGGGCGGGGTCGCCGAGCGGGCTTGAGGGGGGTACGCCCCAGGCGGTCCTGGCGTGGCGGCCGCGGTGCCGGCCGTACCCGTCGCCGTCCGGGCGGACGGGGCCCGTGCGGTACGCCGAGCCGATGAACGCGCGGTGGCGCCCCACGGTGACGGTCAGGCCGGTGAGGGCCTGGGCGAGCGCCACGTTGGTGGCGGGGCGGACCGCGCCGGTCGGGTCGCCGGAGGCGGTGCCGTGCCCGGCGTCGGGCACGAGGTTGAGCATCGCCACGCCGACGATGATCAGGGCGATGCCGCCGATCTTCACCGGGTGCACGGACTCACGGAAGAACACGGCGCCGATCACGGCGATCGCCGCGGTGCCGATTCCGGACCACAGGGCGTAGGCGATGGAGACCTCCAGCTGGAGTTTCAGCGCCTGCGCCATGCACACGTACGAGGTGATGTACAGCACCACCACCGTGATGGTGAGAAACGTGTGCGTGAAGATGTTGAGCCCGTTCGTGTATTTCAGCGTGGTCGTGGCCGCGATCTCCGTGAGAATCGCGCACGCGAGCAGGAACCATGCCATGGCCGAGGTCAGAGCGCTGGGCTCGGGTCGATTCCGGCACGGACCAGTTCCGGCTCGGCGAGCCGGTCGCGGTATCTGATCTCGCTCATCCTCGCATCGCCTTTCCCACGGCGTGCGGGCGATCCGGCCGGATTTCGGCGGGCACACCACCGGCCGTCACCCATAACAAACTTGTCAAGCTGTTTGTAAATCTCGAGGTCATGCCGTGTCCTGAAGGTGTGGTTCGGCCGTGGCGCCGATTCAGATCCGGGGACGGGGCGGTCCGTGCGGATCGTCCCGGCCGCGGCAGGCCCGGCGGCCTGCCGTACCGCTGCGGAGCCGCGACGCGGGCCCGGCGCAGGCGCGCACCCGGTCGCCCGGGGCGCGGCCGGTGACGCGGGCGAGGCGCGGCGGGGCGGGCTCAGCGAGGACCGGCGGCACGTGGTCGCGGGGTGCGGGGGCCGCCGTCCAGATGCCGAGCACGACCTCGGCGGCGCCGCGGCCGAACCCGGCCACCAGGCATCTCGCCCCGTCGCGTGGCGGGACCGGCTCGGCGGCCCGGCGCAGCGCGTCGAGGATCGTGGCGCCGCCGATGTCGCCGTACTCCCGAAGCGTCCGGAGGCTCGCCCGGACCGCCTCGGGGGCGAGGCGGAGGCTTTCCGCGACCCCGTCCAGGGCGCGCGGCGAGTCGGCGTGCAGGACGCACAGCTCGAGGTCGGCCGCCGCCCAGCCGCTGCGCAGCAGGTGGCGGGCGAGGGTACGGGCCGGCGTTCCGGGGCCGCCGCGCCGGGTGCTCCCGCCCGCGCGGGTACGGCGGGCGCCCGGCACCGGCGCGGACCGCGGGTCGGGGCTCAGGTACCGCACGTCGAGGCCGGTGCCGCCGTGGCCGCGCACCACGGCGGCGGCGATGCCGTCGCCGCGCACGGCCCGGGCGAGCAGGTCGCCGACGCCCGGGTCGGGCGGCGGCGGGCGCAGCGAGCCGAACGCGCAGGCCACGACGAGGGCGTTCGCGCCCGGGTGCGCCGTGCAGAACGCGCAGGCCCGCTTGAGCGCGGCGATGCCCGCCCTGCCCCCGGGCGCGGCGACCGGCAGCCGGGTCACGCCCGGGCGGAGGCCGGTCCACTCGGCGATCCGGTCGTACGGCGCCGGGGCGAGGGCGTCGGTGCAGACCCAGACCAGGGCGTCGATGTCGCCGGGTCCGAGGGCCGCGTGCGCCAGCGCCCGGCGCACCAGCGCCGGCAGCCGGGCCCGTACCTGCTCGGCGTGCCGGTCGCGCGCGTCCCGGACGGGCTCCCCGGGCGTACGGTCGTCCGGTGGCACCAGGTGCCGCCGCGCCACCCCGGCCTCGGCGACGAGCCGCAGGACGAGGCCGAGCCGCGGATGGTCGCGGTACCCGGCGGCGTACCGGGCGAGGGTCTGCTCGCAGGTGACCACCTGCTCGGGTACGGCGACTGCGGGCTTGCACAGTATCGGCACGGGTTCACCACCACGTCGTTCGCTCGGCGAGCCGATCGGTCGGGAAACGGCCATATCGAAAGTGACCGATGGCCGGGCATGGCACTGCCGGTTCGGTACGCTGTGTGAAGCCCGCTTAACCGAAGCCCTGCCGTTTTTCACGGCCCGTGGCGGCCGGCGGGCACGGGAAAGGGTGACGATCCTACCCGCGGGAATTTATGCCCCGGTGATATGGCTGACGCTAAGGGGAATACCTGCGGAATAGGTATGGGCAGGTCTCGTCGGCCGTAACGATACCTCCGCCCATCGTCACGCACTCCCTTCAACCGGCGCTCGACCGGTCTATTCCGATGGCTTGACAAGCATTCTGACCACGGCTCAATAGCCTGTCAATGAAAGTCAGAAGCGTTGTCATGACGTCGTTCCGACATCACTAGAGAGCTTTCCCGCCGACCGTGAAAACGCGTTGACCACGGTTATCGGCTGTGATTCATGTCCAAATCTGAGGAATATTCGGACATGCCGGAACGCCGGGAACCGGCGCCCGGATCCCCCGCCGCCTCCCGGTTTCCGGTCAGCCGGTAACCCGACTTGCGGCGCATCCGGATCAGCACGATGGGGGTCGCCGGCCTTTACAGCGACTGCGCCGGGCGGCCGGGATGCGCGGCCCTGCCGATGGGACCGGCGACCGACGGCCGCCTCCTTTCGCCGCCCGATCGCGCGACCCCGCAGGATCGTCCCGCCGATGAGAGCCGCCGAGCCGAGCGGCACGGCGTGGTCGCGTCCCGTCCGGTCCTGCCTTGCCGGATGCTTCGTCCTCGCACCCGCCGACCGGCTCGGCCCGGCAGCGCCGGTACGGCCCCGATCAAGGCGAGATCACCGCGCGCACGGCGGCCGCCCGGGCAAGACTCGCCGTGCTCCCACCCGGCCGAGTGGGACCCCGGCCGTTCACCCGGCCGAGCCGTAATGTCGCCGACCCGGCCGAGCCCGGCCCGGCGACGCCACCGGTCCCTCTCATCGCCCGTGGCCGGGCCGCGGGCTCCGTCCGGTGTCGAGGCCCGTCGATCCGGTGCCGCCGCCATCGCCGGATCGCCGAGCGGCGAACCGGCCACCGGCCGCGGTCACACCCCTCCCCCATCCGCGACGGGGACGCTCCCCGGCGGTCAGGGACACGGGCGGGTGAAACGGATCCGGAGCGGGGTGACGCCCTCCTTCCGTACCCCGGCCGCGTTGACGCCTCGCCAGGTGATGCGGAGGGTCGCCGTCTGCGCCCTCCCGCAGGTGCGGAGGAGCTCGTCGACGGCGCCACTGCCGCGGGCGGCGATCGTGTCGAGCGGGGTCAGCCGTACCTGAAGGCGGCTGCGCAGCCCGTTCGGGGTGATGCCCTGCCTCGCCGAGAGCTGCAGCAGCGGCGTGGACAAACCGGCCTGCCAGGCGACCGTGCCGTTGACGGCGCGGAGCAGGAGCGTCCGCGACCCCCGGCCTCGCTCGCCCACGGTGACGACAAGCCGGGCCGGGCTCGCCGCGGACCGGGTCGGCGCAGGGGACGGGGTGCGGGCCGGGGCGGTACGCCGGGCGGTGGGTGTGGGCTTCGGGCTGTGGGACGGGCGGGCCACCGGGGCGGTCGTGGAGCCGGTGCCGGGCACGCCGCCCTTCGGCGGGGCGGGGGTGGCCGTCCCGCCGGGGCGTGCCCGGGCACCGGTGTCCCGGCCGCTCTCGCCGCCGGGGGAACGGGTGGCACCGGGTGTCGCGCCGCGGCCGGCACCACCCGTGCCGGAGGCGCCGCCGCCCGTCCGGGCTCCGGCGGTGGCGGTGGGCTTCGGGGTGCCCCCGCCGCGAGAGGCGCCACCGTCGCCCGGTGCGCCGCCGGAGGTGGCCGCGGCATCCGGCGTACGCCCGGAACCGCCGGCCGTGGCGGCCGGGTCCCCCGAGGCCCGCGCCGACGCGGACGGTGCCGGCGTCGCCGGAGGCGCGGCGCCGACGGGCGTCTCGTTCGCCACGCCCAGGACGCCGGTACGGCCCGGCATCCCGAACACGGCCCACAGCAGGCCGCCGGTGACGACGAGGCCGCCGCCGATCACCAGTGCCTTGCCGGGACGTCGCCGTCGCGTGGAGCGGTCCGGGTCGCCCGCGTCGAACGGCGCGCCGAGACCGGAGCCGAAGCGGTCATCAGGGCCGGAGCGCCGCTGGAACGTGCCAACACGCGAGCCGGGGTCATCGGTGGCACCGGCGTCGCCGACGGGAGGCGTGGCACGCCCGCCGAGTCGCAGCGGACCGCCAAGACCGGGCTGATCATCGTAGAAGCGCGACCACGGGCTCTCCCGGCGCGGCGCACCCGACGCCCCACGCCGCCCACCGGAACCGGCCCGCGCCAGGGACGGATCCCCGGCCTTCCCCGCGTCATCGCCACCGGAGAGCCCGTCGCCGCCCCACGACGACGGGTTCCGCCGACGCAGCTCACCCGAAACCGGCGGCGACGGCCGAGCCCGCTCCCCCGTGTCTCCGGGATCGTCGCCGTCATCAGTCGGTCCGTCGTCGATACCTGACCACGGACCCCGCCGACCGGCCGCCCCCGACGCCCCACGGCCCTCGCCGGGAGCGGACAGGGGCGACCGAGGCACCTCCACCGTCTCGCCCCCGTATCCACCGGACGGCCCGTCATCGGAACCCGACGAAAGGCTCTCCCGGCGCGACGCGCCCGACGGCCCACGCCGCTCATCGGAACCGGCGTCCGACGCCGACGACTCCCCAGGCTCCCCCGTGTCGCCGCCGCCGGACGGACCATCGGCGAGCCGTGCCCACGGGTTCCGCCGACGCGCCACACCCGGACCCGGCGGCCGAGCCACCTCCACCGTGTCCCCCGCACCACCGTCCCCACCGGCCGGACCCTCGCCGAAACGCGACCACGGAGTCCGCCGACCGGCCGTCCCCGACGCCCCACGCGGCAGACCGGCGTCCGCCCTCGGCGAAGACGCCTCCTCCGGCTCCCCCGCGCCACCGTCACCGGACAGAGCATCGGCGAGCCGCGCCCACGGGTTCCGCCGACGCGCCACACCTGAACCCGGCGGCCGAGCCACCTCCACCGTGTCCCCCGCACCACCGTCCCCACCGGCCAGGCCATCGCCGTACCTCGGTACGGGGTCGTCTCCCCGCCATCCGTCCGGCGGTGCGGCCGGCCCGCCGGATCCGAAGGCGGGAGGCACGGCGGGCCGCCCACCCCCGGCGGACGGGCCCGCGCCCGCCGGGGCCTGCCGGAGGATGCGGATCGGCTTGGTGACGTCGAGGTCGTCGGCCGGGGCCTCGGAGTCCTCGTCCCAGAACCCGGTGGTGCGGTTCGCCGCCAGCGCGGCGGAGAGCGTGGGGGCGTGCAGCGGGTCGGCCGGCGTGACCGGGCGTTCCGGGTCGGGCTGGACGGGGAAGCCGTCGGCCCGCCAGCGGACACCGGTGGGCGGGGAGGCGGCGGGGTCGAGGACGAGCGCCCGCTGCGCGCCGGTGAGCGGGGTGACCGGGATACGGCGGAGCAGCGCCCCCGCGTCCACCGTCAGCCGGGCGGGCGCCGAGCAGGTGGCGCAGCCGGTGACGTGCACCCGCAGCCGGGTCCGGGCGCTGCGCCCGGGGCGGGCCTCCCACGCGGCGGCGAGCCCGGCCCCCTCGGGGCAGGCCGCGCGCGACGCCCTGGCGAGCAGCACGGTGTTCACCCAGGCCTCGTAGGTGTCCTGCGCCTCGGTGAGCAGCGCCTCGACCCGCTCCTCGCCGAGCCCGGTCACGGCGGCGATCTCCGCGGCCTCGAGGCCGTGCCGGAACGCGAGCTCCAGCACCTCGCGCTGCCGCCGGTCGAGGGCCTGCAGGCCGGCGAGGGCCGGTTCGGCGGCGTCGGCCGCCCGGCCCCGGGGCGGCGCCCCCGCGATCGCGGCCGCCCTGCGGGCCGGGCGGGTCAACCCGTTCAGGCAGCAGACGCGGGCGAGCGCGTACAGCCGGGCCCTGCCGTACCGGCCGCCGTGCGCCGCGCCGCCGGGGGCGGGATCCCGGTCCCGGGCGAGGAGCAGCGCCGCGCGGACCGTCTCGGCGACCGCCGCGTCCGGGACGTCCCCGAGCCACATCCGGCAGTAGTCGCCGAGCCCGTCGCCGTACCGCGCCACCGCCTCGGCGAGGTCCGGCGGCACCGCGGACGGCGCGGCCGCGGCAGGGGTGGAACCGGCGGCCTCCCGAGCGTGGGAACGTTCCATGCGCAATCCCTCGACTTCCGGTCAACCTGCTCGGTCAACCTCTTGACGTACGGGATCGGACCGGCGCTCGGAACGGTCCAGCAACGTTATCGACTCGTTATGTCCCGCTCGCGGAGCGTCCCGCGCCGGCGACCGGCGGTATGCGGCCCGGCCGGGGCGGTCATCTGTCGTGGCCCGGCGTGCGGGCGGGGCGCAGGGCTCACTCGGCCTCGCGCCCGGCGAGCCGCCGGTAGAGGGTGGTGGTGAGCGGCGAGGGCCGCAGGCCGCCCAGCTCGTCGAGGGCCGCGACGAGCGCCTGATAGCTGCGGTGGGCCTCGTCGACGCGGCCGAGGTCGGCGTGCAGCCGCATCTGGCGGCGGCGCAGCGGCTCGTTGCACGGGTCGAGGTCGAGGGCGCGCCTCAGCAGGTCGAGCTGCCGGGCCGCGTCGTGCTCGTGCTCGATCAGCGTGGTCAGCGCCTGCACCACGCTCCGCCGCAGGTCGTCGGCGACCGCCGCGCGCCACGGCCGGGTGCCGCCCGGCAGGAACGGCCCGGCGTACAGGTCGACGGCCCGGCGCAGGGCCGCGAGGCGCTCGCGCAGGCCGTCGGCCGCGGCGGCCGCGGCGAGCGCGTCGGTGAGCTCCCAGTAGTCGACGCCGACGAGGTCGGGGTCGAGGAGGTAGCGGTGGGCGACCTGCCGGATCGGCTCCGCCTCCCGGGCCGGGTCGCCGAGGGCGCGGGCGAGCCGCCTGCGCAGCTCCCGCTTGCGGCCGTGGAAGCGGTCGTGGCCGGACGGGCCGAGGTCCGGCCACAGCAGCTCGTGCGCCCGCTCCCGGGTGAGGCCGTCCCGGTGTACGGCGAGCAGGCCGAGCAGGTCGCGCAGGTCCTTGCCGGTCACGGGGTCGACGCGGCCGCCGGGCCCCTCGATCACCACCTCGCCGAGCAGCCGCACGTACACGCCCGTGCCCGCACCGGGCGACGCGGCGGGGACCGCCGCCGCGGGCGCGACCGGCCGGTCCGCCGGGGCGGGCAGCGCGCCCCAGGTGAGGACGGGACCGGTCGGCGGCGCGTCCGCGGTCCCGGCGTCGCGGGCCGCGGGCGATCGGCGCAGCAGCGCGCGCACGGTCGCGCCCGGCCGCCGCGGCCGCGCGCGCCGGCCGCGCCCGCGCGGCCGTCCCTCGGGCGCGCCCGTCGCGGGCGAGCCGTCCTCCGGCCGGGTGCCGGCCCGGCCCTCCGGCCCGCCGCCCGCCCCGGCGGGCCGGAGGGCCCGCATGCGCCCGCCGTACGACGCGGCGGGGCGCCGCCGGTCGCCGCTGCGGTCGTCGCCGAGCACGAGCGGGATGACGCGGGTGATGCGCATCAGCAGCAGGGTGCCCGCGGCGATGACGAGCCCGATGACGAGCATCACCCCGAGCCGCAGCGCGGCGAGGCCGTCGTCGCCCGCGCTGATCCGGCGGACCGTCCACGTGGTGGCCGTCGGCTGCGGCGTGCGGGAGCCGAAGGCGTTGTGCGTGACGTGGGGGTCGCGGATGGAGACGCGGTCGCGCCGCTCGGCGGCGCGCCTGCGCGGGGCGACGGCGCGGGCGCCGGAGGGGTGGTGGCGGCGGGAGGTGGCGAGTGGCGCGCGGGCGCCGGTGCGGGCCTGGGCCGCGGTCCGGGCCGGTGGGGCGGCGGCGCCGGGCCGGACCTGGTGGCGGTGAGCCGCCGCGGCGGCGGCGTTCCGGTCGGCGATCCGCAGCATCACGGAGGACGGGACGCCGCGCGGGGCGGGCCGGCCCCGGCTCGCGGGCCGGCCGGCCCCCTCGGTGCGGCGCTGCGCGCCGGTCGTGGCCGCGGGCGGGCGGACGCGCGGGGCCGCGTCCCCGGCGCCGCCCGCCCTGCCGCTCCGGCCGAGGGGACCCCGTCCCGGGATCATGCCGGGCCGGTCGTCGACGTGGCCGCCACGATGCCCGGGATCGGTGACGTGCAGGTGCGGCGGGCGCAGGCGGAACGCCCGCTCGGGCGGCGGATATCTGGTGCGCCGACCCGGCCACGGCTCGCCGCGGCGCCGGCCGTCGTCCGGCTCGCGGTGGTCGCGGATGCGGCCTGGCGGCTCGAGCACGTGCGTCACCTGTCCGGCGTCCGGCTGCCGGGGGCAGTCCCGGTAGACCTCCGGCATGCCCTCGCCGTGGCTGAAGAAGCCCTCGCAGTGGTACGGCTCGGCCGAGGCGGTGGCCGGCCAGAGACCGGCGATCGACCCGCCCATGACGATCGCGATGGCACTGTGCACGACTACCCGCTGCGATCCGGCCATGCCGTACCCCCGTGACTGTCTACGATGCGTGACCAGTTCAGCCGGTCATGTCACGGTGGTACCCGATCTTGATAGGACGTTTCCGAACTCGATGATCAAAATTTGGGTAATGGGCGGCGGCCGTCCTCGCCGTACACTCCGATAACCGAGCGATATTCTAGATTTCCGTCAAATCAGCTCGGAGAGGACGCACGTGGCCGAGAGCGCCGAAAACCTGCCTTTCCTCGTCGTCGACGGCGACGCCTTCGTGCCGCAGCCGCACGCCCGCAGCCCCTGGTCGCCGGACATGCTGCACGGCCGGATCCTCGGTGGGCTCATCGCCCGGACCGTGGAGCTCGAGCACGGCGACCCGGACTTCCACTTCGCCCGGCTCACGGTCGACCTGTTCCGCAACACCCCGCTGGTCCCGCTGCGGGTGAGCACGAACCGGGTGCGGGACGGGCGGCGCATCCGGGTGGTGGACGCGGTCGTCACCGCCGAGCAGGGGCCGGTCGGCCGGGCGAGCGCGGTGCTGCTGCGCCGCGGAGAGCAGCCGCCGGGCGAGGTGTGGGCGCCCCCGGTGTGGGACATGCCGCCGCCGGAGCGGCTCGGCCCGCCGGTGCCCGCCTCGAACGGCTGGGAGCCGCCGATGCACCTGTGGCGGACCACGCCGTGGCAGAGCAAGGAGCGGTCACGGGTGTGGATCCGGGAGATCCACCCGCTCGTCGAGGGCGAGAAGCTCACCCCGTTCACCCGGGTCGCGCTCGCCGCCGAGTTCGTCAGCCCGCTCACCCACATGGGCTCCGACGGCCTGCACTTCATCAACGCCGACTACACGCTGTGCCTGAGCCGGCTGCCGAAGGGCGACCTCATCGGCATGGAATCGGGCGGCCACCTCAGCGACGCGGGCGTCGCGGTCGGCCAGTGCACCCTCTACGACGAATCCGGGCCCATCGGATACGGCGCGGTGACCGCCGTGGCGAATCCGGTGACCATGCGGCTGTGAATCGCGGCTTTAGGGCGATCGCGGCGGAGTACGGCCGCGCCCGGAAACGGCTGCCACGGTGAATTCCCCGAAATCCGGAACCGACACGCGAAAACGACCGGCCCTTGGACTTTTCCAGGTGCCGGCCGTTTTCCGTTCGTCGCCGCCTGGGCCGGGCCCGGGGCTGCGGTGATCCCCTAGGCCCGGGAGCGCCACGCTCAGCGGGCGCTCTCGGCGTTTTCCATCACGTCCCTGGGAGTGCCGCTATCACCAGCCCCAGAAGAAGAAATCGTCGTCCCAGCAGTCGAAGCCGCCCCAGAACGGGTCACCGTACCACCACGAGGTGACCGAGGTGGTCTTGGTCACGGTAGCGGCGTCGGTGGTGGCGGCATTGGCCGCGGCCGCGGGAACGAAAACGGCGGCGACGACGGCACCGGTAGCGAGCAGTCTCTTCAGCATCACAGTCACCTTTTAATCGCGAATAGCCTGCGGCGCATTTCCTGTGCACCGAGGGGTTCCGCGCGATGGCGCAGAATCCCATCTGACACATTTTTCACCATATGTCCGGATTTTCGAGGGTGCAATCCAGGTCCACCTAACGGGAGGTCAAGAATCCCCATATCGAGCGGGGTCGCGTATCCCTCGGACAGGCCGCGGCAATCGGCGGGCAACGTCAAAATTGACCGCCAGGCCATAATTCATTTTGTCGTTGCACGCGCCCCCACCGGCCGCCCGCGATCCCGTCCGTCGCGGCCGTGCCGCCCCGCGGTGGGGTGCCCGCCCGGCGGCGATGCGGGCGCGGACCGGGCCCGCGGGGCGCCCCGCTCGGCCGCCCGCGGCGACTCCGGACCGGCCGGCGTACGCACCCCCGGCGCGGGAGAGGCCGGGCACGAAACCACCGCGGCGGGGACGGTGATGGGAGGCGATCCAGCACCGTCCCCGCCGCGGTGGGGCGGGGCGCGGATCGGTTCTCGTCTTGTCAGTTCTTGCGCCGCCGGATCGAGATCCAGTCGGTGCCCGGCCCCTGGTCCCGGCTCGCGGGGGGCAGGGCGAAGCGGTCGTCGATGCCGAACGCCGAGTAGCCGGACCGCGCGTTGATGTCCGCGACCGTCGGCCGCGTCTTGCCGCCCCGCTCGGCGTTCGCCTTGGCGCGGGCGGAGGCGAGGTCGGGCGGGATCGACCACGAGCCGGTCTCCCCGGCCTTGACCTCGCCCGACCGCTTGGGGGCCGCGGTGGTGGGCGCGGGATCGGCCGCAGCGTCCGCGGCGGGCTCCCCGGACCCGGCCGCGGGCCGGGCGGGCGCCAGGGTGGCCGGCTCGGCCGCGTCCTGCGGCGGGCCGGGCTGGGTGGTCTGGGCGGCGGCCGTCGGCTGCGCGGCGGGCTGCCCGGCACCGCCGACGGCGGGCCACGGCCCGGTGTCGGTGATCGAGGCCTGGGGCGCGGTCGCGTCGGCGACCGGCGTCACCGGCAGCCGGGCGTCGGTGTCGATCACCGAGCCGGGGGACCCGCCCGGGTTCGCCGTCGCCGTGCCCGGCCCCGCGGTGGCCTGCCCGGCCGCGCCCGGCGCGGCCGCGGGCGGGGTGAGCGTGGCCGTCGCCGTGGTACCCCCGGCCACGGATCCGGCGTTCCCCCCGGCGAGCGACGCGAGCCCGCCCGCGCCGACGGACGCGATCATCCCCGTCTGCACCACCGGGAAGGCGCCGGTGTCGGCCCCGGACGCCCCCGTGCTCGCCGTACCGGCACCCGCGCCGACCGCGGCGTGCACCCCGGTGTCGGCCACGGCGAGCGGGTTCTGCGCGGTGGCGTCGGCGACGGTGACCTGCGGCATCGGCCCGGTGGTGACCGCGGCGGCCTGCGGGATCGGGCCCGTGGTGGTGGCGGACGCGGCCTGCGGGATCGGGCCGGTGGTCGTGACCGACGCCGCCTGCGGAATCGGCCCGGTGGTCGTGACCGACGCCGCCTGCGGAATCGGCCCGGTGGCGGCGGCCGCGGCGGCCGGGACGGCGGGATCGGACAGCCCGGCGGGCCGGGAGGTCCCGGCGCCGGCGAGCGCGGCCGGCCGCGGACTGGTGATGCCGGCGAGCCCGGACGCCCACGCCGCGTCCGGGTTCCCCGCGGTGAGCGAGGGCCGCTGCTCGTGGGCCACCTCCGGCTTACGGTGGGCGCCCACCTGGTGCCGCCCGTTCGCGCCCACCTGCTGGGCCTGGACGGTGGGCGCCGTCGCCGTGTCCATCCCGTACAGGAACGCGAACAGCCCGTTGAGCAGCCGCTGCACGTCCGGCTGCGGCCGGACCACCAGGCGCAGGAACTGGCTCGTGGTGCCCAGCTTGTTGCCGCACTCGCGCACGTACACGCCGAAGTGGGTGAGCAGGAAGTCACGCAGCTCGACCCCGTCCCGCCCGTCCGGCAGTTTGATCATGATGAAGTTGCCCTGGGAGGGGTAGACGGTGAGCCCGGGCAGCTGGGACAGCTGCTCGTACATGAGCTGCCGGTCGCGGGCGACGAGCCGGAGGCTGTTGTAGTACTCCTCCTGATACTCCTTCAGCATGAACACGACGACCTCGGCGAAGGAGTTCAGGTTCCATTTCGGCAGCGCCTTCCGGATCGTCCCCGCGAGCGCCGGGTTGGAGACCAGGTAGCCGAACCGGATGCCGTGCAGCCCGAAGTTCTTCCCCAGGCTCTTCAGCACGATCACGTTCGGCCGGATCGCCGCCTCCTCGACCACGCTCCGGTACGGCTCGGCGTCCACGAAGTCGATGAACGACTCGTCCACCACCACGAGGTCGAGGTCGTGGAGCGCGTCGAGCATGCGCACCACGTCCTTGCGCGCCACGAAGCCGCCGTCCGGGTTGTTCGGGTTGCAGATCACCGCCACCCGGGAGCCGCGGTTCCGCACGAACCGCACGAAGCTGTCGACGTCCAGCCGGAAGCCCTGGCTCTCCAGCAGCGGGTACATGTCCACCCGCTTGCCGGTCTCCAGCGGCTGGTCGGTCCACCGCCCGAAGGTGGGAATCGGCACCGCCAGGCTCTCGCGCACCAGCAGGTGGTCGATCCACGTGATCAGCTCGGTCGAACCGTTGCCCATCGCCACGGTCGCGGGCTGCAGTCCCAGCGTGTTGCACAGCTCGGCGGTGATCGTGTCGGCGTCGCTCGGGTAGTACTTGAGGATCGTCTCCAGGTTCCGCTGCAGCCGCTCGAACATCGCCGGCGTGGGGAAGTACGGGTTGCACGGGATGCAGAAGTCGATCAGGTCGGACTGCTCCCCCGACACGTAGTCCCGCATCAGCGTGAAGTACGACGGGCTGTGCGCATTCGTCCGAAGCAGTCGCAGATCGCCGGATCGAGACAACTCAACTCCTCCTCTGGAGTGGGACTGCGTCGCGAGCCCCAGCGGCACCCGCCGCGCATCCCACACGGGTGCACCATCCGGCTGTACGCAGCCACCTCGAGGAGGGTTCAGCGACGCCACGCCGGTGCTTCACCCGAGCCGCGCACCCTGCCGACATCGAGGCCGGCATCGGGCGGTGGGTACGGCACGGCCGCCACGGGCCGTACCGCCGGGCCGTGCCGCGGGTCAGTGCCGGCCTACGGGGTCAGCGGCGGCCAGGTGTGCACCGGCCGATGGGTGAGCGCCAGCTCGCGGTACCGGCGCACCACCCGCACCCAGCCCTCCGGGTCGTCGCCGGCCGCCGCGATCGCCTCCCGCAGCCAGCGCGACCCGGTCCGGCCGGTGGTCGCCCGGGCCCCGATCACCTCGAGCGCGGCGTCGACGTCCCCGGAGGCGACCCGCAGCCGGTCGAGCCCGGCGCGGGCCACCGGCAGCAGCGCGCGCACCAGCACCGGGGCGGGCAGCTCGCCCTCCCGGCCGGGCCAGCGCAGCCAGGCCGCGGGCCCGTCCCTCGCCGCCCGGTAGAAGTTCCGGTACGCCGCGGAGAACGGGAAGTCCTCCGGTCGCCCCCGGGCGAGCTCGGCGACGAGGCCGAGGAGGAACACGGCGTTCGCCACCATGTCGGTCACGGTGGGGCCCGCGGGCAGCGCGCGCATCTCCACCCGCAGGTGCCCGCCGTCGGCCGGGTCGTACACCGGCCGGTTCCACTGCCACACCGTGCTCTGGTGCATGCGCAGCTCGGCGAGGCGGGGCACGCCGCCGTGCCGTACCACCTCGAGCGGGTCCTCCTCGTCGAGCACCGGAAGCAGCGGCTCGAACTCGCGCACGCTCCACCCGAACAGCTCCACGGCCCCCTCGCGCACCCAGCCGGGACCGAAGTGCACCCGGCGCTGCCCCCGCCAGCGGCGCTCCTCGTCCCGGTCGTCGGCGGCCTCCTCGAACAGCGCGATCCGGGTCTCCTCCCACAGCCGGCGGCCGAGGAACACCGGCGAGTTGCCGCTCACCGCGAGCACCGGGGCGATCGCGAGCTGCGCCGCGTTGTAGACCCGGGAGAAGTCGGGGGGCGGGGTACGCAGGTGGAGCTGCCAGGAGGTGTTGGCGCTCTCCAGCATCACGTCGACCGCGCGCAGGTCGAGCCGCTCGGCGCCGACGATCGTCACGTGGTACGGCTCGGCGCGCAGCCGCCGGATGCCCCGGCTCAGCGCGCGGAACCGATGGTCGTCGCTCATCGCGCCGGTGAAGTCGGCCTCCCGCAGCGTGGGCAGGATACCGATCGGGACGTAGCCGCCGCCCTCGCCCGCCGCCGCCTTGTCCACGGCGAGCAGCATGTCGCGCATCTCCGCGGCCATCGCGGAGAAGGCCCCGCCGGTGAACGGGCGCGGGGTGAGGTTGAGCTCGATGTTGTACGCGCCGAGCTCGAGGGTGACCCGGTCGTCGCCGAGGGCCTCGCGCACGGCCTTGTTGCGCATGAGCGGGCGTCCCTCGGGGGTGACGAGGAACAGCTCCAGCTCCGCGCCGATCGTGGGCGGTCCCGCGCCGAAGCCGGGGCGGGCCAGCAGTTCGCGGAGAGCTACCAGGGAGCGCTCCAGCCGCTCACCGAAGCGGGCGAACTCCGCCTCGGTGAAGTCTTCTCGGTCCAAATCCGCGCCCATGGGTGCCTTCCAACGCTCGACACCCTGTCTCTGTCCCGGCGATCGCATTTCATGCGTTCCGCGGGTGGGGTCGCGGATCCGGATGCGGCGGAGCGGCCAGGCGGGGGCGGCAAGGATCAGGCCGGAGCGCGTGTATCCCCTGCGGCGCTGGGGAGTGGGAGCGTAATCGTCGCCCGCCGTACGGCCCCGCCGTGCGGTCGATGCGACGGTGGCCGACAGGGACGGGGGATCACGAGATGGCTGACACGGGTTACTCGTCGTTCAACACGACGGTCGACAAGACGAACCGGGTGCTCAACGAGATCGAACACGCCTGCGGCTGGACCAAGGCGCAGCGCAACCGGTCGTACGCCGCACTCCGCGCGGTGCTGCACGCGGTGCGCGACCGCCTCACGGTGGACGCGAGCGCGCAGTTCGCCGCCCAGCTTCCGATGCTGATCCGCGGCATGTACTACGACGGGTGGAACCCCAGCGCGGTGCCGGTGAAGACGGACAAGGAGGAGTTCCTCGCCCGGGTCCGGCGCGAGTACCCCTTCGAGCTCGACGGCGACGTGGAGGAGCTCGTCCACGCGGTGCTGGACACCCTCAAACGCCACGTCACCCCGGGCGAGTGGGACCACATCCGGATGAGCATGGGCCGCAAGCTCGCGTCGGTGCTCGCCTGACCCGCCGAGCACCGTGCCCGGCCGGCGGACGGGTACGGCACGGCGTCCCCGGCGGAGTTCCCGGCGGCGTCCTCGGCCGTGTCGTCGGCGCGCGGCCTCCGCCCCCTCGACCGGACCCACCCGCCGCGACGGCCGACGCGGCCACGGCGAGCCGCGGGCCCGCGGATGCGAGCACGGCCCTGGTGCGCCGGTGTGCTCACCCGCTTCGCCGCGGCACCGCCCCGCACAGGTGCGCCGGCGCGACACGCGCCGATCCCCGTCAGGCCCTGAAGATCAGCGCGACCGCCGTGCCGATGCCGGCCCCGGTATCGGCGTCGGCCCGGCCGTCCGGCCGCCCGAGGCCGGCGGCCAATCGCCGCCGTGCGGCTCGCCGGTCCGAGGTGGCCTTCCGGCGGGAACTCCACCCGCCTGTGGTGATCGGCGGCGCCGGATGCCTAGGGCTGCCGATCGGCGCGGGAGTTCTGCGGCGTCGCTCGCCCGGGTGCGGCCGGTGGGCGTGACCCGCCGGTGCGCCCGCGTCCTCAGTCGAGCCCCAGCCGCCGCCGTTGCTCGTTCCAGATCCGCACGCAGAAGGGGTGGCGCCAGTCGTTCACGAAGCGGCGGCAGGCGTACGCCGCGCTGAGCGGGTCGCGCGGATCGCCCACCGGCCCGACGGTGACGCCGCCCCGCGGCGCCCATACCGGGCCGCGTCCGGTCCGCCGCCCGGCGGCCCGCTTCGCCCGGTCCTCCGGCCGGCCGGGCCCGGACCGCGGCACGCCCCCGCGTCCGTACCGCGGAACCGGACGTTCCGCCCTGCGTTCCCCACCCCGTGCTTTCGGGCGCCGCCCCGGCCCCTCGTCACGTAGTGCCCCACCCCGGCGAGCCCCTTCATGCGGCGTAAGGGCCGGGGCGGGCGGCGCGGCGCTCCCCGTGGCCGCCTGCCGGCCTGGCGGCGGGACGGCCGCGGCGGGCGGGGCCTTGCGCACGTGCACCGGCGGCTCCGGCACCGGCCGACCGGCACGCGGCCTGTCCGCGGGCGGTGCGGAGGCTCCACGCCGCGCGGCGCGGGCGTGCGCCGCATCATCGGCCCGCGGCGGGGCCACGGCCGCCGTGCGCCGGGGCCTCCGCGCGGCGTCGCCCTGGGGCGCGGTCCCGGCGTCGCCGGGCACCGGTGACGGCGGCGCGGGCCGGGCGGCCGTACCGGCCCCGTGGGCCGCGGCATCGCCGGAGCCCGGCCAGGCCTGCCAGGCCGCCACGCCGCCGAGGCCGAGCAGGGCGACCGCACCCACCAGCGCGGCCAGGCCGCCGCGGGTGCGGCGCGGCGGCAGGTCGCCGTAGAACGGCTCCGGCTCCCGGAAACGTTCGCCGTCCACTGGACGGGGCGGGTCCCCGCCGGGCCGCCGCGGGCTCGGGCGCGGGGCGGGAACGTCCCGGTACGGCGGGCGGCGCCCGCCCGCCGCCGTCCGGTTCCGCTCCTCCGCCACCGCGCCCTCCCGCGTCGTGTCGTCTGCCGGCGCATATCGTGGCCGATGCCGGCCGGGGAACGGGCGGGAAGTCCCGGGGCGATAGCGATCGGTTACTTTTCACATTTACTTTGAACCGATATTCCCGAATCCTCCCATTGGCGTACCTGAAAAATCCCGCACCCGCATCGATCGTCCGAATCACCGGGATCGCCGTCCCCGTAATGTGCGGAAATCACCGGCGCGGAAGACGACGGTTCTCGGCGGCCGCGCGATTTCCCGCCGTTTCCCGAACGCGCCGCCTTATGATGCCGGAAGCCCATTCCCACCGAGCGGACAATCGGACGTGACCATCGTGAGCACCATCACGCGCCGGACCCACCCCGAGAAGCTGGTCATCGAACCGGCGCGCGGGCGCGACCACCTGCGGGCCTTCACCCGGCTCCCCCGCGAGCTGCACCGCGGGGACCCGCACTGGCTGCCGCCGCTCGTGCCCGAGCGCCGGGCGATCCCCGGCGGCGTGCGGCACCCGGTCGCCGCGTCCGGCGAGGCCGAGCTCTTCCTCGCCATCCGCGACGGCCGCCCGGTCGGCCGGATCGCCGTGGTACGGCACCGCCGCCGCACCGCGTTCCGCGGCGCCCACGAGGGCCTGTTCGGCATGTTCGACTGCATCGAGGACGCGGACGTGGCCGGCGCGCTCATCGAGGCCGCGGCCCGGTGGCTCGGCGAACGCGGCTGCGGCACGATGATCGGCCCGGTGGGCCTGCTCCCCGGCCAGGAGAGCGGCCTGCTCGTCGACGGCCCGGCCGCGCCGCCGGTGGTGCTCATGCCGTACCACCCGCCGTACTATCCGGGGCTGCTCGAGGCCTGCGGCATGGCCAAGGCGAAGGACCTGTGGACCTGGTCGGCCGGGCCGGAGCCGACCGAGAGCATCCGGCGCATCGCCCGCGACACCCGCCGCCGGGAGGGGCTCACCGTCCGCACGATCGACCCCGACGACCTGGCCGCGGAGAGCGCCCGGCTGGCGGAGATCCGCCGCGGCGGACCCGGCTGGGCCCTCAGCCCCACCACCGACCGCGAGTTCGCCTACCTGCTGTCCGGGCTGCGCGGCCTGCTGCCGCCCGGGGCCGCGCTGATCTGCGAGTCCCGCGGCGAGCCGGTCGCGTTCGCGCTCGCCATCCCCGACCGCACCCAGGAGCTCACCGGATTGGCCGGGCGCGCCGCCCGGCTCGGCGTGCCGCCCGGCCTGCTGCTCGCGGCCCGCTCCCCCGCGGCCGGGCTGCGCTGGCGGGCCGCGGCGTTCGGGGTGAAGGAGGGGTTCCGCGGGCTCGGCCTGGAGGCCGTGCTCGTCACCGAGCTGTGGCGGTCCGCCCGGCGGCACGGCTGCGGCTCCTGGGAGGCCACCTGGACCCTGGAGGACAACCACGCGATGAACCGCGTCATGGAGGTCCTCGGTGCCTCCCGCTCCCGCACCTACCGCCTCTACCGCAAGGCCTGCTGACGCCGCGCCGCATCGACGGCTCGCCATATCGGGCCGGCATGGAGTTCTTCCGCTGCCACCGCGACCGGCCCGGCTCGATGGCGCTGCGGCGGGAACTCGCCGAGGAGCACCGGTCCTCCATGGACCGGTACGCCGGGCGGATGATCGCGCGCGGTCCCGCCCTCACGGACGACGGGGAGACCGCCACCGGCAGCGTGCACCTCGTCGACCTGCCCGATCCGGCCGCCGCCCGGGCGTTCGCCTCCGACGAGCCCGACCACCGAGCCGGGGTGTACTGGGATGTGATGCTGCGCCGATGGCGCAACGCGTTGGAACGTACGATGTGGGACTCCCCCGGTGGGACCTTCCCGGCGGCCCGACCGGGGGCAACCGGTTCCTCGTGCTCGGCCTCGGATCGCGGCGGCCCGCCGACCTCGCCGTGCCGCGCGACCGGGACGAGCTGATCGTACGGGCCGCTGCTCTGCGCCGACGGCGCCACCTGGCCGGGTACGGCGGCGCTGGTCGGGGCGCCGGATAAGGCCGCGGCACGCGCCATCCTCACCCCGGACCGCCATGCCGCCATCGAGGTGCACAACCGGCGGTTCGGCGGGCGGCGGTGACGGGCCGCGGCGGGCGGCGGCGCCGGGCCCGCCGATCGTCGCGCCGGTGCTTGAGGTGACGGCGGATGCCGGATCAGGGCTCCAGCCACGCGTAGCCGGCGAGCCGGCCGGTGCGGCCGTCGCGGCGGTGCGAGAACAGCTCCGGGCTCTCGATCGTGCACCGGTCGTCGTGGTGGATCTCGGTGACCCCGGCCGCCCGGAGCTGGGCGACGATGCCGGCCCGCAGGTCGAGGGACGGGGTGCCTCGGCGGGTCGTGGCGTGGGTCTCCGGCAGCACCTCGGCGGCCTCCGCCCGCATGCGCTCCGGCACCTCGTAGCAGCCGCCGCACGCCATCGGGCCGATCACCGCCACGATCCGGGACGCGCCGCGGGCCTGCATCTGCTTCACCAGCGCGGGCACCACGCCCGCGAGCGTGCCCACCCGGCCGGAGTGGGCCGCGCCGACGACGCCCGCGTCCGGGTCGGCGAGCAGCACCGGCGCGCAGTCCGCGGCGAGCGCGGCCACCGCGAGCCCGGGCACGTCGGTGCAGACCGCGTCCAGCTCGGGGGGATCGTCGCCGAACGGCTCGGTGACGTACGCGGCGACGGCGCTGTGCACCTGCCGCATGAACACCACCCGGTCCGGGTCGATGCCGAGCTCCCGGGCGGTCCGCGCCCGGTTCTCCGCGACCGCCGCCGGGTCGTCGCCGACCGCCCCGCCGAGGTTGCGGCTGTGGAACGGCGGCGCGCTCACCCCGCCGTGCCGGTCCGTGAAGGCCATGCGCACGCTGCCGAATCGGAACACGCCCACAGCCTACGCAGGCGGCGCCGTCGGGTGGTGCCGGTCGGGTGATCTCCGTCAGGCGAGCAGCCTGGCGTACAGCGCGTGCACCTTCTCCGCGATGCTGCGCCAGGAGAACTGCTCGACCGCGCGGCGGCGGCCCCGCTCCCCCATCTCCGCGGCCCGGTCCGGGTCGGCGAGCAGCGTGTTGAGCGCGGCGGCGAGGTCGGCGGCGAACTTGTCCGGGTCGACCGGGGTGCCGTCCGGGTGCTGCTCGGTGGGCACGAGCAGGCCGCACACGCCGTCCTCGACCACCTCGGGGATGCCGCCGGTGGCGGTCGCCACCACCGCGGTACGGCAGGCCATCGCCTCGAGGTTGACGATGCCCATCGGCTCGTAGACCGACGGGCAGACGAAGACCCGGGCGTGGGTGAGGATCTGGATCACCTCGCGCCGCGGCAGCATCTCCTCGATCCAGATCACCCGGTCACGCGCCCGCCGCAACTCGGCGACGAGCCCGTTAACCTCGGCGGCGAGCTCGGGGGTGTCCGGCGCCCCGGCGCACAGCACGAGCTGCGCCCCCGGGTCGAGCGAGCGGGCCGCGTGCAGCAGGTGCACCAGGCCCTTCTGCCGGGTGATCCGGCCGACGAAGGCCACGTACGGCCGGGCCGGGTCGATGCCGTGCCGCTCGAGCGCGCCGGTGCCGTGGTCCGGGGCGTACTCGTCGGTGTCGATGCCGTTGTGGATCACGGTGACCCGGTCCGGCTCGATCTCCGGGTAGCAGGCGAGCACGTCCCGCCGCATGCCCTCGGAGACCGCGATCACCGCGTCCGCCGCGGCGAGCGCGGTGCGCTCGGCCCAGCAGGAGAGCGCGTAGCCGCCGCCGAGCTGCTCGGCCTTCCACGGGCGCAGCGGCTCCAGGCTGTGCGTGGTCGCCACGTGCGGCACGCCGTACAGCAGCTTGGCCACGTGCCCGGCGAGATTCGCGTACCAGGTGTGGCTGTGCACCAGGTCGGCGTCCGCGCAGTCCGCGGCGATCTCCAGGTCGGCGCCGAGCACGCCGAGCGCCGCGTTCGCGGCCCGCAGCCGGTCCGGCTCGCGGTAGGCGGTCACGCCCGCCTCGCCGCGGGGCGCGCCGAAGCAGCGCACCCGGACGTCGGCGAGCCGGCGCAGCTCGCGGGCGAGGTATTCCACGTGGACCCCGGCCCCGCCGTACACCTCGGGCGGGTACTCGCGGGTGAGCAGCTCGACGCGCATATGCGGAGCTTAACGGCTTTTATCCAGATCTATCGGTACGAACGTCGTCAATGGTGTCGGGCGGGGATCGCGCGGGGTAACGTGCCTGCTATGACCACGCCAAAAGTCCTCGCGATCGTGCTGGCCGGTGGCGAGGGCAAGCGCCTCATGCCGCTCACGGCCGACCGGGCGAAGCCTGCCGTGCCGTTCGGGGGAATCTACCGGCTGATCGATTTCGTGCTGTCCAACCTGGCCAACGGCCACTATCTCCAGATCGTCGTCCTGACCCAGTACAAGAACCACAGCCTCGACCGGCACATCTCCCGGACCTGGCGGCTGTCGGCGATGCTGGGCAACTACGTCACCCCGGTGCCTGCCCAGCAGCGGCTCGGGCCGCGGTGGTTCGCGGGGTCGGCGGACGCCATCTTCCAGAACCTCAACCTCATCTACGACGAGATGCCCGAGCACTGCATCGTGTTCGGCGCCGACCACATCTACCGCATGGATCCGCGGCAGATGGTGCAGCAGCACATCGAGAGCGGCGCGGACGTGACCGTCGCCGCGATCCGGCAGCCGCTCGCCCTCGCCGACCAGTTCGGCGTGATCGAGACCGACCCGTCCGGGCGGCGCATCGTCGCGTTCCGCGAGAAGCCCACCGACGCGGTCGGCCTGCCCGACGCGCCGGACCAGATCTACGCCTCGATGGGCAACTACGTGTTCCGCACCCAGGCGCTCATCGACGCGCTGCGCGAGGACGCGATGGACCCGTCGAGCAAGCACGACATCGGCGGGAACATCATCCCGATGATGGTCAAGTCGGGCGGGGCGTACGTGTACGACTTCGCCGACAACGTGGTGCCGGGCACCACCGAGCGGGACCGCGGGTACTGGCGGGACGTGGGGACGCTCGACGCGTACTACGAGGCCCACATGGACCTGCTCCCGGCCGAGCCGCGGTTCAACCTCTACAACCGCGAGTGGCCGATCTACACCGGCCACGACCCGCTGCCGCCCGCCAAGTTCGTGCACAACGACGGGGACCGGATCGGCCGGGCCATCGACTCGCTCGTCTCCCCCGGAGTGATCGTCGCGGGCGGCACGGCCGTGCGGTCGATCCTGTCGCCGGGCGTGGTGCTGCAGTCGCACGCGCTCGTCGAGGACTCGGTGCTCATGCACAACGTCAAGGTCGGCAAGGGCGCGATCGTCCGCCGCGCGATCATCGACAAGAACGTGGTCATCCCCGACGGCGCCCGCATCGGCTGCGACCCCGAGGAGGACCGGGCCCGGTTCGCGGTCACCCGCGGCGGCGTGGTCGTGATCGGCAAGAACGAGGTCATCGAGCGCTGAGCCTCGGCCCGGGCGCGCCGCACCGCCGCGTCCGGGCCGCGCTCTTTTCGCGATCCTTCGCCCGGAGCGTGCCGCGGCGCCTCGGCACGGGCCCCCGCGGCACCGCGGCCGCCGCCCCCGGGCCGGCGGACCGGCCCGCACGCCTCCGGCGACGGCCCCTGCTGCGGCGGCGCGGCGCCGTTTCCCGGGACCGCGCCATTCCCCGCCGCCGATCGGCGAGCCCGGGATTTCACCTTCGCGGCTTCACCTTCCGGACTTCATCTTCCGGGCTCCACCTTCCCGACGCGCCCCCGGTGGCGTATACGGCCGGCACATCCCTGCCGTGATGCGCGTTCACATCGCGATCACAAGACGATCACATTGCCGCGCACCGGCCCCGCGGCCGTCATTCCGTACCGCCTTTCAGGAAGCTTGGAGGTATCTCCGCTAAAAAGTCACACGCTTCGCTGAACTCGCAAATCGCCCTTGCGTAAGGTGCAAGACATGCGTAGGCCAACCTCCCGACAGATGTTGATCGTCATCGCGGGCTGCTGCGGACTCGCGCTGCTCGCGATCGTCGCCGCGGCCCTCGCCGGGGCCGTGACGCCGGCGATCGCCATCGTGCTCGCGGTGGGCAGCGCCTCGTTGGCCGGCATCCTCGTGCTCGGCCTGTGGCTCCGCCGCCTCGACGCGAAGGTGCAACGTGTGTCGGATCGGCTTGCGCGGGAGGCGGCGCGGGCGGCGGCACGGCCGGTGCCCGCTCCGTGCCGGATCGATGCGGTGGCGCCGCGGCTGGAGCGGCTGGAGACCGCGGTGGCGCGGATCGGCGACACCACCGCGCACCTCACCGAGCGCGTGGAGACGGTGCTCGCCACGCTGGGCGAGGACCGGGTCGAGGCGGTCTACCGCCACAAGCGCTACACCGAGCTGCTCACCGGGGTCGCCGAGGACCTGCGCCGGGTCACCGCGCAGGCCCGCGCCACCGTGACCGCGGCCGGCGACGGCGACCCGGTACGGCACGGCCCGGCGGACGGTGCGGAGCCGGGCGGCGGAGGCGGGCGATGATCGGTGCGCTCGTCCGCGCTCCCCTGCCGCCGGTGCTGCGGGAGGTGGGCCGACGCGACGACGTGCTCGTCGTCCGCATCGGCGTCGACGACGCCGAGCTGGAGCGGCTGCTCGCCGCGGCGGGCGCGGCCGAGGACGGCCGGGCCGGCACCGGCGGGGCGGCCGTGCCCGAACCGGTCACGAAGGCCGTGACCGATCTCGACGAGGTCGAGGTCGACCACCCGCTCGCCGCCGAGCCGGTGGGCCACCTGGTGCTGATCTCGGGCACCATGACCGACCTGCGCCGGGCGGTGGCGGTGCGGTCCCTGCTGCCGCCGGCGCGGAACATCACGATCGCCGTCGGCGCCCTGCCGTACCTGTGGCCCGCGCCGCTGCCGACGGCGACCGCGCACCCGGGCTGGCGGCACCTGACGGACGTGCACATCCGGGTGGTGGAGAAGCGGTCGTGGGTGATGGAGGCCGAGTTCGCCGAGCCGCTCCCGGCCGGGGAGGTGCTCGCCGCCACGGCCCGCGCCTTCGGCGGCGACCCCATCGACACGATGCCGCAGCCGCGGGCCGCGCTCGCCGGGACCGGCGTCACCCACTGGCGGCCCGGCGACCCCAACGCCGTGCTCACCCCCACCCCGGACAAGGGCGCCACCCCGGGCAAGGGCGACTGCGACGTCGTGCTCGTCGCGGGCGCGGACCCGGGCGCGGACGGCGAGCCGTGCCCGGACGGCGCTCCGGCGCGGGAGGAGGAGCCCCCGGTCGTCGCCCGGCCCGGGCCGGTGGGGTGGACGCGGTTCACCGAGCCCGGCCACCCGCCCGCGGCGGTGCCCGCGGACCCGACGATGGTGCCGCCGGTCGACGAGCGGGCGGTCAACCCGGGCGGGTTCCTGCAGACGCCGCCGCACGGGTTCGGCGACCTGGAGCCGCGCGCGGGCCGGTGGGCCGCGGTGTACCAGGGCCGGGCGCTCGTCACCTTCGCCGCCTCCGGCGCGGTCACCGACGCGGACGTGGCGCGGCTGCGCAGGCTGCGCGGCCTGCGGGTGCGGTGGCGGCTGTCGCACACCGGGCCGGTGCCCGCCGCCCGGGTCATCGCCGGGCTCGCCGCCGCCGGGGTGCCGCTCATCGCCCCCGACCCGCCGGAATGGGTGCGCCCGCTGCTCGGCGCCGGCCTCACCGACCTGATCGCCCGCGTCACCGAGGCCGATCTCGCCGACGACCTCGACCGGGAGGTGTTCAGCGTACGGCTGCGCCGCCTGGCGCTGCGCGCGCACGGCACCCGGGGCCGCTGGCACCAGCTCACCGCGGGCGAGGTGCCCGGCCACGGGCCGTACGAGACGCCGAAGGTCTCGGTGGTGCTGTGCACCCGGCGGGCCGACATGGTGCGCTTCGCGGTGAGCCAGGTGGCCCGGCAGCGCGGCGTCGACCTGGAGCTCGTGCTCGGCCTGCACGGCATCCCGCTCGCCCGGGTGGCGGAGGCGGTGCGCGGCCTGCCGTTCCCGGTCACCGCCTTCGAGGCCGACCCGGCGCTGCCGTTCGGCGCGGTGCTCAACGAGGGGTTCGCCCGCGCCTCGGGCACGTTCGTGACGAAGATGGACGACGACGACTGGTACGGGCCCGACCACCTCGCCGATCTCGCGCTCGCCCACGTGTACACCGGCGCGGAGCTGATCGGCGCCCCGGCCGAGTTCGTCCACCTCGAGCAGATCGACGTCACCGTGCAGCGCAGCCGCCGCACCGAGTGCTTCCGCGACTCGGTGGCGGGCGGCACCCTGTTTTTGACCCGCACCCTGTTCGAGACGATCGGCGGCTTCCGGCCGGTGCCCCGGCACGTGGACGGCGAGCTGTGCAAGGCGGTGCGTGCCGCGGGCGGGCGCATCTACCAGATCCACGGGCTCAACTACATCCTGCGCCGCCGCGCCGCCCAGGGGCACACCTGGCGTGAGCCGATCGGCTACTTCCTCGCCCGGCGCAACCGCCGCCAGTGGCGCGGCTGGTACGCCAACCCGCTCATGGAGCTGTGACCGGCCCCGCGGCCGCGCCCGTCCCGGCCCGGCACGCCATCGCCGCGGCGCCCGGCATTCCGGCCGCCGGGCGGCGCGGGGCCGCGCGCCGCCCGCCCGCGGCCCGGCGGGCCCGCCGTACCGGCCCGCCGTACCCACTCCCGTGTCCCGAACCGTCAAAACCTCATCGCCGATGACCACACCGACCCCGAGCAGCCCCGTCACCGCGGCCGGGCCGACCCCGCCGCGCATGCCGCGCATCCGCGGCAACGACCACGCCGTGCTCACCCCGCCGCCGCTCGGCGCGTGGACCCCGCGCCTGTCGGTGAGCGTGCTCATCCCGTGCCACGGCGGCCAGCGCACCCTCGACCTCACCCTCGCCGCGCTCGCCGCGCAGAGCTACCCGGCCCACCTGCTGGAGGTGGTGGTCGCCGACGACGGCAGCGAGCCGCCGCTCCGGCTCCCCGAGATCGCGCCGGAGCGCACCCGGATCGTGCGCTGCGCCCCGGACGGCTGGGGCGCGGCCTGGGCGTGCAACGCCGCGGCCCGGGTCGCCGACGGCGAGATCGTGCTCCGCCTCGACGCCGACGTCATCCCGTACCGGCGGCACGTCGAGGCGCTGCTGCGCTGGCACCACCTCGCCGACTACCTCGTGGTGACCGGGGCGCTGCGGTTCACCGAGGAGGACCTCCCCGCCCCCGCCGAGGTGCGCGCCGCGGTCGCCGGCGACCGGGCCGCGTCGCTGTTCGACTGGGCCGCCTCCCGGCCGCACGCCTGGATCGAGGAGCAGGTCGCCAAGACCCGGGACCTGCGGGACGCGCCGATCGAGGCGTTCAAGGTCGCCGTCGGGGCGAGCGCCTCGCTGCCCGCCTGGCTGTACCGGGCCGCGGGCGGCATGGACCCGGCGCTGCCGCTGGGCGAGGACACCGAGTTCGGCTACCGGCTCGCCCAGCAGGGCGCGGTGTTCCTGCGCGACGTCGCCGCGCAGGCCTGGCACGTCGGCCCGCACACCATGGCCCGCCGCGGCGCCGAGGCGAAGCGGCACAACTGGCCGCTGCTCGCCGAGCGGGTGCCCGCGCTGCGCTGGCTGCGCAAGCACCCGCGCCGGTCCTGGCTGGTGCCGTGCGTGGAGGTCGTGGTCGAGGTGGGCGACGCGCCGTACGAGCACGTGCGCGCCACCGCGGACGCGGTGCTGGCGAGCACGCTCCCGGACGTCGTCGTCACCCTCGTCGCGCCGTGGTCCGCGCTGCCCGACGGCCGCCGCTCCCCGCTCGACGACCCCTGGCTCGATCTGCGGCTGGTCCGCCACACCTACGAGCACGAGCCCCGGGTACGGCTCGCCGAGTCGGTCCCGCCGGACAGCGCCCCGGCGATGTTCCGGCTCACCTGCCCGCCGGGCTGGGCGGTCGCGCCCGACACGCTGCGCACCCTCGTCGCCGAGTCGAACCGGCACGCGTGGGGGGTGGCCTGCCTCGCGCTCGCCGAGACCCCGGAGGAGGTGATCACCGCCCGGCTGGAGCGCACCGCCGCGGTCACCCGCGCCCGCCACCTGCGCGCCCCGGGCGAGGACCTCGACGACGTCATCGACGAGGTCTTCGGCGTGCACTGGCTCGACGGCGAGTCGTACGGGTTCGCCTGGCAGGGCGACGCCGGCTAGCCCCGGGCCGCCGCGGCGGCCGGGCGGCCCGGCGGGGCCTCAGGCCGCGCCGGACTTGATCCGGGCGAGGAACTCCCGCCACGCCGCCGGGGTGACCAGCAGCGGCGGGGCGTCGGGGCGCTTGGAGTCGCGGACGGCGATCGCGCCGGGGAGCGGGCGCACCTCCACGCAGTTGTCGCCGCTGCCGATGCTGCGGCTGCTCCTGCGCCATGCCGCTGACGGGGACGCCATGCCTCCTCACAGCCGGTCGGCGAGCCGGGACAGGTACGCGATCGAGTCCTCGGCGGGCAGCGCCGAGGCGCACAGGTGGCGGAACAGCAGCGTGTAGCGGTCGATGTCCGCCTGCTCCTCCAGCAGGTGGGAGGCGGTGGCGGTCTCCTGGTAGACCACGCTGCGGTCGCCCTCCTCGGGGAAGTCGAGGATCACGAACGAGCCGGCCAGCCCCGGGTGCGGGCCCGCGGACAGCGGCAGGACCTGCACGGTGACGTGCTCCAGCGGGCCCGTCTCGGCGATCCTGCGCAGCTGGCGCCGGTGCACCTCCCGGTCGCCCACGGGCCGGATCAGGGCCGCCTCGTCGATGATCGCCCAGTACCGCGGCGGGTCGGCGCGGGTGAGGATGCGCTGACGTTCCAGCCGGGCCTCGATCCGCCGCTCGATCTCCCTGGGGTCCTCGATCAGGCCGGCCCGCATGATCGCGCGCATGTAGTCCGCCGTCTGCAGCAGGCCGGGGACGAGGGCGAGCTCGAAGGTGGTGATCGCGGAGGCCTCGGCCTCCAGGCCCACGAAGGAGGAGCGGAACACGTCCGGGTACTTGGTCCACCAGCCCGGGCGGCGGGCCTCGCGGGCGAGGGTGACGAGCCGCTCGATCACCTGCTGGTCGGTCACGCCGTACGCGGCGCACAGCACGCGGATGTTCTGCACGTCCGGGCGTTTGGTCAGGCCGTTCTCCAGGCGGGAGATCTTCGAGGTGGACCACTCGAGCTCGGCGGAGGTCTCGTGGATGCTCTTGCCCGCGGCCTCCCGGAGCCGGCGCATCTCGTGCCCGAGACGACGGAGGCGCACCGTGGGACTGTGACCGTTTTCGCCCATTGGCAATCCCTTTCGCGCATGTCGGTACCAGCACATTTCCGGCATGCTCGACCGGTGGCGCATCAGCGTTGCGGGTTCGCCGCTGCACCCGCACGTGGTGCAGCGTAGCAGTTCTTTTACACTGCGTGACCGATGATTTCTGTGAACACGCAACCGCTCATCTCGGCGTGCCGCGCGTGGGACGAATCGCGAAATCTCCGAGAAATGAAAAAAGCCGCGAATGCGGCATCGCGATCGACCGGCCCGTGTAGACGAGGCGGCGGGCGCCGGCGTCCGCGGCCTGCCGGGGGCGCGGCGGGCCGGGCGGCGTTCCATGCCGGCCCCGGGCGCGGCGGCGCGGGAACCGCACGGGTGACGGGCGCCCGGGCTCATCCGCCCCGGGCCGTCGCGCCGCCGCCCGCTCAGATGTGGTGCCGCCAGGTGGGTTCCACGGCCCGCCACTCCGCCTCCCACTGGCGGGCGGCCAGCCGCTGGTTGATCAGCCGGGTGGCGGTGAGCAGGAGCGTCGCGACCGCGAGCGTCACGAACGGCGGGGCGGCCCCGGTACTGATCGCGGCGGCGGTGGTCGCGCCGCGGTCCTGGGGCGGGCGGGTCTGCACGCCGCGCGCGTCGACCCAGATCAGGACGGTGTCGCCGACGCGCCGCCCCGGATCGACGTCCACCAGGCCGCGGCGCAGGGTGCCGTCGGGCGCGGCCCACTGGGCGCGGGCACGGCCGGGCACGACCCCGCCGGCGGGCGTCATCCCGGGGCGGACGAGATCCTGCAGGAGCACGGCCTGTGTCCGGTACCGGGTCCGTTTCTGCTCCTGCTCGGCCCGCACCCCCTCGTCGTACGCGCGGGTGCCCATGCCGATCCCGATCACGACGGCGATCGCGACGGCGAGCAGCGCGATCAGCCGCAGCGCGCACTCCACCCGGTCCGAGGTACGGCGCAGCGGGTTGCGGTCGAGGCCCAGCCAGCGGGCCAGGCGGGTGGGTGGACTGTTCCACATGGCACACACCTCGATTCGTCACTACCCGGCACCGGGCGGATAGACCTGCCCGTGCCCAGAAAGCCGCAGGTCATCCGGCGCGCCGCCACCGGCCGCCACCGTCCGCGGCCCGGCCCTCCCGCCCGCGCGCCGCGAACTCGGCGTGCTTCGACATTGATAGGGACGCCGAACGTGGTGAGGATGACGGGGGCGAGCGCCGCATCCCCCGCTCCGCAGGGAACAACGCCGTCCGTGATGCAACGCAGGCCCGCCCCGGGAGGACATCGACGGTGCTGAACGAGGACCTCACGCACGAACTCGACACTGTTCCGGATTTCGACCGCTTCGCGGGAGTCGACGAGGTGGTGGGGGAACTCGCCCGGCTCGCCGAGCGGCACCCGTCGGTGGCGGTGCTCCGGCGGATCGGCACCTCGCGGCTCGGCGAGCCGTTGTTATGCCTCACCGTCGGCGACGGCCCCGCCCACGGGGTCGTCGTCGGCATGCCGCACCCGAACGAGCCGATCGGCGGGCTCACCGTGATGCATCTCGCCCGGCGCATGTGCGAGGACGCGGCGCTGCGCCGGTCGACCGGCTACACCTGGCACATCGTCGGGTGCATCGACCCGGACGGCACCCGGCTCAACGAGGCCTGGTTCACCGGCGAGTTCACCCCCTGCCGCTACGGCCGCAACTTCTACCGTCCCGCCGGGGACGAGCAGGTGGAGTGGACGTTCCCGTTCGCCTACAAGGACGCCTACTTCGACCGGGTGCTGCCGGAGACCCTCGCCTGGATGCGGCTGATCGACGACGTCCGGCCCACGTTCATGACCTCGCTGCACAACTCCGAGCGCGGCGGCGTGTTCTACTACGTCAGCCGCCCGGAGCCCGCCCTCCACCCGGCGCTGAAGGCGCTCCCCCGCCGGTACGGCCTGCCGCTGCACCTGGGCGAGCCGGAGCACCCCTCGGTGCGCCGCCTCGACGACGCGATCTTTCTCGCGCTCAACGCCCGCGCCCAGTACGACTACCTGGAGAGCATCGGGCAGAAGTTCGACGGCCAGATCGCCGGGGCCTCGAGCACGGAGTACGCCGCCCGGCACGGCACGTTCGTCGCGATCGTGGAGCTGCCCTACTGGCGCGACGAGGCCGCGGGCGACCACTCGCCGGCGGGCGTGCGGTACGCGCAGGTGGTGCGGGACACGGCCGCGGACCTCGCCGAGCTCGCCGAGGTGCTGCGGTGCACCCTCGACGCGGTGCTCGGGGAGGTGGTGTCGAACTCGCCGTTCCTGCGCGCCTCGCGGTTCTTCGTGCCGCTGCTGGCCGACGTGGCCGAGGCCGAGCGCATCCGCTCCCGCGAGCCGGGCAACGACCGGGAGGCGACGGTCGCGGAGGTGCGGTCGAGCCGGGACCTCGTGCACACCTACCGGCTGCGCTACACCGGGATGCTGCTGCGGGCGCTGGAGGCCGAGATCGGAATCGGCAACGGCACGCCCACGATCCGGGCCCGGTACCGCGTGCTCGACGAGATCTACACGGCCTGGGCGGCCGCGGCCACCGCGGAGACCACGCCGGAGCCGATTCCGCTGCGCCACCTGGTGGCGATTCAGTACGGCACGATCCTCGCGGGCGCGAGGCACGCGAAAACGTGACCCGGAACACACGGCGGCCCGCCGGGAAACGCGCCGGGAAAGCACCCGATGGCCGTGGAGAAAGCATGGTGACGAACTAAGGTGAGGCTAACCGAAAATTAGGATCGCCTTGCCTGATGGAAATGAGTATTGCCTGCGTCATTTATATTTGAATTACCTGTATTTGACGCGAGGGGAGCCATTTCCATGTCCGTTGCCGAAGTGCACCATCGGGACATCGCCGGCGGCTGGCTGCGGCCCGCCGTGTTCGGGGTGATGGACGGGCTGGTGTCGAACGCCGCACTGATCGCGGGCGTCGTCGGCGGCGGCGCGAGCGCGTCCACCGTCGCGATCACCGGCCTGGCCGGGCTCGCCGCGGGCGCGTTCTCCATGGCGACCGGTGAGTACACCTCGGTGCGGTCGCAGAGTGAGCTCTCCCTGGCGGAGATGGAGGTCGAGCGGCGGGAGATCCACCGCAACGCCGAGGCGGAGGAGCGGGAGCTCGCCCTGCTCTACGAGTCCCGCGGCGTGGAGCCCGGCCTCGCCCGCGAGGTCGCCCGCCAGCTTCACCGGGACAAGGAGGTGGCCTGGCGCATCCACACCCGGGAGGAGCTCGGCATCGACCCCGACGACCTGCCCTCCCCGTGGACGGCGGCGATCTCCTCGTTCGTGTCGTTCGCGCTCGGGGCCCTCGTGCCGCTGGTGCCGTTCCTGCTCGGCGTGCCGTCGCTCGGGCTGGCCGTACTGCTCACCGTGCTGGCCCTGTTCACCACCGGCGCGCTCGTCGCCGTGCTCACCGCCCGCCCGTGGTGGTACGGCGGGCTGCGCCAGCTGCTGCTCGGCGGCGCGGCCGCCGCGGTCACCTACGGCATCGGCACGCTGTTCAACGTCACCTTGGGCTGAGACCCGGCCTCGGGCCGTGCTCCGGCCTCGGGCCGAGGCCGGTGGGCCGCCGTCCGGCCGGATGCCGCGACCCGGCCGTCCCGCCGGCCCCGGACCGGCGCCGGGGACCGGCGGACGCGCGCCGGGCCCGCGAGGTCACTCCACGGTGACGCTCTTGGCGAGGTTGCGCGGCTTGTCCACGTCGCGGCCGAGGGCGACGGCGGCGTGGTAGGCGAACAGCTGGAGCGGGATCGTCAGCAGGATCGGGTCGAGCTCGGTCTCGTTCTTCGGCACGACGATCACGTCCTCGGCGAGCTTGGGGTCCGGGGTGCGGTGGCCGACCATGAGCACCTGGCCGCCGCGGGCCTTGATCTCGCCGAGCGTGGTGAGGTTCTTGTCGAGCAGCTCGTCGTCCGGGACGATCGCGACCGTCGGGATCTCCGGGCCGATCAGCGCGAGCGGGCCGTGCTTGAGCTCGCTCGCCGGATACGCCTCGGCGTGGATGTAGGAGATCTCCTTGAGCTTCTGCGCGCCCTCGCGGGCCACCGGGTAGCCGCGCACCCGGCCGACGAACATCATCGACGAGTGGCCGACGTACTTACGGGCGAGGTCGGCGATCTGCGGGCCCTGCTTGAGGATCTCCTCGATCTGGTCGGGCAGCCTGCGCAGGCCCTCGCAGATGCGGCGGCCGTCCGCCGGGGACAGGTCGTGCACCCGGCCGAAGTGCAGGGCGAGCAGCGCGAACGCCACCGCGGTCGAGGTGAACGCCTTGGTCGAGGCGACCGACACCTCCGGACCGGCGTGCAGGTAGATGCCGCCGTCGCACTCCCGGGCGATCGCGCTGCCGACCGTGTTGACGATGCCGAGCACCCGGCCGCCCTTGCGCTTGAGCTCCTGCACGGCGGCGAGGGTGTCGTAGGTCTCCCCCGACTGGCTCACCGCGATGTAGAGGGTGTCGTGCTCGACCACCGGGTTGCGGTAGCGGAACTCGGAGGCGGGCTCGGCGTCGGCCGGGATCCGGGACAGCTCCTCGATCATCTGCGCGCCGATCTGCCCGGAGTAGTACGCCGAACCGCAGCCGATGATCTTCACGCGGCGGAACGCCCGGGTCTCGTGCGGGGTGAGGTTGAGGCCGCCGAGGTGGGCCACGTGGAACCGGTCGTCGATGCGGCCGCGCAGCGTGCGGGCGACCGTCTCCGGCTGCTCGGAGATTTCCTTGAGCAGGTAGTGCTCGTAGCCGCCGGTGTCGTAGTGCCCGGCGTCCCAGTCGACGGTGAGCGGCTCCTTGGAGGTGACCCGCGCGTCCATGGTGAACGTCTGGAACCCGTCGGCCCGCAGCACGGCGAGCTCGCCGTCCTCCAGGTGCACCACCTGGCGGGTGTAGCGCACCAGCGCCGCCACGTCGGAGGCGGCGAACATCTCCTTCTCCCCCAGGCCGAGCACGATCGGGCTGCCGTTGCGCGCGACCACCACCTGGTCCGGGCGCTCGGCGTCGATCACGGCGAGGCCGTAGGTGCCGACCACGCTCTTCAGCGCCGTGCGCACGGCCTCCTCCAGCGTGTCGGTCTCCTTCACCGCCCGGGCGATCAGGTGGGCGATCACCTCGGTGTCGGTCTCGCTGACGAAGGTCACCCCCTCCGCCTCGAGGCGGCTGCGCAGGTCGTCGGCGTTCTCGATGATGCCGTTGTGCACCACCGCGATGCGCTCCGCCGCGTCGAGGTGGGGGTGCGCGTTGATGTCACTCGGCTCGCCGTGCGTCGCCCAGCGTGTGTGCCCGATGCCGGTGGTGCCCTTGAACCGCGCGGGCACCGCGGCGGCGAGATCCGCGACCCGGCCCTTGGTCTTGCGCACCTTGATGCCCTTGTTCGCGACGGCGATGCCCGCCGAGTCGTAGCCGCGGTACTCCAGCCGCTGCAGCCCTTCCAGCAGGATGGGGGCCGCGTCCTTCGGGCCCACGTAGGCGACGATTCCGCACATGCAATTCCTCCTTCAGCCGTACACGATCCGGCGCAGCTGCCGCAGGGAGAGCTCCGGCGCCGCCACCCGCCGTCCCGCCAGCTCGGCCGAGATCCGCTTGAAGATCACGTCATTGGTCAGGCCGCGGGCGCGCAGCTCGGCGTGGCGGCGCCGGACGAACTCCTCGACGGTCTCGCCGAAGTAGGCGAGCACGTCGGCGATGACCCGTGCGGCCTCTCCCCGCCCCAGCGCGGTCGTGCGGGTCAGGTGGTCGATCAGATCCTCGTGTGGATGACACGACGGCGACGGACCTCGCCAGGTCGTCGCACCCCTCATTCCGTCCCCCCGGATCTCCCACCCGTCTGCCGGCCCTCCTCGTCCGGCGTCACGCGCTAGGACACTACGGAGTTTGGGTCGCAAACACCAAGTTTTCTGCCCGAAATCGGGCAGGAAATGTCTCACGGGCGCCCGCAAAGACCGCCACAAGGGGGCGCAAGGGCCACTTCAGGCCCGGCCGGGCGGCTCGGGGCCGGGTCCGGACGGGGCGGGACGGGCGGCGGGCAGCAGGCCCGCGGGGCACGGCCGTACCGGGCCGGCGGGGCGGGGCCCGGGTTCCGGGGCGCCCGGCGGTCACACCAGTGCGCGGAATCCGCTAAAGTAATCACCGCATCAAGCGATGCGCGCGGACGTGGCTCAGTTGGTAGAGCATCACCTTGCCAAGGTGAGGGTCGCGGGTTCGAATCCCGTCGTCCGCTCTAGGGAGTTCCCGGGCGATTAGCTCAGTGGGAGAGCGCTACCTTGACACGGTAGAGGCCACTGGTTCAATCCCAGTATCGCCCACCATATTTTTCCTGTTCGGCGGGGTGTTCGGATCACTGGTCCGTCCCGCCGTTCGTGTGTTGTGGCGCTCTCCGAATCCCCTACCAGGCGGTTCTCGGCGTGGCGGCTCGTCCCCGCGGGCGCGGCGTGACAACCCCGGGTGACGTCAGTGTCCCGGTCTGTCGGGCATCCGGCTTCCCGATCGTGTACCCGTGCCCGGGGCGCCGGGCGGCGCGATGACGACGCGGTACGGCAGGCCGTCCGGTGGGCGGACGAGCGGTTCGGCGGCATCGACGTCGTCGGCGGCAACGCGGGATACGGCTCCCGCGGCGCCTGGCGGAGCCGGGCGACCGCGCCGTGCGTGACATGCTCGAGGCGCGGATCGCCGGCGGGCACGACGTGCCGCGGGCCACGCCGCCGATCCTGCGCCGGCAGCGACGCGGTCACGTCGGCGACGTCTCCCCCGGTGTTCGGACTACCGCCATGCCGGGCCGGTCGCTCTCCTACACGGGCGCGTTCGCGCCGGAGGGCCTGAGCGAGGCGCTCGCCGCCGAGGTCGCCGGCTTCGGCATCGACGTCACGATTCGTCGAGCCCGGCCACTTCCGCACCGGCATCCCGACCCCGGACCCGCTCGCGCCGCCCGAGGACACCGCCGACGCCCATCCGGCCAGCCGGACGATCGTCCGCGACCACCTCGAGCCGCAGGGAAGCCGGGTCGGCGACCCGGCGCGGGGCGGCGCGGCGATCAACGGCCGCGTGGCCGCCGGGAACGGGCCGCTGCGGCGGATCCTCGGGCCGGACGGCCACACCTCCGCCACGGCCAAGGTCGCGACGATGCGCGAGCGCCTCGAGGCCACGACGGCGACCGCGCCGCCACCGATCTCCCCGCGGCCTGACCACTCCGGGCCGGACGGGCGCCGCATGGCCCCGCCGTACCGGCGGGTACCGGCACCGGTCCTCCCGGCCGCCTGCGCGCCGCACCGGCGCAGGCCCCGCCCGCCGAACCCCGGGGCACGGCACGGGACCCTCGACCCCGCCCAGGCCCCGGCGGACGGGAACCCGCCGCGATCCCGCGCCCGGGCGGCCCGGTACGAACCCGGGCACCCCGTCCGGCACGCCGGCGATCAAATGCCGGTTTTCTCATTTGTGAGACACCGCGGTCTCACAAATGAGACACCGGGATAATGCCGGTGACAAGGCGCATGACCTCCGGTCATCCCACCGTTTCACATCTGTTACTCGGGCGGCCACGACCGGATCGCGATCGAATGGCCCACCTCCGGCATTCGTGATCTTCGCCGCCGGTTCGGCGTTTTCGCTGGTCAACCCGGCGATACCCGGCGGATTCGATGATCGTGAAACCGTCCGGACGCCGCTCACCCGCTTATGGGACCGGCCCGGCCCAAAGCGCGGCGGGACGAAATCCCTTTCACACTGCGAAAGCCCTGTGGCGGCCCCATTTCGCGAGCCGCATAGTTGCGTGACAAGAGTCACACCGGCCCGGTTCAGGTGACCAACGGGTGACACCGGACCGGCCGGCGCACCGCGCCGCAAAGGAGGGAAGGCCGTGATTTAGGTCGGGCACCAGGACACGGGCCGCCACGCGCCCGCGGCCGAGGCACGGCGCGCGGTCCGCTCATCGTCCCTGATCACGCCGGTCGGCACGGATCGGTGGCGCCGACGACGAACGCTCGCCGCTCCTCCCACTCTTCTCGGACCTGGAGCAGGCCGATAAAGGGGCCGAGGAGCCTATCGATATCCCTGAATCGGTTCGGGAATACGCGCACGCGCATGCCCACACGGCATTCCGTCGTGCCGTGACGCCATTCCCGTCTGCGGTTTTCATGACGAAGGAGCGACGACGTTGCCGTCCCCTCCGCTACTCGAGGTCAAGGATCTGTACGTGCAATTCCCGACGCCCCGGGGTGTCGTGGACGCGGTCACCGGCGTGTCGTTCACGGTCGCGCCGGGAGAGACGGTCGCCATCGTCGGCGAATCGGGATCGGGAAAGAGCGTGTCGTCGCTCGCGGTGATGGGGCTGCTCGGCACGGGCCGTATCTCGTCCGGGTCGGTGCTGCTGCGCGGCGAGGAACTCGTGGGGACGGATCCGGAACGGCTCCGCGAGCTCCGCGGCACCGAAATGGCGATGATTTTCCAGAACCCGATGACCTCCCTCGACCCGCTGTTCACCGTCGGGGATCAGATCATCGAGGCGATCCGCGCGCACCGGAGGGTCTCCCGGCGGGAGGCGCGGGCCCGGGCGCTCGAGCTGCTGCGCGAGGTGGGGCTGCCGGACCCGGAGCGCCGGATCCGCTCCTATCCGCACGAGCTCTCCGGCGGCCAGCAGCAGCGCGTGATGATCGCGATCGCCCTCGCCTGCGAGCCGGCCCTGCTCATCGCCGACGAGCCGACGACCGCGCTCGACGTGACCGTCGAGGCGCAGATCCTCGACCTGCTGCGCCGCATGCAGCGCGACCACGGCACGGCGCTGCTGCTCATCACCCACGACATGGCGGTCGTCGCCGAGATGGCCGACCGGGTCGTGGTGATGTACGCCGGGCAGGTGGTCGAGCAGGGGCCGGTGCGCGAGGTGCTGCGCTCGCCGTACAACCCCTACACCCGGGCGCTCATCGACTCGATCCCGATGCCGACCACGCCGCGGAACCGGCCGATGCCGGCGATCAGCGGCTCGGTGCCCACCCCCGCGCAGCTGCCGCCCGGCTGCCGGTTCCATCCCCGCTGCCCCTCGGCGCAGCGGCGGTGCGGCCGCGAGGTGCCCCCGCTGCTCGAGGTCGGCGTGGGACGGGCGAGCCGGTGCTGGCTGCACGAGACCACCGGCGCGTCGCCCGCCGCCGTCGGAGGCGAGGTGCGTCGTGCCGGCTAGCACCACTAACGGCGCCACCCCGGGCGAGAGCCCGCCGGGGCAGGGCGGATCGCAGAGGGCCGCATTGGCGGAAGGAGGGTCGGATCACCGGATGTCCGATCATGTGACCACGACGGCGGCGGGGAACGGGGCGCTCGCCACCGGACAACAGGCGCGGCCTTCCCCGGACCGGGTCGAGCCGTCGATCCTGTTCGAGGCGCGCGACCTGGTGAAGCGGTTCCGCACCCGCGGGCACACGGTGCACGCGGTCAACGGGGTGTCGCTGCGCATCCCGCGCGGCCGTACGGTTGGGCTCGTCGGCGAGTCGGGCTCGGGCAAGTCGACCGTCGCCCGGCTGGCGCTGCGGCTGCTCGACCCCACCTCGGGCGAGCTCCACTTCGACGGCGTCGACCTGCTGCGCGCCTCGCGGCGCGAGATGCGGGCGCTGCGGCGGCGCATGCAGATCGTGTTCCAGAACCCGCTCGGCTCCCTCAACCCGCGCATGCGGGTGCTGCACGCGGTCGGCGAGCCGCTCGTCGTGCACCGCATCGCCAAGGGCCGGCAGCTGGTGGACCGGGTGGTGGAGCTGCTGGAGAAGGTCGGGCTCAGCGCCGCGGACCTGTACAAGTTCTCCCACCAGTTCTCCGGCGGGCAGGCGCAGCGCATCGGCATCGCCCGCGCGCTCGCCACCGACCCGGACCTGATCGTCTGCGACGAGGCGGTCTCCGCGCTGGACGTGTCGGTCCAGGCCCAGGTGCTCAACCTGCTCAAGCGGCTGCAGGCCGAGCTGGGCCTGTCGTACCTGTTCATCGCCCACGACCTCAACGTGGTGCGGTACATGGCCGACGAGATCTGCGTGATGTACCTCGGGCAGATCGTCGAGCGGGGCGACGGCGACACGCTGTTCGCCGACCCGCGCCACCCCTACACGCAGATGCTCGTCTCCGCGGTGCCGGAGTTCGCGCCCGGCCGCGAGGGCGAGCGGCGGCACCGCGTGGCCCCGCGCGGCGAGCCGGCGAGCCCGAGCAACCCGCCGCCGGGCTGCCACTTCCACCCCCGCTGCTCGAAGGCGACGGCGCGGTGCCGTACCGAGGCGCCCAAGGTCCACCGGATCGCGGACGGCCGCACCGTCGCCTGCCACCTGTACGACCCTGCCGGGGAGGCGAACGGAAAGTGATCGCCTACGCGTTGCGCAGGCTCGGCTACGGGGCCGTGGTGCTGGTCCTCGTCACCGTCATCGTGTTCGTGATCATGCGGCTGGTGCCCGGTGACGCGGTGAGCCTGCAGCTGCAGGAGGTCGGCGCGAGCAAGGAGGAGGCCGACGCGCTGCGCGCCGAGTTCGGGCTCGACGCGCCGGTGTGGGTGCAGCTGTGGCACTGGCTCGGCGGCGTGGTCCAGGGCGACCTCGGCACCTCCTTCTACAGCCGGGAGCCGGTGGTCGACCTGTTCCTCGCCCGGGTGCCGGTCACCGTCCAGCTCGGCCTGCTCGCGATCCTCGTCGGCTCGCTGCTCGGGCTCACCATCGGCGTGATCGCCGCGGTCACCCGCGGCTCGGCGCTCGACGGCACGCTGCGGCTGATCGCGGTGGCGTTCCTGTCGGTGCCGAACTTCGTGGTCGCGCTGCTCGCGCTCACCGCGCTCGCGATCTGGTTCGCCTGGTCGCCGCCGCTCGTCTACGCCGGCCCGACCGAGGACTTCTCCAGCTGGCTGCAGCAGATCGCGATCCCGGTGCTCGCGCTCGGCACCGGCGGCATGGCCGCGGTGGCCCGGCTCACCCGGTCGTCGATGCTCGAGTCGCTCGGCTCGGACTACATCCGCACGGTGCGCGCCAAGGGCGTGCGGGAGAAGACCGTGGTGCTCAAGCACGCGCTGCGGAACTCCACGATGGCCGTGCTCACCCTGCTCGGCCTCGAGCTCGCCACCATCCTCGGCGGCACCGTGATCATCGAGCAGATGTTCGGGCTGCCGGGCACCGGCCAGCTCATCTACCAGGCGGTGCTCGACCGCGACTACCCGGTGGTGGTCGCCTGCACGATCTTCTACTCCGGCCTGTTCGTGATCATGATCATCCTCATCGACCTGCTGTACGCGCTGGTCGACCCGCGGATCCGGCACGGGAGGGCGTTGTCGTGACCCAGGAGAACGTGTTGACCGAGCCGGCGGCTCCCCCGCGGCCGGCCGGCACCCCGCAGGCCCCGCCGCCGCAGCGCCGGACCACCGTGCGGCGCGTGCTGCGCGCGCTGCGCGACTTCGTCCGCGCCCAGCCGCTGGGCGCCGCCGCGCTGGTGCTCATCTGCCTGTTCGTGCTCATTGCGATCCTCGCCCCGGTGGTCGCGCCGTACGACCCGATCGCCCAGCACCGGCGGGACATCCTCGAGCCGCCGTCGGCGGCGTTCCCGCTCGGCACCGACGACCTCGGCCGCGACGTGCTGAGCCGGGCGCTGCACGGCGCCCGCACCTCGCTCGTGATCGGCGTGGTCACCACGCTGCTCAGCCTGGTGATCGGCACCGCGATCGGCGTCGTCTCCGGCTACTTCGGCCGGACGGTCGACATCGTGATCCAGCGGGTGATGGACGCGGTGCAGGCCATCCCCGGCATCGTGCTGCTGCTGTTCATCGCGGTCGTGCTCGGCCCGTCGGTGCGGAACACGATCATCGCGCTCACCGTCGTGATCACACCGTCGTTCAACCGCATCGCGCGCGCCGAGACGCTCCGGGTACGGCAGGAGCCGTACGTGGAGGCCGCGCGGGCCACGGGGGCGAGCACGCCGCGCATCCTCACCCGGCACATCGTGCCGAACATGATCGCCTCGGTGTTCACCCTCGGCAGCCTGATCTTCGCCGGGGTGATCATCGCCGAGTCGGCGCTGAGCTTCCTCGGCATCGGCGCGCCGCCGCCCACCCCGTCGTGGGGGCTCATGCTCTCCGAGGGCGTGCGGTACGTCGAGCGCGCGCCCTGGCTGATCATCGTCCCCGCCATCGCGCTCTCCATCGCCGTGTTCAGCTTCAACCTGCTCGGCGACGCGCTGCGCGACCACCTCGACCCGCGCGTGCAGCGGCTGGTCATCCAGGAGCGGCGCGCCTGGTGGGGGCGCCGCCTCATCTCCCGCCTGGCGCCCAGCCTCGCCCAGGGCGCCGAGCGGATCGAGTCCTCCGACACGCGGGCCGGCGGCGCCGGCCGCGTCCCCGAACCACCGCGGTAACCGACCGATGAGAGGCAGGACCATCGTGGAGATCTCTCGTGGCGCCCTGCGCGTGCCGACGAGCCCGACCCGCGGCCCCGGCGCACGCACCGCCGGGCCCCTCGCCCGTCACCTCGAGTTCCCCGGGAGGCCGGCGTGAGACGGCGCACACTGCTCGGCGCGGCGCTCGCCGTCTCCCTCGCCCTCACCGCCTGCGGCGGCGGCGGTGGCGGCAACGGCGGCGCCGGTACGGCGAAGGCCCCGGCGGGCAGCCCCCGCCCGGGCGGCACGCTCGTGCTGCAGTCCCCCTCGGAGATCGTCAACGGCATCAACCCGCTGGAGACCATCGACCCGACCGCGTCGTCGATGATCTCCGGCGTCGTCTACAGCAAGCTGGTCGACGTCAAGACCGGCCCGGACGCCAAGACCGGGTACGAGATCGTGCCCGACCTCGCCGAGTCGTGGGAGATCTCGGAGGACGGCAAGACCTACACCTTCCACCTGCGCAAGGACGTCCGGTGGCAGAACATCCCGCCGGTGAACGGGCGCCCGTTCACCTCGGACGACGTGGTGGCCACCTTCCAGGCGCTGAAGAAGGCCACCCAGGTGCACCAGTGGATGATCGACCCGGTCACCGAGATCGAGGCCCCGGACGACCACACCGTCATCCTCAGGCTCGAGCGCCCCTACGCCCCGCTGCTCGACTACCTCGCCTACCACTTCATGGTGATCCTCCCGCGGGAGGGCGTCGAGGGTAAGTTCGACCTGAAGACCAAGGCGATCGGCACCGGCCCGTTCATCCTGGAGAGCCACAAGCCCGAGGTGGAGTGGGTCTTCAAGAAGAACCCCGACTACTTCGAGAAGGGCAAGCCGTACCTGGACGAGATCCGCCGCCCGATCGTCACGGACATCGCCGCGGTCACCGCGGCGCTGCGCAGCGGCCGCATCGACGTCGGCACCACCAGCGACGCGAACGTGGCCAAGGAGCTGGAGGCGAAGGGCTTCACGGTCACCGAGGCGCCCGGCGCGCCGGTGAGCATCTACCTCAACGCCAAGCGGAAGCCGTTCGACGACCTGCGGGTACGGCAGGCGTTCGTGCGCGCGGTCGACTGGGTCGGCATGGGCGAGAACATCCGCGGCCGGTACAACCTGACCTCGCTGCTGCGCCCGGACACCTGCAGCTGCGCGCTCACCAAGGAGGAGGTGCTGCGGCTGCGGCCGTACGACCCGGAGGGCGCCAAGCGGCTGCTCGCCGAGGCGGGCTACCCGAACGGCTTCTCCACCAAGATGATGGTGCAGAAGGTCGACGACGAGGACGTCCGCGAGGCGCAGTGGATCCAGGACGACCTGGCCAAGGTCGGCATCAAGCTGGAGCTGGAGATCGTCGATCCGGCGACCGGCATCGAGCGCCGCCGCAACCACGACTTCGACGTCGCCAAGGCGCTGCGCGGCGTGCACCTGCCCGACCAGATCTGGCGTGACTTCGAGCCCGACTCGCTGGAGAACTACGCCGAGATCAAGGACGACGTCCTGATGGACCTGCTCAAGCAGTCCCGCGCGACGCTCGACGAGGCCAAGCGCAACGAGATCTACCGCCGCATGCAGGAGCGGATGGAGACGGAGATCGTCCAGGCGCTCTACCCGATCCAGAAGTTCGACTACACGATCGCCAACCCGCGCGTCCAGAACCTCTGGCCGAGCCCGATCTACCAGGGCAAGCGGCTGGCGGACGTCTGGCTGAGCGACTCTTGACCCCTGCCGCCGCCGCGGGACGGCGGTGGCCGCGGCCCGGCCCGGTGCGTCACCCGGCCGGGCCGCGGGCGTTCCCGGAACGGGCTCACCCCGTGGCCCGGCCGGCGGGGCGGCCGCGCAGGCTCCACCGGGCGAGCGCGTCGAGCAGGTAGCCGATCGCGCCGATGACCAGGATCACCGCCATGAGCCGGTCGAAGGCGAGCCGGTCGCGGGCGTTGCGGATGGCGTGGCCGAGCCCGGAGTCCACGCCGAGCATCTCGGCCGGCACGAGCACGATCCACGCGGTGCCGAGCGCGAGCCGTACCCCGGTGAGCAGGTGGGTGCGGACCGCGGGCAGCACCACGCTGGTGAGCAGCTCGGCGGGCCGGGTGCCGAGCGAGCGGGCCACGCCGAGGAAGCCCGGCTCGATCGCGTGCACCCCCGGCGATCGTGTTGAGCGTGATCGGCCAGACCGCGGCGATCGCGATCAGGAAGTAGACCGGCTGGTGGCCGATGCCGAACAGGGCGACCGCGACCGGCGCCCAGGACAGCGGCGAGATCATCCGCAGGAAGTGGAACGGCGGCCGGGTGGCGTGCTCGAAGGGCGGCAGCAGCCCGCAGGTGAGCCCGAGCGGCACGCCCACGAGCACGGCGATGCCGGTGCGGCTGCGCCGCGACGACATCGAGGTCCGGTTCCCCGGCCTGCTGCAGGCGAGATCCTCGCCGGTACGGCTCCGCCCGGCCCGCGGGGTGACGCGGACCGGGCGGAGGAAGCGGAGCGGCCGCCGGCGTGACCGGCCCGGCTCACTTGCCGATGCCGGCGGTAAGGCCGCTGAGCAGCTGGCGGCGGCCGATCGCGTAGAGGATCACGATCGGCAGCGTGGTGAGCACGACCGAGGCGAGGATGGCCGGCACGTTCACGCCGTACTCACCCTGGAAGGTCCACAGGGCGAGCGGCAGGGTGCGCTGCTCCGGCGACTGGGTGAGCACGAGCGGGAGCAGGAAGCCGTTCCACACCTGCAGCATGTTGTAGATCGCCACGGTCACCACGGCCGGGCGGGTGAGCGGGAACGCCAGCCGCCACAGCATCATCCAGGTGGTCGCGCCGTCCATCCGCATCGACTCGAACAGCTCCTTGGGCACGTCGCGGATGAAGTTGCTGAGCACGAGCACCGACAGCGGCAGCGCGAACGCGATCGACGGCAGGATGATCGCGCCCAGCGTGTCGTACAGGCGCATCCGGATGATGATCAGGTACACCGGGATCACGGCCGCCTGGAGCGGAATGGCGAGGCCCATCAGGAACAGGCCGTTCACCCAGCGCAGGAACCGGCTGTGCCCGCCGCGCACGATCGCGAACGCGGCCATGAAGGCGAGCAGCACCGCGGGCACCACCGTGCCGACCGCCACGATCACGCTGTTGGCGAAGTAGGTGGCGAAGTCGGCCTCGAGGACGAGGCGGTAGTTCTCCAGGGTGGGCTCGGCCGGCGGGGCGAGCGGATTCGTCACGAAGTAGGTGGACTGGGTCTTGAAGCTGGTGATGACGATCCAGTAGATCGGCACGATCACAACGACGAGCCACAGCCACGCCGCGGTGCCGCCGATCCAGTTCCACCCGCGCAGCGGGGTACGGCGGCGCCGCCCCGACCGGGCCGGTGCGACCGTACTCTGCTCGATCTCGGTGGCGGTCACGGCCATCTCACGCTCCGTCCAGCTGGCTCGCGGCAGGGTTCGAGGCGCCGCCGATCCGGCGCAGCAGGAGCGCCAGGCCGAGGCCGATGAGCACGATGATCACCGCGATCACGCTCGCCGGTCCCATGAGGTTCGCCTGGAAGCCCCGCTTGTACATGTCCAGGGCGAGCACCCGCGTGGCGTCGCCGGGACCGCCCTGGGTGAGCACGAAGATCAGGTCGAAGAAGGTGACCGAGCCGACCACCATGAGCGTGGACGAGGTGATGATCGTGTACTTGAGCTGCGGCAGCGTGATGCTGAAGAACTGCCGCACCCGTCCGGCCCCGTCGATCTGCGCCGCCTCGTACATCGAGCGCGGGATCTGGCGCACCCCGCCCTGGTAGATGAGGGCGTGGAACGGGATGAACTGCCAGGAGACGATGAAGACGATCACGCCCATGGCCAGCTTCGGGTCGCCCAGCCAGTCCTGCACCAGCAGGTCGATGCCGAGCCCGGCGCCCAGGCCGAAGTTCGGGTCGAGCAGCGCCTGGTAGGCGACGGCGATCGCGGCGGAGCTGAGCAGCAGCGGGATGAAGAAGATCACCGCGAGCACGGCCCGGTAGCGCTGGTGCCCGGCGAGGAACACCCCGAGCAGGAGGCTCGCCGGCGTCTGCACCAGCCAGGACAGCGCCATCACCTGGAAGGTCACCCACAGCCCATGGGCGAGCTGCGGGTCGGCGAGCACCTCCCGCCAGCTCGTCAGCCCGGAGAAGGTGATCTCGCCGATGCCGTCCCAGGTGGTGAAGCTCAGCACGAGCACGCCGATGAGCGGGACGACGCCGAAGGCGACGAAGAACAGCAGCGCCGGCAGGGCGAGCAAGGGCAGCACGCGATCGCGGGTGTGCGGCGCCGCGGCGCGCCGGGCCGAGCCGGCCGGCGCGCCGGAGGCGATCGCGCTCATCGCAGATCCCCCGATGATGCGGTCATCGCGTTGGTCCTGCCGGTCACTTGCCGATGAACTGGTTCATGTTGTCGGCGAACTGCTGCGGCGAGATCGACAGCTGGAACAGCTTGGCGATGTTGTCGAGCAGCGCCTCGGCGGCGGTCGGGCTGAGCGCCTGGTCCCACGACTGGCTGAAGTGCTTGGCGTTGTTGGCGATGTCGTAGGTGAACTTGAGGAAGTCGGCGTCCGGCGACTGCTCGAGCAGCGACTCGGTGCCCTTCAGCACGGGCAGCGAGCCGACGTCGATCCACGCCTTGGCCTCCTCGTCGGTAACGAGCGAGGCGAGGTACCGCTTGGCGATCTCCTTCTGCTCCGGGGTGGCCTTGGAGTAGATCGACAGGTACTGGGCCGGGTTGCCGAAGGTGTTGCTCGGGTCGCCCTTGCCGCCGTCGACCGGCGGGAAGTTCATGTAGCCGAGGTGGCCGCCGGAGACGAAGTCGCCGCCGTTCACCTTCATGGTGCCGTACGTCCAGCTGCCGTGCAGCATCATCGCGGCCTTGTCGGTGTAGAGGAGGGCCTGGTCGGCGTCCTGGTCGGCGACGATCGAGGAGAAGCCCTTGACGAAGGCGTTCATCTCGACGAGCTTCTGCACCTCGGTGAGCGCCTTGATCGCATCCGGGTGGGACCAGGCGTTCTTCTCGCCGTTGTACACCGCCTCGAACACCTCGGGGCCGCCGATGCGGTCGAAGAGGAACTCGAGCCACATCATGTTGGTCCACCGCGACTGCCCGGCGAGCGAGAACGGCGCGACGCCCGCGGCGTTGAACTTCGGCACCAGCTCGAGCACGTCGCCCCAGGTCTGCGGCGGCTCGACGCCGACCTTGCCGAAGACCCGCTTGTTGTAGAAGAGCACGACCGGCTGGATCCGGTCGGTGGGCAGGGCGTAGATCTTGTCGTCGACCATGCCCGCTGGGAGCGTCGACTCCAGCAGCTTGTCCTTGATCTGCGGGTTCTGGTCGAGCCACGGGGTGAGGTCGTCCACCTGACCGGCCTGCACGTAGCTGCGCAGCGTGCCGCCGCCCCAGCCGAAGATGATCGTGGGCGCCTGACCGGCCCCGATCGCCGTCTTGATCTTGGTCTTGTACGCGTCGTTCTCGAAGAGCGTGACCTCGACGGCGACGTCCGGATTCGCCTTGTTGAACCGCTCGACAGAGCCCTTGCGTACGTCCTCGGCGGGCTGGCCGGTGAGGTACCAGATGGTGGCGGTGGGCTTGCCGCTGGAAGACCGGCCGGGTCCGTCGCTGCCGCAGGCGGACAGCGCGACACCCAACGGCAGGCTCAAGGAGAGACCGAGGAAGGTGCGGCGAGTCGTCGTCCTGAATTCCACGCTGATCTCCGTAATCCTCTGCCGAGCGCGGGCCGTGGCTCAACGGCGAGACCTGCGGGCCCGGAGCGGCTCCCCCGGATGCCGAAAAATTTCGTTAATCGCCCGAAACGGCTTGTTTCCGGAATCTAGGTTTTGTTTCCTTGACGTGTCAACTCTTGTGTCCTGACCTTTACAGAACAGTCCCGATCCGTAGGCCCGAAAATTTCAGGCACCGCCCGACGCGAGATCGCCGGTGTCGCCCTGGTGATCGGAGCCGCGGTACGGTCGGCCGCCTGAAACGGCCTGATCCGAGCGGTCGCCGCGGCCTGTGCGGCCGGGCGCCGGACGGCGTACGGGCGGACCCTACCGCCACCGAGGCGGGTCTGGCCACCTCGTCGCCGACGCGGCCGCGGCCTGAAGGCCGGTCCGGTCGTGGCCGATGCGGACGGTGACGCCCGGCCGTGGGCACAGCCCTGCGATCAGGTCGGCGGCTCGGCGCCGGGCTCGATCCGCACAGTGCGCGTCGGCTCGAGCGGTACGCGCCGCGGCGCGGCCCCATCCCGGCTCGCTCTCGCCGGTGAACCGGATCGGCACGTCCCGGATCACATCCCGGTCGAGCCGCCGCTCGACCTCCTCGCGCGGCGCGTGACCGGGATCGCCCCGGCCGTCCGGATGGCGGCCGGGCCGGGGCACCGAGCCGGCCCGCGACCCGGGGACCGGCCGCCGGACCGTGCGGCCACGGAAACACTGGCGGCATGTCCCTCCTTTCCGGGGACATGGCACCCGATGAATCTCAAGAGCAGCCGAAAGCCGTCGGGGAACCGGATCCGGGAGGCGGACGCGCGGTGCCCGCCCGGCGGCCGCGCCGGGCCGGGCGGGCACCCCGGGACCATCGGCCCGGGCCGCGGTGACCTTCGCGACTTCGTCCCGGTTCCGGCCGGTTCGATGCTGGTGTCAGGGGGAAGCCAGGGAGGACAGGTCAGCGGAACGCGGGGACGGAGGGATGCGCATGAAGGCACGTCCGTGGACGGTCGCCGGGGCGACGGCGGCCATCGCCATCGGCGCCGCGATCGGCGGGACGGTGTGGCGTCGCCGCCACCGCGACCCGCTGTCCTACACCGAGCGGTTCCGCATCCAGATCCCCCGCCCGCTGATCACCCGCGGGCACCTGTTCGAGTTGCTCGATCCGCGGCCGGGCGAGCGCATCCTCGAGGTCGGGCCGGGCTTTGGCTACTACAGCCTCGCCGTCGCCGACCGGCTGGGGCCGAAGGGCAAGCTCGACATCCTCGACATCCAGCCGCGGATGCTGCGCCACACGCTGCACGCGGCGCGGCGGCTGCCCGCGCGCAACCTCGTCGCCGCCTGCGGGCGGGTGGAGGCGCTGCCGTACCGGGACGAGGTGTTCGACGGCGCGTTCCTCGTCACCGTGCTCGGCGAGGTGAACGACCCGGCCGCCGCGATGCGCGAGCTGTACCGGGTGATCCGGCCCGGCGGCCGGCTCGTGGTCGGCGAGACGCTCGCCGACCCCGACTGGGTGAGCCCGCAGTCGCTGCACCGGCTCGCCGCCGCCGCGGGATTCCGGTTCGAAAGCCGCACCGGGCCGCAGCTGGGCTATTTCTCCAAATTCATTCGGCCACCGCGCGAGGAACTCGGCCCGCACTACGTGAAATCCGCCGTGAAAACCCCGTGAAAAAACCGCAGGACCAAGACCGGTGGATCCGCCCCGCGATACAGGCGGTCGGCGCGGGGCTCCCGTCACGCGCCCCGGTAGGTGCCGAAGCTCCAAAGGTTACCCTCCGGATCGCGGACGGTGAAATCGCGGCTGCCGTAGTCGGTGTCCGCCAGGTCGCGCACCACCGCGGCCCCGGCGGCGACGGCCCGGGCGAACAACAGGTCGGGCTCGGTGGTGACCACGTACACCACGGCCGTGCCCGCGGCCTGGGCGAACTCGCTGCCCGTGCGCACCGAGCCGAGCATGACGCCGCCCGACCCGTCCGGCCAGACGAGCTCGGCGTGCTCGACCACCTCGCCCGAGCCGTACCGGGCGCGCTCCACGAACCCGAACGCCTCGGTGAGGAAGCGGATCGCGGCGGGCGCGTCCCGGTAGAACAGGCACGGCCACACCGTGGGGTTCCGCACCTCGCCCGCGGCGCCCGTCCCGTTCCGGCCGGTCTCGTCCGACGTGCTCATCGCATCACCTTCCGTCCGCGGGGACGCGCTCACGCCAGCGGGCCGACGGGCTCGGGCGCGGGCACCGCCTGGCGGACGCCGGTCATCACGAAGCCGCTCGCCACCCGGGCCGGGATGCGCCACGGCGAGATCGACAGGTCCTGCTCGGGCACCCCGTAGTCGAGCGTGGCGAGCCGGGGCACGAGCGCCTTGAGCAGGTCGACGGTGACGGCCTCGCCCACACAGCGGTGGCCGGCCGCCGGGTCCCCGCCGCCCTGGGGGATCAGGTCGTACGGCCCGGGCCGCCCGCCCGCGAACCGCTCCGGCGCGAACACGTACGGCTCCTCCCACAGGTCCGGGTCGTGGTGCTGGCCGAAGACGTCGAGCAGCACGAGCGTGCCCGCCGGGATCGGCTCCCCGCGGAACGACAGGTCGCGCACCGCCCGGCCGCCGAAGAACGGGGCGAACGGGTAGAACCGCCGCAGCTCATGCACGAAGGCCTCGATGTAGCCGGTGTCGTCGTCCCCGAGCGGGCCCCGGTGCGAGGGCCAGCGGTACAGCGCGTGCGCGGCGAAGGTCACCCACCAGGACACCGCGACCGTGGCGCGCAGCACGTTGAGCAGCTCGAACGCGGCCATGCGCGGGTTGAGCAGGGCGCCGTCGACGTCCCGGTGCCGGATCACCGCGTCGGCGGCGGTGCCGCGGCGCACCGCCTCCACACCGGCCCGCACCCGCCGGACCAGGTCGGCGAGCGCGGCCGCGCGGCGCCGCCGGGCCGCGCGGGCCCGCCAGTGGCGGGGGCCGAGGGTGGCGTACCCGTCGGCCATGGTGACCAGGTCGGCGGCGACCTTCGGCACCTCGTGCTCCGGCAGCTCCAGCCCGGCCCAGCCGTACGCGGCGGTGGCGAGCACCTGGGCGACCCGGTCGAACAGCACCACCGGCCGGTCCCCGCCCCAGGTCGGCACCGCCGCGTCCCACGCGGCGACGGCCCGCCCGACCAGGTCGGCCGCGGCGTCGCCGTGCAGCACCGGCAGGAACATCGCCCGGCGCGCCTCGCGGGTGATCCCGTCCGGGTGCACGCCGCCGCCGCGGACGAAGTGCGTGGTGCGCACCAGGTGGGGCGGCGCCGGGCCGCGCCGGATGCCGTCGTCCTCGTAGAAGAAGCGGGCGGCGTCCGGCCCGCAGATCGCGACCGCGCGGCGGCCCAGCAGCCGGGTGCGGGCGACCGCGCCCGGCGCCCGGCGACGCAGCGCCGGCAGCCACCCGTAGCCTTCGAGCAGCAAGAACAGCGTGTCGTCTGCCATGACCACCGCCCCTGCCCGTAACCGCCGTGCCGTAACCCGGCCGCGGCGCGGGTGCCGCGGCCGCGCATGGCGGGCGCGGATCGGGGCCTGGGGGCGGCGATGCGCACCGCCGCCCCCGGTGAACGCCTTAGCGCCGCATGCCCGCGGGCGTGGGCGTGCTCTCGCCCATGGTCTCCCGCTCCCAGGGCTGCTCCCCCTCCCGGTGCCCCTCCGGGCCGGTGAGCTCGCCGTGCGTCTCCTCGATCCGCAGCGCGACGCCCATGGCGATGAAGGTGGGCGCCCACTCACCGACGAACAGGCCCCAGCGGTCCGCCCGGTCGATGCCGGCCGCCTCGAACTTCTTCGACAGCAGCCAGGTGGCGAACGAGAACGCGATCGAGCCGAGACCGAGCGCGTACAGGGTGCCGGAGCGGATCCCCTTCTTGTGCAGCATCTGGATCATGACACACATCCCCCCTCGACGGCGCCCCTCGGCGCCATCGCCCCTTGGCTACCCCTGACCACCCGAAGCAATCACCGCGAACCGGCCACCAGGGCGTCGATCTCGGCGAGCAGCGCGGCCTTGTCCGCCTCGGGCATGAAGCTCGCCCGTACGGCGTTGCGGGCGACACCGGCGATCTCGGCGGGGCCGAGCCCGAACACGTGGGCGAGCGTGAGGTACTCGCGGGTGAGCGTGGTGCCGAACATCGGCGGGTCGTCGCTGTTCACGGTCACCGTGAGCCCTTCGGCGAGCATCACCGGCAGCGGGTGCTCCTCGAGCGCGGCGACCTGCCCGGTGCGCACGTTCGAGGTGGGGCACACCTCGAGGGGGATGGCGGCCTCGCGCAGGCGGGCGACGAGCCGGGGGTCGCGCACCGCGCTGATGCCGTGCCCGATGCGCTCGGCGCCGAGCCGCTCCACCGCCTCCCAGATGATCTCCGGCCCGGTCATCTCCCCGGCGTGCGGCACGCTGTGCAGCCCGGCGGCGGTGGCGGCGCGGAACGCGTCGCGGATCGCGTCCATGTACGAGGCGCGCCGGTGCTCCGAGCCGGCGAGGCCGAACCCGACGAGCCGCTCGGGCGGGTGGTCGAGCGCGTGCTCCAGCGTGCCCTTCACCCCCTCGACGCCCTGCTCGGCCGCGATGTCGAAGATGTAGGCGATCTCGATGCCGTGCCGCCGCCGGGCCTCGCGGGCGGAGACGTCGAGCGCCTCGGTGACCGCGCGCATCGGGATGCCGGAGAGCACGTGCGTGTACGGCGTCACGGTCAGCTCGACGTAGCGGGCGTTCTGCGCGGACAGGTCACGCGCCACGCCCAGCACCAGCGACGCGAGGTCCTCCTGGTCGCGGATGAGCGAGCTGACCGCCATGTACACCTCGGCGAAGTGCGCGAAGTCGCGGAACCGGTAGAACGCGGCGAGCTCGGCCTCGGTGGTGGGCACCGGGCCGTTCGGGTGCCGTGCGGCCAGCTCGAGCACGGTCGGGACCGACGCCGAGCCGACGAGGTGCACGTGCAGCTCGACCTTGGGCAGCGCGGCCACGAAGCTCTCGATCGCCATGCCCGCCACGGTAAGCGGCGGCCCTCGGCGCACTCAATGCCGCGCCAAGAAATCTCACCGTTCATTGTCAGGTTTTAGCCGATGCCGGTGATCGGGGCGAGGCACCGCGCCCTGGCCGGGCCCGCCACTACCTTCCGCGCCGCGCCGGGCACTACCTTCCTCGTATGGCTACAGCGGATTGGGTAGTGGTCGGCCTGGACAACGGCGGGACCAGCAACAACGCCACCGTCCTCGACGCGGACGGACGGTTCCTGGTGGACCGGCTGGTGGAGTCCCCCAGCCACGTGCGGGAGGGGCCCGCGGTCGCCCTGGACGCGCTCGTCCGGGCGTTCCACGGCGTGCTCGAGCTCACCGGCGTCCCCCGCGAGCGGGTGCGGGCGGTCGGGCTCGACACCCCGGGGCCGGCGAGCGCCGACGGCGTGATCTCCGCGCGCGGCGCGACCAACTTCGGCCACCCGGATTGGTGCAATTTCGACTTCCGCGGCGCCCTCGAGGAGCGGCTGGGGCTGCCGGTCGTCTACAACAACGACGGCAACGCGGCCGCGCTCTACGCCCACCACGTGCGGTTCGGCCCGGCCGCGGCGGAGCACTCCTCGGTGGCGGCGATCGTCGGCACCGGCCTCGGCGGCGGCGTCGTGGTCGCCGGCCGGGTGGTGACGGGCGCGGCGGGCATGGCGGGCGAGCTCGGCCACGTGCACATCCCGCTGCGCGGCCTGCTCGAACCCGACCAGCCGATACCGAGCTGCAACTGCGGCTTCGAGGGTGACGCGGAGAGCATCGCCTCCCTCACCGGCATCGAGCGCAACCTGCTGCCGTACTGGCTGACCCGCTACCCGGACCACGAGCTCGCCTCGGTGGAGCCGATCGCGAAGGCCGCCCGGCTGCTGCGCGGCCTCGGCGAGCGGGGCGACGAGATGGCGCTGCGGATCTTCGAGCAGCAGGCGATCGCGATCGGCCGGCTGTTCACCGTCGCCGCCCAGTTCACCGACCCGGACGTGTACTTCCTCGGCGGCGGCGTGGTGGAGGCGGCGCCGCACTTCCGCCAGTGGTTCCTCGGCAAGGTGCGCGAGCACACCGTGCTGCGCGAGGAGCAGCGGGCCGCGTCCGAGCTGCTGCTCGTGCACGACCTCGACATGGCCGGCGCCCGGGGCGCGGCGCTCGCCGCACTCCAGCAGGTCAAGGCGTCGGACGGCTGACCGGTCGCGCCCCGGCACGCCGCCGGGGCGCGCCGTACCGTCACGGCCGGACCGCGACGGCGTCGATCTCGAACAGCATGCCGGGCAGGGCCAGCGCCGCCACGCCGATCAGCGTCTGCGTGGGCGGCCGGTCGCCCCAGATCCGGCGGACCGCCTCGGCGATCACGGCCAGCCGCTCCGGACCGTGGTCCACGACGAAGGTCCGGATCTGCACGACGTCCGGGTAGTCCACTCCGGCGGCCCGCAGGGCCGTGCCGAGGTTCGCCAGGGACCGGTCCACCTGCACGGCGAAGTCCGGGGACACCACCTGCCCGTGGTCGTCGGAGGCGTACTGCCCGGCGACCAGGACCAGCCGTCCGGAGGTCACCGTGGCGAGGTGGCTGTAGCCGAACGGGACCGGGTCGTGCAGCGCGGGCGGGTTCGTGATGGTGAAGGACATGATCGTTACTCCTCCCGGAGGTTCAGTTCGAGCCGGCGGCCCGCGCGCGGCGGGTGGCCGGATTGGGACGGGTGACGAGGACGACGAGGGTGGACGGCAGCAGCAGCGCGGCGGCGAGCCAGAGCGCGGCGGCCGTGCCGTACCCGTCCACCGCGAGGCCGCCGAGCAGCGCCCCGAGCGCGATCGACAGGTTGAACGCGGCGACGAAGAGTGACGTGGCGGCCTCGGCCGCGGCGGGAGCCGCCTTGAGCATCCACGTCTGCAGGCTCACCGAGACGCCGCCGTAGGCGAGGCCCCAGGCGACGACCGCCGCCGTCCCCGTGGCCGGGCCCGCGCCGGCCGCGGCGAGCAGGCCGGTGACGGCGGTGAGCGCCGCGCCGATCACGAGCAGCGTGCCTCGGGTACGGCGGGCCGCCTGGCCGCCCGCGATGAAGTTGCCCGCCACGCCGGCGACGCCGTAGCCGAGCAGCAGCAGGCCGATCACGTCCGGCCGGATCCCCGCGATCTCGTGGGCGATCGGCCGGACGTAGGTGTACGCGGCGAAGTGCCCGGTGATCAGCAGGAAGGTGAGCGCGATCCCGGCGCGCACGGCGGGGGCCCGCCACACGCCGGGCACCTGGGCGAACGAGACCGTTCGCGTGGCGGGCAAGGCGGGCACGAGCAGGAGCAGGAACCCGAACGCCACCAGCCCGAGGACCCCGACGAGCGCGAATCCGAGCCGCCAGCCGCCGGCCTGCCCGGCGAGGGTTCCGGCGGGCACGCCGATGACCGAGGCGGTGGACACGCCGCCGAAGATGACCGCGGTGGCGCGGCCGACGTGCCGCTCGGGTACCAGGCGCGGGGCGAGCCCGCCGGCGATCGCCCAGAAGCCGCCCACGCTGACGCCGACGGTCAGCCGGGCGGCGAGGACGACGGCGAAGGTGGGCGCCACGGCGCAGGCGAGGTTGGCCAGCGCCATCAGGCCGATCAGCCCGGCCAGCATGACCTTGCGGTCCAGCCGCCCGGCCACGATGGTCAGCACCGGCGCGGCCACCGCGGCCACCAGCCCCGGCGTGGTCACCATCAGCCCCGCGGTGCCCTCGGACACCGTCAGCTCCGCGGCGACGGGGGTGAGCAGGCCGACGGGCAGCAGCTCGGAGGTCATGAGGGCGAAGACGCCCAGCGCGACGGCGCAGACGGCGGGCCATCCCCGCGCCGCTGGTCGGACGGCGGCAGAATTCTGGACATTTAACATCCAGGATCTCCTTCGAAAAAAGGGCCCCGGAGGGGCCGGGTCTACGGGTGCGGTCTCAGCCGAACCAGCGGCGCGTGCGCTCGGGCTCCCCCGGCGCCCGACGTTCCACGGTGGCGCAGACGTCGGCGATGGTCTGCCCGGCCAGCTCCCTGCGCCAGGCCAGCTCCGCCCGGCGCATGGCGACGGCGATGACGCAGCTGGACGGGTGGTCCGCGGTCTTGTCCCCCCACGGACTGTCCCCCAGGATGCCGGTGCAGCGGAACGCGGGGTCGGGGCCCTCGATCGCGGTGACCACGTCGAGCAGGCTGATCGACGCCGGGTCGCGGGCCAGCGTGAACCCGCCCTTCGGCCCGGGCACGGAGGTGAGGATCCCGGCCCGGACGAGGTTCTGCAGCCGCTTGTTCAGGTAGGCGGGAGGGAGGCCGTAGAAGGCCGCCAGCCGGGCCGAGCCCACCGGCCGCCCGACCCAGGCGAGGTTCACACACGTGTGCAGCGCCCACTCGACGCCCTCACTCATCCGCACAGATCTGGATATTAACTGTCCAGAATCTTCATCGGCAACCGCCCGCGTCGCGCAGGCGGCGTCCGCCGCCCGCTCAGGCGGGGATTCAGGCGGGGATTCAGGCGGGGATACGGTGCGGCACCGGGGCCGGGACGACCTGCTCGGCCCAGATGATCTTGCCGGTGGGGGTCTGCCGGGTGCCCCACCGGTCGGCGAGCTGGGCGACGAGGAGCAGGCCGCGGCCGCCCTCGTCCATCGCCCGGGCGCGGCGCAGGTGCGGCGCGGTGTTGCTGGAGTCGGACACCTCGCAGATCAGCGTGCGGTCGTAGATGAGCCGCAGCTGGATCGGCGGGGCCGCGTGCCGGATCGCGTTGGTGATGAGCTCGCTCACCAGCAGCTCGGTGATGCAGGCGGCCTCCCCCAGCCCCCACTCCTCGACCTGCTCGACCGCGAGCTTGCGCGCGGTGGCGACCATCGCCGGGTCGGCGTCGATGTCCCAGGTCGCGACCCGGTCGAGCCGCCGGGTGCGGGCGATGAGCAGCGCGACGTCGTCGGTCGGGTGGTCCGGCAGCAGCGCGGCGAGCACGTCGTCCGCGGTGACCTCCGGCGAGGGGTCGGCGCCCGCGATCACCCGGCGCAGCCGCTCCTGGCCCACCTCGATGTCGTCGCTGCGGGACTCGATGAGCCCGTCGGTGTAGAGCACGAGCAGGCTGCCCTCGGGGAGCTGGATCTCGGCCGACTCGAACGGCAGGCCGCCCAGGCCGAGCGGCGGCCCGGCCGGCACGTCCGGGAAGTACGCCTTGCCGTCCGGGGTGACCACCGCGGGCACCGGGTGGCCGGCCCGGGCGAGCGTCACGGTGCGGGCGATCGGGTCGTACACCGCGTAGACGCAGCTCGCGCCGAGGTCGACGCCGACCTCGTCCCGGTCGCCCGCCGAGCCCTCCGCGGACAGCCGGGCCACCAGGTCGTCGAGCCGGGTGAGCAGCTCGTCCGGGGGCAGGTCGACGTCGGCGAGGGTGCGTACGGCGGTGCGCAGCCGGCCCATCGTCGCCGAGGCGCGCAGGCCGTGGCCGACCACGTCGCCGACGACGAGCGCGACCCGGGCGCCGGAGAGCGGGATCACGTCGAACCAGTCGCCGCCGACCCCCGCGTGGCTGCCGGTGGGCAGGTAGCGGGTGGCGACCTCCACCGCGGACTGCTCGGGCAGCCGCTGCGGCAGCAGGCTGCGCTGCAGCGCCACCGCGGTCGCCCGCTCGCGGCTGTACCGGCGGGCGTTGTCGACCGCGTAGGCGGCGCGCGAGGTGAGCTCCTCGGCAAGGAACAGGTCGTCGCTGGTGAACGGCTCGGGGTGGGTGAGCCGGGCGAAGTGCACCAGGCCGAGGGTGACGCCACGGGCGCGCATCGGCACGAGCATCACCGAGTAGAACCCGTACTGGCGCACCCGCTCGGCACGCGCCGGGTCCTCGGTCATCCAGCGCTGGAAGACGGGGTCGTCGTGGCCGGTGAGCATCGGCACCCCGGCGGCGAGCGCGCGGGCCGGCGGGGAGTAGTCCGGGTACAGGGCCATCTCCCCCAGCTCGATCGCGGCCTCGGGCACGGCCTCCCGGATCGACCGGTGGGCCACCCGGCGCAGCGGCACCCGGTTGGGGAACGCCCCGGGCCCGGGCTCGTCGCCGCGCAGCACCGAGTCGAGCAGGTCCACCGCGGCGAAGTCGGCGAACCGCGGCACCACGAGGTCGGTCAGCTCGCGGACGGTGCGGGTGACGTCGAGGGTGGTGCCGATGCTCGTGCTCGCCTCGTTGAGCAGCAGCAGCCGCTGCCGGGTCCAGTACTGCTCGGTGAAGTCGAGCGCGCCGACCTGGACCCCGATCACCTGCCCGTCCTCGTCCTTGAGCGGCGAGACGTAGACGGTCCAGGCGTGCTCGCGGGTCTCCCCCGGCACCCGGCGGAAGGTGTGCAGCACCTGGGCCTCGCCGCTGTCGATCACCTGGCGCGCCCGCCGCTCCATCGCGTCGTACTGGGGTCCTTTGAGCACGTCGGTGAGCCTGCGCCCGATGAGGTCCTCGGGCGTGATGTTGAACAGGCGCGCCATGTGATCGCTGATCCGCAGGCAGATCAGGTCCTTGTCGTGTACGGCGAGCGCGAACGGCGACTGCGCGAACGCCAAACGGAACAGCGCATCGCTCGAACGGGTATCCGCCTGATGCTCCACCGCCGCCGCCTTCGCCGTCGTTGTCCTCATCGTCGCCGCAGGTCAGATGATATGTACTCTAACCGAAGCGTCACAGGACGTACCCTTTGGCCATGGTCAGGGCGAACGACGCCGTCGCCGCGGCGCTGCAGGAGTACGCCGAGCTGTTCGCGCTCGACGGCGGCGACGCCTTCCGGGTGCGCAGCTACCAGCGGGCGGCGAAGGCGATCGCCGGCCACCCGGAGGAGATCACCGCGGAGAACGTGCGCGCCGTCCCCGGCGTCGGCGAGGCGATCGCCCGCAAGGTGGAGGAGTTCCTGCGCCGGGGCGCCTTCCGGCAGCTCGACGAGCTGCGCGCCCGGGTGCCGGAGGGGGTGCGGCGGCTGGTCCGCGTGCCGTCGCTCGGCCCGAAGACCGCGCTCGTGCTCTACCACGAGTACGGCATCGGCTCGCCGGAGGAGCTCGCCGAGGCGATCCGCGCCGGGCGGCTGACCGGCCGCAAGGGGTTCGGCCCGAAGACGCTGGCGAACCTGCTCAGCGGCGTGGAACGGCTGCTCGAGGCGGGCTCACGCACGCACCTGGGGGTCGCCACCGGGCTCGCCGAGCGGGTGGCCGCCGCGCTGCGCGCGGCGCCGGGCGCCGGGCGCGTCGCGGTCGCCGGGGCGCTGCGCCGTGGCGTGGAGACGATCGCCGAGGTCGAGCTGCTCGCCACCGCCGCCGACCCGGCCGCGCTCGTCGCCGTGCTGCGCGGCCTGCCGTACCTCGCCGAGGTGGCCGAGGAGGGGCCGGGGATCGTGGCGGCGCGCGCCGCGGACGGGCCCCGGGTGCGGCTGCACCTGACCGCGGCGGAGGCGTGGGGCGCCGCCCTGCTGGCCGCGACCGGGTCCGCCGCCCACCTGGCGCGGCTGCGCGCGCTCGCCGCCGGGCGCGGCCGGACGCTCACCGAACGCGGCCTGTTCGACGGCGAGCGCAGGGTCGCGGGCGCGACCGAGGAGGAGGTCTACGCGGCGCTCGGCCTGCCGTGGGTGCCGCCCGAGCTGCGGGAGGACGCCGGGGAGGTCGAGGCGGCGCTGCGCGGCGAGCTCCCCCGCCTGGTGACCCTCGAGGATTTGCGCGGCGACCTGCACACCCACACCGACCTCACCGACGGGGTCGCGTCCCTGGAGGAGATGGCGGCCGCGGCCGCCGGGCGCGGCCACGCCTACTACGCGGTGACCGACCACGCGCCGGATCTGGTGATGCAGCGCATGACCCTGGAGAAGGCGCTGGCCCAGCGGGAACGGCTGCGCCGGCTGCAGGCGGCCCACCCCGGCATGCGGCTGCTGCACGGCACCGAGCTCAACATCGGGCCGGACGGCTCGGTGGACTGGCCGGCGGAGGTCCTCGCCGGCTTCGACGTGTGCGTGGCGTCGGTGCACTCGCATTTCACCCAGTCCCCCAAGGAGCTGACCCGGCGGCTGGTCGCCGCGTGTGAGAACCCGGGGGTGCACGTGATCGGGCACCCCACGACCCGGAAGATCGGCAAGCGGCCGCCGATCGAGCCCGACTGGGACACGGTGTTCGCCGCCGCGGCCCGCACCGGGACCGCGATGGAGATCGACTCCTATCCCGACCGCGCCGACCTGCCGTCCGACCTGGTACGGCTGGCGCGGCGGCACGGCGTGAAGTTCGCGATCGACAGCGACGCGCACGCCGTACCGCACCTGGCCTACCAGCGGTTCGGCGTCGGCATCGCCCGGCGGGCCGGGCTCACCCCCGACGATGTGATCAACTGCTGGCCGCTGGAGCGGCTGCTGGAGTTCCTGCGGTCCGGCTAGCCCCGCGACCCGAGCCGTGGAACGGGAAGCCCCGCGGGCACGGGCGCCGGGGCGCGGCCGGCGGCGTACCCGCGGGGACGGGTCCCGGCGCCCACCGGGGCCCGTCGCCGGGCGCCCGGTGGGCGGCATCCAGGGTGGGTGGGGGTGCGGGGATCGGGTCTCAGTGGGAGATGGCCTTCTCGGCGCCCGCGCCGGTGAGCGAGCGGACCTCGATCTCGGCGAACTTCTGGGCGTTGTACTCCTTGCTCAGGATCGTGCCGAGGTAGCCGCAGAGGAACCCGAGCGGGATGGAGACGATGCCCGGGTTCTCCAGCGGGAACCAGGCGAAGTTCGCGTCCGGGAAGAGCGAGGTCGGCTTGCCGGAGCCGACCGGCGAGAAGATCACCAGGACCACGGCCGAGATGAGGCCGCCGTAGATCGCCGAGACGGCGCCCGTGGTGTTGAACCGCTTCCAGAACAGGCTGTAGAGGATCGCCGGGAGGTTGCCGGAGGCGGCCACCGCGAACGCCAGGGCGACGAGGAACGCCACGTTCAGGCCCTGGGCGAGGATGCCGAGGCCGATCGAGACGATGCCGATGACGAAGGCGGCGATCCGCGCGACGACCATCTCCTGCCGCTCGGTGACCTGGCCGCGCTTGAACACGTGCGCGTACAGGTCGTGGGCGAAGGAGGAGGACGAGGCGAGGGTGAGGCCGGCGACCACGGCGAGGATCGTGGCGAAGGCGACCGCGGAGATCACCGCCAGGAGCACGGTGCCGCCGATCTCACCGAGGATCATCTCGCCGACCGCCTGGGCGAGCTGCGGCGCCGCGGTGTTGCCGGCCGCGTTCTGCTCGCGGATCGCGTCGCTGCCCACCAGGGCGGCGGCGCCGAAGCCGAGCACGAGGGTGAACAGGTAGAAGACACCGATGAGGCCGATGCCCCAGTTCACCGACTTGCGGGCTTCCTTGGCGTTGGGAACGGTGTAGAAGCGGATGAGGATGTGCGGCAGACCGGCGGTGCCGAGCACGAGCGCCAGGCCGAGGCTGATCAGGTCGAGCTTGCCCGCCAGGCCCTGCTCCTCCGTGCCGTACCGCAGGCCCGGCTGCAGGAACGCGTCGGCCTGGCCGCTCTGCTCGGCGGCGGTGCCCATGAGGCCGGAGAGGTTGAAGCCGTACTTGCCGAGCACGAGCAGGGTGATCAGGCCCGCGCCGCCCATGAGCAGCACGGCCTTGATGATTTGGACCCAGGTGGTGCCCTTCATGCCGCCGAACACCACGTAGACGATCATCAGCAGGCCGACCACCACGATCGTGCCGGCCTTCGCGGCCTCGCCCTCGATGCCGAGCAGCAGGCCCACCAGCGCACCGGCGCCGACCATCTGGGCGAGCAGGTAGAAGATCGAGACCGTGATCGTGGAGACGCCGGCCGCGGTGCGCACCGGGCGGGGGCTCATCCGGAAGGCGAGCACGTCCGCCATGGTGAACTTGCCGGAGTTACGCATGAGCTCGGCGACGAGCAGCAGCGCCACGAGCCAGGCGACCAGGAAGCCGATGGAGTAGAGGAAGCCGTCGTAGCCGTAGAGGGCGATCATGCCGGCGATGCCGAGGAACGAGGCCGCCGACATGTAGTCGCCGCCGATCGCGAGGCCGTTCTGCACGCCGCTGAACGAACGGCCGCCCGCGTAGAAGTCCGCCGCGGTCCTGGTGTGCTTGCTCGCCCAGTAGGTGACGCCGAGTGTCGCGGCGACGAAGAGCAGGAACAGAACGATGGACAGAGCCTGCTGGTTCACGAGTTCTTCCCCTCGACCTCATTCCGGAGCTCTTCGGCGAGCGGGTCCAGCTTCGCCGCCGCGTGCCGCGAGTAGGCCCACGCGATCAGGAACGTGGAGACGAACTGGAGAAGGCCGAAGATCATCGCCACGTTGATGTTGCCGAGCACCTTCGCGGCCATGAAGTCACGCGCGAAGCCCGACAGCAGCACGTAGAGCAGGTACCACGCCAGGAAGGCGATGGTCATCGGGAAGGTCCAGCTCCGGAACTTCTTGCGCAGCTCCTGGAACCGGGGACTCGCCTGTACCTGTTCGTAGATCGTCCTCTCTTGATGCCTGGTGGTCACGGCGCCTCCTACGGCTGTGATCTGGATCACGGATAACGTAGGAGTGTTCCGTCCACCCTTTCGAGACCGCAAGCAGCAACAATCGGCAAGTCGTCGGCCTGTCGCGGCGGACTGAAAATCGCTGCGGTGAGTGGTAGCAATTTTGCGGTGAGCGGTCATGCGGACCGCGGGCGCCAGTCGCCGCGATCGACGTTCAGCGTCTCCGGGGTGTGCAGCCGGACCATGGTCCGGGCGACGCCGAGCGGCACCTTCCGCGGGGTGAGCAGCGACACCACGATCATCACGAGGAACGCGATCGGCACCGTCCACGCGGCCGGCTGGGCGAGCAGCGCGCCCGTCCATCCGTCGTACGGCCCGCCGAGGATCGTGGCCACCACCGCGGCCCCGGCGAGGCCGCCGCCGACGAGCAGCCCGGCCATCGCCCCGGCCGTGGTGAGCCGCCGCCACCAGATGCCGAGCACGAGCAGCGGGCAGAACGACGAGGCGGCGACCGCGAACGCGAGCCCCACCACGTCGGCGACCGCGAGCGCCCGGGCCGTGATCGCGAGGATCAGCGGCGCGATCACGGCGAGCACCGTGGCGATGCGGAACGAGCGCACCCCGCCGCCGAGGATGTCCTGGCCGAGCACCCCGGCGACGGACACGGTGAGCCCCGAGGAGGTGGACAGGAACGCGGCGAACGCGCCCGCGGCGACGAGCGCGGTGAGCAGCTCGCCCAGCACTCCCCCGACCAGCCGCCCGGGCAGCGTGAGCACCACCGCGTCGGTCCGGCCGGTCATCAGCAGCTCGGGCGTGTAGAGCCGGCCGAGCGCGCCGTACACGGCCGGGAGCAGGTAGAACGCGCCGAGCAGGGCGAGCACGGCGAGCGTGGTGCGGCGGGCGGCCCGGCCGTCGGGGTTGGTGTAGAAGCGCACCAGCACGTGCGGCAGCCCCATGGTGCCGAGGAAGGTGGCGAGGATGAGCGAGTAGGTGGCGTACACCGGGTGGTCCCGGCCCTGCAGCGGCATCGCCCAGTCCTCGTCGTCGAGCACCGGCAGGCTCTCCATGTGCGGCACCTTCGCCCCGGCCGGGAAGGTGACCTTGGCGTCGTGCCGGATGTCGTGGGTGCCCGGCTCGAGGGTGAGCGGCCCGCCCACCCGGCGGCCGTCGATCACGCCCTCGGCGCTCACCGTCACCGGCTCGCTCACCTTCACCCGCACGTCGCTCGGGAAGCTCACCGTGGTGCGGTCGCGGAAGACCGGCGGCCCGTCCTCGACCCGCGGGCGGCCGTCGGCGTTCCACGCCAGCAGCAGGAAGATGAGCGGCACGGCGAGCGCGGTCAGCTTCAGCCAGTACTGGAAGGCTTGGACGAAGGTGATCGACCGCATGCCGCCGGAGAGCACGTTCACCGCGACCACGACGGCCACCAGCACCCCGCCCACCCACACCGGCGCGCCGGTGACGCCGCGCAGCACCAGCCCGGCGCTCTGGAACTGCGGCATCAGGTACAGCCAGCCGATCAGTACCACGAGCACGCTCGCCGTACGGCGGACCGTCATCGACTCCAGCCGCGCCTCGGCGAAGTCGGGCAGCGTGTAGGCGCCGGAGCGGCGCAGCGGCGCCGAGACGAGCACGAGCAGCACCAGGTAGCCGCCGGTCCAGCCGACCGGCAGCCACAGCAGGTCCGCCCCGTGCGCGAGGATGAGCCCGGCGATCCCGAGGAACGAGGCGCCGGACAGGTACTCCCCGCCGATCGCCGAAGCGTTCCACAGCGGGGAGACCGTGCGCGAGGCGACGTAGAAGTCCGACGTGGTCCGGGACAGCCGGATGCCGAACGCGCCGATGAGGACCGTCGCCACGACCACCAGCAGGACGGCGACGACGCCGTACGCGGAGCTCATGGAAGGTCCGTCACCACCACCGCTGCGTCACCGCCGGTCGACCAGGTCGGCGAAGTCACGCTCGTTCCGCTCGGCGCTGCGCACATAGAAGTATCCGGCGAGCGTGAACAACGGGTAGATGAGCCCGCCGAGCAGCAGCCACGGCAGCGGCACGCCGAGCACCTCGACCACGCGCAGCGGCGGCACGAGCAGGAACAGCAGCGGCAGGCCGCACACCACGCAGCCGAGCAGCGAGCACACGAACAGCCCGAGGCGCAGCTGGGTGCGCACCAGCGAGCGCATGTACACCTCGCCGAGCTTGGTCTGCTCGTCGATCTCCCGGGTGAGCGGGTAGCGGGGCCGCCGGACCGCGATCGTGCGCGGGCTCGTCACCACCTGGCGGCGGGGCCGCTCGGCGGCGCGCCGTTCCGACGCCAGGAGCCGCTCGAAGGCGCGCCGGTCGGGCCGGTCCGCGGAACGGGGGTTCACTCGCCCCGCCCCGGTCGCGCCCGGCGGACCAGCAGGTCGCGCAGCTGCCGGGTGTGCCGGCGGCTCACCGGGATCTCGGTGTCCCCGATGCGCACGGTGCACCGCCCGGAGCCGAGGTGCAGCTCGTCGATGTGCTTGAGCGAGACGAGGTGGCTGCGGTGCACGCGGACGAAGCCGGCGTTCGCCCACCGGTCCTCGAGCACGGCGAGCGGGATGCGGACCAGGTGGCTGCCGGTGGAGGTGTGCAGCCGGGCGTAGTCGCCCTGGGCCTCCACGTAGCGCACGTCGGAGCTCGACACGAATCGGGTCACACCGCCCAGCTCGACCGGGATGGTGTCGGCCTCCACCGGGGAACGGCCCTGCCGGTCGGGATCGGCCGCCTCGCGCGTGGCGGCCCACACCCGCCGGACCGCCTCGGCGAGGCGCTCCGGCCGTACCGGTTTGAGCAGGTAGTCCTCGGCCTTGATCTCGAAGGCGTCGACGGCGTGCTCCTCGTAGGCGGTCACGAACACCACCCGGGGCGGCCGGGCGAACTGGGCGAGCAGCCTGCCGAGCACCACCCCGTCGAGGCCGCGCATGCGGATGTCGAGGAACACCGCCTCGATCGGCCGCCCTTCCGCCAGCGCCCGATCGAGCAGCCGCAGCGCAGAGGCCCCGTCACGGGCGGTGAGCACCTCCCCGATCCGGTCATCCGCACGCAGCAGGTACGCCAGGTCCTCCAGGGCGGGCTGTTCATCATCGACCGCGAGGACTCGAAGGCCGACCACTCTTCACTCCCTACTGCCAACCGCGAATGCCAACGAGCGTGATGAATCCGACATGCAATGTCAACGGTCGCAGCCGAGGCTGTCCACCTGTAACCGGCTTTCTTCGCGGCACCGGTACATGATCGTGTAAAGCGCGCGAAGCCGTTACAGGCGGCCGACACACCCCGAAAGCCCTCGGGAGAGGCGGTGCGCGGGCATCGCGTCAGGGGCGGCGCGAGCCCGCTGCGGCCGCGCGCGGTACGGCCGGGCACGCGTACGGCCAGGCGGCGGCGGGGCGGCGCCGCGCCCGGCCGGGGTGCCTGCGCCCGGCGACGGGACGGCCCTCGCCACTCCCCGCCGCGCCGCCGGGGACCGCCGTGGGAGGTCCGGGAGCGCCTCGGCGGCACGCAACGGGAACGCGATCGTGATCACGGCCCCGCATCACCCGCGCCCATATGCGCCAAAACTCGCAATATTGCTCGGCGAGCGAGAGTTGATCATGAAATGCCACCCCGGTCGATCGCAATCCCGGAGCACACCGGAAATCACGTGGACCTGCCTCGCACCGGCCCGCCCGGGCGATGGAGCGCGGGGTTCGCGCCACGGCGACACGTCCACCCGCGTGCGGCGCGGCATACGTGGCGCCCGCCGTACGCCCGCGGACCGCCTGAGCGGCGGAGACGCCCGCCCGGCCGCCGGCCGCGGCGGCCCCGCCTCGCCCGCCGCCCCGGCCCGGGCGAATCGTCCGGCTCCGCCGGTGAAAACGCATCCGGCGCGCGTCCCCCGGCGTGAGGGCAGGGCGGTTTGATCGCCGCTCTCGGCCACGCACATCCCCGGGTTATCTCCGCACCAACAGCTGTATTCACTAAGCACGATAAGTCGCAGTAAATACGCCCGAACATGGGCGTGCCGTCCGGCCGGGAACCCGCCCTTCCGGCCGGACGGCACCGCGCGGGTCAGCGGACCGAGACACCCGGGTGGTACTTGGGCACGCGCACGTTCACCTTCGTCCCCGCGCCGATGCCGGTCTCGACGACGAGGCCGTACTCGTCGCCGTAGACCTGGCGGAGCCGCTCGTCCACGTTGCCGAGGCCGACCCCGCCGGAGCCGGAGCGCTCCTCGGGGTCGCCGGCGAGGATGCGCCGCAGCCGTTCCGGGTCCATGCCGATGCCGTCGTCCTCGACGCTGATGTGGCACTCCGACCCCGCGTCCTCGGCGATGATCGTGATCCGGCCGACGCCGTCCTTGCTCTCCAGGCCGTGCCGTACCGCGTTCTCCACCAGGGGCTGCAGGCACAGGAACGGCAGGGCGACCGGGAGCACCTCGGGGGCGATGCGCAGCGTCACCTGAAGCTGGTCGCCGAACCGGGCGCGCTCCAGCATGAGGTAGCGGTCGATCGAGCGCAGCTCCTCGGCGAGCGTGGTGAACTCGCCGTGCCTCCGGAAGGAGTAGCGGGTGAAGTCGGCGAACTCGATCAGCAGCTCGCGGGCCCGCTCCGGGTCGGTGCGCACGAACGAGGCGATCGTGGTGAGCGAGTTGTAGATGAAGTGCGGCGAGATCTGCGCCCGCAGCGCGCGCACCTCCGCTTCCATGAGCAGGGTGCGGGAACGGTCCAGCTCGGCGAGCTCGAGCTGGACGTCGACCCAGTTCGCCACCTCCTGGGTGGCCCGCACCAGGCCCGCCGAGGCGTGGTCGCCGTACGCGGCGAGCGAGCCGACCACCCGGTCGTCGGTGGTGAGCGGCACCACCACCGCGTACCGGATCGGGCACTCGGGCACGTCGCAGGTGATCACGTCCGGGCCGAGCACCTGCGTGCGGCCGTCCTTCAGCGTGTTCTGCGCGTGGCGGAACGCGTCCGCGGCATGGTGATCCCCCACCCCCTCGTAGACGAGGAGCTCCTCGCTGGAGGTGATCGCGATCGCGGGCGAGCCGAGCAGCTCGCGCAGGTGCCGCGAGGACTTCATCGCACCCGCCCTGGTGAGGCCGGCGCGCAGCGGCGGCGCGGCGAGCGACGCGGTGTGCAGGGTCTCGAACGTCGCCCGCTCCGCCCGCGTGCTGCCCAAGTCGCGCCGGCCCCGCAGAACCTGCCACAACACCAGTCCGGGGACGCCCACGAGGGCGGCCACTACCAGAACCAGCACCACGGGCTCCACGGTGCCGGAGCCTACTCCTCGAACCGCTCGAACGGGATCGTCCGCTTGTGTCCGTTCCGTACGGCCGGCCGGGCGGGCGCCCGTCCGGCGGGCGGGCGGCGACCCGGCGGCGCCGCACCCTCACCCCGCACCCTCACCCCGCACCCTCACCCCGCACCCTCACGCGCGCACCCTCGCGCCGCGGCCACCCGTCCGGCGGCGCCTCCCCGGACGGCCCCCCGGGGCGATTGGCCCGGCTTTCGCGGGGTAGTCGGCCCCTGCCGAGGACCGCGCCGGGTGCGGCGCACCCGCGCGGCGCGCGTGAGAGGCCGCAAGATGACCGAGAACGAACCGATCCGCCGGGACGATTCCAGCAAAGGCCGGTTGGGGGCGGGCGAGGTCGGGGTCCACCGCAGCCCCGTCACCGAGCCGCTCGTCGATCCGGGGTACTCCCGGAACATCGCGCCGCTGCGGTTCTGGGGCTTCGAGATCGCCCAGGAGCGGTACACCGGCCGGGAGCTCATCCCCGAGGAGGACGAGCAGGAGGCCCGGGCCCGCGCCGAAACCCCGGCCGCGGGCGGCCCCGCCCGGGAGACGGGTGGACCGGCGGCGCCCGGCACGGCCGGCGCGCCCGAGGCCGGGACCGGGGGACACCACCGGCGGAAGGGGTCGCTGCTCGCGGGCCTCGCCGTCCTCGTGCTCGTGCTGCGCCGCATGCGGCGGGCGCGGCGGCGGCGCGCCGTACCCCGCGGGCGCTGATCGGCCGCACCGCGGCGAGCGCGCCGGGTAGGGTCGTCGGGTGGCCGAACGGGAGCAGTGCACGTTCTGCGCGATCGTCCGGGGCGACCGGCCCGGGCACGCGGTGTTCGGCGACGAGGTGGCCGTGGGCTTCCTCGACGCCCGCCCGGTGTTCAAGGGACACGTGCTGCTGGTGCCGCGCGCGCACGTCGAGACCCTCACCGACCTCCCGGCCGAGCTGGTCGGGCCGTTCTTCCAGCGGGTCCGGGCCGTGGCGGGCGCGGTGGAGCGCGGCCTCGCCGCGGGCGGCACGTTCGTGGCGATGAACAACAGGATCAGCCAGAGCGTGCCGCACCTGCACGTGCACATCGTGCCCCGCAACCGCAAGGACGGCCTGCGCGGCTTCTTCTGGCCGCGCACCCGCTACCACGACGCGGCCGAGGCCGAGTCGTACGCCGCGCGCATCCGCGCCGCCCTGGCGCCCGGCGCCGCGGCGCCCGCTCCCCCGGCCGCCGGGTGAGCCGGGCCGGTCAGGTGTCGACGAAGTCCGGCGGCACCATGACCCGCAGCCCGTTGCGGATGCTGCGCAGCCGCAGCGGGGTGATCTGGCGGACCTCGCCGTCCACGTCCGCGAGCATCGGCGGGTCGATCTCCACGAGCATCTCGCGGCCGGTGACGAACGGCCCGCCCGCCAGGCTCTGCCAGCGGCCCGTGGTCGCCCGGATCAGCGTCTCAGCCAGCAGCCGCAGCCGCTTGCCCGAGCCGAGCTGGTAGGCGGCGAGCGTGTGGTTGTCGATGCTGATGTCCCGGGCGATCTGCCACCCGCCGTGGAACCGGCCGTTGGCGATGTTGAGCTGGTGGGTGAGCACCTCGTGGCGGCGGCCGTCCACGGTGATCACGGCGCGGAACGGCCGGTGCCGGGGCAGGATGGTGAGCGCGGTCAGCGGGTAGGCCGCGCGGCCGAGCGCCCGCTTGAGCCACGGCCGCACGGTCGCGGCCACCTCGACCGAGACCCCGAAGCTGGTGAGGTTGGCGAACGGCCGGTCCCCGGCCATGCCGAGGTCGACGTCGGCCACCTTGCCCACCCGGAACACCCGGATCGCCCTCGCCAGGCCGAGCGGCAGCCCGAGGCTGCGGGCGAAGTTGTTGGTGGTGCCGAGCGGGAGCACCCCGAGGGCGGCGTCGGTGCCGGGGACGTGCTTGACCGCCTCGCTCAGCGTGCCGTCGCCCCCGCCCACGATGAGCAGGTCGGGGTTGAGCGCGAGCGCGGTCTCGATCGTGTCCGGGAGCCGCCGCGGGTCCATCACCGCGAACGCGCCGAGCGGCCGGAAGCCCTCGGCGTGCAGCAGCCGCATCGCCGCCAGGTACTTGCGCCGTCCGCGCCGGGAGTGGGTGTTCACGACGAGGGCGACCCGCCTGTCCTTGCGGATCGCCGCGGTGTGCTCCTCCTTGCTCCGTAATCCGCTCACCCTCGCCAGCCCTGCCTTCTCGACGCCTGTCGCGGACACGGTGCGCCGTCGTCGGCCCGCCGTGCGGCGGGCCGGTGTCCGTACGGTCATCGTAGGTCGCGGCGGGCCCGGGTGGTCAGGGCGATGATCGATTCATCCGGTCCGACCGGCCCCAGCGCAGGTCGAAGGCGGGCCGCTCGGAGCGGATCTGCGGCAGGCGGACGAAGTTGTGCCGCGGCGGCGGGCAGGAGGTGACCCACTCCAGCGAGTTGCCGAACCCCCACGGGTCGTCGGCGGTCACCCGCCGCCCGCGCCGTGCCGTACGCCACACGTTGTAGAGGAACGGCAGCGTGGACAGGCCGAGCAGGAACGCCCCGGCCGAGGAGACGAGGTTGAGCGTGGTGAACCCGTCGGCCGGGGAGTAGTCGGCGTACCGGCGGGGCATGCCGGCCGCGCCGAGCAGGTGCTGGACGAAGAAGGTGAGGTGGAACCCGGTGAACAGCATCCAGAAGTGCACCTTGCCGAGCCGTTCGCCGAGCATCTTGCCGGTGAGCTTGGGCCACCAGAAGTAGAAGCCGGCGAACATCGCGAACACCACGGTGCCGAACAGCACGTAGTGGAAGTGCGCCACCACGAAGTAGCTGTCGTGCACGTGGAAGTCGAGCGGCGGCGAGGCGAGGATCACGCCGGTGAGCCCGCCGAGCAGGAACGTGACGAGGAACCCGATCGCGAACAGCATCGGGGTCTCGAAGGTGAGGTGGCCGCGCCACATCGTGCCGGTCCAGTTGAAGAACTTCACCCCGGTCGGCACCGCGATGAGGAAGCTGAGCAGGGAGAAGAACGGCAGCAGCACCTGGCCGGTGGGGAACATGTGGTGGGCCCACACCGTCATCGACAGCGCGGCGATCGCGATCGTCGCGCCGACCAGCCCGGTGTACCCGAAGATCGGCTTGCGGCTGAACACCGGGATCACCTCGGTGATGATGCCGAAGAACGGCAGCGCCACCACGTACACCTCGGGGTGGCCGAAGAACCAGAACAGGTGCTGGTAGAGGATCGGCCCGCCGTTCGCCGGGTCGTAGATGTGGGTGCCGAGCCTGCGGTCGGCCTCGAGGGCGAGCAGCGCGGCGGCGAGCACCGGGAACGCCATCAGCACCATGATGCTGGTGAGCAGCACGTTCCAGGTGAAGATCGGCATGCGGAACATGGTCATGCCGGGCGCCCGCATGCGGATGATCGTGGTGATGAAGTTCACCGCGCCGAGGATCGTGCCGACGCCGGCGAGCACCAGGCCCATGATCCACAAATCGCCGCCGACGCCCGGGGAGTACGTCGCCAGCGACAGCGTGGTGTACCCGGTCCAGCCGAAGGACGCGGCGCCGTCGCCGGTGAGGAACCCGCCGAGCGTGATCAGCCCGCCGAACAGGAACAGCCAGTAGCTCGCCATGTTCAGCCGGGGGAACGCCACGTCCGGCGCGCCGATCTGCAGCGGCATGATCGCGTTGGCGAAGCCGGCGAACAGCGGGGTGGCGAACAGCAGCAGCATCAGCGTGCCGTGCATGGTGAACATCTGGTTGTACTGCTCGGCCGTGACGAACTGCAGGCCCGGCTGCGCCAGCTCCGCCCGGACCACCAGGGCCATCAGCCCGGCGATCAGGAAGAACCCGAACGAGGTGATGAGGTACAGGTTCCCGACCACCTTGTGGTCGGTGGACGACAGCCAGTGGGCGACCGCCCCCGGGCGGCGCCGCCCGCGCACCTCGGCCCGGCCCGGCGGCCGTTCCACCGTGGTCACGACGCTCCTCCCCGCATACCTCCGCGCCGTTCCCAGGCAGCCGTCGGGCAAACCGCGGATCCCATGTATCAGGACGCCGCCTGCCCGCTCTGTATGAACGGATCACCTGGGCGGGGTGCTGCCGGGGCGGTGCGGGCCGGCCGAAGAGGCGGTCGGCCGGCCGCGCCGTCCCGGCACACCCACACGCGGTGCCCACGCGACCGGAATCCACACCCCCGGAAATGCGCGTGGGCACCGCACCCGCCGCCGCGGCGACGCGTGGCGGCGGCACGGCGTCCGGCCGCCGCCGGAACCGGTTCCGCCGAAGTCGCCGCGGGGGCCTTCGACGGAGCCGGACGGGGCGGGCGGGCCCGCGGCGGGCGGACGGGCCGGCGCGCTTCCCCGGCGCCGGATTTCCGCCCGGGGTGGTCCGCGCGGGGCGCGGGTCCGTCGTCTGGGGGCTAGGAGGGGGCCAGATGACGGTCTCGCGCCCCGCCCCGTGGCCCCGGTGCACCTCTCGCGAACCCCGAGGCGGTCTCTCCCCACGCCGGGCGCGACGGCCGGCGGCGGCCGTCAGACCGCGCCCATCACGGTGAACGCCCAGCCGGTGGCGCGGTGCAGCGGGTCGTCGCCCACGGCCCGCCGCGCGTCGCGCATCGCCTCGGCGAGGGTCACCCCCGACAGCAGCCGCTCGTGCAGCGCGAGCATGAGCGGCACCACCGCCTCGTCGTTCACCGGGACCAGGCAGGCGGCGAGCCCCGCGGTGCCGAGCGGGAACAGGGCCGCGGCGAGCCCGAGCAGCTCGTCCGCGCCCACCGGGGCGAGCCGGCCCGAGTCGCAGCTCGGCAGGATGAGCCGGTACGGCGCGCGGCGCAGCCGTTCCAGGTCGTGCACGGTGAGCGGGCCGTCGGCCATGCGCAGCGAGGAGAACAGCGGGCTGTCCGCGCGGAACTCGCCGTGCGCGGCGATGTGCGCGAGCCAGGCCCCGTCGATCGCCTCGAGCACCCGGCCCGCCCGCGCGGCGTCGTCCCGCAGCATCCGGGCCCGGATGCCCTCGCCCGCGGCGGGCCCGGCGTACAGGTCGACGAGGCCCGGCAGCTCGGCGGCCCCGGTGCGCAGCCCGGGGCCGGCGACGAGCACGACGTCCCGCTGCGGCGGCGGGGCAACGGCCCGGGCGGCGAGCCAGGACACGGCCGACGGGCAGACGGTCACCGCGGCGTCGCGCAGCGCGGGCAGCAGCGTCCACGGCACGCCGTGCAGCCGGCCCGGCGGGACCACCACGATCGGGCCGTCGCCGAGCAGCCGGGCGGCCGGGCCGAGCAGGATCTCCTCCAGCCGGGCCGCGGTCGCGTCGAGCACCGCCATGCGGTGGCCGGCCCGCCCGCCGAACGCGAACCGGTGCAGCAGCGAGCGGGCGTGCTCGACCTCGCCGACCGCGTCGGCGAGCGTGCCCGCGGCGAACCGCTGCACCCGGCCGGCGGCGCACACCAGCACGTGCAGCCGCCCCGCCACGTTGACGATCTCCACCAGGGTGGTGTGCCGGCCCAGCGCGGCGAGCAGCTCACCGGGGTCGAAGCGGCGGGCGCTCACGCCCGCGGCCCCGGGCACCCGCAGGGTGCGGGCGCGGATCGCGCGCTCGAGCCGCCGCTGCTCCCGCTCGAGCGCGGCCACCGGCGCGCCGGAGGCCCGGGCCCGCTCCAGCCGCCCGGTGATCTCCCGGAACGCGGTGAGCTCGCCGCTCAGCTCCTGGTCCTCGGGCGGCGAGACCGGGGGCACCGCGAGCGCGGTCGCCCGCCACCGCTCGCTCCACGCGAGCAGGTCCCGGGACGGCCGCCCGGTCTCCAGGCAGACCTGCTGGGCGAGCGCGGCGAGCTCGGCGCCCCGGGCGGCGGCGAGCGCGCGCGGCTCGGCCGCGCCGAGGGTGAGCCGGTGCTCGTCGAGCAGGTCGAGCCCGCGGCGGCAGGCGTGCAGCACGCGCCGCGGGTTCCCGGCGGCCTGCGCCCGCAGCGCCTCGGCGAGCCAGCCTTCGGCGCGGGCCATCGCCGGGCCACGCAGCCGCCCGCGGGCCGCCTCGGCGAGGTGCCGCTCGGCCCGGGACCGGCGGCCGAGCGCGAGCGCGGCGCGCCCGGCGAGCAGGTGGGCGCGCACCGACTCGGGCGAGCGCAGCGCGGCGAGCCGTTCGGCGACCGCGGCCGCGTCGGCGACGAGCCGGCCGGAGACCATCCCGGCCGCGAACCGGGCCTGGAGCAGCACGAGCCGGGCGTGCGCCCGCCACCAGTCGCGTTTCTGCCGGGCGAACAGCCGGGCGGCCTGGCCCGCCCGCACGATCGCGCTGCCCGGGTCGTCGGCGGCGAGCGCGGCCCGGGCGGCGATGAGCAGCAGCTCGGCCCGCTGGGTGGCCTGGCCGAGCACCCCCTCGATGCGGGCGATCGCCTCGTCGGCCTCGGCGAGCGCGTCCCGGGCGAGGCCGGCGGCGAGCAGCACCCCGCACCGGTAGAGGGCCAGGTCCGGCATGTGGGTGCCGAGCGCGGCGAACCGCCGGGCCGCCTCGTCCAGGTGGGCGAGCGCCGCGGGCAGGTCGCCGAACCGGTAGGCGGCGAGCCCGCGGTTCTGCACCGCGACCGCGATGTCGTGCTCCTGGTCGGTGGTGGCGAACAGCTCCTCGGCGGCGCGGAAGTCGGCGTCGGCCTGCTTCATCGCGCCGAGCGCGAGGCCGATCAGCGCGCGCAGGGTGAGCGCCCGCGCCGTCCAGATCGTGTCGCCGAGGGCCCGCAGGATCGGCACGGCGGCGCGCAGGTCGGCGAGTGCCTCCTGGTAGCGGCCGAGGATCGCGAGCGCCCCGCCGCGCCGGAACAGCACGTGCGCGGCGGTCTTCCCGGTCGACCTGGCGGCGGCCTCGTCGAGCCGGCGCAGCCCCAGCCGGGTACGGCCGGCCTTCACGTGGGCGACGCCGAGGGTGGCGAGCACGTCGGCCTCCCGGTCGACGGACCGCGACCGCCGCGCGTACCGCAGTGCCAGCTTCAGGTGCCGGAACGCCTCGGCCGAGTCCCCGAAGTCGCGGTGGTAGATGCCGAGCACCTGGTGGGCGATCGACGCGTCATAGGGGGGCGGGGAGGTGGCGAGCAGCGCGCCGGCCGCGGCGACCGCCTCCTTCGGGCGGGCGAAGACCATGTCCGGCAGGTCGCCAGGCACGGGGAGAGATGGTAGACGCGACGTGCCGGGGTGTCCACGCTCGGTCACCGGAATGCCGAACGGGCATCGAGTGTATCAATGGCCTCACCGGTGACTCTAAGCAAGCGAACATCGACCATCACGGAAGGCCAATCTAATGACGACACCGCCCCCCGAAGGCGATCATCCGGGCGCCGCCCGGTTCTGGGAGCAGCTGCGGCTGGTGCGGGAGGCCGGCATCGACGTCGAGGTGGGCCCGCCCGGGGTGGAGCCCGGCTCCGGCCGCCTGCCCGAGTACGTCTACGAGCGCGGCCACCTGCTCGTGCGCGACCGGGCGGTCGCCGACGTGAACACGCTGATCCCCGGCGCGGAGGTGGTCGGCAGCCCGGTGCCGGGCGTGACCAAGGTGCGCGTCTTTGACCCGGTGCCGGAGGTGATGGCCCGCGTCGACGCCCGCATGGGGCCGCGCCGGGCCGAGATCGCCCCGAACCACCTGGTGTTCATCACCGGGGTGAACCTCTGCCCCGGCGACGAGCCCGCCCCCGTGCCCGCCGACGCGGCGCCGGTCCCGCCGCCCGCGGACGGCTCGGCCGGCGCGGGCGTCTCGGTGCTGGTGATCGACACCGGCCTGGTCCGCGAGGCCGAGGACCCCGGCTACCTCGCCCGGCACCCGTGGCTCTCCGGCGTCACCGCGACCGGCGGATACGACGCCTCCCCGGCGACTGGCCGGATCCACGCCTACACCGGGCACGGCACGTTCGTCGCCGGCGTGCTGCGCTGCGTCGCCCCGGGCGCGGCGGTGCAGGTGTCGAACGCGCTCGCCGGCGCGGGCGCGATCCTGGAGGACCGGCTCGGCCAGGTGCTGCTCGACGCGCTGCCGCAGGACGGGCCCTGGCCCGACGTGATCAGCCTCTCCGCGGGGGCGAAGACGTGGGACGACCGGCCGCCGCTCGGCCTGCAGCCGTTCATCGACCGGCTCGCCGCGGGCTCCGGGACCGTTCTCGTCGCCGCCGCGGGCAACCACGGCGAGAGCGCGCCGTTCTGGCCGGCCGCCTACGCCGGTACGGCGGGCGGGCGGTCCGCGCCGACGCCGGGCGTGGTCGCGGTGGGCGCGCTGCGCGACCCGGCGCACGGGGTGGGCCGGGCCTGCTTCAGCAACCACGGGGACTGGGTGACCGTGTACGCGCCCGGCGAGCGGCTGGTCAACGCCTACCTCGACGGCGTGTACGAGTACCTGCACTCGTCGACCGCGTCCTGCCGGTACGCGTCCCCGGCGTTGTATCCGGACTGCACCTGCGTCTCGCCGGCCCGCTCCGGGTCGCTGTCCGGCGCGGACCCGGCCGACCAGGAGAAGTTCGCGGGCATGGCCGCGTGGAGCGGGACGTCGTTCGCCACCCCGATCGTGGCCGGGCGGATCGCGGCGCTCACCGAGCGCGTCCACCGCGAGACGGGGGTGCGGGACGCCCGGGCCGCCGCGGCGCGCCTGGTCGCCTCGCTGCGGGAGGTGACGGACGCCTCGGACGGCCTGCCGCTCCGGGTGCTGCCGTAGCGGCGGCCCGGCACGCGCTCCGGCCGCGGGGTTCCTGGCAGCGGCACCCCGCCACGGCGTCCCGGCACGGCGCCCGGCCGGGCGGCGGGCGGCGCGGCGGCGGCTTTCACGGGTGACCGTCCCGTGCCGCGGGCGTGACGGCCCCGGTGACGTGCCGCCATGCCGCGGTCCCGCCGCGGCGGCCGGCCGCGGGGTTCTGCCGTCCCGGTCATCCGGGCTGCGGGCGGCGCGGATCGGGCCGTACGATGAGCATCCCGCCTTCGAGGACATCCGGTTGTGGACAGCGATTCGCTCAGCGGCCCGATCAGTGACCCGTTGCCCGAACCGGGCACGATCGGCGGCCCTGCCGACCGTGCCGTCGAAGGGACCATCGAGGACGCCCGCGCCCGGGCGCCCGCGGCCCCCGGCGGTGCCGGCACCGCCGGCGCGGCGGCCGGCGGCCCGGGTGGTTCCGGCGACCCGGCGGACGGCGTGACCGAGGACGCGGCCGAGGAGGAGCGTGACGCCGTGGCAGCGGAGGAGCCCGACGGCGACCCGTCCTGCGGACCGGAGGGCGGCGCGGTCAGCGCGCTCGTGAACGCCGCCGCCCGCGGCGACGCCACCGCGTGGGAGGCGCTCGTCGAGCGGTTTTCTCCGCTGGTGTGGTCGGTCATCCGGGCGCACCGCCTCTCCGAGGCCGACGTCGAGGACGTCTGGCAGATCACCTGGTTCCGGTTGACCGCGAACCTGCAGAAGATCAAGGATCCGGAGCGGGTGGGCTCGTGGCTGGCGAGCACGGCGCGGCACGAGGCGCTGCGCGCCCTCCGGTGGAGCCGCCGGGTGACGCCGGTCGACGACGTGGACACGGTGTCCCCCTGGGTGAACCACCACTCCCCCGAGCAGGCGATGCTCGAGTCGGAGCGGGCCGCCGCCGAGGCCGACCGGCTGCGCCGGCTCGGGGAGGCGTTCGAGCGGCTGTCCGAGCGGTGCCGGCGGCTGCTCCGCCTGCTCATGGCGACCCCGCCGCCGAGCTACAGCGAGATCTCCGAGGCGCTCGGCATGCCGGTGGGCAGCATCGGGCCGACGCGCGCCCGCTGTCTCGACTGCCTGCGCCGGGCGATGGGCGGCGAGGAAGGGCGGCACCGGCGCCGGTAGGGACGTTGCGCACGAGAGCACACGGGGGAGGGTCCGTGATGTCGGATGACCGGTCCGGGCTGGAGGAGGAGCTGCGCGACCTGGCGCGCCTCCTCGACCCGGTCCCCGAGCACCTGGTCCGCCAGGCGGTGTCCGCCTACGCCTGGCACACCGTCGACGCGGAGCCGGCCGAGCTGACCTTCGACTCGTTCGCCCCCGAGCAGGCCGCCCTGGTGCGCGGCCCGCGCGGGCCCCGGCTGCTCACGTTCGAGGCGCCCACCCTCACCGTCGAGATCGAGATCACCGAGTGCGGGGACACGCGGCGCCTCACCGGGCGGATCAGCCCGCCCCGCCGCGCCGGGATCGAGGTGCGCCGCCCGGACCGCCGCCTGCACGTCGAGACCGACGAGCTGGGCCGGTTCGGCTGCGACGGGCTGTCCGCCGGGCCGCTCGGGCTGCGCTGCAGCACGGCGGAGCAGACCGTGGTCACCGACTGGGTGGCGATCTAGCCCGGCGGGCGGCCCGGCCCGCCGCGGGCGCCCGGGCGGTACGACCGGCGCCGCACGGCCCGCGTCCGGCTGCGCGTTCCGCCGCGCCCGAATCCCGGCGAATCCCGACACCGAGCGTCGAACGGTGTCATTCCACCGAACGGCAGGTCTCAAGTTAAGAACGTCCCGCGGACACCAGGGATCACACTGGTAGCGTTCTGCCGCAAGAAGGAAATTTTGCCGGTGACTTCAGGGGGAACGTGGTGACGCAGCCGCTCACGGCGGACGACCCGCGCAGCCTGGGGGTGTATGAGCTGCTCGGGCGCCTGGGCGAGGGCGCGCAGGGCATCGTCTATCTGGGCCGCAGCCCGGCGGGCGAACAGGTGGCGATCAAACTGCTCCATGCGAGCCTCGCCGCTGATCCGCAGGCGCGTGAGCGGTTCCTGCGGGAGGTCTCGGTCGCCCAGCGGGTGGCCCGGTTCTGCACGGCCGCGGTGCTCCACGCCGACGTGGAGGGCAGCCGGCCGTACGTGGTGAGCGAGTACATCGCCGGCCCGTCGCTGCGCACGCTCGTCGAGCGCGAGGGGCCGCGCCGCGGGGCCGCCCTCGAGCGTCTGGCGATCAGCACCGCCACGGCGCTCGCCGCGATCCACCGGGCGGGCGTGCTCCACCGCGACTTCAAGCCCGCGAACGTGCTCATCGGGCCCGAGGGCCCGGTGGTGATCGACTTCGGCATCGCCCGTGCGCTCGACATCCCGGGGGCCACGCGCACGGGCATGGCGGTCGGCACGCCGGCGTACATCGCGCCGGAGGTGCTCGCCGGGCAGCCGGCCACGCCCGCGTCGGACGTGTTCTCCTGGGGCGTCACGATGGTGTACGCCGCGACCGCGCGGCCCGCCTTCGGCGACGACTCCATCCCGACCGTGATGCACCGGATCCTCTACGAGGAGCCGGACCTGTCGCTCATGGAGCCGCCGCTGCGCGACCTGGTCGCCGCCTGCCTGGCGAAGGACCCGGCGCAGCGGCCCACGGCCGAGCAGCTCGTCACCGCGCTCACCGGGCAGCCCGCGCCGCCGCCCCCGGTCGCCCCGCCGCCGCCCCGGCAGCCGCAGCAGCCCGCGGCGCGGCCCAGCGGGATGACCGTCGGCATCATCGCGGCGGGCGTCGGCACCCTGCTGCTCGCCGCCGGGGCCGTGGTGGTCACGCAGGCCTACAACAAGGGCCCGTTCGCGCCTGCGCACACGCCCGCGGCCGCGCAGGCGGCGCAGAGCAGCACGCCGGCGCCCACGCCCACGCCGACGCTCCAGCCGGCGACCGCCGTACCGGCGCGGGAGTCCGTGTCGCCGACGCCGCGCAGGCGCCGCACCCGCACGCCGATCCCGCAGACGCAGCCGACGCTGCCGCCGATGCCCACCGTCACCGTGACGGTGAAGCCCACCCCGAGCAAGGCCTCGCCGACGCGGTCGCGGCGGCCGACGCAGCGGCCCACGCCCAAGCGGACGACGCGGCCGCCGTCCCCGTCGCAGAAGCCGGAGCCGACGCCGACCAAGAGCTATCCGCCGGGCTCGACGCCGAACCCGTACAGCCCGGCGGGCGTGTGCGGCAGCGGCTTCACGGTGCTGGCCAGCCACTCGCACGGCAACGGCGGCACCACGTACCTGCTCTACAACGCCAAGCAGGGCACCAAGTGCGTGGTGACCATGGGCGACCTGGTGATCCCCGCCAAGGTCTTCATGAAGGCGGAGCTCACCGTCAAGGGCGGGACGTACGCGGTGGACAGCGGCACGTACACCGCCTACGCCGGCCCGGTGCGCCTCGCCGCGAAGGGCAAGTGCGTCATGTGGGGCGGCACCTACGGCACCAAGAGCTGGCAGAGCCAGTGGGGTGCCTGCAACTGACGGCGGGCCGGGCGCTCGCGGACGCGTGATCCGGTCGCCGTACCGGGGTACGGTGACGGCGCCGGGCGCACGGCCCCGCGCCCGGCGGCCGGCGCGGGCGGCGGCCCGCCCGCGGCGTCGGGCCGGGGCGGCCGCGCGAGGGAGGAGGCGAGCGTTCGATGAGCCCACTGGTGCACGTCGCGGAGCAGGACGCGGTCGCGACGATCACCCTCGACTCGCCGCACAACCGCAACGCGCTCTCCCGGGCGCTGCTCGCCGAGCTGTCCGCGGCCCTCGACCGGGTCATCGCCGAGCCCGCGGTCCGGGTGATCGTGCTCACCGGCGCCGGGCCGGTGTTCTGCTCGGGCGCCGACCTGAAGGAGCAGACCGGCGGCGGCGCGCCGGTGACCGAGGCGCTCCCCCACGTGCTCACCACGATCTGGGAGAGCCCCAAGCCGGTGATCTGCCGGTTGAACGGCACGGCCCGCGCGGGCGGCCTCGGCCTGGTGACCGCCTGCGACTTCGCGATCGCCCCGGACACCACGACGTTCGCGTTCAGCGAGGTCCGGCTCGGCGTGGTGCCCGCCATGGTCGCGGTGACCGCACTGCGCCGCCTCGACCAGCGCGCCGCAGCCGAGTACTTCCTCACCGGTGAGGTGTTCGACGCCCGCCGCGCCGTGGAGATCGGGCTGCTCACCCGCGCGGTGCCCGCCGAGGAGCTCGACGCGACCGTGGCGCACTACGCCGACATGCTGCGCCGCGGCGGCCCCGAGGCGCTCGCCATCACCAAGCGGCTCGTCCGGACCGTGCCCGCCCTCCCCTTCGCGGAGGGCCTGCGCGAGATGAGCAGGCTCTCAGCCGAGCGGTTCACCTCGGCCGAGGGCCAGGAGGGCATCCGTGCCTTCCGCGAGAAGCGCGACCCGGCCTGGTACTGAGGCCGGTCACGGCCGGGCGCGGCCCTAGGCCACCGGCGGCGTCGCGGCGGCGTCCCGGACGAGCAGCGCGGCCTGCACCCGGTTCTCGCAGCCGAGCTTGGCGAGCACCCGGCTGACGTACGTCTTCACGCTCGACTCGGTCATGGCGAGGCGGGCGGCGATCGCCGCGTTGGACAGCCCTTCGGCGAGGAGCGCCGCGACCCGGTGCTCGGCGGGGGCGAGCGCGGCGAGCCGTTCGGCCGCGGCGCGGCGGCGCGCGCTCTCCGCCGGTGCGAGCATGCCGAGCACGGTGCGGGTCACCGGCGGGGACAGGTAGGCGTCGCCGTCGTGGGCGGCGCGGACCGCGCGGATCAGCTCGTCGGGGGCGCAGTTCTTCAGCACGAAGCCGGACGCGCCCGCGCCCAGCGCCCGGCGCACGTTCGGCTCGTCACCGAACGAGGTGAGGATGACCACCCGCACCGCGGGCACGCGGCGGCGCAGCTCCGCGAGCGCGGTCAGGCCGTCCATGCCCGGCATGCGGATGTCGAGCAGCGCGACGTCCACCCGGTGGCGCAGCGCCGCGTCCACGGCGGCCCGGCCGTCGGCGGCCTCGGCCACGACCGCGATGCCGGGGGCGGACTCCAGCACGGCGCGGATCCCCGCGGTCATCAGCGGCTCGTCCTCGGCGATCAGCACCCGGATCATCCCGGCACCCCCAGCACCATGGCGCCGGGCAGCACCACGAACAGCAGCGCGGCGATCGCCGCGGCGACCGGCCGCGGCGAGCCGTACGGCCGCAGGCCGGCGAGCCGGTGGCGGGCGGGCGCGGGCCCGCCGTCCGGCACGTGGCCGCCGCCGGGTACGGCGGCGCCGTCCGGGCCGGCGGGGACGGCGTCGGCGGCGGGCGGCGGGGCCGGTGCAGGGGCGGCGAGCGGCAGCATCGCGAAGAGGCGGAACTCGGTGCCGGACCGGCGGTGGTCGACCAGGCCGCCGAGCGGGGCGACCCGCTCCCGCAGCCCGCGCAGGCCGTGCCCGGGCCGCGGGCCGGGTGTCCCGGCGGGCGCGGCGGGCGCCGGGTTGACGATCTCGATGAGCAGGGCGTCGGCCTCCCACTCGATGGTGACGGTGACCGGCGCGCCGGGGGCGTGCCGGGCGGCGTTGGTGAGCCCTTCCTCCACCACCCGGTAGGCGGCGGCGTCCGCCGCGGCGGGCAGCGGCCGTTCCGCGCCCCGGCGGCGGAGGGTGACCGCCGCGCCCGCCGCGCGGTACTCGCCGACCAGGCCGGGGATCGCGGCGACGCCCCGGCCGGCCGGTTCCTCGTCCGCGGCGCGCAGCGCGCCGACCACCGCGTGCAGCTCGTCCACGGCGTCGCGGGCCGCGGCGGCGAGCCGCCGTACCGCGGCCGCCTGCTCCGGCGGGAGCGGCGCGACCTCGAGGGCGGCGGCCTGGATCGCGACGAGGCCGAGCCGGTGGCCGAGGGAGTCGTGCATGTCCCGGGCGATGCGCAGCCGTTCGCGCAGCCGTTCCCGCTCGGCGAGCAGCTCCCGCTCCCGGCGCAGCCGCCGGTTGCTCGCCGCCAGCGCGGCCACCAGCCGCTCGTGCTGGGCGACGTACCGGCCGACGAGCAGCGGGAGCACCGCGAACACGAGGGAGCACGCGATCAGCGCGCCGGGATGCCCGCCGCCGGGCAGCCGGGCGGCGAACGCGGCGACGGTGACGGCGGCGACGGCCGCGGCCCGGCCCCGGGAGCCGACGGCGCGGCCGGTCCGGTAGGAGATCCACAGCAGCAGGATGAGGCCCGCGCCGCTGAGCACGCCGAGGCCCTGCGCGGCCGCGAACGCGGCGACGGGGGCGCGGCGCTGCCATGCCATGAGCGCGATCACCGCGGCCGGGTAGGCCACGGCCGCCCACACCGGCGGATCACCCCGGTGCACCGCGAGCAGCAGTACCGCCTCGGCCGCGACCACGACACCGGCGAGGAGATGTCGGCCCATGCCCAGCAGCGTACGTGCCGCACGCCCGCCCTGCCCGGCCGCACCCGGCCCGCGCGGCCGAGCCCCCGCCGCCACGCCGGGTCGTCGCCGGGCGCGGCGGGTCAGGGTCATCCCGCGCCCGCCCCGGCGGTTCCGTCCGCGGCCCGGCGGACCGCGGGGAGACACCGGGCCGGACCGGGCGAGGGCCGCCGCGCACCGGACGGGAGCGGGCGACGGCCGCTTTCCCCCGTCCGTTTTCCCGTCCGCTCTCCCCCTCCGCCTTCGCCGACCGCTCTTCGCCGTCCGCTTCTCGTGGTGCGCCGTCGACTTTCGTCGCGGATCGCGGCGACGAAAGGGGACTGTGCCGGGCGAGCGCGATTCCTACCCTGCTCCGCATGATCGAGGTACGTGACCTTGCGAAACGCTACGGGAGCACCGTCGCGGTCGACGGGATCTCGTTCACGGTGCGGCCCGGCGCGGTGACCGGATTCCTCGGCCGGAACGGCGCGGGCAAGTCCACCACGATGCGCATGATCCTCGGGCTCATCCGGCCCACCCGCGGCACGGCCCTCGTCTGCGGCCGGCCGTACCGGGAGCTCGCGGACCCGCTGCGGCGCGTGGGCGCGCTGCTGGAGGCCCGGTCGGCGCACCCGGACCGCACCGCCTACCACCACCTGCTGTGGCTGGCGCGGAGCAACCGCATCCCCACGGCGCGGGTGCACGAGGTGCTCGGCATGGCCGGACTGGAGCACGCGGCCGGCCGCCGCGCGGGCGGGTTCTCGCTCGGCATGGCGCAGCGGCTCGGCCTCGCCGCGGCGCTGCTCGGCGACCCGGAGGTGCTCGTGCTCGACGAGCCGATGAACGGCCTCGACCCGGACGGCATCCGGTGGCTGCGCGGCCTGCTGCGGGACTACGCGGCGCAGGGTCGCACCGTGTTCGTGTCCAGCCACCTGATGGGCGAGGTGGCGCAGACCGCCGACCGGGTCATCGTGATCGACGGCGGGCGGCTGGTCGCCGACACCACGGTGGCCGAGCTGACCGCCGGCGGCTCGCTGGAGGACGCGTTCTTCCGGCTCACCGAGGGGAGGCGGGAATGAGCGTGGCCGCGGCCGCTCGCGCGGAGTGGGTCAAGATCCGCACCCTGCGGTCGACCGTGGGGGCGCTGCTGCCGGTGGTCGTGGTCGGCGTCGGGCTCGCCCACCTGGCGGGGACCTCGATGCGCGACGCGCGGGCGGACGGGCCGCCGCTCGACCCGCTGTTCCCCGCGTTCTACGGCCTCACCCTCGCCCAGCTCGGCGTGGTGGTGTTCGCGGTGCTCACCATCGGATCCGAGTACGGCACGGGCACGATCGCCCCCGCGCTGCTCGCGACGCCGCGGCGCGGCGTGTTCTACGCGGGCAAGGCGATCGCCGCCACGCTCGCCGCGGCGGCGGTCGCGCTGGTCACCGTGCCGGGGGCGTTCGCCGCCGCCCAGGCCGCGCTCGGCCCGAAGGGGGTGGGCGTGACCGCCGAGGGGGTGCCGGAGGCGTTGGTGGGCGCGTTCCTGTTCCTGACGCTGATGTGCCCGTTCGCGCTCGGTGTGGCCACGATGCTGCGCAGCACGGTGCGCGCGCTCGCCATCCTGCTGCCGGTGTTCTTCCTCGGCTCCCAGGGCATCGCGAACGTGCCCGCGCTCAAGCCGGTGCTGCAGTACATGCCGGACCAGGTCGCCTGGGTGATCATGCACCTGACCGGCCCGCCGGGTGATCCCCGGTTCGCCCGCGACTACGGCCCGTGGGAGGGTGTCGGCCTGCTCGTGCTGTGGACGGCGGCCGCGCTCGCCGGCGGCTACCTGGTGCTGCGGCGCGCCGACGTCTGACGCGCGGCGCTACCGGGCGGCGGGGAGGGCGGCGAGCAGGTAGGCGAGCCGGGCGGCCGCCCCCTCGATGTCGTCCACCGAGCCGAGCCGGTACCCCCAGGAGGTGACGAACTCGCCGTCGGCGTTGCACGCCACCTCCTCGGAGAGCCGCTCGCTGAACCGGTTGCGGACGTGCACGTAGGGGGGCGTCGCGTACTTCACCCGGACCGACAGGTCAATGTGATTCCGCGTGGCCTGGGCGAAGCGCTCAAGGCAGGACATGATGTCCAGCGTCATGCTTACCTCCGCAAGCCGCTCCCGGGGGCAAAGGATTGCATGATGCAAAGGTTTTCGGCAAGCAATTGCCGGAATCAACCCGCCGATTGTTTCGCATATTGGTCGAGGGCCCGGATGATGACGGCACGCGCCGCATCGCCGTACACGGCGACCTCGCGGTACTCCTCGAAGTTCTTGATGTAGAACTCCACGTCGTCCGGGCTTTTCAGGATGAGCTCCTTGGTCCGGGTCGCCGCGACGACCATGCGCTGGTCGTAGATCCAGTACCCGTTGAGCGGCGCGGAGGGCAGCTGCGCCTCGAACGGCAGCACCCCGAACTCGACGTTGGGCAGCGAGGTCACCGCGAGCAGCCGGTCGAGCTGGCCGCGCATCACCTCGGGCGGCGCGAGCCGGTAGTGCAGCACCGCCTCCGGCATGATGAAGTGGAACGTGCGCTCGGGGTCGTACAGCACCTCCTGGCGCTGCATGCGCACCCGGATCGCCGAGTCGATCTCGTCGGCGCCGCCGTACATGCGCCGCACCTTGGTGAAGATGTGCCGGGCGTACTCGGAGGTCTGCAGCAGGCCGATGACGATGCCCGGCTCGAACACCCGGAACACCCGGGTGCCCAGCTCCAGGTCGCGGAAGTTCTCCTGGCTCGCGGTGAGCCCGCCCCGGTGCCGCTGCCGCCACGAGTTGTACTGCTCGTCCATGGTGGCCATGACCCCGAGCAGCTCCTCCATGACGTCGGGGGCGGCGCCGACCGCCTGCCCCCACGCCAGGACATCGTTCTCGCTCGCGGTCTGCCGGGCGTTCTCGATGCGGGAGACCTTGGACGGCTGCCAGCCGAGCCGCGCCGCGAGTTGTTTGCCGGACAGCTTCGCGTCCTCACGCAGTTGCCGTAACCGCGCGCCCAGCTCGATGCGGGCCTGCTGAAAGCCGCTCACGCCCACCTCCCCGGAACCGCTTGGCAGCGTAATCGCCGTGCGCGGCCGGGGCCATAGGGAACTCCCCAAAGATGATCAGCCAAGGACCTTGCGCGCGACGTCCACCAGCAGCTCCCGCGGCACCTCGACGGCGGTCTCGCCGTCGAGCACGTGCCGCAGGTCCGCGAGCGCCTCGGGGTCCACCACCTGCATCCCCTGGACGACGATCGTCCCCCGATCGGTCTCGTAGAGCGAGGGGCAGGCGCCGGCCTCGGAGGTGGACCCCAGGAATCGCAACCGCATGGCAACCCCTCTCTACTACTGCAATTGCGCGCAATAGTACTGGAGTCGCCGGAGAAAGTTCCTGAATGTCAAGAATCGTTCTTGATCATTCTCTTCACTCCCGGTGGACGCCGATTGCACGGTTACCCCACCCCGCTCCCGCCCGCGGGTCCCCGCGGTCACCGGCCGCGCGTCACCCGCCGAGCAGCGCCATCGCCGCGTTCCGGCCCGGGATGCCGCTCACCCCGCCGCCGCGCCGCGCCCCCGCGCCGCAGAGCAGGATCCGCGGCCACCGGGTCGCCACGCCCCAGCGCGCCGCGGCCGGGTCCGCCCCTTCGGGCGCGTCGTCCGGCTCGGCGTACGGCCAGGCGAGGGGCCGGTGGAAGATGTGACCGCCGGGCAGGCCCGCCTCGGCCTCCAGGTCGAGCGGCGTCTTCACCTCCAGGCACGGCTCGCTGTCCGGGCCGCGCAGCAGGCAGTCCTCGATCGGCTCGGCGAGCACCGAGTCGATCGAGGCGAGCGTGGCCCGCAGCGCCTGGCGGCGGGCGCCGTCGGGGTCGGCGCGGAACAGCCGGGCGGGCATGTGCAGCCCGAACAGCGTCATCGTGTGCGCGCCCCGCTCGCGCAGCTCGGGCCCGAGGATCGACGGGTCGGTGAGCGTGTGGCAGTACACCTCCGCCGGGGGCAGCTCGGGGATGCGGCCGGCGGCGGCCTGCGCGTAGGCGGCGGCGAGCCGATCGCGGCCCTCGTTGATGTGGAAGGTGCCGCTGAACGCCTCCTCCGGCCGCACCTTGGGGTCCTTCAGCCGGGGCAGCCGGGCGAGCACGATGTTGATCTTGAGCTGGGCGCCCTCCGGCGCGGGCCCGGGGTCGGCGCCGACCAGCCGGGCGAGCACCGCGGGCGGCAGCGCGGCGAGCACGTGCCCGCCGGTCACCGTGTGCTCCCCGGCGGCGTCCCGGAAGGTCACCTCCCCGCTGGCCGGGTCGACGGCGAGCACCTCGGCCCCGGTCCGGATCTCCGCGCCGTGCCGTAGCGCGGCGTCGGCGAGCGCCTGGGACACCGCGCCCATGCCGCCCACCGGGACGTTCCACAGCCCGGTGCCGTCGCCGATCACGTGGTAGAGGAAGCAGCGGTTCGCCTGCAGGTCGCGGTCGGGGTCGGCGAAGGTGCCGATGAGCGCGTCGGTGAGCACCACCCCGCGCACCAGGTCGGAGGCGAACGCCTCGGCCACGGTCTCGCCGATCGGCCGCTCGAACAGATCCCGCCAGGCGGTCTCGTCGCCGACGATCCGGCGCGCCTCCTCGCGGGTGGGCAGCGGCTCGAGCAGCGTCGGGGCGAGCCGCCGGGCCACCTCGCCGACCATGCCGTAGAACCGCCGCCAGGCGTCGAACTCGGCCCGCCCGCCGGTCACCGCGGCGAACGACTCCGCGGTGCGGGCCTCGTCGTCGTTGTCGACGAGCAGCCCGGTCGCGCCGGACGGCGTGTAGGAGGCGAACCGGCGGCGGCGCAGCCGCAGCGGCAGCTCCAGCTCCCGCACGATCCGCGTGGGCAGCAGGCTCACCAGGTAGGCGTAGCGCGACAGCCGCGCGTCCACCCCCGGGAACGGCCGCGCCGAGACCGCGAGGCCGCCCACGTGGTCCTGCCGCTCGAGCACGAGCACGCTGCGCCCGGCCCGGGCGAGGTACGCCGCGGCGGTGAGCCCGTTGTGGCCGCCCCCGGCCACGACCACGTCATAGCGCATGATCTCTCCAAGTCGGACGAACCAGATAACTGGTGCGAAAATAGCCCGGCGCGCGCGATTTTCTTGGCGAGATGTCACGAGGACGTCACGCCGCCGCCGCGCATAGGGTGCCCATCGATGACGCGGGGACGCGGCACGGGGGCGCGCATCGGACACCGGACCGTGGGGGGACGAGCGAGGGCATGGAAGAGCGTGAGAACGGCCGGGAGGCCATCCGCGTGTCGCAGGAGGTCGCCGAGGCGCTGGCGGACGGCCGCCCGGTGGTCGCGCTGGAGTCGACGATCATCTCGCACGGCCTGCCGCGGCCGCGCAACCTCGAGGTGGCCCGGGAACTGGAGGACCTGGTACGGCAGGGCGGCGCGGTGCCCGCGACGATCGCGGTGCTCGACGGCGTGCCCCGGGTCGGCCTGGACAAGCGCGACCTGGAGCGGATCGCGTCCGAGCCGGGCCTGCGCAAGCTCGGGCTGCGCGACCTCGCCCCGGCCGCGGCGCTGGGGGTGAGCGGCGCGACCACGGTGTCGGCGACCTCGTTCCTCGCCGCGCGCGCCGGGATCCGGGTGTTCGCCACCGGCGGCCTCGGCGGCGTGCACCGCGAGTGGCTGGAGACCCAGGACGAGTCCGCCGACATCGACGCGCTGAGCCGTACCTCGATCATCGTGGTGTGCGCGGGCGTGAAGTCGATCCTCGACGTGCCCGCGACCCTGCAGCGCCTGGAGACCCGCGGCGTCACCGTGGTCGGCTATCGCACGGACGAGTTCCCCGGCTTCTACCTGCACTCCTCGGGCGAGCCGGTGGACTGGCGGATCGAGACCCCGGCCGAGGCCGCGCGCATCCTGCGCGAGCGGGAGCGGCTCGGCGTGCCCGGCGGCGCGGTCGTGGTGGCGAACCCGGTGCCGGAGCACGAGCAGCTCGACCCCGAGCTGCACGACCGGGTGCTCGCCGAGGCGCTCGCCGCGGCCCGCGACGCCGGGGTGACCGGCCAGGCGATCACCCCGTTCCTCCTCGACTACCTGGTGCGCGGCACCGGCGGGCGGTCGCTGGAGGCGAACCTCGCCGCGGTCCGCGGCAACGTCCGGCTCGCCGCGGAGATCGCCGCATGCTGGAACGGCGGGTGAGCCTGCTCGTCATCGGCGACGTGGTCACCGACGTCGTCGCGCTGCAGGTGCCCCGGGCGTGCGCCGCGGCCGGCGGGGCGGGGATCGGCACCGACACCGCGGCGGACATCGCGCTGCGGCCCGGCGGGTCGGGCGCGAACACCGCCGCGTGGGCGGCGTACCTCGGCGCCGACGTGTCGCTGCTCACCCGGGTCGGCAGCGACACCGGCGACTGGCACACCGCCGAGCTGCGCCGCGCCGGGGTGCGCCCGCACGTGCGGGTCGACCCCGAGCACCCCACCGCGGTGGTGATCGCCATGGTGGACGCGAGCGGGGAACGTTCCATGCTCACCAACCGCGGCGCGAGCGGCCGGCTGTGCGCCGCCGACTGGGAGGACGGGCTGCTCGACGGCGTGCGGCACCTGCACGTGTCCGGCTACACGCTGTTCGCGCCGCCCGGGCTGGAGCTGGTACGGCTCGCGCTCGCCGCGGCGGCCCGGCGCGGCGTCACGGTGAGCGTCGACCCGGCGTCGGCCGGGTTCCTGCGCGAGTTCGGGCCCGGGCGGTTCCTCGCCGAGACCGCCGGGGTGGACGTGGTGATCCCCAACCGGGACGAGGCGCTGCTGCTCGCCGGCCTCGGGCCGGACGGGGATCCGGAATCGGCGGCCGCGCGGCTGAGCGGGCGGTACCGTACTGCGGTGGTGAAGCTGGGGGCGCACGGCGCGCTGCTCGCCGAGGGCGGGCGGGTGGTCGACCGGGTGCCCGCCGTACCGACGGAGGTGATCGACTCGACCGGCGCCGGCGACGCCTTCGCGGCGGGCTTCCTCACCGCCCTGCTCGCCGGGCGGGGCACGGTGGAGGCGGTCGCGGCCGGGTGCCGGGCGGGCGCGCAGGCCGTGCGGCAGGTGGGCGGGCGCCCGCACGTCAGGAATGGAACGCGATAGTTTCGCCCACTCGCCACGAAATAGCGGCTTCGGGCGTAAGCTGCACCATTAGCACGCACCTAGCACACCACGAGCACCAGGCATAGCACCACGTCTCACGTGGCTCCGGGGAGGTTGCGGTCAGCCGATGGATGCCCAGTCATCGACCTGTTTGAGTGATCTGGTCCCGGCGCTCCGCTGGACCCGGCCGCAGCAGGTCGCCGAGGTGCTGGCCGACCCCCGGCTGCCCGGGGGCTGGTGGGGCTCCGTCGCGATCGGCCGCGCGCTCTCGGTCACCGGGCCGGACTGGATCAGTGAGCGCCTCGCCCGGCTCGCCGTCGCGCTCTGGGGCCACCTCCCGCTGGTGGAGCTGCTCCCGGCGCTGCAGACGCACAGCCCCGACCCGGCGCTCGCCGACTGGCCGGAGCCGGCCCGCAGCGCGGCCGGGGGCGTCGGCGGCTGGTCCCGGCTGCGCCGGCTCACCCCCGCCGACCTGCAGGCGCCCGCCGGCCCGGCGGCGCCCGAGGTGGTGATGGCGGCGGCGTTCCGCGAGTACTTCAAGCGGGTGCCGGTGGAGGGCGGCTCGGCCGCGACGCTCGCGCCGCCCGCGCCCGCCGAGGAGCCGAACGGGGCGCAGCAGGCCGCGGCGCCGGTGCCCGCGCTCGCCGCGCCCGTGCCCGAGGACGCCCCGGCCGACGGCGGCGGCACCGCGACCGCCACCGTGGAGAAGCCCGCCGTGCCGGAGGCGGTGACGGTGGACCCGGCGCGGATCCCCGCCGAGTACCCGATGGTGGCGCTCGTCGAGACGCTGCTGCGGGACTGGTCGCCGCTGGAGAAGGCGATCGCGGCCGAGCGGCTGTTCGCCGCCGAGCCGATCAGCCTGCGCGCCCTCGCCCACCGGCTGGGCGTCGACCGCGAGGTGCTCTCCCACGCGCAGCGCAGCGCCGAGGAGCGGGTGCTCATGTGGATGCGCTCCCCCGACTCGGCCCCGCTCACCGGCCACCTGTTCGGCCTGTCCGAGTGGCTCGGCGCGGCGGCCACCCAGGAGCAGCTCATCAACATGGACCCGTCGCACCCGGTGATCGTGCCGTCGCTCGGCACGCCGCTGTGGCGGGTGCTCGTCGCGCTCATGCCGGACCGCCGGCTCCAGGACGGCTGGCTGGTCGTGGGCGACCTCGGCAGCCTGCAGGAGAAGACCCGGCAGCTGCTCGCCGCCCACCCCGGCGAGACCGACGTGGTCGAGCTGCTCGGCAAGATCGGCATCCGCTCCCACTCGGCGAAGGCGTGGCTGGAGGCGCTGCCCAAGGAGCCGGGGCCGCAGCGGCCCGCGCCGGGCGCGCACGAGGCCAAGCACACCGGCTCCGCCACCACCACGACCGGGAGCATGCCCGCGCTGCCCCGCCGTACCCCGGGGGCGAACAGCCGCGCCGCCCGCGGCGGCCAGCCGGTGCCGCAGGTCGGCAACCAGGTCGACCCGCAGACCGCGCTCGCCACGCTGTCCGCGCTCGCCGGCCACTCCTACCAGCGCGGGCCGCACGCCCCGCCGCCGCCCCCGCCGCCGAGCCCGGCCTCGGACCCGCGCCGCTGGCAGCGCATCGAGATCACCGCCGAGCACCTGCGCGGCGCCCCGGTCCCGGTGCCGGAGGCGTACGCCGCCCAGCTCGGCATGCGCCCGGGCACGCTGCTGTCGGTGACCGGCCCGGGCGACAACGCGGTCGTGCTCGTCTGGCGCGACCAGCCGGTGTTCGACTCGCTCCAGCCGGTGCTCATGCGGATCGGCGCGCGGCCCGGCGACGCGGTCTACATCACGATCAACGGCTACCGCCTCGACGCCCAGCTCGCCTCCGCGGTCGGCGGCTGAGCCGGTACGGCCGGGCCCGCACGCCGGCCGTACGGCCACTGGCGGGCACGGCTAGCAGAGCGCGGGCAGGCCGAGCTCGCGGGCGATGAGCATGCGCTGCACCTCGCTCGTGCCCTCGCCGATCTCGAGGATCTTGGCGTCCCGGTAGAACCGGCCGACCGGGTACTCGTTCATGAAGCCGTAGCCGCCGAAGATCTGGGTGGCGTCGCGGGCATTGTCCATCGCGGCGTTGGAGGCGACGAGCTTCGCCATCGCGGCCTCCTTCTTGAACGGCTCGCCGGCGAGCATCTTCGCGGCCGCGTGGTAGTAGGCGAGGCGCGCGGTGTGCGCCCGGGCCGCCATGTCGGCGATCTTGAACTGGATCGCCTGGTACTCGCCGATGGCGTGGCCGAACGCGCGGCGCTGCTTGGCGTAGGCGAGGGACTCGTCCACGCAGCCCTGGGCGAGCCCGACCGCGACCGCGGCGATCGCGATCCGGCCCTCGTCGAGGGTCTGCAGGAACTGCGCGTAGCCGCGGCCGCGCTCGCCGAGCAGGTTCGCCGCGGGCACCCGGCAGTCGGTGAACGACAGCTCCCGGGTGTCGGAGGCGCACCAGCCGACCTTGGAGTACTCGCGGGACACGGTCAGGCCGGGGGTGCCGCTCGGCACGAGGATCGTGCTGATCTCCGGCTTCGGGCCGTCCGGGCCGTCCCGCCTGCCGGTGATCGCGGCCACCGCGATCACCCCGGTGATCTTGGTGCCGGAGTTGGTGATGAACGACTTGGAGCCGTTGATCACCCACTCGTCGCCGTCGAGCACGGCCGTGGTGCGCATGCCGCCGGGCACGTCGGAGCCGCCGCCCGCCTCGGTGAGGCCGAACGCGCCGAGCATCCGGCCGCTGGTGAGCTTCGGCAGCCAGGTCGCCTTCTGCTCGGGCGTGCCGAACCGGTAGATCGGCATCGCGCCGAGGCTCACCGCGGCCTCGAGGGTGATCGCCACCGAGTTGTCGACCCGGGCGAGCTCCTCCAGGGCGAGGCAGAGCGCGAAGTAGTCGCCGCCCATGCCGCCGTACTCCTCGGGGAACGGCAGGCCGAACAGCCCCATCTCCCCCATCTTGCGCACGATCTCGTAGGGGAACTCGCCCCGCTCGTAGTAGCCGCCGATGACCGGGGCCACCTCCTCGCGGGCGAACTCCTCGACGGTACGGCGCAGCGTCTCGTGTTCCTCGCTGAGCATGTGCATGGGCATGCGGTGTGCGGTGGCCGTCGTCATCGCAGGCTCCCCTCCTCCTCGTTGAGCCGCCTCGCCAGCGCCTGGACGACCCGGGACGGGCTGGGGCGGCCGAGCCGCTCCGCGAGCCAGACGCTCGTGGCCACCAGGGACTTAAGGGACACGCCGGTCTCGATGCCGAGGCCGTGCAGCATCCACACCAGGTCCTCGGTGGCGAGGTTGCCGGTGGCGCTCTTGGCGTACGGGCAGCCGCCGATGCCGCCCGCCGAGGCGTCCACCGTGCGCACCCCGGCGCGCAGCGCGGCGAGCGTGTTCGCCAGCGCCTGGCCGTAGGTGTCGTGGAAGTGCACCGCGAGCCGGTCCGGGGCGATCCCGGCCGCGCGGAACGCGTCGATCAGGGCGGTCACGTGCCCCGGGGTGCCGACGCCGATCGTGTCGCCGAGGGACAGCTCGTCGCAGCCGAGCTCGAGCAGCCGGGCGCCGACCTCGACCACCCGCTCGATCGGCACCGGCCCCTCCCACGGGTCGCCGAAGCACATCGACAGGTAGCCGCGCACCCGCAGCCCGGCCTCCCGGGCCCGGGCCACCACCGGCGCGAACATCGCCAGCGACCCGGCGATGTCGCGGTTGAGGTTGCGCCGGGCGAACGTCTCGGTCGCGCTCCCGAAGATCGCGATCTCGGCCACGCCGCGGCGCAGCGCGCGCTCCAGGCCGCGCTCGTTCGGCACGAGCACCGGCAGCCGCACCCCGGGCAGCGGGCCGAGCCGGTCGAGCAGCTCCTCGGCGTCGGCGAGCTGCGGCACCCACTTCGGGTGCACGAAGCTCGTCGCCTCGATCACGGTGAGCCCGGCGGCGGCGAGCCGCCGGATGAACTCGGCCTTCACCTCGACCGGGATCACCGTGGACTCGTTCTGCAGCCCGTCCCGCGGGCCGACCTCGTAGATCCGGACCGCCTCCGGCAGCCCGTCGAGCGGCACCCGGTACGGCAGGCCGCCTTCGGCCGGGGTGGTCGCGGTCATGGCCGCTCCTCCTCCGGCTCGACCACCGCGAGCAGCGCGTCGAGCTCCACGGCGCGGCCCGCGCGCGCGGGCAGCTCGGTGACCACCCCGTCGATCGGGGCGGTGACCACGTGTTCCATCTTCATCGCCTCGACGATCACCAACGGCTGGCCGCGGGTCACCCGCTCCCCCTCGGCCACCTTCACCAGCAGCACGGTTCCGGGCATCGGGCTGCGCACCGCCCCGCCGCCGGCCCGGCCCGCGGCGCGCTCGCGCCGCTCGCCGGCGAACTCGAACCGCCAGGCCGCGCCGCCCGCGCCGAGCCAGAGCACGTCGCCGTCCCGCGCCCAGGCGTACCGGCGGGCGATCCCGCCGAGCTCGACCGTGACCTCGTCGCCGCCGCGGCCGAGCAGCCGCGCCGGTACGGCGGCGCCGTCGCCGACGGCCACCTCGGCGGCGGTGGCGAGGCCGCGCACCCGCACCTCGACCGCCGCCTCGCCGTCGCGCAGCCGGTACCGGGTCCACGCCCGCTCGCCGATCCGCCACCCGTCCGGGATGTCCCACGGGTCGGTGCCGGCCGGGCGGTCGTGCAGCAGCAGCGCCGCGGCGGCGAGCGCGTCGTCGCGCGGGGCCGGGGCCGGCACGTGCCGTTCGGCGAGCCCGGTGTCGAGGTCGCCGGCGACCACGGCCGGGTCGGCGAGCAGCGAGCGCAGGTAGGCGACGTTCGTCGGCACACCGAGCACCGTGGTGGCGGCGAGCGCGGCGTCCAGCCGCCGCAGCGCCTCGGCGCGGTCCGGGCCGTGCGCGATCACCTTGGCGAGCATGGGGTCGAAGCCGGTGCCGACCACGGTGCCGGGCAGCAGGCCGGAGTCGACCCGCACGCCCTCGGCCTCGGGCTCGCGCAGCACGAGCACGGTGCCGCCGGTGGGTAGGAAGCCGCGCGCCGGGTCCTCGGCGTACACGCGGGCCTCGATCGCGTGCCCGGTGAGCCGTACCTCGTCCTGGGTGAACCACAGCGGCTCGCCCGCGGCGACGCGCAGCTGCGCCTCCACCAGGTCGATGCCGGCCACCGCCTCGGTGACCGGGTGCTCCACCTGGAGGCGGGTGTTCATCTCCAGGAAGAAGAACTCCACGCCGGAGCCGGTCGCGTGGGCGATGAACTCGACCGTGCCCGCGCCTGCGTAGCCCGCGGCGCGGGCGGCCTCGACCGCGGCGGCGCCCATCCGGGCCCGGGTCTCGGGGTCGAGCAGCGGGGACGGCGCCTCCTCGACGATCTTCTGGTGCCGCCGCTGCAGGCTGCACTCGCGCTCGCCCAGGTGCACCACGGACCCGTGCGCGTCGGCGAGCACCTGGATCTCGATGTGCCGGGGCCGGTCCAGATACCGCTCGACGAGCAGCGTGCCGTCGCCGAACGCACCCTGCGCGGTACGGCGCGCCGACTCGAGCGCCGCGGGCAGCTCCTCGGCCGAGCGCACCAGCAGCATGCCCTTGCCGCCGCCGCCCGCGGACGGCTTGACCAGCACCGGGAAGCCGATGCGGCGGGCGGCCTCGGCGAGGTCGTCGTCCGGCTCGGCCCCGCCGGGCAGCACCGGCACCCCGGCGGCGGCCACCGTCGCCTTGGCGCGGATCTTGTCGCCCATCGCCTCGATCGCCTCCGGCGGCGGGCCGACGAAGACGAGCCCGGCCTGCGCGCACCGCCGGGCGAACCCGGCGTTCTCGGCGAGGAAGCCGTAGCCGGGGTGGACCGCCTCGGCCCCGGTGCGCAGCGCGGCGTCGACGATCGCCTCGGCGTCGAGGTAGCCGCCGCGCGGCAGCCGTACCGCGGCGTCGGCGTCCCGCACGTGCCGGGGCGGCGCGCCGCCGGCGAGCTCGTCCTCGGTGTAGACGGCGACCGAGCGGACGCCGAGCCGGCGCAGCGTGCGGATGATCCGGACGGCGATCTCCCCCCGGTTGGCGACCAGCACGGTTGCGAACATCGCTCCCCTCACATCCGGAACACGCCGTAGCCGACGGGGTCGAGCGGGGCGCCCGCCGCGGCCGACAGCGCGAGACCGAGCACCGTGCGGGTGTCCGCCGGGTCGATCACGCCGTCGTCCCACAGCCGGGCGGTGGAGTAGTACGGGTTGCCCTGCCGCTCGTACTGCTCGCGGATGGGCCGTTTGAACTCCTCTTCCTCCTCGGCGGTCCATGCGTCGCCGAGCTGGTCGCGGCGCACGGTGGCGAGCACGTTCGCGGCCTGCTCGCCGCCCATCACCGAGATCCGGGCGTTCGGCCACATCCACAAAAAGCGGGGTGAGTACGCCCGCCCGGCCATCGCGTAGTTGCCCGCGCCGAACGAGCCGCCAATGATCACGGTGAACTTCGGCACCCGGGCGCAGGCGACCGCGGTGACCATCTTCGCGCCGTGCTTGGCGATGCCGCCGTGCTCGTACGCCTTGCCCACCATGAAGCCGCTGATGTTCTGCAGGAACACCAGCGGGATCACCCGCCGGTCGCACAGCTCGATGAAGTGGGCGCCCTTGAGCGCGGACTCGCTGAACAGGATGCCGTTGTTCGCGACGATCCCCACCGGGTGGCCGTGGATGCGGGCGAAGGCGGTCACCAGGGTCGGGCCGTACTCGGCCTTGAACTCGGTCATCCGGCCGCCGTCGACGATGCGCTTGATCACCTCGCGGACGTCGTACGGCGTGCGCGGGTCGGGCGGCACGATGCCGTACAGCTCGCGCGGGTCGTACGGCGGGTCCTCGGGGGCCTCGATGCGCCACTGCGGGGCGGGCGGCGGGGGCAGGGTGGCGACGATGTCGCGGACGATGCGCAGCGCGTGCGCGTCGTCCTCGGCGAGGTGGTCGGTGACGCCGGAGATCCGGGAGTGCACCTCGCCGCCGCCGAGCTCCTCGGCGCTCACCACCTCGCCGGTGGCGGCCTTCACCAGCGGCGGGCCGCCAAGGAAGATCGTGCCCTGGCCGCGGACGATCACCGCCTCGTCGCTCATCGCGGGCACGTACGCGCCGCCCGCGGTGCACGAGCCGAGCACGGCGGCGATCTGCGGGATGCCGCGGGCCGACATGGTGGCCTGGTTGTAGAAGATGCGGCCGAAGTGGTCGCGGTCGGGGAACACCTCGTCCTGCATCGGCAGGAACGCGCCACCGGAGTCGACGAGGTAGATGCACGGCAGGTGGTTCTGCAGCGCCACCTCCTGGGCGCGCAGGTGCTTCTTCACCGTCATCGGGTAGTAGGTGCCGCCCTTGACCGTGGCGTCGTTCGCCACGATCACGCAGAGCCGACCGCACACCCGGCCGATCCCGGTGATGATGCCCGCCGCCGGGGCCTCGCCGCCGTACATGCCGTGGGCGGCGAGCGGCGACAGCTCGAGGAACCGGGACCCCGGGTCGAGCAGGGCGTCCACCCGGTCGCGGGGCAGCATCTTGCCGCGGGCCACGTGCCGCTGCCGGGCCCGCTCGGGGCCGCCGCGCGCCGCGGCGGCGAGGCGCTCGCGCAGCTCGGCGACGAGCCGCTCGTTGACCTCCGCGTTCCGCTTGAACGCCTCGGCGTCCACGACGCCGTCCGGCACCGGCACCGCGTCCGGCCCTGTGTGATCCGGCGCCGTGGCCGCATCCGTGATCTCGGCCGCGTACGATTCGGGGTCCACTCCCACCCGGCACCCCCTCTCGCCTGATGTTAATCGACACTAACTTAGGATGCCGAGCATGACCAGTGCCACCCCCACCACCCGGGCGCGCGGCTCCCGCCGCGCCGAGATCCTGCGGGCCGCCGCGGAGCTGTTCGCGGCGCGCGGCTTCCACGGGGTGTCGATCGAGGACATCGGCGCGGCCGTCGGGGTGTCGGGGCCGGCGCTGTACCGGCACTTCTCCGGCAAGGAGGCGATCCTCGCCGAGATGCTGCTCGACGTCAGCGAGCGGCTGCGCGCCGCGGGCGCCGAGGTGGTGACCGCCGCGGCCACCCCGGAGGAGGCCCTCGACGGGCTGCTGGAGGTGCAGATCTCGTTCGCGCTCGACCAGCCCGCGCTGATCCGGGTGCACGGCCAGGAGCTCGGCAACGTGCCCGAGCCGGAGCGGCGGCGGATCCGGCGGCTGCAGCGGCTGTACGCCGAGGAGTGGGTGACCGTGCTCGCCGAGCTCCACCCGCACTGCCCGCCGCCGCGGCTGCGCGCCGCGGCGCACGCGGTGTTCGGCCTGCTCAACTCCACCCCGCACAGCGCCGGGGAGCTCGACCGGGCGGCGATGGCCGAGCTGCTGCGCCGGATGGCCAAGGCGGCGTTCGCCGCGCTCGCCGACAGTTAATGAGTACTAACTTTCCGGACAATACCTTGTTTGTGCCAACTATCTAGATATATCGTTAAAGTATCTCGATAGTTGGAGGCTCTCATCATGCCGCACTCCAGACGCCCGGGCCCGCCCGGCCCGCCGTACCGCCCTGCTCCCGATCCGCTCGCCGGCCTGTTCCACGGCGTGCCGCCCAACCCGCCGGGCCCGCCGCCGCACCCGCCGCACCCGCCACCGGATCCGGCGATACCGCCCCTGCCGCCCGTGCCGCCGCACCCGCCGGGGCCGCACCCGCCCATCGCGCCGCGGGTACGGCGCGGCGACGTGCGCGCCGCGATCCTCGCGCTGCTCGCCGAGGAGCCCCGGAACGGCTACCAGATCATCCAGGAGATCGCCGCGCGCAGCGGCGGGATCTGGCGGCCGAGCCCCGGCTCGGTCTACCCGGCCCTCCAGCAGCTCGCGGACGAGGGCCTGGTGACCTCGGCGGAATCGGGGGGCAGCCGGGTCTACCGGCTCACCGACGCGGGCCGCGCCCACGTGGCCGAGCGCGCCCGCCGGCGGCCGCCGTGGGCGGAGGTGGCCTGCAGCCTGCCCGAGGACCTGGCCGAGCTGCGCCTGCTGTGGGCCCAGCTGCAGGACGCGTTCGGGCAGCTGGTGCAGGTGGCGAACGCCCGGCAGGCGGCGGCGGCACGACGACTGCTTCGCGACACCAGGCGGGCGATCTTCCGGATCCTCGCCGACGACGATCTGGAGACGACGGATGGCAACTGACCGCAAGGTTCCCGCGGTGTGGGTGCACGAGCTGCGCAAGCGGTTCGGCGACTTCGAGGCGGTGAAGGGGGTGAGCTTCGAGGTGGCGCCCGGCGAGGTGTTCGGCTTCCTCGGGCCGAACGGCGCGGGCAAGACCACCACGATCAGCATGCTGTGCACGCTCGCCACCCCCACCTCCGGCACCGCCCGCGTCGCCGGGCACGACATCGTCACCGAACGCGACGAGGTGCGCCGCAACATCGGCCTGGTGTTCCAGGACCCGACCCTCGACGGCTACCTCACCGCCGAGCAGAACCTGCGCTTCCACGCCGAGCTGTACGGCGTGCCGAAGAGCCTGCTCGACGACCGCATCCGCCAGGTGCTGGAGATGGTGGGCCTGTGGGAGCGCCGGGCGGCCAAGGTGGAGACGTTCTCCGGCGGGATGAAGCGCCGCCTGGAGATCGCCCGCGGCCTGCTCCACTCGCCCCGGGTGCTCTTCCTCGACGAGCCCACGGTCGGCCTCGACCCGCAGACCCGCGCCGCGATCTGGGGCTACATCAACAAGCTGCGGCACCTCGAGGACATCACGATCTTCATGACCACGCACTACATGGACGAGGCCGAGTACTGCGACCGCATCGCGATCATGGACCACGGCCGGATCGTGGTGATCGACTCCCCCGAGGCGCTCAAGGCGAGCGTCGGCCGGGACCGGGTGCAGATCCAGACCGGGGACGACCAGGCCGCGATCGCCGCGCTCAAGGAGCGGTTCGGCATCGACGCCGCGGTGCACGACGGCGCGGTCACCTTCGCGGTGCCGTCCGGCGAGGAGTTCGTGCCCCGGCTGTTCGCCGAGCTCGGCATGCCGATCCGCTCGGTGAGCGTGTCCCGCCCCTCCCTCGACGACGTGTTCATGAAGTACACCGGCTCCACGATCCGCGACGCCGAGGCCGACCCCCGGGCGGTCTTCCGCATGATGGCCCGCCGCTAGCGAGGCGCCCCGGACACGGACACCGACCCAACCACCCGCACACCCCCAGGAAGGCACATGGCAAGCGAAGTCGTGTCGGTCCGCGTGCCGCTGCGCGGCACCGGCCACAACCTGCGCGCGATCAAGGTCGTGCTGCACCGCGAGATGCTGCGGTTCCTCCACGACCGGCCGCGCATGCTGTCGATGCTGCTCCAGCCGGTGCTGTGGCTGTTCGTCATGGGCACCGGCCTCGGCACCCTGGTGCAGGGGTCGATCCCCGGCGTCGACTTCCGCACCTTCATGTACCCCGGCATGATCTCGATGACCGTGATCATGACGGCGATGTTCTCCGCCGGCTCGATCGTGTGGGACCGGGAGTTCGGCTTCCTGCGCGAGATGCTCGTCGCCCCGGTCTCCCGCAGCGCGATCGTCATCGGCAAGTGCCTGGGCGGCGCGGCCGTCGCCACCGGTCAAGGCGTGATCATCCTCGTGCTCGGCGGCCTGGTCGGCGTGCCGTACGACCCGGTGCTGATGCTCGCCCTGCTCGGCGAGATGTTCCTCGCGGCGTTCGCGGTCACCGCGTTCGGCACCGGCTTCGCCGCCCGGATGAAGAACATGCAGAGCTTCTTCGGGGTCATGCAGATGGCGATCATGCCGATGATCCTGCTGTCGGGGGCGATGTTCCCGCTCGCCGGCCTGCCGTCGTGGCTGCAGGTGCTCACCACGGTCAACCCGCTGACGTACGCGGTGGACCCGATGCGGCAGACGGTCTTCGCCCACCTCGACGTCACCCCCGAGGTGAACGCGATGCTCAACCCGGGCGTGCACTGGTTCGGCTGGCAGGTGCCGATCGCGGTGGAGCTCGGCATGGTCGCGCTCGCCGGCGCCGTCTTCCTCGGCGTCGCCATCGCCCAGTTCCGCCGCACCGGCTGACGGCCCGCGACAAAGGCGCGGAGACGAAGGCGGCCCGGGGCACACGAGCCCCGGGCCGCCGCCGGGCGCGCGGCGCACCCGGCGATGTCATGCCGTCGCGTCACCGCCCCGCCGTATCGGCGGCGCCGCCGGGGGGAAGCCCGCGTGCGGCGGCGGCCGCCGTACGACGCGAGGCGTCAGCGGCGCACGACCCGCACGTGGTCGGGACGCGCCACCGCCTCGTCGGTCCTGGCGTCGCCCTTGAAGACGACCCGCCACCAGCCGGACCGGAAGGCCCGCTCACGCAGCTTGAAGGAGCCGTCGCCGCGGGTCCGGGTGTCCTCGACGAAGCTCCACTTCCGCTGGCCGTCGGCCTTGAAGTAGAGCAGCACCTTCTGCCGGGCGAAGGGCACCCACCGGTGACCGTCGCGGACCAGCAGCTTGCCGCGGAAGTTGAGGAACTTGCCGAACCGCGCCGGCTCGGGGTAGGCGTCGAACCGGTCGATGCGGGTGTCGGCCTTGGGCGGGGTGACCGTCAGCCGGGCGGGACGGCTGGAGGCGTCCTTCAGGCCGCGGCCGCCGCCGAAGACGGCACGCAGCCAGCCGGAGGCCGTGGCGGTGACCCGCGCCGTGAACCGGCCGCGGCGGTCGGTGCGGTCGGCGGCGACGCGCCGCCACTCGCGCGAGCCCTTCTCCTGGAACAGGATGTCGACCCGGCGGCCGCTCAGCTCGTCCCAGCCGCGGCGGTCCTTGACCTGGAGCAGGCCCTTGACCGTGACCTTCTTCCCCTTCTCCACGGTGGACGGCGTCACGCTGAAGCCGCTGATGCGGGTCGCGGCCTCGCGCGGCTTGACCGTCACGCGGTCGGCCCCGCTCTTGGCGGCGTGGGTGGTCTTCGAGCCGTCGTACTCGGCCCGGTACCAGCCGGTCCGGGTCGCGCGGACGCGGTCGTCGAAGCGGCCGTCACGGCCGGTGCGGGCGGTGTCGATCCGCTTCCAGGAGTGGCCGCCGAGCGGGCGGAAGGCGATGTGCACCTTCTCGCCGGCGAGGGCCTTCCAGCCGCTCGCCGTCTCGACCCGCAGCGCGCCGGAGAGCCGGATCCGGTCGCCCTTCGTCACCGCCCGCGGGCGGGCGTCGAAGTTCGCGAACGCGGTCTTCCAGACCTGCCGGACCTCGAACGTCTTGTTGCCGGAGCGGTCGCCGCCCGCGTTCCTGGCGTAGACGCGCAGGTTCCAGGTGCCCGGCTTGGCGCTCCGGTCGAACTGCGACTTCGCGGTCCACTGGGTCTTGCCGAAGCCCAGGTTCCGCTTGGTCAGCTCGATCTTGGTCTCGACGCTCGGCCCCGGCGGCTTGAGGTACGCCTCGGCGGCCGTCGCGTTGTTGCCGGTCACGAAGCTGAACGTGACCGTCACCTTCTTGTCGCCCGGGATGACCACCGGGCTGGGCTGCACCACCACGCGAGTGATGGTGGGGGCCTTCGGAGCCCCTACCGTCGCAGCGGCCGCCGGAGCGGTGACCAGGGCCACCGACCCGACCGCCACCGCCGCCACGACGGTGCTGATGCGTCGCAACATTCGGGTGACCGTCCTTCCCTTCTGTTGGACGCGGCTGTTGAGGGTGCCACGTCTGGGTCTTCAGTCAGTAGACGTGCATTCCTGAGGATCGGTTGGGAGATTTGACAATTTGTCATGAAAAACAGTTGAATTGGAGCGATCCAAAATCGATTCGGGACACGACGCGGGGTGGCGGGACATAATCGGGCTGTGGCCCGCGACATCGTTGAGACGAACTTCCTCGAGACCGTCGCGGCGCTGCGCCCCGGCGTCCCCCGCGACCCGGCCCTGCCGGTGCGCGAGGGAAGCGCGCTCACCGGCGCCCGCTGCCTGGAACTGTTCGACTTCCAGCTCGGCAGCCGGCTGCTCGACATCGCGGCCCGGCTGCTGAAGGAACGGGGACAGGCCTTCTACACGATCGGCTCGGCGGGCCACGAGAGCAACGCAGCCGTGGCCGCCGCGCTGCGCCCCACCGACCCCGCGCTGCTCCACTACCGGTCCGGCGCGTTCTACCTGACCCGGTCCGCCCAGGCGGGGCGGCCGCCGGAGGCGGGGCTGCGGGACGTGCTGCTCGGCGTCACCGCCTCGGCCGAGGAGCCGATCGCGGGCGGGCGGCACAAGGTGTTCGGCCACCCGGACCTCGCGATCGTCCCGATGACCTCGACGATCGCGAGCCACCTGCCACGGGCGACCGGGGTCGCGTTCGCCATCGAGCGCACCCGCAAGCTCGGCCTGCCCTCGCCGTGGCCGGCCGACGCGATCGTGGTGTGCAGCTTCGGCGACGCCTCGGCGAACCACGCCAGCGCGCTCGCCGGCGTCAACTCCGCGGTGTACGCCGCCTTCCAGGGGCTGCCCGCGCCGGTGCTGTTCGTGTGCGAGGACAACGGCATCGGGATCAGCGTGCGCACCCCGTCCGGCTGGATCGAGGCGGCCCGCCACCCGCAGATCGCGTACTTCACCGCCGACGGCCGGGATCTCGCCGAGGTGTACGACGCGGCGTGCCGGGCCGTCGAGCTGGTGCGCGGCCGCCGCCGCCCGGCGCTGCTCCACCTGCGCACGGTGCGGCTCATGGGCCATGCCGGGTCGGACGTGGAGAGCGCGTACCGCTCGCCGCGGGAGATCGCGGCCGGGCTCGCCCGCGACCCGCTGATCGGCACCGCCCGCCTGCTCGTCGAGGCCGGGCTGCTCACCCCCGACGAGGTGATCGCCCGGTACGAGGGGCTGCGCGCCAAGGTGCTCGAGCTCGCCGACGAGGCCGCGGGGCGGCCCAAGCTCACCAGCGCGGCCCAGGTGACGGCGCCGCTCGCGCCGCGCCGCCTGGACCTGGTCGCCGCCGAGGTGGCCCGCGCCGCCCCCGAGGAGCGGCGCCGCGAGGTGTTCGCCCGCCTCCCCGAGGAGGAGGGGCCGCTCACCCTCGCCCAGTCGATCAACCGCACGCTCGCCGACGCGATGGCCGCCGACCCGTCGATCGTGGTGTTCGGCGAGGACGTCGCGCGCAAGGGCGGCGTGTACGGCGTGACCCGCGGGCTGCTGCGCCGGTTCGGCGCGGGCCGGGTGTTCGACACCCTGCTCGACGAGCAGTCGATCCTCGGCCTCGCGCTCGGCGCGGGGCTGTCCGGCATGCTGCCGGTGCCGGAGATCCAGTACCTCGCCTACATCCACAACGCGCTCGACCAGATCCGCGGCGAGGCGTCCACGCTGCGGTTCTTCTCGCAGGGCGCGTACCGCAACCCGATGGTGGTGCGGGTGGCCGGCTACGCCTACCAGAAGGGGTTCGGCGGGCACTTCCACAACGACCACTCGGTGGCCGCGCTGCGCGACATCCCGGGCGTGGTGGTCGCCTCCCCCGCCCGGCCGGACGACGCCGCCGCGATGCTGCGCACCTGCCTCGCGGCCGCGCGCACCGACGGCGAGGTGTGCATCTTCCTCGAGCCGATCGCGCTCTACCACACCCGCGACCTCTTCGAGGAGGGCGACAACGGCTGGCTCGCGCCGTACCAGCCGCCGAGCCGCTGGGCGGAGACGCACGTGCCGATCGGCAAGGCCCGCACCTACGGCGACGGCCGCGAGCTCACCATCGTGACGTTCGGCAACGGCCTGCGGATGAGCCTGCGCGTCGCGGTCAGGCTCACCGCCGAGGGGTACGGCTGCCGCGTGCTCGACCTGCGCTGGCTCAACCCGCTGCCGGTGGCCGACCTGCTGCAGGCCGCCGAGCTCACCGGCCGGGTGCTGATCGCCGACGAGACCCGGCGCAGCGGCGGGGTGTCGGAGAGCGTGGCGATGGCGCTGATCGACGGCGGGTTCACCGGCCGGATCGCCCGGGTGACCTCCTGCGACAGCTTCGTGCCGCTGGGCGCCGCCGCCGACCTCGTGCTGCTGTCCGAGGCCGAGATCGAGGAGGCCGCGCGTAAGCTCCTCGGCTGACTCCCCCGACCGAACCAGAGGTGACCTTGCCGCAGATGCTCGACGCCCTGTGGAGTGAACTCGCCACGCCGCAGGATCCGCCCCCGGATTTGGTGATCGTGGCGTGCGGGCTCGGGGTGCTCGCCGTGGTGCTCCACCCCGCCTCCTGGCACATCACCCGCGGCCTGATCACGATCGCGCACGAGGGCGGGCACGCGCTCGCCGCGCTGCTCAGCCGGCGTAAGCTCGCCGGCATCCGGCTGCACTCGGACACCAGCGGCGTGACGCTCACCAAGGGCAGGCCCACCGGCCCCGGCATGATCGCCACCGCCGCGGCCGGGTACGTAGCGCCGTCGCTGCTCGGCCTCGGCGGCGCGCTGCTCGCCTCCGCGGGCTACGTCCGGGCGCTGCTGTGGGGCGCGCTCGTGCTGCTCGCGGGCATGCTGCTGCTGATCCGGAACGTGTTCGGGGCGGTCTCGCTGCTCGTGGTGGGCGGGGCGCTGTTCGCGCTGTCCTGGTTCACCCCGGACGAGGTGCAGGGCGTCGTGGCCTACCTCGGCGTCTGGTTCCTGCTCGTCGGCGGCGTCCGGCCGATCTTCGAGCTGCAGGCCAAGCGCCGCCGCGGCACGGCCGGGAACTCCGACGCCGACCAGCTCGCCCGGCTCACCCACATCCCCGGCACGGTGTGGGTGGGCTTCTTCCTCCTCGTCGCCGCGGCCTGCCTGCTCTACGGCGGCTACCTGCTGCTCCCCGACGCGCTGCGGCCCGACGGCCTGGTGCCCGCGTTCCTCCGCTGAGCGCACGGCACCGCCGTACCGCTGGGCCGTACGGCGGGCCGGCTCAGGCCGCGGCGAACACGCGCAGGGTGGAGCCGGTGCGGCCCTTGTCGACCTGGAGCCGGGCCTTGATCCGGGTGCGCAGCTCGGCGACGTGGCTGACGATGCCGACGACGCGGCCGCCGGAGCGCAGCTCGTCGAGGATGTCGAGCACCCCGTCGAGGGTGTCCTCGTCGAGCGAGCCGAAGCCCTCGTCGACGAAGAGCGTGCCGATCTCGACCCCGCCCGCCTCGGCGGCGACCACGTCGGCGAGGCCGAGGGCGAGCGCGAGCGCGCAGATGAAGCTCTCCCCGCCGGAGAGGGTGGCCGGGTCGCGGTCGACACCGGTCCAGCCGTCGAGCACCCGCAGGCCGAGCCCGCCGCCGGTGCGGCGGCGGTCGCCCGCGGCGCGGCGCAGGTCGTGCAGGAGCAGGTAGCGGCCCCCGGACATGTGCTCCAGGCGCTCGTTGGCGGCGTCCACCACCTGGCGCAGCCGCTCGCCGAGCACGTACGACGACAGCCGGATGTGGTGCGGGTTGTCCGGCGAGGTGCCGCCGACCAGCTCGGCCATGCGCTTGGCGAGCTCGTATCGTTCCTGCGCGGGCCGCAGCCTGCCCCAGGCCTCGGCGAGCTCGCCGCGCAGCGCGATGAGCCGCTCGTGCCGGCGGGCCGCCTCGTCCCGGGCGCTGACCGCGGCCCGGTGGCCGTCGTCGGCGGCCTGCCAGGCGGCCTCGAGCGCGGCGAGGTCCGGCTCGGGCTCGGCCGCGGCCGCGACGAGCTCGGGGTCGGCCAGCAGCCGGGCCACGGCGACGCGCTCGGCGTCGAGCTCGCGGAGCCGCCCGGCCATCGCCTCCCGCTCCTGCGGCGGGCGGGCCGCGGCCTCGGCCTCGGCGAGGGACGCGAAGCCGGCCTCGCGCGCGGCCTGCTCGGCCTGGAGGCGGGCGGCGGCGAGCTCGGCGTCGGCGGTGGCGGCGAGCGCGGCGGCCTCCGCGGCCTCGCGCAGCAGGCCGGCCTCCTCGGCGAGCCGGTCGAGCCGGGCGGCGAGCGTGGGGTCCGCGCCCCGCGCCTCGGTCACCAGCGCGTCGATGCGGGCGATGTCCGCGGCGAGCTCATCCCGGCGCGCGCGGCCCGCGGCGAGCCGCCGCGTCAGCTCGGTCCTCTCGGCGGCGAGCCGGTCCGCCTCGGCGGCGAGCCGCTCGGTCTCCGCGGCCAGCTCCGGCTCCCGGGCCGCGGCCGCGCGCAGCCGCGCCAGGGCCGCCCGCGCCTCGGCCATGCCGGCCCCGGGCAACTCCGCCAGGGCCCGGTCGGCCGGGTCGGCGTCGCTTCCGGCGGGCTCCGGCGCGGCACCGTGCGCGGTCCGGGGCACGCCCGGCTCGGCGTCCGGCCGGGTTTCCGTCGCGGTGGTCCCGGGCCGGTCGCCGGCCGCCGCACCGCCCGCGGCCGGGTCCGCCGAGTCGGGCGCGGTGCCGTCCGCGTCCGCACCGGCGAGGGTCCGCGCCGCGTCGCCCGGCGCGGCCGCGCCGTCGCCGGTCGCCGCCGCCACCTCGGCGAGGCCGCGGTCGAGCGCGGCGGCGAGGTCGTCGTCGACGCCGGAGCGCGCGGCCCGGTACGCGGCCCGCGCCCGCCCCTCCCGGTCGGCCGCGTCGATCGCCGCGCGGATCAGCCCGGCCTCGGCGGCGAGCCGGTCCCGCCGCGCGCGCACCGAGTCGTCGTCGCCGCGCGCCGCGGCCAGCCGGGCGGCGAGGCGGTCCCGCTCCGCGGCGAGCGCGGTGCGCCGCGTCTCGTGCTCGGCGAGCTCCCGCTCGGCCTCGCGCAGCGCGTGCTCGGCGGCCTCGAGCGCGCGCCGCAGCTCGTCGGCCCGCGCCGCGAGGCCGGGCTCCCGCTCGGCGGCGGCGCGCAGCCGGGCCAGCTCGGCCTCGGCCCGGTCGAGCGCGTCGCGCGCCTCGGCCTCGGACACCTCCCCTGCCGCCGCGCGGGCGGTCTCCAGGTCACCGGCGAGCACGGCGCAGCGCTGCTCGGCCTCCCGACGCACCCGGTCGGCGGCGTCGTACCGCTCCTGGGCGGCGGCCTCGTCCTCGGCGCTCGGCCCGGCCGCCGCCGCGGGCGCGGGGGCGGGGTGCTCGGTGGAGCCGCACACCGCGCACGGCTCCCCCGGCACGAGGTGCCGGGCGAGCTCGGCGGCCATGCCCTCGATGCGCGCCTGGCGGATCTCCAGCAGCCGCTCCCGCAGCTCCTGCGCCCGGTCGGTGGCGGCCTGCCGCTCCCGCTCGGCCGCGGCCAGCTCCCGGGTGAGCGCGTCCCGGCGCAGCACCGCCTCCAGCCGGGCCCGGGCGGCGTCGGCCGCGGCCTGCCCGGCGGGCACCCGGGCGGCCTCGCCCCGCGCCGCGTCGAGCTCTGCGGTCGCCTCGGCGAGCCGCTCCGGCAGCCCGTCGAGCGCGGCCCGGGCGGTGTCGCGGCGCGCGGCGAGCTCCGCCGCCTCGGCCGCGAGCTCGGCCAGGCGCGCCTCCACCTCGGCGAGCCGCGCCTCGTCCTCGCCGAGCGCGGCGAGGCGGGCGATCTCGTCCCGCCGCTCTCGCTCGGCCCGGGCGAGCGCCTCGGCCCCGTCGTCGCCGACGCCGTACGGCAGCGCGGCGCGGGCCCGGCCGAGCGCGGTGACCGCGGCGGCGAGCTCGGCCGCCCGGGCGCAGGCCGCCTCGGCGCCGGGCAGGCGGGCGGCGGCGATCCGCGCCGCGTTCAGCTCCTCCTCGGCGCGGTGGCGCCGCTCGGGCAGCGCGGCGAGCCGGTCGGTGATCTCGCGTTCCCGCGCGGCCCACTCGGCGAGGTCCCGCTCGAGGGCCTCGTGCTCGGCGCGCAGCGTGCCCAGCCGCTCCTCCTCGGCGCGCAGCCCGTCGAGCCGGGCGATCTCGTCGCGCCGCCGGCGTTCCAGCGTGGCGAGCCACTCCGGGTCGGGGGCGGGCCGCTCGGCGGGCGCGTCGCTCCCGCCGGGCGCGTCCGGCTCGGGCGCCGGGATACGGGCGAGGGCGTCGGCCGCGACCCGGGCGGCCTTCGCGGCGGCCTCGGCCCGCACGGTCACCGCCTCGGCCAGCGGCCGCACCCGGTCGGCCCGGGCGGCCGCGTCGAGCGCCGCCTCCAGCTCGGCGCGCTCGGCGGCGGCCTGCTCCAGCGCCGCCCGCCGGGCGAGCGCGTCCGCGTACCGGCGCTGCCGGTCGGCGAGCGCCAGCGCCGCGTCCAGCCGCTCCCGCGCCTCCCGCGCCGCCGCCTCCCGCGCCGCGCAGGCCGCAGCGGCCTCGGCGGCGAGCCCGGCCGCCCGCGCGATCAGCGCGTCGGCCCAGCCGAGTGGGTCCTCGGCGGGGTCGGCGAGCACGCGCGCCCCGTCCCGCGCGGCCTCGGACACTGTGGTGGCCACCGTGTCGGACACTGCGGCGGACCCGGTGCGGGGCGAAGTGCCGGACACAGTGCCGGGGGTGATGTCGAACAGCGTGCCGGCCTGCGGGGCGGCGTCCGGCCCGATGCCCGGCGCGCCGCCCGCTGCGGCATTGGGTACAGCACTAAATGCAGCATTCAATGCCGCACTCGATGCAGCATCTGATGCGGTCTCCGACGCTGAATCCGACTCTGTATCCGACTCTGTATCCGACTCTGTATCGGACGCTGTATTCGACGCTGTGTCCGACGCTCTGTCCGAGGCTGTGTCCGAGGCTGTGTGAAAGGCGGTGCCGGATGCGGTGGCCGGTTCGGCGCCGGGCCCGGCCGCGTCCGCCTGGGCCAGCAACCGCTCGCCCGCCGCCTCCTCCATGCGCCGGACGATCACGTCCACGGCGTGGGCGAGCTCCTGCCGCTCGCGCCCCATGCGGGTGCGGTGCTCGGCGAGCCAGGCCTCGGCGTCGGTGAACACCCGCACCGAGAACAGGTGCCGCAGCAGCCGCCCGCGCTCGTCGCCGGTGGCGCGCAGGAACCGCGCGAAGTCGCCCTGCGGCAGCATCACGACCTGCCAGAACTGCTCGGCGGACATGCCGAGCAGATCCCCGAGCAGGTGCCCGGCCTCGTCGAGGCGGCGGGTGCGGGCCACCCACTCACCGTCCACCAGCTCGGACACGACGACCTTCGGCTTCTCCTCGACGAACCCCTCGCCGCGCAGCTTGGGGCGCAGCCACGCGGGCGACCGGGTGACCCGCAGCCGCCTGCCGCGCAGCGTGAACTCCAGCTCCACGCTCGGCCCCCGCCCCGGCGGGGCGTGGTCGCAGCGCAGGCTGCGCGCGTTGTCCCGGTGCCCGGGCACCCTGCCGTACAGGGCGAAGCAGATCGCGTCGAGCACGGTGGTCTTGCCCGCGCCGGTCGGGCCGTGCACGAGGAAGAGCCCGGACGCGCCGAGCGCGTCGAAGTCCACCTCCTCCTCGCCCGGGAACGAGCCGAACGCGGTGAGCCGCAGCCGGTGCAGGCGCATCTACGTGGTCGCCTCCTTGATGCGGCAGGCGGCGAGCGCCTGCTCGAGCAGCCGTCGTTCGTCCTCGTCGGCGGGCTCGCCGCGCACGTCGCGGACGAAGTCGAGCGCCACCTCGATGTCCGGCCGCCCGGCCGCCGTCCGGGTACGGCGGGCCGGGGCCGCGCCGCCCTCGGGCTCGAAGGCGAGCGCGAGCGTGTGCGGGAAGCGCGCCTGCAGCCGCTCCATCGCGGCCTTCGGCCGTACCGGGTCGGTGAGGGTGATGTGCAGCCAGTGGTCCTCGTAGCGGGCGTGGCCGGGGTCGGTGAGCAGGTCGTCGAGCCGGCCGCGCAGCCGGGCGATCGGGCGCGGCACCGGCGCGGGCACGAACTCGGCGCCCGCGAACCCCTCCGGCCCGATCTCCACCAGCCAGGACCCCTTCACCTGGCCCGCCTCGGAGAACGAATAGGCGATCGGAGACCCGCTGTACCGCACGGTCTCGGTCATGCGCTGGGCGCCGTGCAGGTGGCCGAGGGCGACGTAGTCGGCCCCGTCGAAGACGGAGACCGGCACGTGCGCCACCCCGCCGACGCTGATGTCGCGCTCGCTGTCGCTCGCCCGCCCGCCGGTGACGAACGCGTGGGCGAGCACCACCGTGCGGGTGCCGCGGGACGCGGCGTCCTCGCGGATGCGCGCCATCGCGTGCCCGAGCGCGGCGGTGTGGCTGCGCTCCGGCAGCTCCCACGGGCCGCGCACCAGCTCCGGCTCCAGGTAGGGGATGCCGTAGAAGCTCACCCCGTCGATGGTCACCGGCCGCCAGGCGCGGTCCGGGTCGGTGCGCAGGTGCACCCCCGCGGCCTCCAGCAGGTCGGTGCCGAACCCGAGCCGGGTGGCCGAGTCGTGGTTCCCGCTGATGATCACCACCTGCACGCCCGCGCCGACGAGCCGGCGCAGCGCGTCGTCGCACAGCGCCACCGCGTCGACCGGCGGCAGCGCCCGGTCGTACAGGTCGCCGCTGACCACGACCACGTCGACCCGCTCGCTGCGCACGGTCTCCAGCAGGTGGTCGATGAACGCCGCCTGCGCGCCGAGCAGGCTCTCCCGGTGGAAGGTCCTGCCCAGGTGCCAGTCGGAGGTGTGGAGCACCCGCATGTCGCACGAAGCTAACAGGTCCCGCGGGCAAACGCTGTAGCTTGGGTCTCTTCCGTCTCATTACCGTGCCGTACAGTGTTCGAGGGAGAGTGTTCAAGGGAGGGCTTGACAAGAGAACGTGCTGCGGGGACATCACACGATGGGTGTTGGCCGGGGCACATTGGGCGTCGCCACCGGCGCCGTGTTGGCGGTCTTGGCGTTGATCGGGGCGCTGTTGTCCCCGCCGTCGTTCGATCCCCCGCGTCTCAACGAGGAGCTCGGTTCCATCCCGGCGCAGCCGGCCGCCGAGACCGCGCCGGTCCCGGCCACCGCCCCGATCACCGAGGAGGAGATCACGGTCCCGGTGCGGGGGACCGCGCTGAAGGCGACGATCCGGGCGCCGCGCACCCCCGGGCGGCATCCGGCGATGGTGTTCGTCCAGGGCTCGGGGCGCGGCGACCGCGGGGAGTTCGCCGAGCAGGCCGAGTGGCTCGCCCGGGCCGGGATCGTCACGCTCGTCTACGAGAAGCGCACCGTCGGCTACTCGTTCCGGCACCGCGACTTCGGACTGCTCGCCGACGACGCGCTGCGGATGCTCGAGCGGCTCCGCAACCGGCCCGACGTGGATCTGTCGCGCACCGGGATCTGGGGGGTGAGCGAGGGCGGCTGGGTGGTGCCGATCGCCGCCGCCCGCAGCACGGACGTGCAATTCGTCGTGCTCGTGTCCTCGCCGAACGTCTCCCCCATGCGCCAGGTCGCCTGGGCGCTCAACGAGCAGCTGCTGCGGCTGCACGCCCCGTACGGGGTGCGTGACCTGCTCACCCGGGCGATGGGCGGGGTCGGCTTCAACTTCCTGCGCTACGACGGCACCCCGGCGATCCGCGGGATCACCCAGCCGGTGCTTGCGCTGTACGGCACGGCCGACCCGGCGATCCCGTTCGTGGAGAGCACCCGGACCCTCACCACCGCGCTCGAGCAGGGCGGCAACCGGAACTACACGATCCGGTTCCTGTCCGGCGCCGACCACGCGATGCGGATCAACGGCGGGCCGTACGCGCCCGACTACCTGCCCACGCTCGCGAACTGGATCCTGGGGCTGCCGGACACCGCGCGGCCGGACGTGCCGATCGCCGGTGAGCGGCCGGTGCAGCGGTTCGAGGCGGCCGACGTGCCCCGCGCCCCCTGGTACGGGGACATGGAGTTCCTCTCGCTGACGCTGATGCTCGTCGCGGTGGGATTCATCGCCGCGCCGGTGAGCGAGTTCGTGGTCCGGCTGCGCGGCCGCGAGCACGCCGAGCAGACCAACGCCCGGGTGTGGCCGCCGCTGCGGACGCGGCTGCGGCGCATCGCGTACACCGCGGTCGGGCTGCTCGTGGCGATCGTCGCGTTCATCACGCTGATCGTGCTGTTCTCGGTGAACCAGGCCGGAGCCTGGCCCGCGGTGCTCGCCGGCTGGCTGGTGGTGCGGGTGCTCGCCGTCCTGCTGCTCGTGCAGGAGGTGCTCGCAGGCTTCGCGGTGCACGCGGCGCTGCGCGACGGCTGGCGGCCGAGCCGGTGGCAGTGGCTCGCGCTCGGCGGCGTGCTCGGCGGCGCGGGCGTGCTGCTCGTCGCCGCGGCCTACTACGGGCTGTTCTCCCTGCCCTGGTAACGACCGAGCAGCGGCAAAAGGCACTGTTTACCGGTGCTTTGCCGCATCGTTGGCCAGATGTCCTGATCCTTCCCGGCGTGTTCACGTGATCTCGCTAAACAACCGGAGGAGACTGAATACGCTCCCCCTTCGACAGAGGGGAAGAGGAGTGCCGACACGCAGGACACCGTCCGGGGACGGGACGGAGGCCACGGAGCCCACCCCACCCGAGAGCACCGGAACACCCCCGGCCCACACCGACACGGACACCACCAACGCGGACACCACCGACAGCGGCAGGACCAGCGCGGACACCACCGGCACGGACCCGGCCGAGGCCCGTCCGGCCGGATCCGAGCCGCGGGCGAGCGCCACGGACACGCCGCCCGGCGACCTCGCGCAGCCGCGCGGGCGCGGCTCGGCGCGCCGGGCCGCCGCGATCATCGGCTGGACGATGCTGTCCGCCGTGCTCCCCGGGGCCGCGCACCTGCGCGCGGGGTGGCGGCGGACCGGGTTCGCGCTGCTCGGCCTCTACGCCGTGCTCGTCGCCGGCGTGGTGGCGGTGGCGCTCACCGCGGACGCCGATCTGCTCGGGCACGCGCTGGAGTGGCTCGGCACGATCTCGATCGCCGCGATCGTCTTCGCCGTGGCGTGGTTCGCGCTGATCGTGCACTCGTACGTGGTGCTGCGGCCGAGCGAGCTGCGCGCGGGCGGCCAGGTCGTCACCGGCGTGGTGGCGGGCGCGCTCTCGGTCGCCACGGCCGTGCCGTTCACGCTCGCGGCGCAGTACGCCGAGGTGTCCCGCCGGGCGATCGACGACGTGTTCGACACCCCCACGGTCTTCCCGCAGGCCACGGCGGAGGACCCGTGGGAGGGCCGCGACCGGATCAACATCCTGCTGCTCGGCGGGGACTGGCAGGAGAACCGCCAGGGCGTGCGCACCGACAGCATCAACCTGGCGAGCGTCGACCTGCGCACCGGCAACACGGTCGTGTTCGGCCTGCCGCGCAACCTGGAGAACGTGCGCTTCCCGCCCGGCAGCCCGATGCATCGGCGGTTCCCGGACGGGTTCCGGCTGCCGCCGAACCCGGACGGCTCGCGCGAGGACCTGCTGTTCGCGGTGTGGGAGTACGCCGACCGGCACCCGGAGCTCTTCGGCGGGCGCACCGGCATGGGGCCGGAGGCGCTCAAGGACGCGGTCGGTCACACCCTCGGCCTCAAGGTCGACTGGTACGTGCTCGTCAACATCTGGGGGTTCGCCCGGATCATCGACGCGATCGGCGGGCTCACCCTCACCGTCGAGCAGGACGTGGTGTTCGGCAAGTACAACGAGGGCCTGATCAAGGCGGGCACCCGGCGGCTCAAGGGCGCCGACGCGATGTGGTACGCGCGCTCGCGCACCCACACCGACGACTTCACCCGGATGCGGCGGCAGCGCTGCGTGCTCAACGCCCTGCTGGAGCAGGCCGACCCGGCGACCGTGCTCGCCCGGTTCACCCAGCTCGCCGAGGCGACCAAGGGCATGTTCCGCACCGACATCCCCCGGCCCATGCTCAAGCACCTCGTCCCGGTGGCGGCGAAGGTGAAGGACGCGAAGGTGACCGCCCTGCAGTTCGTGCCGCCGCTGATCCACACCGGCTACCCGGACTGGGACAAGATCCGCCGGCTCACCCGGAAGGCGATCGCCGACTCGGTGCGGGAGCCCTCCCCCGCCGCCTCCCGGCCGGCCCAGGCCTCGGGCCGGAGCTCCGGCGGGAAGACGGGCCGGAACGGCTCGCCGGGCGAGGCGGACCGGACGCGGCCGTCCGCGCTCGGCGCGGGCTGCGGCCCGTCGGACGGGGCCGGCGCGCAGCGGCGCTGACGCGGGCTAGAGCTTGAACGAGTCGGTGGCGAGGCGGCGCACCCGGTCCTCGTCGATCTGGTGGCCGAGCCCGGGCTGGGCGAGCGGGACCGCGACCACGCCGCCGGACGGGCCGACCGGCGGCTTGACGATCTGGGCGCTGCGCGGGGGCTCGGCGACGTAGGCCGGGAGCGTGCAGCCGGGGAGGCTGCCCACGGCCACGGTCGCCGCGCGCGCCAGGCCGGTGCCGCTGCCGCCCGCGGCGGCGATCTGCCAGCCCGCCTCGACGGCCAGGTCGTGGGCGCGCCGTACCTCGCGCAGCGAGCCGAACCGGGACGGCCGCAGCAGCAGCGCCCGCCCGGCCTTCGCCTCGATCGCGGCGGCGAGCTCGTCCACCGAGTGCGCCTCGACCGCGACCAGCGCCGACACCCGCTCCTGCAGCTCGACGTGCGGGGCGAGCTCGGCGAACGGCCGCTCGATCGTGGCCACGCCGTACGCGTCGAGCGCGGCCAGCTGCTCCACGTCGCGGTAGGCGCCCCGGCCGTCGACGGTAATGGCGAGCCCGGGGTAGGCCTTGCGCACCGCGCGCACCGGCTCGACGTCCCAGCCGGGGTGGATGTCGAGGGTGATGTGCGCGTAGCCGGCGCACACCTGCCGGTTCACCCGGGCGATCACCGCCTCGGTGGACCGGTCGGCGGCGAGCCGGGCGGTGGCGATCAGCGAGGTACGGCTGCCGCCGAGCGCGTGCGCCAGCGGCACGCCGTTGAGCCGGGCCCACAGGTCCCAGCAGGCCATGTCGACCGCGGGACCGCCGGGCAGGACGCCGAGCTCGTCGGGGTGCTCCCAGTCCACCCCGAGCAGCGCGGGCCCGAGCGCCTCCTCCAGCGCGGCCCAGGTCTTGCTCAGTTCCTGCCGGTGCTCGGCGCCGTCGTGGCGCGGGGAGGGCTGGACCATCTCGCCCCAGCCGGTCATGCCGCCGTGGTCGGTGAGCCGGACGAGGATGCTCTCCGGGCGCCGCCCGTAGGGCAGCGTCAGGTGGAACACCTCCACTTCCCGGACGCGCGGCATGCGACCCCCTCCCGTTCACGTACCTCCCACCATGGTGCCAGGTCGCCGCCCGTGCTCACGCCGCTCCTTCCGTCCCGCAAAACGAGGGGCCGCCCCCGGTTCGGCGGCGCCGTACCGGGGGCGGCCTCGGCTAGGGTCGATCAGCCCACCGGGGGCTCAGACGTTCCACGTCCACTTCTGGTTGCTGCCACCGCTGCAGGTGTACAGCTGCAGGCGCGTGCCGTTGCCGGTCCCGGCGCCGACCGCGTCCAGGCACCGCCCGGACTGCACGCCCACGATGGAGCCGTCGGAGCGCAGCTCCCACTTCTGGTTGTCGCCGCCCCAGCAGCTGTAGATCTGGACCACCGCGCCGTTGCCGGTGCCGCCCGCGTCCAGGCACTTGTTGCCGAAGATGCGGAGCTCACCGGAGGAGGTGTAGGTCCACTGCTGGTTGGACCCGCCGTGGCAGTCGTACAGCTGCACCTGGGTGCCGTCGGCGGTGTTGCCGTTGGGCACGTCGATGCACCGGCCGGAGCCCACGCCCCGGATCTGCGTGGTACCGGTACCCGGCGGCGGCTCGGTCGGCGGGGTGCCGCCGTCGCTGCCCTCGTTCAGGGCGTCGAGCACCGCGTAGTAGGCCTGCTTCTTGTTGCCGTTGCCGTCGAACAGCAGCGGGTTCTGGTACGAACGCCAGGAGTCGGTGTCGCGGACACCCCAGACGGTGATGCCGGTGCAGCGCTCAACGGCCAGGCAGTCCTTGATCACGTTGGCGTAGGTCTGGGGCGGGGCGTTCTCGATGTCCAGCTCGGTGATCTCGACGTCCACCCCGAGGGCCGCGAAGTTCTGCAGCGTGGTGCGGAAGTTCGAGGGGTACGGGTTGCCGCTGTTGAAGTGCGACTGGAAGCCGACGCAGTCGATGGGCACGCCGCGGGCCTTGAAGTCCCGCACCATGTTGTAGACGGCCTGGGTCTTGGCCGCGTTCCAGTTCTCGATGTTGTAGTCGTTGTAGCAGAGCTTGGCCGCGGGGTCGGCCTGGCGGGCGGTGCGGAACGCCACCTCGATCCAGTCGTCACCGGTGCGCTGGAGGTTGGAGTCGCGCCGGCGGCCGGAGTTGCCGTCCTCGTACGCCTCGTTCACCACATCCCAGATGGGGATCTTGCCCTTGTAGTAGTTCATGACCCCCTGGATGTGGTTGATCATCGCCTGGCGCAGCGCCTGGCCGCTGAGGTTCTGCATCCACTGCGGCTGCTGCGAGTGCCAGGCGAGGGTGTGGCCGCGGACCTGCTTGCCGTTCTGGCGCGCCCAGTTGTAGATCTGGTCGGCCTGGGTGAAGTTGAACTGCCCCGGCTGCGGCTCGGTGGCGTCGATCTTCATCTCGTTCTCGGCCGTCACCGAGTTGAACTCGCGGTTCGCGATGTTCGCGTAGACCGGGTCGCCGAGTCGGTTCGCGGCGATGGCCACACCGAAGTACCGGTCGTGCTGCGCGGCACCCTCGGCGAGGGTGTTCGCCGCGGCGTTGGCGGGCTGGGTCACCGTCAGGGCCGTGACCACACCGACCACGCTCACCGTGGCCGCGGCCAGGGCCCGATGCAGCCGGCCGGTGAATCGCCGGGCTCCGGGTCTGGGGAAGGCGTTCACGCCCATGCCTGAGCCTCCATTACAGGGGACATGGAAAGGGAACCGCGGGAGCTCCCGCGGGATCGACGCCGCGCCCGCAGGCGCACACCCCCGAATGGCGTCGGAGCGCGACCCTGCCGACCGGTGCACCGGGTGATCGGCGGGGCCGCTTGCAGTGCAAGTGTGGGAAACATTCCCGAAACTTGTCAATAACCTATTGAAACTTTTCGGGTGAAGATCGCAGTCAAGTGGCCGCCACCCATACCTGATCCCCAATTACGGACACGGAACGGCGAATCGCGGAGGCGTCCCGCGGGAAGCGGCGCCGCGCCCACGGGCGCACATCCCCTATGGCATCGGGGGCACGGCCCTGCCGACGGCGACCGCACCGCGACAGAGGCGGGGCCGACCGCCGGCCGAGGGGCCGAAACTTGTCAATAATTCACAGAAAATTTTCGAGCACAGCGGACAGCCGCCGAGTTCACGGCGTTGTGCACAGGGCAGAAAACTACGAAGTTCGCTCCGGTGTACGGCAGGGCGGGCGTGACGGTTCGGCTCCCGAACCGACTCCCCGAACCGACTCCCTGGACGACTCCCGAACCGACTCCCTGGACGACTCCCCGGACGACTTCCCGGACGACTCCCGGGCCGGCTCCCCCGGTCCGCTCCCGGGTCAGCTCCCGGCGCCTTCCGGGCCGCGGACCGCGTACCGGCCGGCGATCGCGGTACCGGCGAGCGTGATCAGCACCACGAGCCCGAAGCAGGCCACGTACGCCGCCTCGCCGCGGCCCAGGGCGGTGAGCAGAGCCCCGGTGACCGCGACCGTGACCACCGAGAACACCGACTCGCCGACCTGGAGGGCGGAGCTGTTCGCGCCCCGCTCCTGCGGCGGGGACAGCTCGAGCACGAGCACCGAGAGCGTGGGGTACACCATGCCGATGCCGAACCCGCTCACCGCCCAGGCGGCGAAGCAGACGACCACCGGCACGGCCGGGTGGAGGGAGAGCGCGACCAGGGCGGTGCCCACGCCGATGAGCGCGGTGCCGAGGCGCAGCACGATCCGCCGGTTCCACGTCCGCCGCCCCTGCAGCCAGGAGCCGAACGACCAGGCGATGGCGCTGCCGGTGAGCGCGAGCCCGGCCTGCCAGACCGGCAGGCCGCGCTGCACGTTGAGCATGAGCGGCACGAGCACCTCGGCCGCGTAGAAGGCGCCCGCGGCGAGGCCGCGCAGCGCGATCACCGTGGGCAGGCCGCGGGCGGCCCGCAGCGTGCCCGCGGGCAGCAGCGGCGGGAGCGCCACGCCGAGCACGGCGAGCCCGGCGGCGGCGAGCAGCGCGCCGAGGCCGGTCCGCCCACCGTCGCCCTCCTGCAGCAGGCCGCCGCCGTACTGCAGCAGCGCGGCGCCGACCGCCGCGGTCCCGGCCCAGCCGAGCTTGGCCCACGGCGACCCGGCGGCCGGCGCGCCCTCCTCTGGCGGGACGCCCGGGCCGGCGCCCTCCCCGTCCTGCGCTCCGGCCTCGCCGGCGCGGGTGAGGCCGCGCCACAGCAGCAGGGCCGCGGGGGCGGTCACCATGGGAACGCCGAGGAACACCCAGCGCCACCCAGGGCCGTCCACGAGCAGGCCGGTGATGGCGGGGCCGACCATCGAGGGCACCACCCAGGCGGCGGCGAGCAGCGAGAACACCTTCGGGTGCAGCGCGCTCGGGTACACCCGGCCGACGAGCACGTACAGCGAGACCGAGAACAGGCCGCTGCCGAACCCCTGCAGCAGCCGCCCGCCGATGAACACCTCCATGTTCGGCGCGACCCCGGACACGGCCAGGCCGATCATAAACGAGATCACGCCGGTCCAGATCGGCGCCTGCGGCCCGGTGGCGTCGTTCCACCGTCCCCCGCCGACCATCGCGACCACGCCCGCGGCGAGCGAGCCGCTGAACGCGAGCGCGTACAGCTCCTCGCCGTGCAGCGCCCGCGCCACCACCGGCATGGCGGTCGCCACCGCGAGGTACTCGTAAGCCATGAGCACGGTGAGGACGACCATCCCGACCGAGATGGCCCGGTACCGCGGCGCGAACGCCCCCTTCGCCCGCCCTGTCACTGTCGATCTCACAGTACGGACCTTACGGGGGGCAGGGCCGCCGTGCACCCACCGTTCCGGCCGATCTCCGGCCATTCCGCCCGCCCCGGCCGGTCCCGGCACATTCCAGCACTTCACCGGCTCCCTACGCGTCAATAGAATTTCCGGCGCAGGGTACGGAGAATCGCAAAGATTGCGCCGGTCGTCCGATCATCCCGGAGGTTGATGGTGTCCCGTCAGATCAGTTCCGTCATCGGCGGCAAGGAGGCCGAGGCGGCCGGCACGCCGTACACGTCGGTGAACCCGGCCCGCCTCGACGAGGTCGTGGCCGAGGTACGGCTCGCGGACGCGGCGACGTTCGCCACCGCCTGCCGCACCGCGGCCGAGGCGCAGCGCGAGTGGGCGCGGGTGCCCGCGCCGGTCCGCGGCCGGGTGATCGCCTCGATCGGACGGCTGGTGGAGGAGAACGCGGCGACCCTCGCCGCGCTCGTCACCCGGGAGATCGGCAAGCCGTACGCCGAGGCGCTCGGCGAGGTCCGCGAGATCATCGACACCTGCGACTTCTTCCTCGGCGAGGGCCGCCGCCTATACGGCCAGACCGTGCCCTCGGAGATGCCGGACAAGCAGCTGTTCACCTTCCGGGTGCCGGTCGGCGTCGCCGCGGTGATCACCGCGGGGAACTTCCCGGTCGCGGTGCCGTCGTGGTACCTGGTGCCCGCGCTGCTGTGCGGCAACGCCGTCGTGTGGAAGCCCGCCGAGTACGCCGCCGCCTCGGCGCACGCCCTCTACCGGCTGTTCGCCGCGGCCGGGCTGCCCGACGGCGTGCTCAACATCGTCTTCGCCGACGGCGAGCAGACCTACGCGGGCCTGGAGCAGGCGCTGGCCGAGGGCACCGTGCACAAGGTCGGCTTCACCGGCTCCAGCGAGGTCGGCCGCCGCATCGGCGAGCTGTGCGGGCGGCACCTGCAGTCGCCGTGCCTCGAGCTCGGCGGCAAGAACCCGATGGTGATCATGCCGGACGCCGACCTCGACCTCGCCGTCGAGGGCGCGCTGTTCTCCGGGTTCGGCACCGCCGGGCAGCGCTGCACCTCGCTCGGCACCGCGATCGTGCACACCGACGTGCACGACGAGTTCGTGCGCCGGCTCGTGGACGCGGTGGCGAAAGCGCGGATCGGCGACCCGCGGGAGAAGGTGCTCTACGGCCCGCTGCTCGACCACCGGTTCGCCGAGCGGTTCGAGGAGTACCTCACCTGGATCCAGCCGCACCACACCGTGGTCACCTCGCCGATCGGCCGGATCAGCCCGGACAACCCGCGCGGCGACTTCACCGGCGAGAACGGCCTCTACTACCACCCGGTGATCGTCGACGGGGTGCGGCCGGTCGACCGGCTGTTCACCGAGGAGACCTTCGGCCCGATCATCGGCGTGACCACGTTCCGCACCCTGGAGGAGGCGATCGAGCTGGCGAACCTGCCCGGCTACGGCCTGTCCTCCTCGATCTACACCGCCGACCCGAAGGCCGCGTTCCGGTTCCGCGAGGGCATCGGCGCGGGCATGGTGAGCGTGAACAACTCCACCTCGGGCGCCGAGGCCCACCTGCCGTTCGGCGGCAACGGCCGGTCCGGCAACGGCAGCCGCCAGTCCGGCATGTGGGTGCTCGACCAGTTCACCCGCTGGCAGGCGATGAACTGGGACTACTCGGGCCGGCTGCAGAAGGCCCAGATGGACGTGGCCGAGATCGTCCCCGACCTCGGCTTCCGGCTCTGAGCCGCGCCGCGGCCGGTACGGCGCCGCCGTACCGGCCGCGAACGGCCCGGCGGCCGGGCCCCGGCGCGGGTCCCGGCCGCCGTCGCGTCCTGCGGGATCAGGTACGGACGTCCGGCGGCCGCCGGCCCTCGTACCCGAGCAGGCGCATCGCCACCTCCGGGTCCATCGCCGCGGCGA